>JGI11944J13513_1000174_pt1 | contig 71754 bp, 52 predicted proteins | sample TerdegcoTASludge_FD_13513 | JGI IMG/M metagenome (IMG submission 13513) | reverse complement strand
TTTTTTAAAGACCTTGAAATATATATTATGTACTTTTGAATAACGCTATAAAATTGAAATGGTTGTAAATTATCGGTAATGTCCTTTTAACTTTACTAACCAAATAATCCTATATTTTCCCAAACAATAAAGTATTCAAAAAGCTCAATTAATTAAGAATTTTTATATTTTTCTCCCTCTAAATTCAGGGGTTTATAGCTAATAGCTTTAATCATATAAAATTACCTCATATAACTTCCATAGTTCTGCTATCTCAAGTAACTTCTATTGTAAAGGGATATTCCATTTTTTTCCTTAAAATTATACCCTGTCCTCATAAAAGTAACCTCTATTTTTTCTAACATAATTTTTTTATTGAGCATCCAATTATTTATCCATATTACCCGTTACAAAGTATGTGCAATAGAAATTACATAGTTTCCAAATTGAAAATGTAGTTATTTTGCTAAACCTTTTATGAATTCCTGCTTCCCCGAGAATGGCAAAGGGCTTTTTCAATCTAAAAGAGATATTACAGGTTGCCCTTAATTTATCTTGGGGGTTCATCTGTTAAACTTTTCACCTGTTAACCTGTTAACCCGTTAACCTGAATTCCCTTTTCGCTTGACAGAAAGTAGTATTTCTTTTTCTGGTAAAATAATAAAAGGAATAAAATTATAACTCTCAAGGAGAGAAAATGGCTCTGATTTTAAAAACAACCCGCTTTATTGAAACCCAGATAGATGCCTTTTTGGATATTTTAAGTGATTCAGCTACCACTTTTGAACTGGCGATGGAAGATTACCTCAATAACCGGATTGAACAATTTGAAACCCGTTTGGCTCAAATCAGGGAAAATGAACATCGGGCAGATGATTTACGGGTTAGCATTGAACGCTTTCTTTATGAACGAACTCTAATTCCGGAAAACAGAGGTGATGTTCTTGCTATCTTAGAAAATACAGATGAGGTTATTGATAATATAAAGGACTCTCTGGTTCAATTTTCCATTGAAATGCCAAAAATTCCAGAGTGCTTAAATGATTTGTGGATGCAAACAACTAAGGCATCAAGCAATGCCGTTGAACAGGTCTCTGTTGCAGTGCGTTCATTTTTTAGGGATTTAGCTGCGGTAAACAATTACATTCACAAGGTCTATTTCTTTGAACGCGAAGCGGATCATATAGGTGAACGCCTGCGTCGTGAAATATTCAATTTGGATATTGAACTTTCCCAAAAAAGTCAGCTGCGTTTTTTTGCCATACATATTGAAAAAATTTCGGATTATGCGCAGGTTGTTTGTGATCGGTTATCTATTTATGCTATCAAGCGTCAACTATAAATGATTTTTATTTACCTGCTCAGCGGTCTTTTTTTAGGTTGGTCTTTAGGAGCCAATGATACCGGCAATATTTTTGGTGCTGCTGTAGAAACCAGAATGCTGAAATTCAAAACAGCGGCTTTAATTGCGTCCATTTTTATCTTTTTAGGAGCTGTTTTTGAAGGTAGCGGTCCTTCCGGAACTTTAGGTCGTTTAGGAAGTGTTGATGCTTTAGGAGGTGCTTTTACAGTTGCCCTGGCAGCTGCTTTAACTATTACTGCTATTGTCCGAACGGGAATTCCGGTTTCCACTTCTCAAACCATTGTAGGTGCAATTATTGGTTGGAACTTTTTTTCGGGACGGCTAACTGACTTTCGTAATTTACTTACCATTGTTTCCAGCTGGGTAATTGCTTTTGTGCTTTCCGGAATTATTGCCGCTTTGCTTTTTTATTTAATCAGACCCGTTATCAATAGAGGAAAAATTCATCTTTTAGAGCAAGATGTTTATGTTCGTTTAGGGTTAATTATAATCGGTGCCTTTGGTGCTTTTTCTTTGGGTGCTAATAACATAGCCAATGTGGTTGGAGTTTTTGTTCCGGTAACTCCTTTCAAAGATATTAATTTGGGCAGTTTTACTCTTTCGGGTGTCCAGCAACTCTATATTTTGGGTGCAATTTCTATAATTGTCGGAATTTACACCTATTCGCATAAAGTGATGCGAACTGTAGGAAAAGATATTTTTCATCTTTCACCGGTAACAGCACTTATAGCTGTAGCAGCAGAAGCAATTGTCCTTTTTATTTTTGCCTCGCGTGGTTTGCAAAACCTATTATTAAGTATAGGTTTACCTCCCATTCCTTTAGTTCCTGTATCTTCCACCCAAATTATCGTGGGAGCGGTTGTTGGAATTGGTTTGGTAAAAGGGGGTAAAAATATCCGTTACAATATATTAGGCAAGGTATCTTTAGCTTGGATAGCTGCACCAGTTATTGCCTTTTTCTTTGCGTTTATAGCTCTTTTTATTGTGCAGAATGTGTTTGAACAGACCGTTTACCAAAAAACAATATATACTTTCAATCACACAACTATCCGTCAGATAGAAAAAGAGGGCTTGGATGTTAATCATCTGTCTTCTGTGAATGGTCGTAAATTTTACCGCGAGATGGTGGTTTATAAAGAACTAAAGGCAGAAAAATATTTTTCGCGTTCTGAAATACTGAAAATTATCCGTATCACTGAGGTTTATCCTTTGAAAGTAAATACCAAGCTTCTGCAGGATAAAGGTTTGGCAATTCGTTTCACGGAACAACAATGGGAGGCATTAGTTAAACTTGAGGGAAGAGAATTCAGGCATAAATGGCAATTGCAAGAAACACTGGCAAAAGACCCTTCCTGGCAAATAAGAAAAGAAATTACCGAAAGAGATAAGCTACATAATCAAGACCTGGAAGAACAATTTAACCTACTATTTCGCACTTTTTATCTTCCTCCTGAGCAATGAATCCCTTTATTGAAAAGATAATTCCTCTTATTCTGGCTTTTTTTGTAGGCATTGCCTTCAAACTTCTAAAGCTTCTGTCTAAAGATGATGCGCCTGTTCTTTTGAGGGTTGTGCTTAATGTATGTTTACCTTCTTTAACCATTATTGCCATTTCCAATATTCAGCTAAAAGCGGATATGGCTTTAATTCCNTTTACAGCNATTATTATNGTCTTTCTGATATATATTATCTCCCGCACTATAGGAAAACACTTGAAAATGGAAAAAACCACTTTCGGCAGTTTCCTGGTGGGAACAATGATTATGAATACTGCTTATGCCTTGCCTTTTTTCTTTGCTGCTTTTGGCAATGAAGGACTTGCCAGAGCATCACTTTTTGATATTGGCAATACCTTTATGATTTTTACCTTTACCTATTACAATGCCATAAAACATGGAAATAATAGCAAAACAGCGGCAATTGAGTGGAAAAAGTTTTTGCGTTTACCTCCCCTTTGGGCTATGTTAATTGCCTTTTCCTGGAAATTAACTAAAGTCCCGATGCCAGCTTTAGCTTTGAATTTTCTCAATTTTATGGGACAGCCGATGGTCCCTTTAATGATGATTGCCTTAGGACTTTATTTTAATCCCAAACGCTGTAATATTGGAAAAGCGGCAATTGCCATTTTTATCAGAATGGGCATTGGTTTGGGCATAGGTATTGTTCTATCTGCTCTTTTTGGGTTTAAGGGAATAACCAGAACTGTAGTAACTGTTTGTTCTGCTTTGCCTATTGGTTTTAATACTCTTATTTTTGCCAATTTGGAAAATATGGATAGAGAGTTTGCGGCTACTATTGTTTCTATATCCATTTTTATTGCTCTGTTTTATATTCCGTGGCTGATTTATGTGTTTCAGTGAAAGGGGTAGAGAGGGCTGGAGCTATATTGGAAGTTTATTAGTTGTATAATTTTTTTAGGTGCTCTCGGTGTTTTCCGTGTAAAAAATACTCTCTTTCTTCGGTATCCTCTTTGTTTTCGTTGTTTTTGAGATTTATCTTGACAGCATAAGACATTTATGCGTTTTATGGCATAAAAATAGCTTTATATAAGCAGGAATTAAATTAAGGAGGATAAATCCTTGTTTAGAAAAGCGTTGGTGTGTGTTGGAGGAAAAAGGATATCAGTTATTCTGCTATGCTTAATAGTGTTTAGCAGTTTTACTATAATACCTTTATCTGCTGATATTTTAATCCCTATGGATAACACGCAGACCAACCATCTAAAGGCATATGGCATTGCCTTTGCGGGTCTGAAAGAACATCTTGTTGGCAGATGGCTTTTAAACTATCGGGGAGGAAGTTTTCTTTTTCCCGATTCCGAAAGTTTAACTGCTCTTTGTAACATTCGGGGTGTGCGTTATGAAAATGTTTCTTCTTCCGATGTAGCGGCAATTTTAATGGAAATTCAGGCAAATAATATGGAAAGCATTGCCCTGGAAAAAGAACCTAAAATAGCGGTTTATATACCTCCTAATGCTCTTCCCTGGGATGATGCAGTAACTATGGCTTTGGATTATGCGGAAATTGATTATGACCGTGTTTGGGATGATGAAGTTTTAGCAGGCAAGCTTCCGGAATATGATTGGCTGCATTTACACCATGAGGATTTTACAGGTCAGTATGGCAAGTTTTATGGTTCTTATAGAAATACCAGCTGGTATCAAAATGATGTGCGCGTAAATGAAGCAATGGCTGCTAAACATAATTTTGCCAAGGTTTGGCAATTGAAGCATGCAGTAGCGGAAAAGATACGCAACTATGTAATAAACGGGGGTTTTATGTTTGCTATGTGTGCTGCTACCGATACTTATGATATTGCCTTAGCAGCCAAAGATATAGATATTGTAGATGCCGCTATTGACGGTGATGGCATAGACCCTCAGTATCAAAGTAAGCTGGATTTTTCCCGCACTTTTGCCTTTGAAAATTTTACTTTGCGTCCCAATCCTTATGAATATGAATTTTCCGATATAGATGCCAGCGATTATTCCAGTTTAAGAGGTCCCGAAGCGGATTATTTTCAGCTTTTTGATTTTAGCGCTAAGTATGATCCTGTTCCCACAATGCTTACGCAATGTCATACTAATGTTATAAACGGTTTTCTGGGTCAGACCACTTCTTTTTTCAAGGATAAGGTAAAGAAAAGTGTAATTATTTTAGCGGAAGTTCCCGGTCAGAATGAAGTTAAATACATTCATGGCAATATTGGCAAAGGGACTTTCACTTTTTACGGTGGTCACGACCCGGAGGACTATCAGCATAAAGTTGGCGATCCGGAAACCATATTAGAACTGCATAAAAATTCACCCGGCTATCGTTTAATCCTGAATAATGTCCTCTTCCCCGCTGCTGAAAAGAAACAGCTGAAGACCTAAAAGGTAATGAAGAAATTCTATCCTAACCTGCGTAGCGTGCAAATAAAAACAGGTATCTGGACAATTGTTATCTGTCTGATTCTGGTTTTTAGTTATTTTTGGCTTAGCGGTCGTTTAGCAGTCCGTTCCCATTATGAACTGAAAATTGCCTTTCCCAATGTTATGGGTTTGGAAGTTGGCGATAAAGTTATGTATCGCGGAATGGAAGTTGGTAGAGTAAAAAGCATAACTGCGAGCAAAGATAAGGTAATTACAACAGCCAATATCAGAAGTGATATAATTTTAACGGAAGGAACACGGTTTCTGGTTTCGGACAGTTCTTTGATGGGTGGAAAGGCATTAAACATTATTCCGGGAGATGGAAAAAATCCCCTAAATATAAAAAAATTGCAACAGGGAACTTCCCCGGAAGGTATGATGGAATTGATTAGTAAAGCATCTGCGGGCTTGGATGAATTGAATGAAACTGTTAAATTACTTAATTCTCCCGATGGCTTAATGCAAAGTTCCAGAAAGTTAGTGCAAAATACCGATGACACAGTAACTGAAATGGGTAATATAGCAAAAGAAATAAAACAGGAACTCGTTATTACAGTAAATAAAATTGAGGATTTAACCTCTTCTCTGCAGGAAGTTATAGCGGAAAATAAAGAACCCTTAAAAAATACTTTGGTGGAAGGGAACATAACTATAGAGAAACTTTCTGCTACTTTGGATTCGTTAAAAATTCTTTCTGCCAATTTGAATCGTTCTGCCAAAACCCTTACCGAAAACGAAGGTACTGCCGGTTTATTACTAAATGATAAGCAGTTATATGAAAAAATCACTACTGCAACCGATAATCTCAATGCTCTCATTAAAGATATTAAGGAAAACCCTAAAAAATATATCAAATTCAGCGTATTTTAGGAAAGCTAATGAATAAACAGCTATATTGTCTGATAATCCTCTTTGTCTTATGCAGTTCCGTTTTTGCTTACAGTTTTGGTCAAAATAAAGTTAATTTTGCTCCTCAGGATTTCTCTACCATTCAAACAATACATTTTGATATCTATTTTCCAGCAGGGGAAGATCAATTTGGGCGCATTGCGGCTTTAATGGCTGAAGATATTTATTATTACATCAAAGCGGAATTCAAAGTTCCAATTTTAACCCGGATTCCTATTATATTTTACAGTACTAAGCAAGAATTTTTAACCACCAATATAACTTATTATCTTTTAACCGAAGGAGTAGGCGGTTTTACGGAAAGTTTACATAACCGTGTTGTGGTTCCTTTTGAAGGCAGTTATGCCAATCTGGAAGAACTTTTGGCACATGAACTTACCCATGCTTATATAAATGCAATGGATAATCGTTTTGTAAATCCCAATTCTATGCTCCGTCCCACTTCTGTTCCTTTTTGGTTTTCGGAAGGACTTCCGGAATATCTTTCCATTGGTGGAGAAGATGACTATAATAATATGTATTTGTTGGATATGGTGATAAATAATACCATCGGCAGATTGAACAGTGCAGATGGTTACTTGGCATATCGTTTAGGCGAGAGTTTTTTAACTTTTATAGCTGAAACCTGGGGCAGAGAAAAAGTTCCCGAGTATTTTTTTACCATTCATTCCTCGTTCAATCTTAATGAAGCTACGAAAAAAGTTTTCGGAATGGATTTTGAAGACCTGGAATCCCGCTGGCATTATCAGTTAAAGAGAGACTACTATCCTCTGATAAACAGTCACGATATTCCGATGGAGAATTTTGAACAGCGGACATTTCATAAAAAAGATGGTTCCTATTTCAATCTGGCACCTCGTTTTTCTCCCAATGGTTCACGCTATGTATATTATTCTAATGCAGGTGGAAGATACAGTATTTGGCTGGCTGGAACTCAGGGATTAGCTCAACCGCAATTGATTTTTAAGGGTGAGAAAAATGACAAGGCAGAAGAATTTTACTATTTGCGTTCGGCTCTTTCCTGGTTTCCCGATAATCAAAGAATTGCTTTTTCTACCAAGACAGCTACCGGTGATAAAATACAAATCCTGAATGTAAATACTAAAAAAATAGTTCAGACCATTAACATTCCTGAATTGCAGGCAATTTATGAAGCGGATGTTTCTCCCGATGGCTTGTTTCTGGTTTTGGCAGGTCAAAAAAATATGCAATCCGACCTCTATCTTTATGAAATTGAAACAGGAAAATTAACTCAGCTAACTGATGACAGTTATGACGATGCTCATCCCCGTTTTTCACCCGAGGGCAAATACATTGCTTACGATAGTGAACATAAGTGTGAAAAGCAGGAAATCCGTTATGGTTTGTTTTCAGACCTTACGCGCGATATTTTCACTTTCAATATTGAGACCGGTGAAATAGTTGAAAGAACCTTTGAAAATTACGATTGTTTTAGTCCAATTTGGGCAGATGATGGTTCTAAACTCGTTTTTCTTTCCTATAAACATAACCTTGCCAATTATGAAATTCTGGATTGGGAAACAGGACAGCGCGCTGAACTCACTAAATGCATTGCTGGTATTATGAATGGCGATATCAGCTTTGATGATAGTTATATAGTTATAAGCAACTACTTTGACGGTGCCTGGGATATCTATTTTGACGATAATCCCCTGAAAAATATAATTTATGAAGAAAGCAACCAACCGCAAAGTTTTGTGCGTGCTGATGACCTTTTACAGACCATAGACCTTACCCGTCTTGATTATTACGGAAAAAGAACCAAAGCACAACATCTTTCAAAAAAACAAACCCCACAACAAAATCCCCGTCGCCCTCATATTTCCAATAATGAATCGGACAAAAGCGATTCCTTGAAACATTTTCAGGATTTTTCCTGGGATGATAAACCGGATAGTATTAATGTTCCGCCCAAAATAGAAAAATATAAAACAAAATTCGCTTTAGACAGCATCTGGGGCGGATTGGCGTATTCATCTTACACGGGCACCGTGGGAGCTATTGATCTCACTTTAAGTGATTTAATGGGCAATTATGGAATAGGTATCAGTTTGGGGATTTCAGGAAAAATTGAAGACAGCAATCTTTTCCTTTCTTTTATGAATCTAAAGCATCGTGCCGATTACGGAATAGGGGTCTATAATTTCTATGATGAAACGCTTTATAGGCATTATCGTATCGGTCAGGATGATTATTTTCGCTTGCGAGAACGCGAACTGGGAATGCTTTTTATTTACCGTTATCCCTTCAGTCGGTTTACGCGTTTGGAATTTGACAGCCAGCTGTATTATGTGAAACAGGAATGGGATTATCTGGCACCGGAGGATGTTCCTACAGAAAACTGGCAAATGGATATCTCCAAAGAGACCGATACGGTTATTGCACCTGGCTTGGCTTTTGTTTTTGATAATGCTCTTTTCGGCTCTACAGGACCTATGGTTGGTTGGCGGTATTATTATCTCATTCGGAAAAGCTTTGCTAAAAATGAGCTGAACTATTTTACCAACTATCTTGACCTGCGCTGTTACAACTTTTTTGAAAAACGCTATTCTCTGGCTTTTCGTTTGAATGCAGGAATCAGTACAGGTGAATCACCTCAGCGTTTTAATCTTGATGGTTTGTATGGTGTGCGGGCATTAAATGAAGATATAGACGGAGAAAGAATGATTTTGGGTTCTGCTGAACTGCGTTTTCCTTTCTTTGATTATCTCTATTTGGCTTTTCCCGTGCCTTTACAGCTACGCAATATTCGCGGAAGCATTTTTGCCGATATGGGAGCTGCTTGGGATAAAAATACTGATTTTAGGGGAGTGATAGACGGTAAACTGAATGATATAAAATTGGGTTACGGTTTCGGACCTCGTCTCAATTTAGGTTATTTTGTGTTAAAATTTGATATTGCCTGGCTTACTGACCTCTCTAAAATTTCCAAACCGATGTATTACTTAAGCTTATCCGAAGATTTTTAATATACTATAAAAAAACAATAAGGAGTTCAGAATGAAGATCGACATCATCCGTAAAGTCCCGGAAGATATGGATTGTATAATCATTTTCCAGGAAGAAAACGGGGCATTGGACAAGGTAGAATTGCTACCGCAAAACATCGCCAAAACGGCTCAGGTCTATTGTAAAAGTGAGGATTTTAAGTTCGCTTACGGGGATTTAAAGAACTTTGCCATCGTGAATGGAATCCAACGACAAAATATTATTTTATTGGGTGCCGGCAATAAAAACGACCTCAATATTAATAAAGTCCGCAATCTTTTGGCTTCCGCAATTCGTTTCGCTGCCAAATTAAGAGCCAAACAAATATATCTTTTTCAAGGGTTTGATTGCCCTATAACCGATGTAGCTTTTGGTCATTTGCTTTCCGAAACGGCTTTACTGGTTACCTATCAATTTAACAAATACTTAAGCTCCGCTAAAAACGAAAGCGAAATTGAGGCATTGCATTATATGCTCCTCTCTAAAAATACTCGCCATCTAAACAGAGGTATCGTAGAAGGACGCATTTATGCCGAAACAACCAATTTTGCCAGGAATTTGGTAAATGAACCTGCCAATGTTATTACTCCCGAAAACCTTGCGGAAACAGCCAAACAGGCAGCTTTGCAATACGGTTTTTCTATTGATGTGCATTCCCTGGATAAACTTAAACGCATCAAAATGGATGCCTTTTTAGCTGTGGGACGCGGCTCAACTCACGAACCAAAACTTATTATTATGCGCCATTTAGGAAATCCTGAACACCATCAGGAGACCATTGCTTTAATCGGAAAAGGTATCACCTTTGACAGCGGCGGTTACTGTATTAAAAGTGCACAAGGAATGTCAAATATGAAAGATGATATGGGAGGTGCGGCTGCAGTTATCGGAACTATGTGTGCAATTGCCACTATGAAATTGAAAGTTAATGTGGTAGGCATCATCGCTGCCTGCGAAAATATGATTTCCGGGGATGCTTATCATACCGGAGATGTAATTACCTCAATGAGCGGAAAAACCATTGAAGTAGTCAATACCGATGCTGAAGGTCGCTTAACTCTTTGCGATGCTATCAATTATGCTCTGGAAAAAGAACATTGCGACCGCATTATTGATATCGCAACTTTAACGGGTGCAGCAGTTACTGCTTTGGGAACACAAATTTCTGCTGTGATTACCAATAACGAACCTTGGCTGGAACAGCTGAAAAATGCAGCTCACTTTACCGGTGAAAATATCTGGCAACTTCCAGCTTTTGAAGAATATAAAGAACAGCTCAAATCCGAAATTGCCGATTTGAAAAATTCCGGAGGTCCCTCTGCTGGCGCTATTACTGCGGGTCTTTTCCTGCAAGAATTTGTGCAGAATAAGCCCTGGCTGCATATTGACATTGCCGGAACCGCCTTCAAAGATAAAGAATACGGAATTTATAACTACGGTGCAACGGGAGCAGGTGTCCGTTTGCTAACAACTCTTTTAAAATATATGGAATAGGATTTCTTGCTTGCTACCTATCATCAACCCATCCTTTACGATGGGTAGAGGATGCGATATAAAAAAGTGCGAACTGTAAAATCTAAAATATAGTGAGGTGCCCTGAAAATAGCAAGATGGTGAGATGGAAAGATGGAATTGGGAAAACGATTTATGGTTAGCCGGAAAAAATATATGCTGAATTGAGAATGAAAATTAGCATTGCTAATAATTATAAAATAAACTCGGTGCTTTCGGTAAATTCGGTGTTCTCGGTGTATAAAAGCTTAGGAGGTAAAAATGAAGTATCTTAAATGGAGCATGCTTATCACTTTGCTCTTCGCTTTTTCCTGCCAAAAACAGGAAGAAAAGCAAAGTCCTTTGCTACTTGCTTCAATTCATCCCTACGAGCTTATTCTGAAAGAACTTGCGGGAAATGAATTTGAGGTTAAATGTATTATTCCTCCAAATGCTTCACCTCATACCTGGTCACCCGGTCCTGCCGATTTAAAAAACTTTGGTTCCGCTTCTTTCATTCTTGCCAATGGTTTAGGATTGGAGGCAAATCTGGAAAAGAATTTTGCGGAAAGAAAAGATATTTATGTGGAAGCAGCTTCTTTGCTGAAAGATATTATTCCTCTGCCGGAAAGGAAATTACTTGCGGAAGAAGAAGTTCCTGAACCAATGGAACTTCACCATCAACACGCTCAAAACCCCCATTTATGGACATCCCCCTCTTTAATGATTCGCCTCATTGGTTTTCTGGAAAAAGAACTTAGCACTCGCTTTCCCAATTCTTCTTTTGTCTTCAAACACAATGCTCAACAAATGCAACAGGAACTGCAAAATTTAATTGATAAAATTAAAACGGAAAGAGCTCAATACAAAAACCCGGCAATTATTACCTATCATAATGCCTTTCACTATTTCCTCCAGGAATTTGATATTGAGGAATTGGGCTTTGTGCAGGAAAGTCCTGGTAAAGAACCCACTCCAAAAGAACTTGCTCTCCTAGGCAACATCATAAAAGAACATAATGTCCAAGCTATTTTTCTGGAGCCGCAAATGGATAGAAAAGCTGGTGAAACACTCTCTAAAGAATTTAACTTGAAACTGCTTACCCTTGATCCTTTAGGCAGTGACGGCAAAGCACAATCCATTTCTGAATTGATAGATAGCAACTGGCAAAAGATGAAAGCGGGATTTTAGCAATACTAATGATTCAAATTAAAGACCTCCAATACAAAATAAACGGCAAGATAATTCTGGAAGATATTTTTCTGGAACTTGCCGAAGGCGAATTTGCCGCTATTATAGGTCCTAACGGAGCAGGTAAATCAACTTTGGTAAAACTGATTCTCGGTTTATTGGAATTGAAAGAAGGCAGTATTTTTATAGATGGTGTGGAACACTATAGCTGGCTGAAAAATAATACCATTGGCTATCTACCCCAATATGAGGAATTTGATAATGCCTTTCCTGCAACCGCTTTAGATATTGTTTTAATGGGTTTGGCAGGTCAACTTCCTTTGGGAACGCATTTTAATAAAAACCATAAACAAAAAGCAATGGAGGCATTGGAACAAACAGGAGTTGCTCATCTAGCAAAAGAACTGATTGGAAAACTTTCCGGAGGTGAATTTCAAAGAGTCCTTTTAGCGCGTGCCCTAGTATCGGAAAGCAAATATCTTATCCTTGATGAACCGGAAGCAAGTTTAGACCGTCCTTCCGTAGAAAGTTTTTTTGCCCTGCTAAAAGAACTCAATAGCAAAGGTAAAACGATTATAACTATTTCTCACGATTTGACTACTCTCTCTAAATATTGCAGTTTTCTGGTTTGCTTGAATCGCCGTTTGCATTGTCATAATCAGATGGAACTTATAGATGCAGATGTGATACATAAAACCTTTGGTGATAGTTTGCGGATTATTGAAAAGGATTATTAGGCAAAAATGTTTAGCTTTTCGTTTCTGGTTTATGCTTTTTTGGGTGCTTTGCTTTCGGGAATTTCTTTAGCTGTTTTTGCTCCTTTCGTCACCTTAAGGCGGATATCCTATTTGGGTGAAGCACTTTCCCATATTGCTTTTGCCGGAATTGCCCTGGCTATATTGGCAGGATTGAATTTAACTGTTACTACCCTGATTTTTGTGATGCTTATTGCTTTGGGAATAACATTGCTCGCAAAAAAGCATAACATTCAGGAATCCAATACGATAACCATATTTTTATCCTTAAGTATGGCACTGGGTATAATCCTCATTTCTCTTTCAAAAAATTACAGTTTTGACCTTGCCAGCTACCTTTTTGGTAATGTTCTGCTGATTACCAGAAACGAAATAATTGCTCTGGCTGTTTTATCCGTTTTGAATATTGCCATTGTCTGCTTTTTTTATAAGGAACTCTTTTATTTAACCTATAATCCTGTGATTGCTAAGGTCTATCGGATTAAAACAGACCTGGTGAACCTGATTTTTATGCTGCTTTTGGCTGCTAATATTGTTATCAATGTGAAAAGCGCAGGAATTATTCTGGTAACTGCTCAACTTATTTTGCCTGCAGTAATCGCTTTTAATCTTGTGCATCGGCTTTCCAAAGCAATAGTTATCTCTGTTCTGGTAGCTGTTTTTTCCGCTTTTATAGGATTTTATTTTAGTTTTCTGCTGAATTTACCTACTGGTGCTTGTATTGTTGTATTTGAAGCAATCCTCTATTTTCTCTCTTTGCTTTTCTCTGTGTAGAAGGAGGATGCCGTTCCTCCGCAAGTTTTGTGTAGCCGGAAGACACTGTTAGTCCCTTACCTATTTTATCCGTGTTAGAAAGTGTAACCTATGAGAGGTTTTGTTATCGTCGTGATGAGTCCTTTGCGTCCAAAGGTTATCAACAAGGACAAAAGTTATAAAGACGCCAATGACTCCTCACTTGAAGTGTAAATGATTCTTAACTTAAAAGAAGGTAAATATGAATAAATTGAAACATCACCTTATACCTTTGCTCATCGGTCTTATTTTTGCCATAGCAATTTGGCAAATAGCAGAGACCCTTATTGCCGATTTTTGGAGTAAGACCTGTTTAAGTATTTTTGGCAGTTCTTTTGTGGAAATGCCTACAATGGATAAAAATGGCATTCCTATGCGTTATTATCCCTCTGCCGGAAAGGTTTATGATCCTGAATTCATTGCTTATGAGTCCTCCCGCTTTTATAAAACCCGCATTGAGGAACCGCGGAAAAATGCCTTTTTGCTGTATAGTAAATGGCTGGAAGAGCATCTGGATGAAAATGGCAATATTCCCCATAATTATGATTACCCAAAAGCACATTTAAAAAAACCCTGGTTCAGTTCCGCCAGTCATAGTGCAACAATGCTTGCTTTAACAGAAAGAGCAGGTAACCTGCGTAGCCCCGAAACATTTATTAAAGCCAGGAAAATGCTCTATACCCTGCAACCGGAAAAAGGCAATTTCAGTTTTTATGAAAAAAAAGGTGGCATTTGGTTTCAGGAATTTCCTACCGAACCCTATTCCCTTTCCGGAATGTTGAAAACACTCGTAAATTTATCCGAATACTATAAATTGGTGGACGACAGCTTATCCTGGGAACTTTTTCAACAAGGTGTTATTGCTCTCCAGGCAAAACTGCCCGAACTGGCAAAGAAAAACTTACTGGATGATAAATATCACTATAAAAACAAACGCAGTGAACACCTAGAACTTGTTGCACTCTTGGAAGAAGTAAATTCTGCTACTCCGGATTCTGTTTTCACGCCTTTTATACAAAAGTATCAGGCAAAAAGCAAACAGTTTGTCCTGTTCCAGTTTTTTAGTCCTTTTCAACCAGGCAGAATTCTCGGTTTCCTTATTGGTTGGGCAGTTCTCTATTTGCTTGCTTACTTATTTTTTAAGCCATTGAGGACTGGAGAGCACGAAGGCGAGAGTTCTTGAAGTCAAGAGGTCTGTCTGCAGTTTAAAAGTTTTCGGTGTTCTCAATAGTTAAAAAAATCCCGGGCATTTTCACCCGGGATTCTTACACTAACTTCCGCTTTCAGCGAATTATTTTGTCAGTAGCATTTTTTTGCTTTGTTGGAAATTATCGGTTTTCATACGATAGATATATACGCCGCTGCTAACTGTTTTACCTTTATCATCTTTGCCATCCCAATTCATACTGTAAATTCCCGCTGAATTATGGTTGTTTATGAACGAACGGATTTTCTGTCCTTTGGAATTATATATTTCCAAAGTTACAGTTGCTGGTTTAGATACGCTGTAACTTATAACCGTATTAGGATTAAAAGGATTAGGATAGGCATTGTACAATTTTGTTATAATTGGCAATTCAGGAGTTTCTGGCTCAGAACCATTTTCTCCTGTCATAACAAAAACAGGGCCAAAATATTGCGTTTCACCATTCAAGGAAATACTTTCCAGCCAGTAATAATAAACCGTATTAGGCGCAAATTCAGAATCAATAAATTTATATTTAATCTGAGTTCCAAGTTCGGTTCCTTTATCTATCAAAGCTGGATTTATACGAATAGCATTGGCAAATATTCTATCTTCGCTACGCAAAATATTATAACCGCTATGATTTGTCTCCGATTGGCTTACCCAGCTTATGGTAACATAATTTTCCGCTGTGTATATGGCATTAAAATATGATAGCTCCACTGGTAAAGTGGATTCTGCATCCAACGGAAAAACAATATCCACATCACCATCCGCTTTAGCTTCCAAAATAAAGCTAACCGTTTCAGCAGTCCAGGTTCCCGGATTGGAAATAATATGATATGTTTCACTGGGTAAAATACGATAAGCAATCTGGGAAGGGACAAAGCCAAGCGAATGATTAATCGTTATATGTTTTCCTGTAAGATTAACTCCCGAACTGCTTAACTGAATTACTAAACCAGCATTAGGTAAACCAATACCTTCCGGAGCAAAACTGGCACTGGCACTTATTACTGTTTCACCTTCCAAGCCGGAAATTTCTACGCTGGGATTTATCGGAACATCATTGATGGTAACTGTACCGGCACCAATCGTGGCTGTTCCAGTGGTAGTAAAATTCCAAACAGGACAATCAATTGCTTCCCCTATTGGATTTACAGGAACAACCTTCCAGGAATATGTTGTTCCATAAGCTAAAGCTGCAGGAGTGTAATGTGGCGATAAACATTCTACAGGTGTTCCGGGAAGAGTTTGTCCTAAATATAAGTTATAGGAAACAGGTGCATTGCCTCCCGCATCCCAAAACAGTTTAGCATTAAGAGGTACATCTTGAGCATTATTTTCAGGAATGGGATTTTGAGCAGCTAAGGGAAGATTACTGAAAGCGGCAACTTCTATATTGTTAATCATAACATCACTATCGGCATTAGAAATTGTGGAACCGGCATAAAAGGCAAAACGACAGTGGCCACTATGCCCGGTTAAGGGAATAACTACTTTCTCTCCACTGATTCTGATATCATTGTAAACATAAGGAGAACCCGTATTATTCCATTCCCTTACAATATTGGCTGTAGACCAACTATATCCATCTCCAATTAAAACAGCAAATCTATCATCCGGAGCATAAACTGGAGGTGTTCCAGTTGGGGTTTGATTATATTTTAGCACTGCCAAATCAAAAGAAAGATAATAGCTATCATCCGGTATATTAAATATGGGAGTAATCAACCAACCATTTATTGTACCCCATATATTGATTCTGGCTGCCTTATCGGTTCCAGGAATATTCAGCCAGTCATCCTGTTCCCATATACTTGTAGGACTTAAAGTAATTGGGTCTTGCAAAGCACCAGTTCTCATCAACCAATCACTATTAGGGGGAACTGCCGTATCAAAACTCTCCTGATAAGGAAAAGTAGCAATGGAAGGATCATCCATTGTAGTAAAACTCCAAATTGGACAATCCTGTGCATCACCAATAATATTATGAGGTATCACTTGCCAGTAATAGGTAGTCCCATAATCAAATCTGTTTGCAGGAGTGTATTTGGTTGCAGTAACAACTTCATTATAAGCAATATTGGTTGGAGGATTATCTGTTCCCAAATTGACTATGTAATTTATGGGTGAACCACCTCCGCTTGCCCATTTCAGTTCTTTTTCAATTGCTACACCTGATGCACCATTTACAGGATCAGGATTTATTGCAGGATTGGGTATAGAAGTGGGAGGTGTGATAATTTTAAAACTGGGATGATTGTTGGAAGTGGTTCCAGCACTGGTTGGAAAAGAAGTTCCGGTTCCTGATTCTTTGTAAACTGCCATATTGCTTTTGGAAGTATAATAAAATTTGGGATAACCACTGCTGATTTTGCTGCCATCCCAGTTTTCCCACACAACATCTAAACCCGCATAACCGTCCCAAGTAAAATTGAAAGGCGTGGTTAAAATAATTTCCATCCAGCCGGGTCCATTAAAAGTTATACTGCCATCATAGACCTTGGTAAATGAACTACTGCTACCGGGATTGGGATAACTTGTTGAACCAGAAAGAGTACTGTTATAATTGTAACCAAAATAGATCTTCTGATTATCCATAGTATAATCGGAAACATCATTGTTAATTTTGAAAGCAATAGAATAAATAGTAAACGAACCGGTTATTCCCGCATTACTTATCTCCGTTGCTGTAAAAATAAATCGGCTCCATCCATAATTGGAATTTCCGTTAACGGGAATATGATAACTATTGGAGCTACCATCTACAATGGTATACTCCGCAGCAAAAAGAAAACTGCTCATCGCTAAAACAATAAGCAGAACGATAAGTGATTTTTTCATTTTATTCTCCCTTATTAGTAGGTAGTAGTAAAAAATTGTTTTCCTGATTGCTTTATTGATACACCGCCCCAGTGATAATGTTCACTTTTCCTGAACAACAAGAGCGGAACCGAAATAACATCTTTTGATAATCGTAAGTAAATAAGGAATAAACCTGTTACTACGCTCCTTAACCAAATATATCTATATTTCTTCATCAAGAACACACTATCGTTCTTCTCATAACAGGTTAAAAAACCATTCCTCTTGGAGGAATTTAACTTGAAGCCATTGTTTTTCACCTTCATAAACTCCTTTTCTCTTCAGTCCTTTATCGCTTTTCCATAATTTCGGCAGAAACCTTCACTTTTCATAAAGACACTAATAAATATCCTATTTATATTGTCAAGAACTTTTTGACAATTATACTGTTTCTGCTGCATTGAGGATTTGTGATACCCTTAAGCAAAAAGTTCTTAGTTTGTAGTACTGGAGTTAAAACTTGTTGTTGCGGTGGCAAAAGAAATAGGAGGCAAACAACCGGATCTATTGGATCTAATAGACAAAAAATATAATTGCGGGAATCCAGAGCAAGATATCTGTTTTGGAGTAAGAAACCCCTTGTATTAAATTGCCAGGGAAAACATTTTGAAATAAAACTATTAGGATTTGAAATTCCACTTGGTCCAACAATAAAAAAACCTATGTTTTATTGATCTTTTCGGAATAGCAATGTCTATATAATAGAAAACTCAATTCGGCTTGAACAATTTATGTTTTGATGAAGTGATTTAGGTTTAAAATTAGTAACTGTTTAGATGTTTTAGGAATTAGAATTTTTCTGTCCCAGAGCTCTTTTTTGAAACCAGATAGTTTCCTATTATCAGGTTATCCAAGCCAGAGAACTAATAAATAATATTCTATTATACAGCTCTCATTCTAAACTAATCAATATCTACTTGTTTCGTTTCTTGTATTGAAACTCTATACTTGTAATATTCTGCTATGAATGACTGGGGAAATATCCTTTTAGCCAAAAGTAGTAAATAATCACTATATGATCTCAAATCAGATTTTAAAAGCTATGCTTGGATACTTACCACCTCTTCATTACTCACTCAATAAGATGATTAGGGCAAATCTGTTATAAAATCCTATTGTTGAAGATATCATCTTTAGTCAGGAACTTTTTCCGGAGAAAATGAACAGCAAAAAATACTTGACATAAGCAGGGCTTTACAGTATTATATTATAAATAGTACAAATAATAGAGGTAAAGTGATTTTAATGCCTTTAAGCATTTGCATAGAAGGATAATGTATTCCTGCTTTTTCAGTAAGGACAGAGGACAGCAGGAATTACAAGTATATATGGTATTAGCCAGTTTCAGGAAGGCGAGGTAGCGATGAAACATATTTTAACAGTTATTTTAGTGGGTATAACTACTTTACTAATGGCTCAGTATGAATTGCCTTTTGGGAACATTCGTCATAGTTCCAGAGATGAAAATGGCTATATTCATTTGCGTTGGGAGGACTTAAGCGAAGGGACATTAAATCCGGAGTTTTATTATAGTGCCAATGATGCCCCCTGGCAGAATTCAGCTATTTATGATATATCTGCAGGAGAAAAGGAAGCATTGGCACCCTATATTTTTAATCAGAAATTGCGTTATCGACTTCATTATAGCATTGAAGAAATGGGTGAAACCATAGCAATGTTGCATTCTGCTTATTGGGATAGTGATACTTTTCCTCCACAATTAAATAAAATGGCTTATATTGGAACAGATGCAGAAGGGGATAGTGTAACTGTATATTCTCAAAATCTGGATTTACGGGAATCCTACACTGCAATTAGTTCCGATAAAATATATTTTACAATGAAGAACTGCAGCGGTAGTTTTCCGATAATGAATTCGCTAACCAGTTACAATGTATATCTTGCTGTGTTGGGCAATATTACCTCGTTGATAGATAGTGTAGGTTATGCGATGGTCTATAGTTTTAATATTCCTGGTTTAATTTCCAGCGGGTTGTATAAAGTTGGTTATGATTCTTCCACACAGCAACCTGTTTTTACGCGTTTAGGCAATGTTCAAAGTCAGGTTTCCGGAGGAGCATTAAGTCTTGCCTGTAATATCAGCGATTTAACTGCCGATCCAAATTTTGGTGCTTTACCGGATGCTATAATGATGTTAGGGCTTACGCTGAAAGTAGATATGGATTTAGCAAATTTGGAACCACAGATTGGGCTTGGTGATTATAGCACTCCTGCCTTTATTATCTTTCAGGATAATTATTATCAGGTGAGCCAGAATACACTTCCTGTTTGCACTTTCAATGGTTACAATCCCTCAACGGGAATTTTACTGATTGATTATTGGGATGCGGATGCGGATTTTCCTCTAATAAGTGAAGCTATCTTACCGGATGGCACAATATTGCAATTTTTGCCTACAGGTTTAGATTATTCTTTCCCTGTAACTTACACTTTACAGTTACCTGTTATAGAAGTTGATTCCCTTATTTGGCGGTTTAGTGATAACGGTTTTGATATAGTTCAGGATGTAGTTCATTTTGTTGGAAATCAAGATAGTTACCTTATTCCCTCTTTATTATCTTGCACTATGCCCAATCCGGTTTATTCTTTGCCGGTAAATATAAATTTGAAGGGCTTGTGTAACTGTCCTGTAAGCATAGAAATTTATAATATCAAAGGACAAAAAGTGGCAGAAATAAATCAGCCCCCAACCGGAAACGGCGAATTAAATATCAATTGGAAAGGAACGGCCTCCGGAAAACAATTATCTTCAGGAGTATATTTTATGAAAGTAGAAAACGGAAAACAGACGCTTAAGCGCAAATTTGTGGTGGCAAAGTAACAGCAGATATGTTTATTGACTACGCACGAATAAAAATCAAATCCGGAAACGGAGGTGATGGCACAATTAGTTTCAGACGCGAAAAATATGTTCCTAAGGGTGGTCCTGATGGAGGAGATGGAGGAAGGGGAGGAGATATTATTGCCGTTGGAGACAGCAATTTAAATACTCTTTTGGACTATCGTTATCATAAAATTTTCAAGGCAGGAAACGGAAAACCAGGTGCTGGAGCAAAAAAAACCGGTTCTTCAGGTGCGAATTGTATTCTGCGTCTTCCTTTAGGCACTGAAATTTATGTGCTTGAAGAAAACAAGAAATATAAACTGGCTGATATAACACAAGCCGGAGAAAAGGTTATTTTATCCGCAGGTGGCTCCGGAGGAAAAGGAAATTACAATTTTGCCACTCCCACAAATCAGGCACCAAGAATTGCAACTCCAGGTGTTAAGACAGAGGAGATGGAGCTGGAACTGGTTTTGAAACTGATGGCTGATGTGGGCTTAGTGGGTTTTCCCAATGCAGGTAAGTCCACCCTTTTAAGTGTGTTATCTTCAGCTCGTCCTAAAATAGCCGACTATGAATTTACCACTTTGGAACCGATGCTGGGGGTTGTTTATATTGGTGATTATCAGAATTTTGTGATGGCTGATATTCCGGGAATAATTAAAGGAGCGCATTTAGGTAAGGGATTGGGAGATCAATTCTTGCGTCATATTCAGCGAACTCATCTCTTGCTTTTTTTAATTGATATTGCCACTCCCGATCCTTTGGAAGCATACAGAACTTTGAGGTCGGAGCTGTATCTTTATGATTCTTTTATGGATAAAAAACCCCATTTAATTGTTATCAGCAAAACAGATACTCTTTCTCCCGAGGACTTAAAGCAGAAATTGAAGGAAATACGCAATGCCTTCAAAAAGGAATATAATGATGAAATTTTTGCTATTTCCGCAGTCAGCAAAGACGGTTTAGATGAACTTAAATACAAAATTTACAATATATTACAGCAGAGCCGTTAGATGGAACGCTATAAAGCATGGCTCTGCTTGAAATCAGCTCCCCTTTTAGGTTCAAAAGGAACACTGGAACTTTTACAAAGTTTTCCTGATCCCCAAGAATTTGTGGGCAATCCCTCTCATCCGCTTTATCAAAATGGCAAACTAAAACCCGCCACAATCAAGCACTTAAGCGAATTTACTCTGCCTGAAGACAACAAACGAATTTTAACTTTAATGGAAAAACATCAGCTTCAATATCTCTGTTTAACCGATCCCGATTATCCTGCTGCCTTAAAAGAAATATTTGATCCACCTTTGATTTTGTATTACCAAGGAGACCTTACGGGAACCTTGAAAGACCTTTGTATCGCAGTTGTAGGAACTCGTAAACCAACTTCCTACGGACTGGAAATGTGTCGTAAACTCCTTTCTCCCTTATGCGCAAAAGGAGTGAATGTTGTCAGTGGTTTAGCTATGGGAATTGATACCATTGCTCATCAGACAGCTCTGAAAGCAAAAGCCAAAACAATTGCCGTTTTTGCCTCCGGCTTGGATAATATCTATCCCCCTATGAATAAAACACTTGCAGAAAATATATGCGAAAACGGAGCTCTGGTTAGTGAATATGAACCCGGAAGCAAACTGGAACGCTGGAATTTTCCTTCCCGTAATAGAATAATAAGCGCTCTTGCCAATGCCGTTTTAGTTGTTGAGGGCTCTTTAAATAGCGGAGCTATGCTCACCGCCAAATTTGCCATTGAACAAAATAAACCGCTCTATGCTTTGCCAGGAAATATCAATAATCGCAATGCCCAAGGTCCTAATTTGCTCATCAGACAGGGTGCTTCCTTAATCAGTTCTCCCAATGACCTCTTAATGGATTTGGGCTTAGTTGCTTCTCCAAAAGAACAAATAGAACTTATTCCGGAACTGTCATCCGAAGAACAGACGCTCTATGATATTTTGTCTTCTGCACAAAAAGAAATTACCTTTGATGAATTTATGCTGAAAACGGGTCTCGGTTTTGGGAAACTTTCTACTTTACTGCTGACTTTGGAATTGAAAGGACTGATAGCTAAAAGTAGTGGCAATTCTTACATCAAATTGTAAAATAGCGAAATAGTGGGTTCTTGTTTTGACTCTAAAGCGACCCTTTTGTGTTTGCAACTATATTCTGAGGTAACAGGAAATTTTGTTTGTTGCCTTCTACTTTCAAAGCTGAAGCTCGGTTTAGAGTTAAAACGAAAGTATTCCCCGAAGTCACAAATTCTGAACAATTCCTACCCCACATTTCTGGAGCGGCTGGGTTCTTGTTTTAACTCACAATTTTTAGATTGGGAAACCATTTATAGTGCAGTTGGAAGTGTAGAAGTAAGAGGAATGCTGATAATTGTTCTTGTTTTAACTCACAATTTTTTAATTCGTAAACAAATTATAACTCGGTTGCAAATGAAGATGTTTGTAGGATGTGTGTACCTGGAGGGCAAGTGAGAATTGTAAGTCAAAACTTTCTCCAAGGTGAAAATTGTGAGTTAAAATAGAATATGCGTCGGGGTTAAAACCCGTCGTTAACTAACTGCCATCACTACAGGATTTATCTTATTATATAGAGTTTATGAATATTAAAACTATATAAAATATGTAGTTACAGATATAATATTTTCTTCTTCCCCCTAAATTTTTCTAACTCCTATTAATTAAATATAATTCCGTTTTCTTCCTTAATAGCATTGCTTACTCATTGCTTACCCATTGCTAATCCCATCCGTAATGGGTAAGCAATGCTTCAGCAATTCAAGCTGGGAAAAAGCTGAGATACTCTGAAAACAATGGACTTTACTTAACCCCAAAATGCAGTTGAAAACAAATGCATTGGCAACTTCCAATTTACTAAGGAACTCATTCGCAAAAAGGAAATAAGATATCTTCCAACTTCATAACACCGGGTTAAAACCCGTCGCTAAAACCTTTCGTCCCTCCGGAACTTCTTCTTGGAAAAATAAAAAGAGTGCCGGCAATAATCGCAAGCCATACAATGCCATACGAAAACTATTTGAAATAATCGTGATATCGCAAGTCAGCAAAAACACCGATTTGAAAAAATAAGTAAGAACGCATAATGCCTTCAGTGATCTCGGTGTTAAAAAATAAATACGATTTTACTTGACATAGAACCCACCTCTAAATTTTTAGTTAAAAGATAAGCAGAAAAAAGGTCCAGTAACTCAGCGGTAGAGTATCTGCCTTTTAAGCAGAGAGTCGTTGGTTCGATTCCAACCTGGATCACCAGTTTGCGACCCCTTCGTCTATTGGTTAGGACTCAAGATTTTCATTCTTGCAAGAGGGGTTCAATTCCCCTAGGGGTCGCCAATTTATAGGGTAAAAATAAGGAAACAATTTGTGTCCCGTTCGTCTAGTGGCCTAGGACTCGTGATTCTCAGTCACGCAACAGGGGTTCGATTCCCCTACGGGATGCCAAATAACCATTTTTGGTTCGCATTTTGCATAATATAGAAAGAAAAAAGATAAGAGAAAAGGACGCCAGTGGAAAACGAATTTATCAACAAAGGTAAAATGAAAATAAGCTATCAAGTTGGAATGGATGGAGTTAAACACAGCTTCACCCTGCCTCATTATGCCTTTATTTTGATAATTGTGCTTTTGGTTTTTTTGCTTGTTTCCACAATTATTATGTTCACTATGGCAGGTAGCAATTCCCATCGTAACGAAGTTCTCAAGCGGTTGGAAACGGAAAATAAGGAACTACGTTCCAAACTTGATTTTTACTCCGCTACTATAGATTCTATCTATAAGAGATTAAATGAATTACAAATAAAAATTAATGAGAACTCAGAGAACTATCCTACCCTGAATTTTAAGCAGGGAAAAAAGGCGGACTTTGTTTTTGAACCCCCTTTGCGCAATCAGATGGAAAACCTGGAAACAAAGCTGGCTACAATTCTGGTGCTGATTTCAGAACCGGCAAAGGCAAACCCCGCTTTGCCTACAGGGGAAAATCCTGCCGATTATATACCTTCTATTTATCCTACTTTCGGCAGAATTTCAGACGGCTGGGGTTTGCGAGTTCATCCTATTCGGAATGAAATTGAATTCCATTATGGTCTTGATATTTCCAATGAGGCAGGAACTCCAATTTATGCCACTGCAGCCGGAACTGTGGTAACTACCGATTATGAAACGAGTTATGGTAAAAGGATAATAATCAATCACGAAAATGGATATCAAACGCTTTACGGTCATCTCTATAGCTATATGGTGCGTTCCGGTGATCAAGTTATAAAAGGTCAAATTATAGGTCTGATGGGCAGTTCGGGAATTTCTACAGGTCCTCATTTGCATTATGAAGTGCATAATAATCTGGGAAAAGTAAATCCTGTTGCTTATTTGAACCGAATAGATGAACCTCTCTATGCTATGCATTAATAAAAACCGCGCTTATATTTTTACCAATCACGCTCCCCAAGATATTGTTTCCCACTATAAAAATATCCAAAGAAAAGACCATTTAATCGCTGTTGATAACGGCATAAAAAAAATTGATGAGCTTGGATTAGAACCCTTTGTTCTGATTGGAGACCTGGATTCCATTGAACCCGAAATGCTTGAAAAATATGCTTACATCCCCTTCCACCAGCATCCCACGGAAAAAAACGAAACGGATACCGAACTGGCACTGGATTGGTGTTTAAAGCAAAAATGCTATCGGGAAATAATTATCTGCAACGATATGCAAGGTCGCTTTGATCACGCCTTGGCTATTGCCATAAATTTGTTAAAAATAAAAAGTCCAAGAGGCGAAAGAATATCCTACCCTGTTCCTTATAGGATTGAAAGTGAAAGTCAGTCCATTTTTATTCTGCCGGATAGCATAGAATTTAACAATTGCCAGGGAAAATTGCTTTCTCTTATCCCACTCTCCGAAAAAGTTGTTTTTTCCTGGTCCCAAAACTTGAAATATCCCCTGAACGACCTCGTAATAAAGGACTATCAATCCCGCGGAATTAGTAATATTATAACTGCTTCGTCAGCAGGTATTATCAAAACGGAGGGTATTTGTTTGGCGGTACTGGAAGGTTGATGTTTCCGCCAATCTTGTTTGCCCGGAAAGTTGATGTCCTTGTCAACTTATAAAAGAAAAAAATAGCACGACAAGATGTTGTTCTTCCGGCGATCAAACATCCAGAATTTGTTCTATTTCTGCCTCTTCCACAGGCAATTCCTGAACCTTATCCAGTCGTTTTTCTATTTGACGGCTGCGGTAACTTGCTTTTTCAATATTATTTGATGCCTCTTGCAGTTTCTTTTGGGTTTGCTCCAAAATAGTTCCAAACTTCCCAAATTCCAGTTTGATGGAGGCAAGGATTTTCCAAACCTCGGAGGTCTTCTTCTGAATTGCCAAGGTCCGAAAACCCACCTGCAAACTGTTAATTACCGCAGCAGTGGTAGTTGGACCGCAAATGATAACATGATAATCTCGCATAATTGTCTCAAAAAGTCCCGGACTGCGTAAGACCTCGGCATAAAGACCTTCAAAAGGTAGAAAAAGCATTCCGAAATCAGTAGTAACAGGTGGATTAATATATTTATCACGGATATCTTTGGCACAATTTTTAATCCTTTGCACCATACTTTTTCTGGCATTTTCCACTTCCGCCAAATCACCCAAATCATAAGCATTCATAATATTTTGATAATCCGCTATAGGAAACTTGGCATCTATAGGCAGATATACAAATTCCTCTTTTTCCGAGTTTCCTGGCAGGCGAATGGCAAATTCTACTTTTTCATCACGGTTTTTATTAGGTCGGAAGTTTTTCTCATACTGCTCCGGAGTAAGAATGTCTTCCAGTAAATTCGCCAATTGGATTTCCCCTAAAACTCCCTGCCTTTTAACATTGGTAAGCGCTTTTTTGAGGTCTCCCACTCCATTTGCCAAACTTTGCATTTCTCCCATACTTTTATGTACCAGCTCCAAGCGCTCACTAACCTGTTTAAAACTTTCACCTAAACGCTTTTCCAGGGTATCGTGCAATTTTTCATCTACCGTTTGACGCATTTGTTCCAGTTTGGTCTCGTTATTTTGACGAATTTGTTCCATTTTAGTTTCCAATGTCTTACGCGATGTTTCTGCTTCCTGTTGTTGAATATTTATCAGGTCTGTCATTCTGCGGGTAAAATTCTCGGAAAGGTCGTTCAATGCTTTTTTCTGTTCTTCCCGATTAACGGCAGAATCGTTATTAATCTGTTGTCTTAAAGCATTAAAGGAATTATTCAGTTCTTCCCTGCTGGCAGTTGTTTGTGCTATTAAGACCTCATTTTGAGCTTTAATAGAGTCACTAAGTTCCTTTCTGTTTTCGGCACTGATACTTAAAAGTTCAGTTCGTAAACTGCTCATTTCTTCACGATTATAGCGTTCAAAGGTCTCAAAGGCACCCTTCAATTCACTGATATTTCCATTTTCCTTGCCTTTATGCCGTTGAGAAAGTAAAATATATAAATTTACAATAGCAAAGACGATGGCTACAATAATAAGAAGATAAACTAAAGTCATTTATTTCTCCCTCCTTAAGGTAATATCCTGAATAAAAAATATAACGAACCGATTAGTGTAACATCTGTATGACTATCAGGATCAATCAGAATCGGCTGATAATTTTCATTTATGGAAAGCAATACGATCATCTTTTGAACATCATCCAAAATCAAACGCTTTAATGTTATTCCTCCATCAATACGCACCGCACAAATCTTGCCTGCCAGCTCTCGCCATTCATTACAATAACGGATTAATACTACATCCTGATTTCTAATATCCGGTTCCATACTGCGTCCATTCACTCTTAAAGCCACAAAATTATTCAAAGAACCATTGATCAAGGAACGACGCACTGTTACAACATCCAATAAAGTACCATAATTTTCCATTGGTTCACCCGCTGCAATTTCTCCACTAACCGGAATTTCTACAGTGTCGGAATCCCTTAAATCCAAATGTGCCTGCACAATTTCTTCCAAACGGTCATTTAAGAGCTTCTGAAAATTATCCCAGGAACCATTCTGAGAAGATGTATCATTAGCAGTATTAAACATTTTTCCTATACCCGTTATTAACCAGTGCAGATTCACATTATAGTTTACCACCAATTCCGAAAGCGTTTCCAGAGAAGGATTGGTTCTGCCACTTTCCATTTGAGAAATAGCGGAAGGATTAATCTTTAAGACCTTGGCTAAATCAACCTGTTTGATTCCCAATACTTGACGAATCTGTTTAAGTCGTTCTCCAATCATAATTATCTCCTTCCGATGTTAGCTACACTTAGAAATGAGTAATATTAACATCTTAAACCATAATTATTAGTGCCACTAAATTTGTCAAGGGAAAAAGAGATTATTTTTCACAAAGAGAAAAAGAGATTACTTTTACAAAGAGAAAAGAGAAAAAGAGAAAAATATAAGTTATAATAAGCAACTACGAACCCAGAACTACGAACTAATATTATTGGTTATAATTATATATAAATTTCGGTGCTTTCGGTGCTTTCGGTGGCTAAAAATCTGTGTAATCTGTGTGCTTAAATCTTTCGGTGTTCTCGGTGGCTAAAAATCTGCGTAATCTTCTTGCTTAAATCTTTCGGTGTTTTCGGTGGCTAAAAATCAGCTTAAAATAAAAAACGGGCATCCGAAGACACCCGTTTTTTTAAGGACTGCGCTATTGTTTATTAGCTGATAAACTACTTACCGGTTGGTGTAGTAGTTGTAGGTGTTTGGCTCTGTGTAGGAGCTACTGTTGTATCAGGAGCAGGAGTAGTTTCTTCAATAGGAGCTACTTCTTCCTGGGGCTCTTCTGCTTTCTTTTTGCAGCCAGTAACCAATGTGCTGATCAGCAACATAGCGAGCAAGGTGATTAAGAGAACTTTCTTCATTGATTCCTCCATAAGCAAATTCCCTTTCGGGTACTTAGGTTTTTTTCTTTTTTTTGATTTGTTTTGGCAAGATATAAAAAATTTGCCGGTTCTATTGAAGGCCTGATAGAGTTAAAAAACTCTCATCTATCCTTCACACAGTCCTTAGTCACAGCTATATACTTTGTTAATGGAGACATTATTTTAGGGTACCAAAATCTTGGCAAGTATTTTTTTTAGAACGCCACATCCAAGCCCAGATGAATCATCCCGGAACCAAGATTGGCAAAGTGTTTATCCCTATAACCAAGAGCATATTCCAATCCTAAAATTCCTAAGCGTGTATTTATCTTCATTCCGAAGCCGAGACCAAAAAGATCGGTCTTTAACTTGTTTTTTTCCTTGCCTAAAAACCCCTGATCAAACAGTAGATAAATACGCGAATCAGGATTAAGGCGATACCGTAATTCATAATTTATCCAGGCAAGGCGAAAAGAGCTGAATTCATCTTCATAATAGCCACGCAAAGTTCCATAGCCCCCCATTTTATATTGTTGCCATAGTTCTGCATTTTTGTTTTCCAGATTACGAATTTCCGTACCTATAAAACCCACAAAGCGATTTTTAACAGGAATATAACCCTTCACGCCTGCTTCTGTAGCTCCATATAAATGTTTTATCAGATTGCTTCCGGTTAAACGGTAAAGAAATTTCATTTCCATACCTTTATAGGGATTTACACCACCTGCGTAATTGCTATAATTCCAAAAAGCGCCTATACTTTGTGCCTTTTCTTTATTTATAATAGCGGGTCTTCTGGCACCGGGATTTAAGGATTCAGTTGCCAGCTCAATACCTAAGCTGTGTTTCAGCATTTGATAATAAATTTCTAAGCTACCGCGAGTTTTTATCCAGGTAGAATCCTGTTGGGCTCTATAGAGTTCAATATCTCCTGCAATGGGAATTCCCGGAATGCCTGATTCGTGATACGCCAAAGAAAGTTCGCTATTGGAAGTAGGAATCTGTTTCCAGAAAAGTTTTATGGCACGGTCGGTACCCCACAGGTTCAAGAATTGCAAACGGATTTGACCTGATAATTTCAGTTCCTCGTTAATCCGATTCATTCCTAAAACGCCTTCCAGATAAGTCATTTTACCTTCTTCAATGTTTATCAGCAAGGTATTTTCATTTACGGGTTCCACATTACAATTACGGATATAACTCTTTCGCTGGATATTTTCTTCTGCTTGAGTTAAGACCTCGGGAGTAATCAAGTCAATATTTTCCAAGCCGGAAAGATGCAGGAGGGTTTTGTCCTTTGTAACTTTATTTCCTTTAAAGATATAATTTTTCACGCGTAACGGCTTGCCTTCATCAATTCCGATATAAGCGCTCAATGCCTCTTCCCAAACCAAAGAATCCAATTCAACTTTGGCAAAGAGATAACCCCTGCTTTGATAAAGCGAAAGGGTTTGTTGCATAATTCGGGAAAGCTGGTTTAAGTGATAATTTCTTTCCGGTGAAAGCAGTAGAAGTTGAAAGAGTTTTACCTCACTGAAATACTGCATACCCTGAAAGCGGATTTTTACTTCATCGGAAGGTGCTTTTTCCTGCATCTTAAAGAGCAGGGAAACAGTTCCTTCATCTTCCGGAATCAATTCCGGAGAGGAAATCCAAACAAAGTATCTGCCTTTATTCTGCAAATATTTATACAAGTTAGAAGTGGCATTGGAAATAAGTTCCGGGTTGTATTCCTGTCCTTTTTGCAGACCGCTTGCCTTAAAAAGCTCTGTTTCTTCTATTCCGGAAATGCCTTGAAAGCTTATGTTTCCAATATTTATAGCTAAAATAAGCCCAAAAGAAAGGCAGAAAAAGAGTGTTAAAAAACAATGCCTGCTCTGAAAAAAGACCACCCTTTATTCCCTATCAGCTTTTAACACAGCCAGGAATGCCTCTTGGGGAACGGAAACCGAACCAATTTCCTTCATCTTTTTTTTGCCCTCTTTTTGTTTTTCCAGCAGCTTTCTTTTGCGGGAAACATCACCTCCGTAGCATTTTGCTAAAACATCTTTCCGCAAAGGATTGATAGTGCTGCGAGCAATAATTTTTCCTCCAATAGCTGCCTGCAGAGCAATCTTAAAAAGATGTTTCGGAATAACTTCCGCAAGGGTTTCAGTTACACTTTTTCCCCAATTATATGCTTTATCCTGATGGCAGATAAAGCTCATTGCATCAACCTTTTCACCGTTTATCAGGATATCTACTTTCACTACATCTGTTTCCCGATAGTCCTTAAAAGTATAATCCAAAGAAGCATAACCCCGACTAACGGTTTTCAGTTTATCGTAAAAATCAAAGATAATTTCAATTAAAGGTAGCTCATAATGCAGAGTAACTCTTTTTTCATCTATATACTGAATGTCTTTTTGAATTCCTCTGCGTTCCTGAACTAACTTTAGCACATTCCCAATGTAATCCGTAGGCACAATAATTTCCGTATCCATAAAGGGTTCCATAATACTTTCAATAGTGCTGGGATCAGGAAAATCAACCGGATTATTGATTTGCAGTTCTTCTCCGCTTTTCAGTTTTATTAAAAAACGCACACTGGGAGTTGTAGCCATAATGGGAATATTATATTCACGCAACAGACGCTCTTTCACAATTTCCAGATGCAGCATACCCAAAAAACCGCAACGGAATCCATATCCCAAAGCGGCAGAACTTTCTTTTTCATAAATTAGGGAGGCATCGTTTAATTTCAGCTTGGCAATGGCTTCCACCAAATTTTCATAATCCTCTCCATTAATAGGAAAAATACTGCTATAGACCATTGGTTTGGGTTCTCTGAAACCAGGAAGAGGATTTTCACAACCACCTTTGCTTAAAGTTATTGTATCACCCACTCTGGCATCGGCAACTTCTTTGATATTGGCAATTATGTAACCGGCTTCACCACAGGTAAGTTCTGTCTGCGGAGAAAATTTTAAGCCCAGATAGCCGATTTCTTCAATTTCATATTCTCTTGCCGTAGAAAAGAGCTTTATTTTATCGCCTTTTTGTAATTTCCCCTCAAAAACACGCACTAAAACAACAACACCCCGATACATATCAAAATAGGAATCAAAAATCAATGCTCTGGGAGCTGTGTCAGGATTGCCTTTAGGAGCAGGTAAACGAGTTACAATGGCATCTAAAAGGTCTTTTACTCCTTCACCTGTTTTAGCACTAACCTTAATTATTTCTTCGGGTAGGCAACCTAAAATTTCGCATAAATCGTTTTCAGTGCCTTCAATATCTGCCTTGGGTAAGTCAATTTTATTAATTACAGGTAAAATCTCTAGGTTGTTATCTAATGCAAGATACAGATTGCTCATTGTTTGTGCCTCAATTCCTTGAGAGGCATCTACTAAAAGAATGGCTCCTTCACAGGATGCCAAAGCACGGGAAACCTCATAAGAAAAATCCACATGACCAGGAGTATCTATCAGGTTCAAAACATAATCCTGACCTTGATAATTATGAACCATTCGGACAGCATGACTTTTAATTGTGATGCCTTTTTCGCGTTCCAAATCCATACTGTCCAAAATCTGAGAGACCTCTGTTCCTTTACCGATAATATGTGTCTCTTCCAAAAATCTATCTGCCAGGGTAGATTTCCCGTGATCAATATGTGCCACAATGCAGAAATTGCGGATAAACTCTTCTTTCATTCTATTTCCTTAATTTGTATCAAATTAAACTGCATTTCCGGGAAGCGGAAAACTGAAGTCCAAAAATACCTGCCTTGCCTTTTTGTCAATTATCCTTTTTAAACAGCTGGGTTATATAAACAGAGGAGCGACTTTCGCTTTGTTCTCTTAAGAATAAATATCGGTTTCAGCTTGAATAGGAATAAATATTTTTTCTCATCTGTGGATTCCTGCTTGTACCGGAGGGACAAGAACGCAGGAAGGACAAAGCTATATTTAATTTAACACAGGTATTAAATCGAGAGCAGAGGGCGGAGGGCAGAGGGCAGAGGGCAGAGAGAAAAAGACAAAGGTATTTTTGCTCTAACACAGTTATTAAATCCAATCTCTTTTTCTCTTTGTAAAAAAAATCTCGGTGTTTTCGGTGTTTTCAGTGTCTAAAATTTCTTTGTATAAAAGGAAATTAGCACTCTTGCACTTTGACTGCTAATTTTTTTCTTGCTTTTTGGAAAAACTGGATTATAATAATTAGTGAACGATAAAATGAACAAGGAGGTTCAAAATGAAAATCGTACCATATCGCAAAACAAACGAACTGAGACCGGTGAGCAATATGCTCAGCTTATTTGACGAGTTCTTCAATCGTTTTTACGAAGAAGAAGGAGAGGAAGATAACTTCCGGGCTATGGCAATTGATATTGTGGAGCATGATAAGGACTTTGAGATTCTGGCAAATCTGCCCGGATTTAAGAAAGACGATGTTAAAATCAGCATTCATGATAATCAATTAATGATTGAAGCTAATAGTAATGTTACTAAAGAAGAAACCAAAGGCACAGTTTACCGCTGTGAAAGATACAGTGGAAGCTATCGCCGTAACCTTTTACTTCCTGAGAATGTTGAGGTTTCCAAAATCTCAGCCAAGATGGAAGATGGGGTTTTGAAAGTTATAATTCCGAAGAAAGAGCCCTCTCCCAAAAAAGAAATCACCATTGAATAATCTATTATGGTGTAACAAATTACAGGGTTGCGCTGAAAAGCGCAATCCTGTTTTTTTTGTGTAGTCGGAGGTAGCTAAAGCTTTGCATAATTTTTGGCTAAGGAATGGCATCCTCCGTTTACCCAATAAAGCGTTATGAGTTCTCACTGCCAAAAGAATTTGGAGGTAGTGTAGAAGTTATTTTGGCAGAGATGGTTACCGAAATATTTTATTTTGTTTGTTATCTTACAATAAGAGAAGAAAATACAGTTTCTTACTTGGGAGCATTACTTACTCATTGCTTACCCATTACGGATGGCATTAGTATTGGGTAAGCAATGGGTAAGCAATGCTTCTTGGGAAAGTATATTTTCCTGGCAAAAAAGGACTCTACAAGTCCACCTTGTCTTTATTGCCAACCTTTAATAATAGGGGAGCTTAACTAATTATCCGAATAGCAGATTGCTTTTTGCCTGTTCCTGACGCACTCCAACAATCTTGAAAGTAAATTCATAATTATAAGTGGTATTATCAATTCTCACGGGAAGCTGGATTTTCATTTCCTTACCGTTGAATCGGACTGCTTTTTTGTATTCCGTTGGCAGAAGAGGAGTGCGCACATAAACACCTAAAAGGGTTGAAGGATTGGTATGATCGGCAGAATAGATAATTTCCGTAATATTAGAACGGGGAGGTATTGTGCTGGGTGATTGAGGTTTATCTTTTTCCGAATCAGGGGTGCTGGAAATCAACAAGCGATGGCCTATATTGTCATAATCCAGATATAAACCCTTTTCCCAGTCCAGAATAATATTCTTATCCGAAGCATTGTATAAGGTCAATTCAAAGCCATTTTCGGAAGCATACCAGATAGTGTGCATAAATTCGTCATCATAATGGTAACGCAATTTATCTACTAGGGTAGTATCAGCCACAGGAGCTTTACTTCGTGTAGTTTCATCTCCGCCTCTACTAACTTTCATAAGGGCAATGTCATATTTGGTAACAAGTTTGGTTGCCTGCTCTTCGCCTGTTGTAGCACAAGAGGTAAGCAGCACTAAAATAATGGCAAAGGGTATAATCAAATAAGCTCTTTTCATTTTAACTCCTTTTTTTAGCGCTTTTAGTTTACTTCTTTTCATCTATGTAGGCATTCTGTCCATACTGTTCAGCAATACCTCAAATTAAGTTTAGCCCCAAATGTTGGTGTAAATTCCAACTCGTTGTTTCTCAGGTTCTTTGAGGGCATCTGTTATCCCTCGTTTCTCACAATCTATATAAAGCCAAGCAACCAATTACATTCTTTTCATTTTGTCAATCCTCGTCAAGTTTTTTTTAATCAAAAGCTGCCTTGTCGCGATGGGTTACCTCAAAAGGTATCGGCTTTTTCAAGTTTTCCCGGATTCTTTCCAATGGCTCTGAAAGATACAATTATCCGCTTATCCAATCCTCTGAATATCCTTATAATTTAGAACCCAACAACTGCTTAAGTCAGGAGTCATCATTGCCATTCATTATTATAAACATCCCTATAATATATTTTCCCTTTAATTTAAAAGCCCGCAAGGGCTTTTTTGTTGTTTCAAAGTTATTTTCTTACTATATAGCTTTTTCACAGATTTTCTATTCATTGCTGATTTATCAATCTGGATTTTGGATAACTTGTTTGGCAGTGAGGACTAATGACGGCGGTAACTTGTTGCAAAATATTTTGGTAATTTTGTGGTAATTAGATATAGGAAAATAAGCTATAGTCGTGATGAGTCCTTTGCGTCAAAAATGTTATTGGAAAGAATAAAGTTATTGAGGTGCAAATGACTCCTCACTTAACGGTATAATCTGTGAAATCTGTATAATCTGTGAGGGGTTTTTAGTGCTCTCGGTGCGATATTAAAAAGCTTTATTGTCATATTAATAAAATATTTTTCTTTTTCTTGACCAAAAAATGAAAAGAGATTTAAAGGTAATTTGATAAAATTGGAGGTGAGAAAAATGAAAAAGATGGTTTTATTTTTAATTGTGGTAATAATTATATTACCCGTAAGTGCTGTTTATCACAAAATTGGAGATTACGATACACCTGGTTATGCATACTCTGTTTTTGTTTCAAACAATATTGTCTATGTAGCAGATGAGGAATCGGGTTTACAGATTATAGATGTTTCCAATCCTCAGAACCCAGCTCTGCTGGGCTCTTATGATACACCTGATTATGCATACTCTGTTTTTGTTTCTAATAATATTGCCTATATAGCAGATGGGGAATCGGGTTTACAGATTATAGATGTTTCCAATCCTCAGAATCCAGCTCTTTTGCGCTCTTATGATATATCAGGTTCTGCAGAATCTGTTTTGGTTTCTAATAATATTGCCTATGTAGCAGCATGGTTGGGGGGTCTACAAATTATAGATGTTTCCAATCCTCAGAACCCATCTCTGCTGGGATCTTATAATACGCCTGGTTCAGCATACTCTGTTTTTGTTTCTAATAATATTGCATATATAGCAGATTACGATGCGGGCTTGCAAATTATAGATGTTTCCAATCCTCAGAATCCAGCTCTGCTGGGCTCGTATGATACACCTGGTTGGGAAAAATCTGTTACTGTTTCAAATAATGTTGCCTATGTAGCAGATTATTTGGGTTTACAGATTATAGATGTTTCTAATCCTCAGAATCCGGCTCTTGTAGGTTCTTATGATACACCTGGTCATGCATTATCTGTGACTGTTTCTAATAATATTGCCTATGTAGCAGATAACGATGCGGGTCTGCTGATAATAGATGTTTCCAATCCTCAGAATCCATCTCTGCTGGACTCGTGTAATACGCCTGATTTTGCACTTTCTGTTACTGTTTCAAATAATATTGCCTATGTTGCAAATTACGATGTGGGTTTACAAATTATAGATGTTTCCAATCCTCAGAATCCAGCCCTGCTGGGTTCTTATGATACACCTTATTATGCATACTCTGTTTTTGTTTCTAATAATATTGCATATATAGCAGATGACGATTCGGGTCTACAAATTATAGATGTTTCCAATCCTCAGAACCTATCTCTGCTGGGCTATTATAATACGCCTGGTTGGGCTCACTCTGTTTTTGTATCAAATAATATTGCATATATAGCAGATTATTGGGCAGGTTTACAAATTATAGATGTCTCTAATCCTCAGAACCCATCTCTGCTGTGCTCTTATGTTACACCTAGTTTTGCATCCTCTATTTTTGTTTCAAATAATATTGCTTATGTAGCAGATGGGAATTCTGGTTTACAGATTATAGATGTTTCCAATCTTCATAATCCAGTGCTTCTTGGTTCCTACAATACACCAGGACCAGCACTTTTTGTGACTATTTCTAATAATATTGCCTATGTAGCAGATTACTATGAGGGTCTGCTGATTATAGATGTTTCTAATCCTCATAACCCATATCTGCTGGGCTCTTATGATACACCTACTAATTCATACTCTGTTTTTGTTTCAAATGATATTGCATATATAGCAGATGGGAATTCTGGTTTACAGATTATTGATGTTTCAAATCCTCAAAATCCAATACTATTAAATACTATCCTTCCTCGTCCAAGCAGTTATATTTACAAATGCATAATCTCCAATAATCTGTTGATTATTTCCGATACTAACTGGGATGAATTATATTTTTATAATATTAGTAATCCTGCTGCTCCTGAATTTGTTTGTAGATATAGCTGGAATTTATCCACAGAAGATATGGTAATACAAAATGGCTATTTATATACCGCTAATGGACTTTATGGTTTAAATATTCTGGACCTGAATCAGGTAATGGAGGCAGAAGATTCTATTCAGTTACCTCCTATTACATTTAATTTAAAAAATTATCCCAATCCTTTCAATCCTGAAACTACTATTTCTTTTGAGTTATCAAAACCTGGCAAGGTAGTTCTCAATATCTACAACCCCAAAGGAGAGCTGGTAAAGAGACATATCAACAAGCAAATGAGCAATGGTAAACATAGTATAGTGTGGGATGGGAAGGATAATAATGGTAAAATCTGTTCTTCAGGAGTTTACTGCTATAAAATAGAGAGTAATGGGAGAGTTGAGACCAAGAAAATGCTGCTTATGAAGTAAATTATTCCTATAACCCTGAAATTATAGAAAAGAACGCCGGATTATATTCAGGGATTTTATCTTTAAGCAAGTTTATGCTTTTTAATCATTGATTTTGCATTATTCTGGAATCAAACAGTGTAGGACTTATATATATTCCATTTTGATAGGGCATATAAAGGAAAAGTAAAATGTTTGTCCTATAACATTTAGCTCGCTAATGAAAAAAAGCTCTGAGTCGCCCTGCGGGCTTTTAAATTTACAAGCTAAAATTTATAAGACAGTTACTTCTATTTTACTATATATACTATCATAATGGAAAATATATAATAGCTTTCCTTGTTCCCCAAGTGCAGACCCAGAACATCACGGTAACCATATTCTTTGAGACCAATCGCTATTAACACCTCAGTAAAATTAACTTTACCCTCTGTTCTGATCTTGATGTAGATCACATCCAGCCAGATAATTACTTATCCTGCTTAAAAATTAGCGGGAAGTGCGAGTCCAGGTATCCGTTCTGCCTAAAGTAGGTGTAGCAATAAAGTAACGGATATTAATAGTGTTATTATTAACTAATTCAATAGTGGCGGAATATGTTTTTCCGCTATTGGGGTCATAAAGTTTACCAGATTTATATTTGGTATTGCTTTCGGGAATGAGTCCGGTTAAAATAACCATTTCCAGCAAAGGTCTCGTCCGCAGTTTTTCATCCGGATTTTTGGTGTCCATTTTAGGTTTGCCGTTTTTGTCGTTGGGCTCTTTCAGCCAAATGATTTTACCGGCAAAAGTGCTGTCTCCATTGTCGTAAATCTCTATTTTCATTGTTTTATCACCAGTTAGCCAGTAGCCGATAAGGCGGTTTGTTTCTTCTTTGCAAAAAAGGAAGGCAGGAAGGCATAAAACCACACCCAGCCCGATAATTAAGTATTTCTTCATTTTTTACGCTCCCGGGTTATAAAATTCCGCAACGCCTGTAAATATAATCCACATTCCGAAGATAGCGTTCATAAGAAAATATATCCCGAATTTCACTTTCCGCAAGGACAGAAGTTATTTCCTTATTTGCCAAAACATTATCCAAAAAACTACTGCCTGTTTCCCAGGATTTCATTGCTTCCTGCTGAACAAAGGAATAGGCATTTTCCCGGGTTAAACCGCTTTGGACAAGATGCAACAGCAATGCTTGCGAAAAAACAAGACCTTTAGTCAGTTCCAGGTTTTTTTGCATATTTTCGGGATAAACTATCAGATTTTCTATCAGGGAACAGGTTCTATCCAGCATATAGTGAATTAAAATGCAAGAATCAGGCAAAATGATACGCTCCACACTGGAATGAGAAATATCGCGTTCATGCCACAAGGCATTATTTTCTATAGCGCTTAAGGCATTGGAACGCAAAATTCTTGCCAAACCGCAAAGCTGTTCACTAACAATAGGATTGCGCTTATGGGGCATTGCAGAAGAACCCTTTTGCCCTTTGGAAAAGTTCTCTTCCACTTCGTGCACTTCGGTTCTTTGTAAATGCCTTATTTCCAAAGCGATTTTTTCTATGCCGGAAGCAATTAGTGCTAAAACCGAAAGGAAAAAGGCATATCTATCCCTTTGTATAATTTGCGTGGAAACATTTGCCGGATGCAAATCCAGATATTTACAGGTAAGTTCTTCAATTTCCGGGCTTAAATGCGCAAAATTGCCTACCGCACCGGAAAATTTGCCAACGCTAATTTCTTCTATAGCTTCATTTAAGCGTTTTATATTCCGCTGCATTTCTTCATACCAAAGGGCAAACTTTAAGCCGAAAGATGTAGGTTCTGCGTGAATTCCATGAGAACGACCCATACAAATTGTGTTTTTATATTGCCTGGCTTTCAATTTCAGAATTTCCGCCAACCGACTTATTTCCGTTAAAATAAGCTCTCCACTGCTTTTTAATTGCATCCCTGTAGCGGTATCCAAAACATCGGAAGAGGTCATTCCAAAATGCAGCCACCGGGAGGCAGGACCTATATTTTCCCCTACATTGGTTAAAAAAGCAATTACATCGTGCTTAGTAATCTGCTCCAGTTCGTCAATGCGGTTCGTGTCAAAATCGGCTTTAGTGTTAATTGTTTCCCAATCCTCTTTAGGAATAATGCCTTTTTCAAACATTGCTCTGGCGGCTGCAAGCTCCACTTCCAGCCAGCATTCGTAACGGTTTTCCAAAGTCCAGATTCTTTCCATTTCGGGTTTTGAGTAACGCGGAATCATTTTTGCCTCTCCTTTTTATATTGCAGAAATTCCTTCAGCAGGGATTCCAGATTTAAGTTGTTTAATCCTTTCAAGGCATCTTCCGAAAAGGAAAGCTCAGGTTTTGGCAGAGGAATAATCTGGGGCTGAACATATTCAATTTTATCAAAACTCATTCTAAGAGAAATGTTGTCTATACTGGTAACAACTAATTCGGAAAGGTCTCCTTTACTATTGTATAATGCCTTCATTTGGGTCTTATTTTCTGGTTCCCAAACACTGTCTAAAAGGTAGTCCTTGTTAAAATTGATAGTAACTCCATTCAGCTCCAGTTTCTTATCCCGAATAATCCTCTCACCGTAAAGAGCAACAAGGGAATCGGCATTAGCAGATAATTTTAAGCTCTGTAAAGGAGCGGAAGGTGTTAAATCTAAAAGTTCCAGCATCGGTATAAAAGGTGATTTCAAGGCAACATAATCCCCAAGATACATAGTAAGTAAAGGTTCTCCTGCCGAACCTAAAAGCCCGCCATCAAAAAGGTCAAAGCGTAATTCACTACCGTTTTTGGCAGCACTAAACATTTTACGGATAGCNAAACTTTTATACGAGACCTCTGCTATGCCTTCACTATCAAANCTTTCCCATTTTTTCAGCTGCTGGCGTAATTTTTCTTCTTCGCTTTTACCTTTGGGTCCTGCACAGGCAGAAATGATAATAGCGGAGATAATTAGAACGGATATTAATGCTTTCTTCATTATTAACCTCAATCGTTTTCTCGGTTTGCCAAATTTCTCTTGTAAAGGGACTTATGTTATTATTGGAAAGAAAAGTCCTTTGTCATTCCCGCAAAAGCAGGAATCCAAATCAAAATAACCATTTCCCATATACAGGCAAACTAACTTATATTTTCGGTTTCTTTTCCTTTTTATGCGGAACATTGAGCTTGTAAAAACCCCAGATAGCTACAATAATCATTATTAAGCTTAAGAATTGACCAATGCTCATAAAGCCGAAAATGTAACCAAAACGGGTGTAAAAATCAAGATCATCCGGCTCACGCACGAATTCAATTAGAAACCTGAAAACACCATAGAGACCAATAAAACTCCAGAAAACCAGCCCTTCTTTTTTCAGCTTTTTTAACAGATAATAGGTGACAATGAACATTACAATGCCTTCCAGAAAAAGTTCATAGAGCTGAGTAGGATGGCGCGGTAAATTATCTGCCCCGGGAAAAATCATTCCCCAAGGTAAATCTGTCGGTTTTCCCCATAATTCACCATTGATGAAATTGCCCAAGCGTCCCAATCCTAAACCTATAGCAACAATAGGAATAGCGGCATCAGCCAGAGCGTAAAAATTCAATTTATGCTTATGACAATAAATTAGCCCGGCAATAATTACCCCTAAGGCACCTCCATGAAAGCTCATTCCTCCTTCCCAAACGGCAAAAATCAATAAGGGATGAGAAATATAGTAGCTAAGATTATAAAAAAGCACATAACCCAAACGCCCACCTAAAATAACACCCAGCATTACATAAAAGATAATAGATTCGTATTGCTCTTTTGCAAGTTTGATGTTTCTCTTTTTCAAGAACGGCTTGTATAAAATGAAGGCAAGAATAAAACTCAGCACATAAAAAAAGCCATACCAGCGAATATGCAGATTTAGCCCTCCTAAGTTAAAACTGACAATATCGGGGCTGATTTCGGGATATTTAATCATCTATTAGTAAGTTCTGAAAGGCGTTGCACAATTAGTTCCACTGCCTCATCACTGTTTCCTTCAAACTTTTCCACCTGTTTTTCGTGATGGGGAGAAAAAATATTCAGCACCTGTGTTGGAGAACCGTTTAGTCCTGTTTCTTTTTCGTCCAGTCCCAAATCATCACAATTCCAAACAGTTAGCGGAACTGTTTTGGCATTTCGTTTTCCTCTTAAAGAAGGTAAACGGGGAACATTAATTTCTTTCACCACGGAAATTAGAGCTGGAAGTTGCATTGAAACACGGTCAAAACCATCTTCCAGCAAGCGTTCTACTACTGCCTGTTGTTCATTAAAGGATTCAATTTTGCGGACAAAACAGGTCTGCGGAATATTCAAATGAGCTGCAATGCCAGGTCCTACCTGACCAGTATCTCCATCAATTGCCTGTTGCCCTGTTAAAATAAGAGTATAATCCCCTATTTTTCTGATAGCGGCAGCTAAAGTTAAACTTGTGGCATAAGTATCGGCTCCAGCAAAACGCCTATCTGATAGTAAAATAATATTATCCACACCTAAGGAAACTGCCTCGCGTAAAGTTGTTTCACATTGATTGGGACCCATACTGATGGCAGTAACGGTTCCGCCATATTTTTCTTTTAAGCGGACTGCTTCTTCTATGGCATAAGCATCAAAGGGGTTCAGAATACTTTCCACACCTTCCCGGATTAAGGTATTGGTTTTAGGGTCAATTTTGATTTCCGTAGTTCCGGGAACTTGTTTTATACAGACAATAAAATGCATATTTCTATTTCCTTCAATGGTAATAAAAGTTGGTTATGGTTTTACATACATATTCTTTCTGTTCCCTTGTAAGCTCAGGATAAATTGGAATGGAAAGAACTTTTTCAGCCATTTCTTCCGCTACCGGCAAATCACCTTTTTTATAGCCAAGCGAACTGAAACATTCCTGCAAATGTAAAGGTAGAGGATAATAGACGGCACAGCCGATTTCTTTTTCTTTTAAGTATGCCATCAGTTTATCTCTTTTTTCGCAGACAAGTGTATATTGATTGTAAATGCTTACTGCCTTTGGGTCTATATAGGGAATCCGTATTCCGGGAACATTTTTTAAGTGTTCATTGTAAAATTCAGCATTGGCGCGTCTGCCTTTACTCCAGCCCTCCAGAAAGTCCAGTTTAACGCTTAAAACAGCTGCTTGCAAGGTATCCAAACGACTGTTCAAACCAACCCATTGATGATAGTATTTGGGATTTTCACCATGGACTCTCAATTGACGCAATTTAAATGCATAGTCATCATTATTGGTTAAACACATTCCGGCATCACCCATAGCGCCAAGATTTTTAGACGGGAAAAAGGATAGAATTCCTATATCTCCAAAAGAACAGCTCATTTTTCCGTCCCAGGTGCAACCGATACCCTGTGCGTTATCTTCAATAACATACAAATTGTATTTATGAGCAATAGCCATAATGGAATCCATATTGGCACATTGACCAAAAAGATGCACCGGCAAAATTGCTTTGGTCTTTTCTGTTATTGCCTTTTCAATATTACCGGGATCAAGATTGAAAGTGAGAGGGTCTATATCCACAAAAACAGGAGTAGCATTATTGCGCCAGATAGAAGAAGCAGTGGCAAAAAAACTGAAAGGAGTAGTAATAACTTCATCACCTGCTCCAATTCCCAATGCTTTAACGGCTAAAACGAGAGCATCTGTTCCGGAAGCACAACCGATGGCATTTTTAATCCCGAGATAATTCGCCATCTTCTCTTCAAATTTTTTCACCTGAGGTCCCATAATATAGTTATGTTCAGCAAAAACCCTTTCCAGTGCTTCTTTAATTTTAGGCATCAGAGGTTTGTATTGTGCTTGCAAATCCAGCATCGGAACTTTCATTTTTTCTCCTTTAGTCCCTGGTAAAAGTTCTAATACCAAGGATGATGGTAACTACAGAAGAAGTAAGTGTTACAATATCTTTTACATCTGTCCACATAGACCTGTCTGTTTGAGCAGGAACAAAAACAGTATCACCTGCTCTGATAACTACATTTTTCCCGGGCTTAACCCAATTTCCACTGTTGGCACGAATAATTCTGCCCTTTCCCGTTTTCCGATTATTAGTATAGCCACCGGCTGCCTGAATATAATAATTCCAGTCCTTTCCTTCCACCCAGGGAACCATACCGGGATTTTTAACCTGACCGCTAACCCAAACCATATCAATTTTTTCAGGAATATAAATACGATCGCCATCAAGCAGATAAGGATTTGCTTCTTTTCCTTCGCTATTTATCATTTTAACGGGGTCTATACTGTATTTGCCTTTTAGTTGCATTAAATTATTGCGTAAATAGGAATATTCCAAAGGNGTCATTTCACTCATAGTTCTCTGCATCAGCATTTCCAGAAAGGGGTCTGGGTCGGCATTGATATTTTCATTGTAATAGACCATTGATTTTATATCACCGCGTTTGGTTAAGCCACCTGCTTGTTGCAGAACATCATATAAAGTGGTATTAGCATCAATTACATATTCACCAGGGTTTTTAACCTGACCGTAGATTTTAATTCTTTGCCTGGTTCTAATTTCTGCATCGCAGGAAATAAGAATTCGGTCATCCGCTTTTAAGGGTAAATCCCAAAATGCAGGATTGGCTTTCAGATCATAATTTAAAACATCATAATCAATTCTGTTTTCTTTATAGCGATAGAACTGGACTTTGGAAATATCGGCATCAAAAGTAAAACCGAGAGATAACTCAATTATTGTGCCAAGTTTATCACCTTCCACAAATTCCAGTTCGCCAGGCAGATTTATGCCTCCGCCAATTGAAATAAAATCCTTGATGGCTGGAACAAAAACGACATCGCCATCTTTCAACAAAGGATTCTGACTGATATCACCCAAGCGGTAAAACTTCAACAAATCGTAGGTCTCTATTTTCCCAGCACGAGTTATTCTAATTCTGCGCAGACCCTGATTATTCTCCAAAGTTATTATTTCTTCCTTTTCTTTTTCAGGAGTTGGAGGACTCAATAATTCAGCCGGTTTAGGAACTTCAACACTTTTTTCCCGTAAAACCTGTGTTTTTTCAATGCGCTCCAGCGTAGCTGTTTTATTAAGCAATAAAAGGTCGGAAAGACGGTTTACAGGAGTCATTTGATAGACCCCGGGGTTTTCCACAAAACCCGTTAAGCTCACAGAAATAGGGATTATATCTCCCGTTGGGGTAGGTGTTAGAGCCGAAAGCAAGCTCAAGCTCATTAAAAGAATCAGCAAAAACCTACTTTTCATAGTAATCAATTATCCTACTTATGATATGGTCCAATTTATGTTTTGGCTCCCAGCCAATAAAATTTTTAATTTTTGTTAAATCCGGTTGCCTATGCATCATATCTTCAAAACCTTCTTCAAAAGCATCCTCATATCTCATATATTCAATACGGGATTTGCTGTGGCACATATCTTTAACCTTTTGTGCCAAATCAGTTATAGAAATGGATTCCGTTGTTCCTACATTAAAAATCTCACCGGCACATTCAGGAGTGTTCATCAGCTTTATAAAGGCATCCACTACATCTGAAACATCAGCAAAACAACGCGTTTGTTCTCCTGTGCCATAAATCACCAGCGGTTGATTTAAAAGAGCGGCTTTAATAAATTTGGGCAAAACCATCCCATATTGTCCTGTCTGCCTAGGACCTACGGTATTAAAACAACGCACAATTACTACCGGCAACTTCTTTTCCCGAAAATAAGCTAATGCCAGAAATTCATCTATGGCTTTACTGCAACCATAACCCCAACGACTAATATGAGTTGAACCCAGTAATCTGTCATCTGTTTCCGAAAAGGGTATCTGTTCATTTTTACCGTAAATTTCACTGGTGGAAGCGATAAGTGCTTTGGCTTTATACTTATTACAGAATTCCAACACATTATCTGTCCCCATAATATTTGTTTTAAGCGATAAAAGAGGGTTTTCAATAATATATTTAACCCCAACCGCAGCAGCTAAATGATACACTTGTTCTACATTACTAATCAGTTTATCCAAAAGTTCACGATTCAACACACTGCCAATATTTAAGTGAAAATTGGGTTTATCTTTAAAGGATTCTATGTTTTCCAGACGGCCTGTGGAAAGGTTATCTATCACATAAACTTCGTTTCCTTCCTGCAATAGCCTTTCCGCTAAATGGGAACCGATAAATCCGGCTCCGCCTGTGATCAGAATTTTCATATTTTCTCCATCCTGTAAAAGCCCATTATAACACCAATAATGAACTATCAGGCATAAGGTTTTCAGCTAAGAATTTTGTCAATGAGAAAGTGGGAATTTCACAAAGAGAGAAAGATTAGACACCGAAAACATTGTAAACACCGAGATTTTTTTACCAAGAGAAAAAGAGAAAGATGTAAGAGCAAAATAGATATATCGTTTTTGAGTAATAAGCTATTTTCCATTCCTGGGAAAGCAGAAATCCAGACATTTTTAACCTATCTGACTGAATTTTCATTAGGTAACTTATATCAGTATGTCCCAAATAAGGTAGGAATGTAAAAATTATAAATTATTTCGGTGTTTTCGGTGTCCTCGGTGTAAAAAAACCATTAACAGGAATATTATTTGCTTTTTTATCGTATATAGATATCCAAAAGGAGATACAGATGAAGAAATTTTTCCTTCTAATTTTTGCCCTGCTATCTTTAAGTATTTTATGTGCTGTCCCCCAATATCTAATCAGTTTGCCCGTATCGGAACTTTCTTTAGACACGGAAGATAAAACACTGCGCAGAGCAGTTCAAGGCCTTGCTGAGACCGATTTGGAAATATATTATTACAACGATTATTATGTTATTGCTGGAACAGACAGGAATAATTACCCCGGAGCCATAAATCTGGGAACATCAAAAAGCGGAAAGTTCTATCTAATAACAATTGGTGAAAGATACTCCAAGTTTGATTTTTCCACCGTAGGAGAGGTCTTATTGGAAATGGGCTCGGTAGTGTTAATAAAAACGGATAGAGATGAAATTCAGCTTCGGCAGAAGATTCAAAATCCTTTTGTCCCTTTACTTCTGGAGCCAATGCTTTTTTCTGAAACTCTTTCTTGGCAAACAGCAATTAGTTCTACGCGGAATGAAATAGAAAATTTGATTAATACTGTTTCGGAAGATAGCGTTTTATATTTCCTTCAGTGCCTGCAGAATTTTTCTACGCGTTATGCTTTAGCTAATAACCATTTGACAGTTGCCAACTGGATTAAATCCCAATTTCAGCGTTTTGGCATTAACAATTCCGTTTTGCATAGTTTTCAGTGGTATGGCACTATGCAATATAATGTTGTAGCTACAATTACGGGAACTGTCTATCCCGATACCTATATTATTGTAGGTGGACATCATGATTCCATCACTAACGATAATCCAATGATTTTTGCTCCCGGAGCGGATGATAATGCCAGTGGCACAGTTGCTGCATTAGAAATGGCAAGAGTGATGATGGCAACTAATTATCAGCCCAAATGTTCTATTCGTTTTGTAACTTTTGCTGCAGAAGAGGTTGGGCTTTGTGGTTCAAGTAATTATGCAAATATGGCAGATCAAACCAATATGAATATCCGAGTGATGATAAATCACGATATGATAGCAAATACAAGTCCCAATTTCTGGGACCCGAGGGTTTTGCTAATGCCCTATGATGGTTTCATTTCCCATACGGATTATGCTGCAATGATTACATCCCAATACACTGCTTTGCAACCTGTTTATGGTTATCTTAATTCATCCAGCAGTGACAGTCATTCTTTCTGGCAGCACGGTTTTCCGGTTGTTTATTTCTTTGAATATAACTTTTCTTCTGTCTATCACAGCAATGATGATACTGTTACCAATCTTGATCCTGTTTATTGTGCATCCGTAATTCGTGCTTCAACTGCCGTAACTGCCAGTTTTGCCAATATGCCATCTCCGCCTGCAAATCTTACGGCTCAGGATGAAGGAACGGGAAATAGTATTCGCCTTTCCTGGAATTCTGTTTCCGATCCTGATTTTTCTCATTATCATATTTCCTGGGGACTTTCGCAGAATAACCTTATTTATTCCCAAACTACAACCAATAATGAAATTAGTATTACCGGCTTAAATACGGATCAACTTTATTTCTTTGCTGTATCTTCAGTAGATTTTTCCGGTTTTGAAAGCTACTCTGTGGCAACACAGTGTATTCCCAGGTTAATACCTCAAACACCTGTTAGCTTTATAGATCAGCCCTTGCCGGAAATAGTTAAGCTTTCCTGGCAGTCAAATACCGAGCTTGATTTAGCCGGTTATAAAATATATCGTTCTCTAAATAGCTCAGAAACTGGAGTGCTTATTGCCACTTTACCTCCAACTTTATGCAGTTATTCAGATTCTAATGTTCAGGGAGGTGAATTTTACTATTACTATCGTCTTTGTGCCTTTGATAATGATAATAATAGCAGTCCCTTTACTCCAGTGCTTAAAACCAGACCTCTCAGTATGAACTGCGGACTTTTAATTATTGATGAAACGGCAGATTTTAGCGGAAGCGGTCCTTTTCAGCCAACGGATGAGGCAGTAGATAACTTTTATGATTTGTTAATTGACGGCTTGTGGAATACTGCACATTTTGATTTGGCTGATTTTACAGAGACATTGCGTTTATGCGATATCGGTATTTATTCCGTCATTATTTGGCACGGTAACGATTTTTCTAATATGATTTATCCCAATCAAGTTAAAGATGTTTTAAAGAACTATATTTATTATGGAGGCAAAGTTCTTTTCAGTGTTTTCCATCCGGGATTGTCTTTTGAACTGAATGCTGATTATCCTACCGTTTTTTCTGCAGATTCATTTATCAATGAAGTTTTAGGCATCAGCGGAACTGATTACACTATTCAAGCCCGATTTAATAAAGCAGAAAGTGTTTATTCCGGTTATCCGGATATCAATGTTGACCCTAATAAAGTTCCCGCTTCTTTTAATGGACACCTTTATCAAGTAGAAGCATTAACCACAAATTCACAAGCAACTCCTATTTATCATTACGCTTCCGCTTACGACAATAATTCACCTCAGGGAATTCTCAACGGAGGAGTAGTAGGTGTTCAAAACACTTATTTTTCGGGTAAAACAGTAACCTTCAGCTTTCCTCTTTACTTTATGGATTTCAACCAAAGCCGTCAAGTTGTTCATTACATTATAGAGAATTATTTTGGTTTTCCTGTTGCAGTTGGGGATGAAGTTAATATTCCTGTTGCGGAAATTTCTATTTTACCTAATCAACCCAATCCTTTTTCTGTTTCTACCCAAATAAATATCCTCTGTAAAAACAGCAACGCTCCTTTACAGGTTCAGGTCTATAACCTGAAAGGACAGTTAATCAAAACCCTTTTTCAGGGAAAACCAGAAGGAAAAAATACCCTTTCCTGGGAAGGTAACGATAATAATGGCAAGAAAGTTAGCTCCGGAATCTATTTTCTTAAAGCACAGCAAAGTAATAAGGTGCAAACCCGAAAGATACTTCTGCTGAAGTAAAAATAATAAAAAGAATAAATAGTTAGGGGATGAACAGGATTACAGAGATTTTGGGGATTTTAAAAAGAGAAAAGAAGAAATAAGTAAGGGATGAACAGGATTAAAAGGATTTTTTCTTGTTTTGGCTTACAATTTTCAGCTGCCTTCCCGGAAACCACAACCCACTAACTATTTCACTTACAACCGAGTTTTTACTGATTTCCCAATCTAAAAATTGTGAGCTAAAACGGAAACAGGGAAACAATATCTCGCTGATCGGGACGATGGTAATGCAGTTGAGATTGGTCAATTGTTAGTTTGTGCTTGACAGATAATGTGAATGATAATTAGAATTTTTTGCAGTAATTGAAGATTGTTTGTTCAAATCAATACTGGAGTAAAAATGAGTAAAAAGCCTGAGAACAACTCAACAAGCATTGGTAGAATTATTAATCTACTTTACCGTTACTTAATGGTTGCGTCTTTCATTACTATAATAGCAGTGGACTCGCACTCCGAGTTGAATGCCAATAATATAGTTCGTGAACCCAACTCTCAGCTGAATGTCTTTCAGGAAGATTTCAATTACTTTTATAAAATATTACTAGATTCTCATCCTGGCATAGAAACTGATAATACTAGTTTCAATCAGAAAGTTGAAGCATTCATGGAATGTCTCGCCACTGTAACTGATACTCTGCAATTTGAAGCCAGATTGAGAGCTTTTACTCATGATTTACATGATGGACATACAAGAGTATCATCATTTTCCAATCAGGGATCACCAATTTATCCTATAGGATTGTGGTGGCATGAATCTGGATGGTATGTTGAAATGATTTCTACCGAGTTCAAAGATTTAATTGGAAGTAAAGTAATAAGTATTAATGGGATAGATGCTGAGACCTTTATGACAAAAATAATGCAACTAACTACGGGGGAGAATGTCTACTGGTTACGAGACCAAGTGTCTTTTTTCCTCAGGAACTCAGCGAACTTACGTGCCTTGAATCTGGATAGACCCGACGGTGTTTTACAGTTGATCATTGAACAGAATGAAACCTTTTCCGAAGTCAATTTATACGAAGTTGAAAGACCTTCTCTTTGGGGAAACCAGAAAACCGGTATTACGGCTTTACATGATGATAACTATTGGGGACAAGCCCTTCCAGAAGACAATGTATACTACATCCAATTCAATGCAATGTCAGATCCAGTAGGGACATCCGATACTCCATTTTCAGGGTGGATCTCATTCCTTAAAGAGAGCTTTGCTTTAATAGACAGCTTAGGGATAGATAATCTGGTTATTGATTTAAGAAACAATAGCGGTGGCAATTCTACTATGGGTGATATACTCCTTTCTTTTTGCTCACTACCTGATTCTATTAAATATTTCGGTGGGAAGATGAAGATAAGTGATTTGGTGCTCAATCATTATCAAATGGATCTGACTTCAATGAATAAGGCATTATCCTCTGACTTGGGTTATGAAGTATTGGAAACTGAATTGCCCTTTACCGTGATTTTTTATGATGGTAAATCTCCATACCTTAGACCTCGGACTCTTGGTGAAATAGTTCCCAATGCTATGAGTAATGATTCAATAAAAAAGTATAGTGGAAAATTGATCCTGCTTACTGGAAGTCAAACATACAGCTCGGCAATTATGTTTGCTACTCTTTGTCAGGATAATGGACTGGCTATAGTGTACGGAAGTCCTACCGGAGGAAAACCATCTTCTTATGGAGAGGGACTAAACTTCAGATTGCCTAATACTGGCATAATGTGTAGTGTATCTGTTAAATACTTTCAACGGCCTGATACAAGCAGAGACCCTTCTGACAGTCTATACCCAGATGTTGATGTACTGATCACCCCGGAAGAATATTTTTCCCCCATTGATACACTCTGGGAAAGGGTTCTAAATGACATACGCAACTCCAATCTATATAAATAATCTTTGTCACAGAACCAAATTCAGAGAGAATGATTGTGGATTATATTATATTTTGGGGAAATACCTAAGAAGTGCAGGAAAGTACTGCTTGATGTTAACACCCCTTTTCTCTCTTGCCATTTCGTATTGATCAAGGGCTTTAATGAACTGCCTCACATACACAAATCCCTGTTCTTCATCCCATTTTATAATTCCCTCCCCTTCATAGCTACCATAATACATAGAGACCAGTTTATTGGTAACAGCACGGATGAAGCACTCATTGGTGTTTTCTACAGGATATTTCTCTAACTCAATATTCATACTTCTGATGTACTTTTCTAATCCTTACCATTCTAATATGTTCTGGGAAATACTTTGGTTGGGATAGGTCTATCTATATGGAACTGAAGAAAACTGCCGATTATTTGGTAATGGGAGCCATTGCCTTTAATTTTAAAACGCTGCGTAAAAAGTATGCAAACATAATGTAGGTGAGCTGTGCCCAAATTACGGGAAAAGGGTAACAAATAAACGAAAAAGAGGGTTTTGGGAAGGGGAAAATGTAAAAATCAGGTAAATATCCTTAATCTTTTGAATATTTCTCCCATTTAATCATAAATTATCAAGATAATGTCGTTGTCCCTAATAGTTCAATGGTCTTACTGATCATAGACATAACAATACCTTGCTTATTCAAACAAATACTGGGACTTCAATCCACCAGGAAACATTACAATATCAATATCGGTATATTCTGCTGCTATCCATTTTAATCTAGTTAGCCTTCCATTTCAGTATTGTTTGTCTTCGTTTAGTAGCCATTCCTCGGCAATAATCATGAGAATTCTCTTACTTTAAAAGATACACAAAAAGTATGAACCACTGAAGGACTAAGCAAAAGATGTTATAAACAGTAGCATTCCAGTATTCCAGGATGTTTTATTTATTGTTTTGCCTTACCATTTGAAATGACCTTGGATAACTTGCAGCTCTGCTTAATTGCAAAGTCTACCTCCAGGATAATGACAGATTTTCCTGTGGTTCTTGTATCTTGTTCAGATACTGATAAGACCTTTCCCACTCCCAATGAGGGTAGGCGAATTTCATCACCAACAGACAGTGTTGTTAGGTCTATAGGTCTCTTTGAACTATGAGCTATGTACAAACAACTATCACTATCTGGGCTCTTTATTGTAGCCGTTTCATGAGAAAAGAGGGCTTCGGCACAATCAAGAAGATACTGGCTATCCTGCACTCTTCTAAGGTTCATCGGAATTTGCTCGAAACCGATATATGCACCGATCATACTTCCACACATTAATCCAATTGTGTCGGTATCAGAGCCAAGCATGTTCGCGCATTCATATACGGCTTGTATCGGTTCTTTATAGATGTACTTAGTGGCCATAAATAACGCTACTACAGCAGAAATATGGCCTGCACCTCTTGTATCTTTATCCAAGGCTCCAAGGCTTTTGAAAACATCTGTATCGTTTGTATTGGCTGCTATATATTTATATGTATACCTAAGGAGTTCAAGAGTATCCTCAATCGTTTTTTGAAAAACCTGACTGAATCCTACGCTCATTGTTGAGTTCCACCTATCCAACCAAGCAGACAATCCTATGTCTTCTAAGTGATTGATCAATGCTGCCACTGATTTAAGCCCTTTAGCTATAATAGTTATGATCTCATTGGGATAGTCCGGGAGGACATCAACTTTCAGGAAATACGAAACTGAGAGAGAATAGAGAATAGATCCAACAATTGCCCGGGGATGGCCATGTGTGACGATGGAGTTCTTGAACACTTCCATAACCATTCTTTCTTGATGGGCAAGATTTGCGAGAACAATGGGCAGCATTCTCATAGCTGCACCATTAGCACCGGCATTGAAATATGCCAGAGCGTCCTCAGTTGTTTTATAGAAATTGCTATCCCAGCTGTGGTTTTTCTTGTCAAGATTCTTAGCCGCTGTTTTTATGGTTTTACCTCCACCCCTCACATAATACAACCAATCTTTTAGCTCTATTTTTGAAAAGTACTCATTATCAACTAATCCATCCGGGGTAATGGACCTGCAAACACAAAGCATCAATTGAGTGTCATCCGAATATGACCCTTTGGCAATGTAATCGGTATAACCCAGAAACTTGCCACCAGTTTTCTTTTCCCAGTCCAAAAACTCAGTAATCCGATTTGTCCCATACTTAGAAACCAGGAACTTTTTGTTGCTTTCAAACTCTGTTATCCACCCAAGGGCGTCAGCAGCAGCAGCAAGAAGAATTGCCCCTTTGTATCTATCTAAAGATCTATCTAACATTTTACGCTCCTAAAATAATCCACACTCAATCCTGAATCTACTGCAATCATAGCCAGAAAGTGCTACTTTGGCTTCTACAAGCTGTTCTTGGGTAGGAAATGAAACAGCAATTATATCAGCTACAGGGATGGGCAGATTTACCAGAACTTCAGCCTGTTCATGCGTGGTATATGCATCGGGGAGGTCTATTCTGTCTATAACCATTGTTTTTCTTGAAGAGACAACAGTCAATCTATCTTCGAACATCATCTTGAACTTGTTTAAATCTCCACTTATACCCACCACTTTTTGATTGTGTCTGTTTGCTGCGTTGGTTACAGAAAAGAGCGTGCCCTGTTCATAAATGTACTTGGGGTCAATGCTCAGCACGCACCAGGAAATATAAGGTATATCCTTAGTGTTGTCGATGAAACGCCTTAATAGGTACGAGTTCGGCCTTTCAATGGATAGATTGATATAGGTCTTGTCATCATACCTTATCTGATCATTGAATTGAATATAATCCAAGATATCAGTCATGTTGATATCAAGATCTTCTAGTTCTTTTCTGGAGTAGAGAAATCCAGACTCATATATTCCCAGGAGATTGATAGTAGTAGTGAAATGGATCAGCCGAGTGATCCCCCTGCGTTTAATCTCTTGTTTGAATTGACCTGAGTCTGGTTTTTCCGTAAACAAGCTTATACCTAACGAATTACAGTAAGAAATTGTTTGTCTATCTCATCAATGAACATGCTGGGATAAGCTTGGGGAACAAACAGGTATAATGACTTTTTTGCCCTTGTCATAGCAGTGTAAAGCAGCTTTCTTTCGGTGGTGATATGATACTCGTCATTATCCTGACCAAAGCCATCAGGGGAGGGAATAATCATGCTTGAGAGCTCCATGATAATCACATGGTCAAACTCTAGCCCCTTTACCGATGACAAGGTGCATATTTTAACTGAGTTGCTAGCATAATCTGCAGGATTGTCAGGACTGATTACCTCAGTGGCAATACCACAATTTTTCAACAGCTTCGAATAATAGTCCAGCATATTCCTATAGCGATGTAGTACAACAATTGATCCTCCCTTGAGCTTTGCCTCCTTGGTCTTCTCCAACAATGCTCTATTTGCCTCTTCGGTATCACTATAATAGATCAATACAGGTTTATCGCCGTGACTGGTAATGCTGTCTATGTCCATAGCCGTGAGATCATCATCCTCCAAATCATGGGACATCAAGGAATTGGCTGCCAGAGCAATTTCCTTTGTGTTTCGGTAGTTTTTCTTGAGCTCGACGGTTCTTCCCCCTCTTACGTTAATACCCACTTCCGTCCAGGTGAATCCACTTTTGTATATTCTCTGTGCAGTGTCGGCAATAATAGTAAGGCTGTTGGTGGATGGCTTGACGAGTGATTTGATCACCATTATCTGGGCTTTGGTCATGTCCTGGGCTTCATCAACTACGATGTGGGTGTATTCTGGTTGGATGTTGTGCTTTTCAATAAGGTTGAGGCAATATGAGGCATGGTCATCAAAATGGATCTTCTTGCGGGATATCTGTTCCAAACAGTATGTCTCGTAAACATTCCAGATCACTGCTTTATCATTTTTATCAACCCTGTCTTTGGTGCCGTGTCCGATCCTGGCAGTGGACAGGTAGTCGTTTAATGTCTTGATGAGCTGTCCCTTGATCCAGGACAACTCTTCATCAAAGAAATTGAGGGGCTTGTTCAATATTCTCGCCCCCTGGAACGATTTGCGGGTTTCCTTTATAGCGTGGCACAGGATTTCATTATGCTCAGATCGTTCCATCTGGGTGTAGTCATTGAACACACCATTGTGCCTAAGAAAACCATAAGACCACTTGTGAAAGGTGGAAACCTTTACTCGTAGACCTTGCGTTGAGGGATTTCTGGCATCGGAGTTTTCCTGATAGCCTCCGATCACATAGGGAAGCAAGCTCTTGATATACTGGGTGAGGCTGTTATTGTATGTGAAGATCATGATTTCAGCTTCACGGAACAGGTCGCTGTAAGTATCCAAAAGGTACTTAGCACGATACATAGCTATGGTGGTTTTACCACTGCCAGCTACACCCTTGATCTGAATTGGGTTGGTCGCAGGAAGAAAAAGAACTTTCTTCTGCTCGCCCGTTAGGTTGATGCTTTTAAGTGCCATACTGACTCCAGTTTATTAAGTACGAGCTATCCGTATTTGTTTCTGTTCTTTTCAGCTTCTTCATCTTCTCTTTTTGCATCACGTTCAAAGTCATTAGCGATGTCGTTCAATATGTCGCTTACTCGTGGATAAGTACTCATTACTTGTGATGCATAACTCTTGTATTTTTCGATGAGTGTTCTTTCTTGCATTCCACCATCATACATTCCTCTTACAGTCATGCCTCTTTGATTATGAACACCTATTCTGAAGTTAAGACCAATTTGATCATCCCGGTAGTATTCAAGCACTTCACAGATACTATTGCATGGCCACTGGCCATCTGCTTCGCTTTCAGCGTACGATAATACGTTGCCGATCTTGCATAACGCAACTTCTAAGAAACCTCGTTTTTTGGCTAATGTGATGACGTTGTCTATCCATGTTTTTAACTTTAATACATCTATTGATCCTTCGGGTGTCTTACCAGGAATTAATTGCCATGAATTCAGCAGTTTGAAAGCACTTTCAGCTACTCTTTCTCCTACAGCATCGATTTGTTCGATTTCTTGATCTTCATCTTCCTGTGCGGTGTCATCATATCGAGGCTTAAAAACCATCGAGAGTACATCAACAAATGTACTGGGATTATTAGACATATCTTCATGTAGGGTTTTGGGGCCAATTCTGCTGTCCAACGATGTTAGCACTGAGATATACATCCATTCTAACTTCATTTTTTCTTTCAGCTCAATCTCTTGTGATGATTGAACACGCTCTAAAAGCTTTTCTGCATAATATGAAATCATAGTATCCACTTGCTCTGAACATTCTGTAGTAGCTGTTATCTCTAAGACAAGAGCAACGTCAGTTATTGGTAACTTACTCTTTGCATGGCTTGCTAAGCAGAGAGCAGAAAAGTTTCGTCGGACGTTAAGTAATCTTCTAATAGCATATTGAATGTCCTCCAAGATCATTTCATGGTGATGTACTGGTGCTTTCTGCCAGAACTCTCTTTGAACTACTTGATCAGCAGTCTCAACTAAGTTCCAAAGCCATCTTTCGGATGGGAAGCTTAAAAGTAAGTTTACTAACTTATTAGAATCCCATTTGTCTTTGATTGCGTCAATGATAATGGCTTCTGCCCAAATCTTACCATAATTTTTATATCCTTTCCAGAGTAAATTCTGGCTGAAAAACATTTCTCCATAACACTTTGAGTCTAGTTTTATTAGAATTAGGTTCAGATTATTTAAACTTGTCTCTACTGGAACTGCGTCGGCTAATAGGTTTTGGAACTTAATCATATTACTGAACTCAAAGATTCCCGAAAATCCAATCTCTTGGGTCATTTCCTCAATTGCTGAGATTCTTAGCTGACTAATATACGCGCCATCATCCTTCATGGAGTCTATCCCTTCTATGAGATAGGGATAATAGTCATTAAATAAGTACTTAAACTTAGCTACAACAGAAGTAGGTTCAAGTTGTTTGTACAAATCTTCCAAAGGCTTAATACTCTCCTCTGACATAGCCCACTGAGTTGTCTTATGAGTTCGATGATTGGACACGATATCTCTTAGTTTATCTGCAATAAGGAATTCTTTGTCTTCAACTTCAGATATTCTGCTATTAAAGTATTCTATTAAAGTTTTTTTGCATGGTGCGGGCAAATAAGCATATGATTCCAGTAATTCAACCCATCTAATGGCGGATGTCCCTAGCTTTGGTAGTATCAAATCAACAATTTGGCAAATACTTTCAAACCACTCAGATCTTGTAACCTTAATATCCAATGGATATGATAACTCTCTCCACTTATATCTGTAATTATAACTTCCAGTATCAAGCGATTTCGGAAGAAGTGATACTAACAAATTCCATCCAATATCAGGATATGCTGTAGAAATCTCTTCTAATACTTTAAATCGGACATCAAAAGATGCCCCAGTCTGAGGCATCCATAATCTGAAGATACTAATCAAGCTATTAAATGGCCTGTTTAATACTCTGCCTCCAGGATCAAGTTGGGATAAGGCACATAGGGCATTCACTGATCTTTTAAAGTAACTTGCATCCCATGCCAATGCTTCCAAAGCCCAAAGCAAATGATGATGTGTGCTGTTCGAAGTAAGGAAATCCTCCGATTCAGTAAACATACCCATTATATGTTTATCTTTCGATGACAATGAAGATTCTACCGCCCGTATGAATATATTCGGAGATGCCTCTGCTAAAAGGGGCAAAACGTCACCCAAGGAGTACCAAAGAGCTTTATCAGCATTGTGTAAAACTTGCTCAATTATCTGATCAATATACTGAGTATGATTGAATTGCGGGTACGTACTTGAATGTTCTCCGAAGATTGATATTAATACAAGCGATTGGGCAAGACCTCTCCTAAAATCTTCGGAAAACTTCCAGCTTTTATCATACAATGCAGCCGCGTATCGCTTCTCTGGCTCAAGATCTAAATTTGGATTTCTATCAGTAAGGACTGATAAAACTACTGCCTTAAATACTTCCCAATCTTTCCTACTGATATATGATATAAAAGAAAGGTAACAATCGAGTGCCGAATTGACGCACCACAAGCTGCCTATTTTGTTTATCGGTCTATCGGGGTAGTTTAGGAGTTGTGTCAGGTGGTTTTCATAATCAGGGAGAGTCATACCCGCTAGAAATGAGATCATTTCACCGTCACCAGTGTGTTTAGTATCCCAGTTTTGAGTTAACATTATTGGTATAACTTGTCTGATTCTGTTTTGATCTTCATGAGCCCATTCTGGTAAATAATTACGAGCTATCAACCTTCGTAAAATAGTGAGGAATCCTCCTGAGTTCTTTGATAGTAGACCAGCTCTACTTTCTGGCAATCCTACTTTTTTAAGTTGGTTGCTTAGGGTTTGAGCATCAATACGGGACACAAGGATTTCATTATCATCAGATGGATTACTAGGGTCTAATGGTATAATATACTTACATCCTTCCCTATATACTATGTCTTGAATGTTCTTAAATACTGGGATGATTAATAATCCAGTATTCGATTCAATATCCAGATTCTTAAGTGACTCCGCAGATTTGATGACTAATCCTCTTGATAATAATGCATATCTGTATTGGTCGTCAGGCAAGCCCAGAATCGCTGCATACAAGAATATGACAGACTCATCTTTGGTTATTGATCTGATTTTTAGTGTTGATGTTCCATTTAGAAGAAAGGATTTTAATACTGTAAGGCTTTTCCCCCGACCGGCTAATGATATTTCGAAGGGAAGCTTTCTATCGAAAGATGACATCCAATGCTTAGAGTAACTTTCAAGTGTTTCTATGTTTATATCATACCGACCGAGTAACTCCAAAAACCAAAGGTTTGTTGAGGGTGATAACAATAGCCATGACTCTATATCAATAGCGTCATATGCCCTAACCTCTTTCCAAAAACCTTCAGCAGTCTTTGATGCTGCCCAATTTTCTTTATTACTCCATTTACATGCTGTTACAAATATGAAAGTAGTCTCATAATTCGCATCAACCGAAGTTCTTTTTTGATAATCAGAATCTGCTTTTGTATCAATTCCTTTCTGCGTACTCATCTCCCAAACAGAATTTCCGACAGGAATATATGGGTTTGATTCTCTAGTTGTTAATATCCCATCATAACCTGGTCTGCCGATATCGTCTCCACAAGGAAAAGATATGTGATCGATAGCTTTGTAATCAATAGTAGTGAGAATTAATCTTCTGATTAAATCCGGGAGCTTAGATTGGCTAGATCTTGTATCTGCCCATTGATGAATTTCAGTACTTGATACTTGAAACATATCCTAACTTTCTCCCGTAGTATTCATTTTACTGTGGTATAGTAGTTAAACAGAATTAACTCCAATTTAATTAATTTTTTACGATCTTCCAAATTATGGAATTCAAATAAAGCCGAACTTTCGCTGTCCCGCGCTATCAAGGACTTGTATAATTTATGAGCCTTGAGGGCACCAATTGCGCTTGAAACAACATCGCTGAATCCAGCGTTGATTTTGTTAATGACGATCAATGCAGTATGTTCATCGCGCCAACTAACATATCTCTCAATTAGTTGATCAACAGCCTTCTGTAGTTCTGAAGGACCATACCAAATTTTGAATTCTCCTATGAAAACGTTATTTCCTTCTGAATCCTGAATCAGAAAGTCCGTCTTTCCATACTTATTAAATGTCTCCCCTGTTGCGCTATGATTCATAGACAGAGAATTAAGATAGGGTAGAAAGTATGTCCTGAACTCCTCCTCATTCTTAAATTTACTAAATGTACAAGGATATTTCTCCAAATTATGACCAAATCTCTGAATTAATGACACTATTTGTTTAAAGGCTATTTCACTAATTGAGGAAATGGTTTCATCTTTGAATATTGGATCTATCGGATTACTCAGAAAATAGCAATCCAAGTTCGAACGAACCTGTTCTACGACTTCTGAAATCTCGTATACACGACTGGGATATACAGTTAGATTTTTTTCTGGTGAGGATGTACTTTGACTTTTGGTAATGTTTACTCTCCGGACTGAAGGCAAACTCTCTAATAAAACTTTCAGTGCGTCTAATTGTTCTATGTCTGCCACAAAAACTTTCAAAAACTTCTCTCGTGGAGATTTTCTTATTTCTAGGTCAAAGTGTTTTGGCATAGTATCATCTCTTGTTGTAGTTAATAATACTCTAGTTTTTTATCAGTTAATCCCCATCTGTGCCATATCTTTGCAAATGGGCATAACTCTTTATCTTGAGATCTTTCCCAGGGAGCCTTATAGCATCGTCCATCAATGCTTTGTTTTAATGGAGAAGATTTACAATAGTTCATAAGACCACACTCGTATTGCACTGGGATAGAGTTGTCGGGCACAGAATGATAAAAAAAAAGAGATACTTCAAACATCGATCTGAAAACACCAAAATCTATAGCACAGGTTTCTGGATACCGGTAATCGACGAAACCTTCATCATAGCAGTTGTATGTTATGGGCATTTTAATCAATGAAATTAGTGAAATGTAATTATCCAATGAAAATTGTTTATCGAGCATTTCCAAAATGAAGAATGGTTTGGCTCTCCTAATGTCCTTGATTTTTTGAATAGAATCCTTAACAAATTCATACTCTTTATTGAATGTAGCATCTTGTCCTAAATATGCTCTTAATGACTCGAGTGCTAGCTCAGCATTATAATTATACAATTCATAATGGGTATAGAAGTTTGGATACTTTATCAAATTACCAATATACTCATAAACATCCAAGTACGATCGAGGAAGGAAGTTTTGTTCTTTCATTTGTTTTAATGACTCATAAAATACCTCTGGAGGGTTACAACACATTAACGAAGCATCACAAAGTGCTACTACATTTCGAATATCTTTACAAAATGTAGGATATATAAACTTAGCAACATACAAACCTGCCATATAAGGCAAATCAGGAGATTGTACATATGATTTGAACAAAACTTGTTCTGCAAGATATGCCATCGTTTCATGTATAGCTATCACGCCGAAGATGTAATACACACCAGAGACCTCCAGTCTTATAGATTGATAATCACTATTGACGAAACAACCTCGATCAATTTTAGTGATTATTGGATTATCTGGACCTCTTTCATCGCCAATTAGGGTCGAAGTCAGATCTTCATTTTGCGAAGCATTACCTACTTTTTTTGTTATGGGTAATCTGATTATCAACTTGCTGCGTTGCGCAGTATACACATCACTTTGAATACATGAGATATTACTCCTTAGACTCATCATCCCATAAGTTGTAGAGATATCTTGAAGATAATGGATGAATTCATGGAAATAAACTGATGAAAGCATGATATCAGCAAAACTCTGCTCATCAAAATATTCGTTGATTTTAAGGTAGAAATACGAAGGAACATAGAATCCCAATTCTTTTCTTAATATTCTACTCATAATACTTCCTTTTATTGTCAGTTTATTGCTACTCTATCCTAGTAATACTTAATAGTGTTAAGCAGAACAAATTCCCTTTTAACAAGGAAGTTATTACTTTCTTGCACGTTGCTATCTTTCCCTTAAGTAACTCATTGATAGTATTATACGTACGACTATTCAGAACCTTTGTCATTTCTTATCGTCTTTCTGCTGTTTGCTGCTTGCTCCACCAGCCCTGACCCAAGCATCAATCTCAGAGATCTTGAATTTAAACAAACGCCCCATCCGATGAACCGGCATTTCGCGTGTTTCTACCCACCGATAAACCGTGTCACTGCTTACACCCATATATGAGCATATCTCTTTCACCGATAGCCAACGATCAGTCATCTCATTCATTATCTTTCCTAACATCCATACTGGCAATGGCATAAGTGCAAGATTGAGGACTTTTTTCACTTCAAACCACTGCTGGTTTATCTTTTTCTTAACCTTGCCAATTTGTCAACCGATATTTTCGGGTTTAGTACGCAGTAGACGGAAATGAATGGTATCAGATTCAACTTGGCAATGTAGCTTATAAAGACATTCGCCATTGACAGAGATATCCATATTCATTTATTAGTTTAGATAATCTTCATACCTATATAGGTTAGTAGGATTAGGGGTACAAATCATATTCAAGGCAGATCAGATGTAAAAAGTCATGAGGCAATGTCTAAACTCAGTGATGTTGGGATATCGTTAGGCAAATACAACTTAGATTATTTGATAAATTAAGGATAATGTCTGACACATGGCAGTGAACGATAATTTCAGCGAACTAAAGGAGTGTCAGTATGACAATGATAGAACAAAAGATCATCACGCCCAAACTGGAGCTTCTGGAACTGGCTCAACGGCTAGGAAATGTATCTCAGGCCTGCAATGTATTTGTTTATAGTAGGGATAGTTTCTATCGCTTTAAAAAGCTTTATAAAACTGGCGGTGAGATGGCTCTAATGGACCTCAATCGGAGAAAACCCCATCCTCAGAATTGATTGAACCCTAAGATTGAAGAAAAAGTAGTCCAAATCGCTATTGAAGAACCTGCATGGGAACAGAATATTGTGATAACCGTGAGCACCACGAGTTTGAATTGTACTTTGCCCTGGAGGATATAGACCATTCCCATACCAGAGCTCTTAGCCCACAATCAAACGGTATCTTTGAAAGCTTCCCTAAAACTATCCTAAACGAGTTCTACCAAGTAGCTTTCCGTAAGAAACTATATTGAAGCAGAGAAAAACTGCAAGCCGATGCAGAGCAATGAATTGACTATTACAAAAAGGAAAGTCCACATTTAGGAAAATAATGCTTCGGTAAGACACCAATGTAAACTTTCCTTAACTCAATCCAGTTAGCTAAAGACAAGGTAAGCGATAATAAATTCTTGGTGACTAACAACACCGATTGTCAGACATCGTCTCAACTACTACAAGTAAGGTGACCAGATACTTCAAACTTTCTGATTTTTTTTGCTTGACAAAAATGGGGTTTTATTTTTTAAGGATAAATTGATAACGCGAGGTGGAGCAGCTGGTAGCTCGTCGGGCTCATAACCCGAAGGCCGAAGGTTCGAATCCTTCCCTCGCTACCAATTTTTTAGAGTTTGGCTTTTAGAAGACGAACTCTTTTTTTTAGGAATAGGGGTTTTAAATAAGTGACGAAAAATTGAATTTGTCACCCCTATATAAAGTGGACTATCTTATAAAAGAAAAGTGGCGGTGTAGCTCAGCTGGTTAGAGCGTCGGAATCATAATCCGCAGGTCCGGGGTTCAAATCCCTGCGCCGCTACCATTTTTTTTGCGCCAGTAGCTCAGTAGGATAGAGCAGCAGCCTTCTAAGCTGCGGGTCGGGGGTTCGAATCCCTTCTGGCGTGCCATTTGAGGTTCTATTTCAGATAATAAATAAGATAAAATTGTGGTGGGTGTAGTTCAATGGCAGAGCACCGGATTGTGGTTCCGGGCGTTGTGGGTTCAAATCCCATCACCCACCCCATTTATTCTTTCTTTGACAGGAATGGCAAAAAGGAATACCAAAGTGATTTTTCCTTTAAGAAATGAAGTAATAAGGTGACTGATGAATATATTTTTAGGCATAGATATTGGAGGTTCCAGTTTTAAGTATGGCTGGGGCAACTGTGAAGAAGGTTTACAATCCTATCAAACCCTTGTTCTGCAAAGGAAAAACATAGATGACTTCTTTGCTGTGGCGAAAGATTTGTTTAACGATGTTGACAGTAAAATCGGGCTTAACAATATAAGAGGAATCGGAATCGGAATGCCAGGTGCAATAGATAAAACCACGGGTTTGGTAACAGAAAACAATCCCAATTTACCTTTTTGGGTGGAACACCATCCGCGTGAATTGCTTCCCGAAAATTGTAATATTCCTTTCGCTTTTGATAACGATGCCAATTTGATGGCTTTAGCCGAGTCGTATACGCAAAAAAAGAATTATGTTATTGGCGTTACTGTAGGCAGTGGAATCGGTTGCGGAATAGTTATTGACGGAAAAATTTATCACGGAGCTTACGGTTTTGCCGGTGAATTAGGTCATATTTGCATTGTGGATAAAGGATTAAGATGTAATTGTGGGAAAAATGGCTGTCTGGAAGCGTATTCTTCAGGAGAAGGTTTACGCCGCCGTTTGGCATTAAAAAATCCTTGTTATGCAGAAATGGATTTACCTGCCATCCTTGCTATAAAAGAAACTGATAATTTAGTAGGGGATTACATTAAACAGGGTCAACTTTTTTTAGCTACTGCATTATCCGGTCTTGCAACCTGTCTTGATCCGGAAATAATAATAATTGGTGGCGGAGCTATGGATTTGGGATTATATTATATAGAGGAACTGGAAAGAGAAATTAAAAAAAGATTACCGCTCGCACATAGTGCTAAAGTAAAGGTTGCTAAAGCAATAAATGGCAATAAGGCAGGAGTTTTAGGAGCCATAAAACTGATAGAAGATAAGTTTAATAGTAAAGAGGAATGAAACTTGCTTTTTAATAAGGCATTAAATAAGGGGTGAATAAAATGAAAAAAACGATGCTCATTCTGGCGCTGATGGCAATGTTAATGTTGATAGCCACAGCTGGGTATGCTTATAAGGGTTCTCCTGTTGAGAGTTTTGATATTACTCCCAATCCTATGTTTAAGGAATGTGTAATTTCTTTAGCTGTGTCTGTTCCTCTTAATATCAATGTTCAGATTCAGAGCTGTGATGGCAAAGTTATTTGCGATCTATACGAAGGTTTTGTGGGTAAGGATATTTATTTAAATTGGGAAAGGACTGATAACTTTGGCAATTATGTTCCTGATGGCGAATATTTTGTTGTAGTTAATTTTTCTACCCGGTATACTTCCTTAAAGAAGACGCTTATTCTGAAATAACAAACTTTTAGAGCAGTGATGTAACTTATGCAACACAATAGAAAAAAGTCCCTTGGGGACTTTTTTTTGTTTTTAGAAGAAACAGTAACCGAGTTATTGCATATCAGACATAACAGGCATGTAAGTTTTTTAGTGGTTATTCGGCAAATTTTGTTTACAGGAGTGGAAGCGCTGCCTTTAATCGGTTTTATTGCTTTGGCAATTGGCTGTTTAACCATTATGCAGGGTTATGCTTTTTTGAGCAATTTCGGGCAGGGGATTTGGGTGCACATAATTTTGGTGAGGGTTGTAGTTGGAGAATTGAGTGGAATTATAACCGCTTTAGTAGTAATAGCCAGAAGTGGAACAGCGATTTCTACCGAGTTGGGAAATATGGTTGTGAACAGAGAAATGCAATTGTTGAAATCCTTTGACATCGCGCCGATGGGTTATCTTGTTGTTTCGCGCATTTTGGGAGTAGTAATTTCTATGCTGGTATTAACCCTTTATTTCAATATAATTGCTGTTTTAGGTGGTTGGCTTTTTGCTCAGTTTTTTAGTCATTTGGCATTTGGTGCCTTTATGAATGATTTTTTATCCGTTTTAACCCTACCCGATATTTTTATGATCATCCTCAAATCCGTTATTTTCGGCTTTGTAATAGCCATAACTGCCTCTTATGAAGGGATGAGTGTTTACAGGGCATCAACGGAAGTTCCCCAACGCACTATCAAGGCAGTGGTTATTTCTATTTTTTCTGTGCTTATTTTGGATATAATTATTTCCTGGCTATTTTGGATAGGTGCATAGTGCATATTGCCTTTAAGAATGTTTCTATAAATGGTTTATTGCACAATTTCAATCTTAATTTTACCACAGATGGTTGTACTGTGCTTTATGATCCCTGTGAAAAGTATTCATCTACCATTTTAACAGCTCTAACGGGATTGTATAATTTGGATGAAGGTAATATCTTACTGGATGGCATTTCGCGGGAGGAATATTGTAGGCAAAATTCCCTTATTTCCACCTTTTCTCTCGTGTTTGATGAAGGGATAATGCTTTCCAATCTTTCCCTATGTGAGAATTTACTTCTGCCTTGGAACAAAAGGTTTGCCAGCGAGGACCAGAATGCTTTTGAACAGGAACTGAAACTTTTGATGGAAGAGCTGAATTTGAATTGCGGATGGGAATTAAGACCTGCATATTTAAGCCCGGCAGAACGCAAGTTTTTTTGCTTTATTCGGTCTTTGCTCGTGAAACCGAAGATTATGTTGATTGACGATCCCTATTATTTGTTCAATAAAGAAGAAAGAAGATTGCTTTTGGGTTTTTTGCAGAAACATAGTAAAAAAAGAGGAAGAACAGAATTTTCCGACTATCCCAAAAACGAAAATACGGAAGAAATTTATTTACAGGAAATGTTAATTGGCACCAGTGACGATGATTTTACAGGCGAAATAGCAACGCAGGTTATTGATTTATCTGAAATCTGCTACTGAACAGAACTAAATAGAAGAGGTTGAGAGGGTTTAGAAGGTTTAGAGGGTTGAGAAGGTTTAAAAGGTTGAGATTTGTTAATTCCTTTAGAGCCCGTCAGGGCGACACAAAGATAGCGATGGTGGCGTAAGCCCCTCGGAAAATGTAAGCCCTGAGTTCCTTTTTCCTTTTATCTTTCCCTCTACCAAAAGCCCCTTAGGGCGACACAATGATGTAGAAGGTGGCGTAAGCCCCTCGGGAAATTAACGATTTAATCGGCGGGTGGTTTTGACTTACAATTTTTACCTGCCTTCAATATTCCCACACCCCACATTCTTTTCTCACTTACAACCAATCTGCAACTGGTTAATAAATCTGAGAAATTGTGAGTCAGAACAAAACATTATTTAAAAACGGATCAGCACATTCTTTCTTTGCAGAAAGAACTGGCTAACTCAAATCACAGATTGCCATTAGCACACGGAATAAATATCATTCCCAAATAAATCCCAAAATTCTTTCAATAACTATCCGATATGATTCCCATATCATTCCCATATCGCAATATGGGAATGATATGGGAATCTCATCCGCTGCATAACGCAAAAAAGCGTGAATTCATACACAACTATTATGTTTCTGTTTTAACTCACAAATTTTCGGTTTGGAGACCAATAAAAACTGTGGTTGTATGTTAAAAATGATTGCGAGGTGTGGGAATATTGAAGGTAGATGAAAATTGTGAGTCAAAACATCCCAGTGATTAAATTGTGAATTTCCTGAAGGGCTTACACCACCTTCTACATCATTGTGTCGCCCTAAGGGGCTTATTTTTTCAAATGTTGTGAAAAAAGGAACTCGGGGCTTTCATTTCCCGAGGGGCTTACGCACCCATCGCTATCATTGTATCGCCCTCTGGGCTTTGATGAAATCTCAACCTTCTAAACCTTTTCAACCCTCTCAAACTTTTTTCCCGAGGGGCTTACGCACCCAGAGGTATAGTTATGTCGCCCTCCGGGCTTTGATGAAATCTCAACCTTCTAAACTTTTTCAACCCCCAAACCCTCTCAACCCTCACAACCATCTAAACTTTCTCAACCTTCAAAACCCTCTAAACCTTCTCAACCCAAAAACCTTTTCAACTCCGGATCATTAAGGATTGCGGACAGCAGCAGACCTGTAAAATCTGCGTTCATCAGCAGGAACGGTATAACTCCAACGATTGGGAACAAGAGGATCAAAAATTCCGCTGGTGCTTATTTCCGTATAAACACCGTAAGGATCAGTGCTGGAAAAGACCTTGTAAAGATTGGCGCCGGAGACCTCTTGGATATTTAATATCAACTGCGAACCCTGAATCTGTATGGATAGAGGGCATTCTATATAAGCTATAATCGTTAAAGTGTTGGTAGTTAGATTGGAGCCATTATTTATTTCTAAAGCATTGATGGTAACGCTAAAATTAAGAATATTAGCGTCAAAATCGGTATTATCAAAGCTTAAAATTATTTGAGCGGTTGTAGCACTGAGATATTGCACGCTTAAAAGAGAAAGACCTGCAGGAGCATTATTTAGAGTAAAACTACTAATCAGCAAGGTGTTATCTCTCCAGGTGGTGTTGGTTAAAGTCAATTGTAAAATAGCTCCATTCAGGTTTCCTTCCGTTAATGCGGTTCCGGAAGAAAGTTGTGCCGATGCAGGTAAGGTAAGAGTAACTTCCTGATAAGGTGAATACATACTGTAACCACTTGTAAAATAGGAACGCAAACGATAATAATAAGTATACCCATTAGATAAACCACTGATATTACGGGAAAGAGTTAAACCCACATCCAGATTATCATAACCGGGAACAATATTCGTAAAATTGGCATCAGTGGCCAGCTGAAAATAATACTTTGTAGCAGAAATGGGAGCTGTCCAATTAGCAGTGAAACCTGTCTGAGTAATATTCGTCGGATTTAAAGGCATAGGAGCCCAAATTTGATAGGCATACATTGGTTCATCAATAAAGGGATTCCGATTTCCCTGAAGTTCCTGAATACGATTATTACGTTGCATTTCACGGGCATCCGGAGGATCAATAATATGCCATTGCAGTAAAGTAGAAAGCTTTCCATAATTAGGTCCGCTGGTATTTATATTATCTACAATTTCCAGATCAAAAGAAGTGTCGGTTCCTTCATAACGGATTGCCATATACATAATCATTCTGGCTACATCACCTTTATCCTCATCTCTCGGTTCCCAGGCATAAGTAGATGTTTTACAGCCAGTATCTGAAGAGTAACCATTATAGGGTGAAGAATCAATATAAGGGTTCGTAGCATAATCAAAATCCTTATTACTTTTGGCAGAATTTACAGTAGAATCGCAGGGACGCAAATGATGTAAATCCGTTCCAGCAGGTGGTGTTTCCCCAAAATCACCATGGCTTTTACTCCAGGTATGCTCTCTATTCCATTGTGAAGTTCCTCCTCCATAATAGGATTTGGGAACACTCCAACCGGTGTAGATTTCAATAATATTATCAGTATTATTAGGGTCTTCATCCGTGTAGGGCAATTTAATCCACAAAGCATCATAAGAATAACGAGTGGTATGTGTTGTCCGAAGTAAATTATGCAGATTTGTCTTCAGTGTGTTTCCATAACCTGTAATTCCAGCATAATAGCCACTGCTTTGGGTATTTGTTGTAGTTGCGGAAATAGGATTGTTTATTGCCTCCGAAGTATTATAACGAGTATTACTGCCACTACCGTTGTATTCATAACTCCTGAACCAATATGTAGTTGCAGGAGTAAGACCGGATACATTACAGCCATTTAACGGAATTCCTTCAACAATTTGAGTTGCTCCATTAAAGATAACCTGTTCTCCGTTGCCACTGTAAACATTGTTGGCAGTAGGATTGCTACCGTCAACAGGAGGGGTAAATGAATTGATAGTATTGATTTTAATTAATCTTCTTGCTCCATTTCCCGGAGTCCATTCCAAAGTTATATCCGTATTGCCAGGATAAGCAATTAAATTTGAAACTTGCACTGTTGGCGGTTCTATTTCTTGAGGTGTGGCAGCGAAATTATGAAAGCCAAGATTGTCTATTGTATCCACAGGGTATAAATCCCATTCGGTAACCAAAGTAGTAAAAGCGTAAGCACCTGTGCCGGTTGGATTTTGAGTTACTCCTTGAGCTACAGAGGACTTTCTTACCAAGGTAGAATTTATAGTAGTGTAATTGTTTTCACCTAACCAGGCAGTTCCAGGGTCGTTTCCGATAACACCGAAAATATCAACATAAGCTCCCGTGCTTATTTTTATGAGGGCTAAGGCATCGTTACCGTTAAAATTAACTACCGTATTAGTTAAATCCGTAACGGCTAAAATATTCGCATTAGCACTGGGATGGGAAATAACATATACATCATCGTTTTCCAGAGTCCCGTTTAATATTAAAGAAGAAGAAGGAGTTGTTGAACCATTGGAATAGAGGGCTACCTTATAATCAGATAAATTTACTGAAGAACCTGTTCCGTTAAAAATCTCAATAGATTTATTGGAAGAGCTGCCTTCAATGTATTCAGAAAAGAATAAATCAACAGCATAACCTGTTGCTCCGGTAACTATTCCTGCTACAGGAAGATAAACATCCGTAGCTCCCAAACTGGTATGAATAATGTTTCCACCAAAAGTTCCGACAGCAGTTCCAGTCATTCGGACAAAAACATTTCCTTCATAAGTAGGAAGAACACTTGTGTAGGTAGCATAAGTTAAACCTCCATCTACAGAAATCTCAAAACCGTTGGGAGCAGAAATATTGATATTTTGGCTAAGGTCAATTCCGCTGAGAAAATAACTTTGCGGTTCGGAGGGTGTGCCTTGAGCTGTTTGAAAAGTAACTAAATTGGCTGTAACATTGATCAGGGGATCAACTGGAATATTAGTATTGATGTTTACATCGTCAATGCCAATTTGTCTTCTGGCTCCACTGGTTCCTGCACTCGTTGTAAACCATTGAATAATAATATTCTCTCCTACAGCTATATTCAAACCGGTTACAACTGCACTTTTTTGTTGATTAATTCCTTCCGCTGTAGAATATTCCAATTCAGGAATTTCGGTTCCGTTTACACTAACTACCCATTTGGGAGTTCCTGTCTGATCCGTTCTGGCAACTTTTCCCTGATAGGCAACATTAAGGTTATTGATAGTGACTCCGGTTTGATTTTTTAAGGTAAGAGTGGCAGTTAAAGCATTATTGGGAGCCAAAGCTGTAAGCTGAATTCCCAAAACTCCGTTACCTCTTAATCCACCTGTAGAACCTGTTCCAAAATCCCCTCCGTAGGTATATTGGTTACTTAAAGTCCATCCAAAAGGCAAACTCTCCAGAGAAGTAAAGGAGGTGAAATCTTCCAAATAACCCTCTGCAGTGAGTAAAACAGAGGGGGAAGTAACAGTTCCATTAACAGCTAAAAAAGCTGAGGCACCACCTCCACTATGAGTGATGTTTTCATTTAGATAATTACCCTCACTTAGTCCTGCTTTCAAACGCACATATAAAGTTGCGGGGGAAAGAATACCTCCACTATAAGGTAAAGAGATACTATTAGAAAAAGTTACATTATCAGAAGAGACCTCAAAACTACTGGAACCGGTGATTGTTATATTACAGGATGAAGGACTTAAATAAGCACCGGATAAGGTATATGATTGTGAAGCAGAAGGTCCTTCTCCCAGGTCATAAGTAAATCCTATTAAAACAGTAGGATCAAGAATAAGAGTCGGTTCTGCAGCAGTATAATCTGTTAAGGTTATATCATCAATATTTAAGCGTCTATCCGTTGTTCCTGATTCCGTAGCTCGTTTTATTCTAATTCTAACATTACCGCTTACATTTACCTGTTCGGAAAATAAACTGGGTGTATCGCTGGCTGGAGCTGTAAAAGGAGAACCAATTTGAGTCCAGGAACTACCATTATCAACACTGTATTCAACTTTCCAGTCAACTTGTGCTTCAGTTGAATAACGACGATAATAAAAAGAAAGAGTTCCTAAACCGTTAGTTTTATTTTCCAGCATTGTCATTGCTGATGTTCCATAACCCCGCAGTCGGGCAGAACGAGTTCCATTCTTCCAGTCGTTAGCTAAATTGCCAATTAATGCCTCTGTCATATTCCAGGAAAGTCCGCTTAAAGTTACATTTCCTGAGGCATAAGCAGTTTTTGTTTCATTTGTCCCTTCAAAATTGACAAAGTAATCTCCATAGATAATAGAGATGCTAACGATTAGCATTAGTAAGCAGAGTATTGGTTTTCGCATTTAATATTCTCCTTTTTACACTGAAGACACCGAAAATATGTATTAGCAACATAGATATAACGGATCAACACGGATTATTAAATTAATAATTATAAAATTCTTTTCTTTTTCTCTTTATCTCTTTGTTTTCCCTCTCACTTTTTTCAATTTTCCTTCTTCATTTTAACCTGCGCTTGGGCTTCTCTCAGATACATCGGTTCCAAATCTTCAATGTCTTGGGGAACATATTTTTCCGGCAGCATTTCTGGCAAGAAAAAAAGTCCTGCTGCAGAAGGTATTTTCATAATAGGATTAAGATTATGGAAGTTATATCCGGCTTTTTGTAATAAGGGACTAAGCATTTCCGTGGCGCTTCCGCAAAGGATAAAATCGTCTAAATGCAATTGGCAAAGTTCTTCTGGTTTCATAATCGCAGGAGGAATAATTTCTTTAATTGCCTGATCGTAATAGGCAAAATACACTTCTTTCATTTTGGCATCTATGGCAGATAAAATGTTCTTACCTAAACGACTTGCTGGTAAAGCAGAAAGTTCCAAAGAAGAAAACGCATAAAGAGGAAGACCTAAAGCAAAAGCAATTCCTTTGGCTGTTGCTAAGCCAATTCTTAGTCCGGTAAAAGAACCGGGTCCAATGCATACATAGATTTCTTTCAGTTCCCTCCGCTCTACATTGCA
>JGI11944J13513_1000170_pt1 | contig 72422 bp, 89 predicted proteins | sample TerdegcoTASludge_FD_13513 | JGI IMG/M metagenome (IMG submission 13513) | reverse complement strand
ACACACCGACCCCTCGACGAGTGCCACGTCCATCTTGGGGATGTGCCGCACGTCGGCGAGGGTCAGGCCATAGACAAGGTCGGCGTATTTGTCAAGAATGGTTAACAATCCACCATAGTTGTCTGCTAGGGATACCAGACAGCCCGTGCACCCGCTCATGTGCACGTGGCCAACTGTAATCTTGTCTGCCACAGGCTTTTCCTCCTTTTTTATCGTTTCAGCCTTCTTCTCCACACCAGCTGCTGCCGCAGGTTTTGCCTCCGGCTTCTCGCTGGTGCTCTTCTTTCCGAAGATTTTCGAGAGTAGTCCCATAATCCACCCCTATCAGGGCCAGTACTTCACGCACTGCCCGGGGAATCGCCGCCATTACTTCATCCGAGAGTCCGATCTCGAATTCCGGTGCACTTACGCGCCGGGGCTGGCACCCGATGACTGTGATGTCGACCTTATGCTTCAACCTGTGAAGCGGCTCGGTGAGATCCCACGAGTGGGCATCGCGATAACTGCCCGGCGGGAGGTCATCGACAGAGAACCGCGCCAGCTGGCCGGGTTTTCCACCGAAGTCCGCGGTATCGACAATGATGAGTTTCCGTGTCACTGCCGGATCGAGCAGCGTAAAAATGAAGTGCGGGCCTCCAAGGCCTGCATCCACGGCTTTTACATTGTCGGGAAGATCGAGGCGCTGGAGCTCCTCAATCACTGCGGGACCGAACCCGTCATCGGCAAACAGCGGGTTGCCACACCCTGCGATCACGATCTCGGGATACAGCATGCCGGAATTCTCACTGGATGAGTTTCTGGGCGATGACTTTCCTGTCCTCGTCGATGACGATCATGTGAGTTGCACATGATACGCACGGGTCATATCCGCGGACAACCATTTCCGCAACCTGCCAGGGTGCACCGGTCAGGGCACGGCTGCAGGTCGGGAAGTTCCAGGTGGTGGGGACCAGCATCTCGTAATAGAGGACACGTCCGTCCTTGACCTTCGCGAGGTGGACGTCCGTCCCGCGCGGGGCCTCGTTTGCAGCCCAGCCGAGGGAACCGTCACCCTGCGGGATGTGGTCTGCAATGACCTTGCCGCTCGGGTTGTACTCGTCGAGGGCATTGAGGATGGTATATAAGCAGTCTGTATACTCCAGCTGCCGGGCGATGTGCTGGCCCCAGGTGCCCTTCTCGTCGAAGTTCTTGAATGTGACAAGGCGTGCCCGCGGGCCGACCTCGACGGGGGCCCCGTCATAGAGCGGAACACCTGTGCATGCCTCCATCTGGGGATTCACCTTTGTTCCGACAGGGGACGTCCCTCCGATGGGGTAGCTCGGATCTGCAAGGCTGACCTCGCCCTCGCCCATGTACCAGTCCCACGGCCTGACATCGGTCCACCTGTTGGGATCCCAGCCGGGGTTCTCATCAAGGTTGGTGCTTGCATACATCGGGTGGGCGGCCATGACACCCTGGTTGTGGTAACCCAGTGTCTTGGGAAGGGGAATCTGTTTCCCGCCGACCTCGACCCAGTCTCTCTTTTTCATGTTGTTGATGATTGCAAGCATGAATTCCATCTGCTCGTGGGCAAGGACCAGACCTTCCTTGGCGAGGTCGTACATCTTTGTGACCGCCTGCTTCGTGCAGGCCTTGTACATCCCGCCGACACGGGGGTTGCTCGGGTGCACGGCCTCTCCGCCCGCGATCTCGCCGATGGTCTGGCCGATCTCGCGAAGCCTCTGGATCCTCTTTGCCACCGACCGGACAGGTTCCTGGGGGGAGAACGGGTTGATCTTGGTATCCGTACCCGGCAGGTAAAAGTCAGGCAGGATCAGGATGTTGTGGAGTGCGATGCTGTGCAGCCGGTTGGCCGCCTGCAGGATGATGCGGAGCAGTTTTGCATCCTTTGGGATCTCGCAGCGGATCGAGCCTTCCATGGACTCGATGCCGGCCAGTGTGTGGGCGATCGGGCAGATACCGCACACGCGTGACGCGATCTTCGGGACCTGGTCCATCGTCTTTCCAATGGCGAGCTTCTCCACTCCCCTGACGGGGGTGATCGAGAGCCAGTCACCACGCTCGACGATACCGGCATCGTCTACCTTCAGGACGAGCTTTGAGTGTCCCTCATGCCTCGTGGTTGGAGAGATCTCTACAATTTTCGACAATATAATCGCCTCATGGTATTTCTGTGTTCACAGTGCGATACAGGTGTTTGTTCCACACTCACCTCTCTGCTGGAGAGATGGTTGACCGTACAAAGTACGTTCATCAGAAGTGTCACCTTCTCCTATTATTTATCTCCTCTGCAAAGTTCCTGAACTCACAGGAAAACAGGTTATGCTGTGAATGAGACAAAAAAGACGATAATAAGGAATTTTTTTGGGATACCGGTATGAGAAAAATGTTCAGGAACAGGGACAAGCAGTCCCCGGCCAGGATCCAAATCACCGGTTAAACGGGTTTTTCACGGGGTCTCCATGCGCTCGTTCTCAAGCCGCGTCTCTCAAAGAGAAAGAGTAATTAACATTCCCCTTTCAGAGAATCAAAGGTTTTTTATGTCCATTAAGTATCGGATGACTCTCCGTTCATCTCGACGAAGAGTTCTGCCATTGTTGCCTGGCGCTCTGCGTATGCGTCATGCTGGTGAATACTCTCCTCGTTTGTCTGCTTGATGGTGACGAGGGAGTCTCCGGGGAGATCATGGAACTCATGGATGACCTTCTTGGCAATCTCGCGGACGCAGTCTTCCACGAACCGGGGGTTCTTGTGCGCATTGAGGACGACGTAGCTCTCATCGCTCCGCTTGAGCAGTTCGAAAATCGAGGAGCTCATGGACTCTTTCAGGATGGTGATGATCTTTTCCAGTTTCACGTGCTGGTCGTCATCAATCTCGATGCAGAGGAAACCCCTTCCCCTCTGGTTGTGGGTTGCCATCGGGACCTCCTGGAGGAAGAGTTCGATTTTTTCGTCCGGAATGCCGAGTCTCTGGAGGACAGATATTGCTCTCTCCTTCATGATATCTTGGGCACACGGGCAGGCCGTCATACCCGTCACTTCGGCACCGATGCTCTTCCTGACGATGGGTTCGCGGAATGTCCGCCGGGCGACCGCACGCGCGTGAACCTTCACGACCTCGTGGCAGTGAGTCCGGGAAATGGGGGTCTCTCTCTTGACCATGAACTGGCTGTTCATGAGGACCTCGGTCCTGTCGGCGTATTCGTGGCGGTCGAGGAGCTTTCGTGCAACAACGCTGCAGAGGTTCTCGATCTCCTTGACTTCACCGTCGATTGCCTGCTGGAGGACCTCGTCGATGACTTCGAAGTTGCGCGAAAGGTTTGCACCCTTGAGACTCCCGGGAAGATCGACGAAGACGTCGAAATTGGAGATGAATATGACCGGCCTCTTCTCCGGACGGGAGACCTCGACGAGCTTCTTGACGTTTTTGACCCCGACCCTGGTGAGGTTGATACGCACATCCGGGAGCGTGGACTGGATATCGGGCAAATCACGCCCGGATCTGGGTTTTATGGCATTGGGAATAGAGCATCTCTCCCAAGTCTGATGTGGAATGTAATTTTTCCATATAATATTTAAGTGCTCTGTTACCGATAGATGTGAGATCAGACCATGATGGAAAAATACTATGATTCCGATGCAGACCTCGGGGTTCTCTCGGGAAAGAGGATCGCTGTCATCGGGTATGGGTCCCAGGGGCGGGGACAGGCGCTCAACTTGAGGGACAGCGGACTTGACGTTGTCATAGGCCTGCGGCCCGGGCGTTCGTGGCAGGCAGCGACAGCGGACGGGTTCAAGGTCTACCCCGTCCCGGAAGCCGTGAAGATGGCCCAGGTCATCCAGATCCTCGTGCCCGACGAGCTCCAGGGGGCGCTCTACCAGGCCGAGATCCGCCCGCACCTTTCCGGTAAGAAGTGCCTGATGTTCTCTCACGGGTTCAATATCCATTTCGGCCAGATTGTTCCGCCACCGGATGTTGACGTGGTCATGGTGGCACCAAAGGGTCCCGGGCGCATGGTCAGGAAGATGTACGAGGAGGGGAAGGGTGTCCCCGCCCTCATTGCCGTCCACCAGAACTACACGGGACAGGCCCAGCAGATAGCTCTTGCGTATGCCAAAGGTATCGGTGCCACGCGTGCGGTCGTGCTGGAGACAACATTCCGCGAGGAGACCGAGACGGACCTCTTCGGGGAGCAGGCTGTTCTTTGCGGAGGAATAACATCGCTCATCAAGGCAGGCTTCGAGACACTCGTCGATGCCGGGTATGCACCCGAGATGGCGTACCTCGAGGTCCTTCACGAGACGAAGCTGATTGTCGATCTCATCTACGAGGGCGGCTTTACCAGGATGCGCAACTCAATCAGCAACACTGCCCAGTACGGGGACCTGACACGGGGTCCGCGGGTGATCGGGCCCGAGACGTACATCGCCATGCAGGAGATTCTCCGGGAGATCCAGACGGGCGAGTTTGCCAAGGAATGGATGCTCGAGAACATGGTAAACCGACCGGTCTTCAATGCCCTCACAAAAGCCGACGAGGAACACTTAATCGAGCAGGTCGGGAAGGAAGTGCGGGCGATGATGCCCCAGTTCCAGAATACGGAAAAGACCTGATTCTTTTTTTAAAAATATTGACGCGGGAAAAACGTCACAGCTGCATGCAGCGGGTGAGAGAGGAGAGGGCTTCTGTCACCTCCCCCGCATCGAGCACGAGTTTCCCCGTCTTTCCTGTCACTTCAAGCCTCTCCCCACCAAGAGTCCCTATGACCCTGCAGGGGAGGTCCCGGATGTCTTTTTCATCCCTGAAGGCGAGGAGAAACCGTCCGTAGGTTTCTGAGAAGAGCCCGGGAAGGAGGTCACAATCGAGCGTAACCGTGCAGCCCGGCGAGAAAGTCACCAGTGCCCCAAGGAGTCCCCCCTGTGAGATATCGGTCACGGCGATATCACGCGTTGCGCAAACCCGTTCGCGGACGAGCGGGAGGAACCGGGCACTGCCTAATGGAGGCGCATCGCCCCCGCACCCTGTCACCGCATCGAGGACGGACCCGCCGAAATGGGCCCCCGGTTCCCCGAGCAGGGCAAGTCCCCACCCCTCCCCCGGCCGGGCCGGGGTGAATAGCGGCCCTTTTCCGAGCATGCCGATAGACGGTGTGGGTTTTATCCGCGTGTCGTGCTCATCGCTTTCGTTGTAAAGCGAGACGTTTCCGCCGACAACCGGCGTCGCGAGGCTCCGGGCAGCATCCCCAAGACCCCTCACGCACTCGGAGAGCTGCCAGTATACTTCAGGGTGGACGGGGCTTGCGAAGTTAAGGCAGTTGACGATGCAGAGGGGAGATGCCCCGACGCACGCAAGGTTCGATGCATTCTCGAGCACAGCGTTGGCTGTCCCCTCGTACGGTTTGAGATAGATGTGCCGGGGGTTGCACCCGCAGGAGAGGGCGAGTGCTTCACCATCGAGCCGGAGGACGGCGGCATCAGGGCCTAAAGAGACGGTCCGGAGCTGGACATCGTGGTCGTATTGCTCGAAGACCCAGTTTTTGAATGCCACTTCCGGGTGGGAAAGGACCTTCCGCGCAAGCCCTGCAATGTCCTCGGAAGGCCGCGAAAAAGGCTTTGAGGCATTGTATGGCCGGCTATCCCACGTGCAGGGCGGGGCGTTCGTGACGAGAAAGTCAATTGGAATATCGCAGACGACCCGTCCATGGAACGTGACCCGGTATACCGGCTCATCGATGACTTCCCCCACCTCGCTCCAGGAAAGGTCGTACTTCTCTGCAATCTGTCCCATGAGGGGGACATCGTCCGGTTCCACTTCGAGAAGCATCCTCTCCTGCGACTCGGCGAGCATGATCTCCACGGGATGCATATCTTTCTCCCGCTGGTGCACTTTCTCTGCCCAAATGAGACCTCCGAACGTGCTGCACATCTCGCTTGAGGCACCCGCAAGCCCGGCAGCCCCGAGGTCCCGGCAGGAGAGGACTTTTCCGGTAGCGGCCATCTCCAGCACCGCCTCGATGAGGAGTTTTTCCGTATACGGGTCACCGATCTGCACGCTCGGCCTGTCGGAGGCCTCGGCGTCTTCGGAGAGATCTCTGGATGCAAACGACGCGCCGCCAAGGCCGTCCCTTCCCGTCGATGAACCGACGAGGACGAGCCTGTTTCCCGGTTTCTTCACCCGTGCCGTCAAAAAAGAGTCCGGGGCTACTGTCCCGATGCAGACGACGTTGACGAGCGGGTTGCCGGAAAAGTCCGGATCGAAGCAGAGATCCCCCCGCACCACAGGCACCCCGATGCAGTTGCCGTAACCGCCTATCCCGGCAACAACGTGTTCAAACAGGTACCTGTTCTTCTCCCTGTCGAGCGGTCCGAAATAGAGGGGGTCCATGAGGGCGATCGGCCGGGCACCCATGGAGAGGACGTCCCGGACAATCCCCCCCACGCCTGTTGCAGCCCCATCGTGCGGGTCCACGTAACTGGGATGGTTGTGGCTCTCCATGCCCACTGCAAGTGCAGTCCGGTCATTGAAGCGGACAATCGCTGCATCGTCCCCGGGACCGAGGAGGACACCGGGACCCGTTGTCGGGAGGGTCTTGAGGAGTGCGCGGGTCGAGCGGTAACTGCAGTGTTCGCTCCAGAGGTTTTCAAAGCAGGCGAGTTCCACATCGGTCGGTTCACGACCGAGCCTGTTTCTGATCTGTTCGAGGTCCCGGGCAGATAGCATGCAGGAAAATTTTCATGCTGAACTCACAAAAAGCCAGCGGGCATCCTGCGACGGAGGCATTTTTACCCGGGCGCACAAATAGAAAGACAATGGTAGACCCTTACGAGACCCTCCTGAAAAAGGCATATTCACACGTCACGGAGCCGACAGAAGCCAGGGAACGCTTCTCTGTCCCGGAAGCCAGGTCCTACATCGAGGGCAAGACAACAGTCCTCGAGAACTTTGCCGAGATTGCCGACACCCTCCGGCGGGACCGTGACCACCTGATGAAGTTCCTCCTCGGGGAACTCGGGACTGCGGGTAAAATCGACGGATCACGGGCCATATTCAACGGAAAGTTCGAACCCGGCCTGATTAACTCCCTCATCAAGTCCTATACGGAGGATTACGTCATATGCTCGGAGTGCGGCAAGCCGGACACGCGCCTTGTCAAGGACGACCGCGTCCTCCTCCTCCGCTGTGATGCGTGTGGCGGACACAGGCCCGTGAGGAAGAGGAAAGCGCGGACGGAGCCGGTCGTCAACGAGGTGACAGAGGGGGCGACACTTGACGTGGAGGTCCAGTCCGTGAGCAGGAGGGGCGATGGCGTCGTGAGGATGGGTAAGTATATCCTCTATATTCCGGGAGGAAAACCGGGGCAGAAGGTGAAGGTCAGGATAACGAGGGTCTCAGGTTCGATCGTCTTCACCGAGAGGCTCCCGTCCTGAGTAAAGGGCAACATCACCGGGAAGGGAAGAACCACTCCTTTTCCGGAAGGAAAGGAGAATCATTCAATAAAAGGTCAGGATTTCACTTTTTTGATTTTTTCTTCGCGGATGCATTGAGGCTTCCGAGGAGGTCATCGCAGGTCCGCGAGATGCGCTGGCAGGCTTCGGTGATTGCCTGGAGGGGATCCTTCTTCCCGTTCGTGGTGACCAGAAGTTCCGGGTCGGAGAACTGGAACTTGATGAGATACTTGGCAACATCAACGTCCGGGTCGGTCAGGATCTCCTCCGTAAGGACGTTCATGAAGGTGTGACCCTCTCCCTGGATGAGAAGTTTCACTTTGTCTTTCGTCAGTTCAAGGATCTTTATATTCATCCACCTATGAATGAGAACTGGAATCCTATATAGATATGGTTAAAGGGTGCTCACGGCTGCCGGGAGGGCAGAGGCACCGCTTCAGAAGACGAACTCCTCGCCGTCACGTCCCAGGCGGGGGAGGTCCCAGGGCACGAGGTGGCTGAGGTGGACGCACCGGAAGTCGGCAGCATGGAGGTCTTCTGCGAGTTCGCAGGCTTCCTCGTAGTTCATGTGCTTGGGGACATGGAGCCTGCCGGGGAGGAGGGCATCGACGAGGAGCAGGTCAACGCCGGTCAGCGCCTCCCGTGTCCGATCCGGGATGTTCCTGTTCGTGTCGGACGTGTACCCGATACGCATGTCTCCTGCGGATATGAGGAGACCGCAGGTGTATGCAGGGGGATGGCAGACAGGAAGGAACGTCCACTCGATGCCATGGATGACGAACGGTTCGTACTCCCCGACCATGACCGGTGGAAAATCGAGAAAAGAAAAGATTTTTCCGCAGTAATCCATGACGGGGGGCGGGGCGAAGACCGTCGGCATCTTCTGGACCCGGTAGAACTCGCCAAACCCCATGAAATGGTCATAATGGCCATGGGTCCAGAGGACCGCGTCAATCCGGGGCGACCCGTTTTCAAGGAGCTGGCGGCGCAGGTCGGGCCCCGTGTCGACAAGGATGTTATGGCCGGACTCCGAGACCAGCAGGGAGGTCCGGAGTCTCTCCCTGCCGGTTTGCCTGGCATGCGAGCACTGGGGACAGGAACACCCGACCCGTGGTGTCCCGACGGCATCACCCGTCCCCAACAGGACGATTTTCATCCTCAGGCCAGCCAGTTCTGGGACCGGATCGCGTTTCGGTTCTTCACGGCCGCGATACCGCGCTCGATGTCAGCAGGCCCGATCTCTTCCCGCCGGTCCATGAGGGCAGAGAGGATGGCCTCCTTGACCATGATGCGCAGGTCAGCACCCGAGAAACCGTCGGTCGCATCGGCCAGGTCCGGGAAGTCACAGGAACACCTGATACCCGCCGCGATCTTCCGGAGTATCGCAAGGCGCATGTCCCTGTCGGGGAGACCGAATTCCACGACCTCGTCGAAGCGCCGCCAGGCAGCCCCGTCGAGGAGCTGGGGGTGGTTCGTTGCCCCGATGAGGAGCACACCGTGGCGGATGAGGCTCACCTGGTCGATATTTTTGAGGAGAGAGTTGACAGCCCTCTTCATGGCACCATGGTCGTCGGTGACCCGGCTCTTTGCCACGAAATCGAATTCATCGATGAAGAGGATGCAGGGGGAAAGGCTCTTTGCCAGTTCAAAGATGCGATCGATGTTCTTCGAGGTCTCCCCGAGGTACTGGGACGTGATCATCGAGAGGCGCACTTCTATGACAGGGAGATGGAGCTTGCGCGAGAGTGCGAGGGCAAGCGATGTCTTTCCCGTCCCCGGCGGACCCACGAAGAGGAGTTTTCCAACCTCGTGGATGCGGTGTTTCCGCAACAGATCCCTGTGTGTCCTCGCAACCTGGATCTTCCGGATGACGGTCTCCTGCGCGGGGGTGCATACGAGGTCCCCGAAGTCCTGTTCGACTTCCTCGGGCGCACTGATGATAACGAGATCGAGGGCACCCTTCAGGCGCTCGTCACCGGCAAGAAGTGTTGCGATGCGCGACTGGAGAAACGCCCGCGTGTCCTCGACCGGGGGGTTGTTCGCGCGCACGTCCTCGTAGGAGACATTCGTCGATTCGAAGTCGCGGAAAAAATACGCAAGTGCCGGGTTCTTCTGTATGATGGGAAGTCCTCCTTTTTTGAGGAACCACCGGGCTGCAGGTTCAAGTGTTGTCACCCTGATGCGCTGGCCGAACTCCTCGCAGGTGATGACAGGGGTCTCCTGCAGTTTACGGCACGCGTCGGTGATGCCAAGGCCCCTCCGGATCATCCCTTCGCTGACGTGAACGGGGCGCCTGACATCCACGCTCCCGTTTATCCCAAAGATGATTCTGCACTCGGGGGTGAGATCATTGGCGTCCAGATCGGGGCGCGTATTGAAAATCTCGGCAGTGAGGACGATTTCCATGAGCTTGAGGATTTCATCGTCAACAGGCATGTCTATAACTTAATTCATTTCCTGTGGAATTGTTTAAGAGTATCTCACCGGGTCGTCACGATGCACCCGTCCCCGGTGACGATCAGGGTATGCTCGGCCTGGGATACCAGTGAACCGGCAACATCTGCGAGCACGGGATACCTCCGGAGAACTCCATCCCTCGCAAGCGAGGCGAGTGGGATGTCCGGGCGGGGGTCCGAGAGCCATCGTCGTGAAAAAGGCATACCTCTTCTTTCCCGCACTTCATCGAGTATCCGCCTTGCTGCAGGGGGCCGGACGGGCCTGACGGCTACCTGCTGGAAAATTTCGGCCCGGGGCTTCTCACTCACCTGGCCGGACCCTGTCGTTGCAAAGGGCTCGATTGCAAAGACCAGCCCCTCCTTCAGGATTGCGCCTCCGGGGAACCCGACGTTCGGGATATTCGGGGGTGTGTGGATCATGTACCGGGCAAGACCGTGACCCGTGAGGTTTACCACAGGACGGAAACCCCGCGACTCTATCGCTTTCTGGATTGCCTTGCCGAGCGCTCCCGTCGTCACTCCGGGACGGACGCATTCGAGCGCGCGTTCGAGCCCTTCCCTTGAGGCCGCGACAAGCCCTTCGTGATCGCCCAGGTCTACTGTCGTTGCGCAGTCGGCGATGTACCCATCGAGGTGCACACCGAGATCGATCTTGACAACGTCTCCCGGCTCAAAGACCCTCTGGTCACCCCGTGAAGCGGTATCGTGTGCCGCATCCTCGTTCCGCGAAACGTTGAGGGGAAATGCAAGCCCTGCTCCGGCGTCGATCACCATGCCCTCGACCTTTTCCACGAGGGAGAGGAGGGGGACACCGACCCTGATCTCACGGGCACCCTGCGCGAGTATCCTTGCCGCGATTTTCCCGGCCTCGATGTAAAGGTCAATTTCCTCGTCTTTCATCGTATCTTCCTCACAGGACCAGTTCCCTTTCGAATCGGGTGAAGGAAGAAAATCCCCCGCGTTTCACCACGCCCGTGTTCTCGAGCCGGACTCCTCCTGTACCCGGATAGTAGAGGCCGGGTTCGTTTGTCACCACGCTGTTTTCCCTCAATTCCTCTCCCGACGGCCCAAGCCCCGGCCGCTCGTGGACTTCGAGGCCGACCCCGTGCCCGAGGCTGTGGATGAAACCCCGCGACCCGCTCTCGTAACCGGCATCGCGGAAGAAATCGACTACAGCCTGGTATACCCCGGCCCCGGATACACCCGGCCTGATGAGCCTCGCGGCAAGATCCTGGGCATCCCGCACAGCCCCAAACATCTCGGCAATTTCGGGAGGGGCCTCGCCCCGGCACACGGTCCGCGTCATGTCAGAAAAATACCCGGTCTGCTCGTGCCGCGGAAAGAAATCGATGACGATCGGTTCACCTTCCCGGAGCTGGCCGTCACCCCTCCTGTGGGGCATCGCGGTCTCTTCGCCGCAGGCCACAATTGTATCGGACGGGATACACCCGTTTTGGACGAACACCTGGTGAATGGCGGAACGGACAAAAGACGAGGTGAGAGGTATTGCACCCTGGAAGAGGAGCCCCTTTCTTACCTTTGCCTTTCGGATCATGCGCAGGGCACGGTCCATCGCGATGTCACAGACGTGCTGGACGTCCCGTATGCACCTTATTTCCTCCGCTTTCTTGACTTCCCGCATGCGTGCAAGGACCCCGTCATCGATGGCAACCTTCCTCTCCCGTGCAAGTTCCGACCCGAGTGCATAGGGCAAATGGGGAGGGACAAGGAGCGGGCCCTCCACCTGGCGCCCGATGACCCGGGCGAGCACGCGCCACGGGTTACTCTCTTCCTTTGCAACATCGAAAAAACCGGCATCTGCACGGGAAATAACAGCCGTTGTCGCCTCTTTTGCTGCCCTTTCGCATTCCATCTGGGAAACGACAATGAGGCCCCTTTCGCCCGGTTTCCTGATATAGAGGATCGGATCCGTCGTGGAAAAACGGGTCAGGTAGAGGATGTTTGCGTCCCCGGAGGTCCCGAACGCCACGTAAGCTCCAAAACCTCCCTCCTTTAGTGCCCGGTCGAGCGCATCCATGAATATAAAACGTGAGACGCAATCCCACAAGTACTTTTATTTCGAAGCTGACATTCCTGTGATGGACGCGGCGACCAGGGAGCAGTTCAAGTGGAAATTCTACAAACTGGCCATAATCCTCAACGGGGTGGTGCTGATGGCTGCACTAGGCGTCGTGGTCTTTTTCAAGGCGCCCCGCACCCTCAATATCCCCCTCGCAGCACTCTTTTTCGTGCTTGCAGCCGGGCTCTTCCTTTACTTCCGCAGGAAATACAGGCTGACGAAGGAGTGGCTCGATGCGCAGTCTTGATGGACCGGGATTCCTGATCCGGGGGGCGTCTTCGTGATAGGGAGAGTGAGGGAAGAGATAGAGCTCATGCAGCGGCACGTGCAGGTACTCAGGGCAGTCGTTTCAAACCAGCCAATCGGGATCATGAAACTCTCCGAGCTCCTTGACCTGCCTTTTCACAGGATCCGGTACTCGCTCAGAATACTGGAGCAGTTGGGATACATCCAGGCCTCGCCAGCGGGGGCGGTTGCAACCCCCCTGAGCGAGGAACTCCTGCGGGATCTTGACAGGGAGATAGATGATATGATCGCGCTCCTCCTCCAGATGAAAAGAGAGGGGTGCGGTCCGGGGGAAGAAAAAACGGAAGGAGGACAAAAGCCATCCGCTACCTTTAACACCGCCAAGGGCAACCTATAAAGGCATACCAGGCGTGCCGCCATAACTCAGTTGGTAGAGTGGCTGGCTGTTAACCAGCATGTCACAGGTTCGAGTCCTGTTGGCGGCGCTTTTTCCTCCAGGGGCCCGTAGCTTAGTCCGGTCAGAGCGCCCGGCTCATAACCGGGCGGTCATGCGTTCAAATCGCATCGGGCCCATGAAAAACCGCAATGGTGTAGTTTTTTCATACCGGTCAGCGGGTGAGATTCCACTCGTCCCCCGGATTGCCAAGGTATGTATGGTGAGCCGTGCTATCTCGGGGTATGAAGTGCCCGGTGTGCGGCAGCGACTGTATCGAGGATGCAGGGGTCGTCCTCGGGAGGCTGCCGGATCTCTTTTCACCCTGTGACCAGTGTTCCTACCGAGTCCTTGACAAGAACGCCCCGCTGCCCGATGGGAAGTATACCCCTCCCTGCAGGTGCGGGAAGCGGTTCATCGACGAAGTCTATGCACACCTCTACGTCATACTCGTGGAGGAGGGAGTCTTTTCCGGAAAAGAGCCCCTCAGGGCAGTGGGATCACCCCTGATCCACCCCGGGGTCTTCACGGCCGCGCCACCCTTCCTCCCGGAAGACTCCCTTGTTCTCCTTTCCCCCCGCGTGACAGTGCCTGTTGCAGAGAGGTTTGTCGCCGAGGTCCCGGAAATCCGCGGGGTTGTCAGGTCAGGCGATTTCGTGCCGGGGGCCGTTGACCCGACCCTGGAGAAAAGTCCCCGGACGTACGATCTCCTCGCCGGCTGCGATGTCAGGGCGGGAATCTTTCCTACGTCTGCAGGGCCTCTCGTCATCTACACGCAGCAGTCCCTGATACACATCGAGTTTCCGCGCCCCCGGAACCCGAAGATCGAGTCGGTGGAGCGAAGGCTGAAGGAGGGTCTTCCGGCAGTCTTTGTCGATGCCTGCGCGGGGAACGGGACGCTCGGCCTGTGTGCAGCCCTGCATGGCGTGGGGAAGGTTATCCTCAACGATGCGTGGTACGCGGCAGCATACTGGTCGGCGCAGAACATTCATGTCAACCGGAAAGCCCTGAAGGTAACAGGCGTTACGACCACACTTTCATACGACGAAATGAAGGCCCGACAGGTCTCGAGGGAGCCTGTCCTTGTCGCCGAGACGGAAGGGGAACAGGATGTGTCTGTGTTTTTTGGCGACTACCGGGAACTGTGGAAGGTTCTTCCCCCGGGGCCCGTCTGCGCGGTCCTCGATCTCTTCGATAAATCGGACATGGAAGCAAACAGGCGGATTATGAAGGAGTGGCGGGACCGTGTCCCCGGCGAGGTATTTATCCCATAGGCCCCTATATCATACGGGGACTAGCCCGGGTGGCCCGGCGTCACCTGTGACCCGAAACCGTCGGTATGCGGGGGGCGAAGTTCGAAGAAGGCGGAACCGGGCTGCCTCCGAACGGTACAGGCCGACGTTGAAACCTCGTCCCATGAGGTCGGTGGACAGGAACCAGGACCCCGGAGGGGGTCTGTGGCCTGCTGTCGCGGGGACCGGTCCAGGCCCGGAAGGGAGCAGACTCACCGTGAACATTCGGCGCCCATGGGGGTGCGGGGTGGAGGAGGGCTGTGCCGGGAAGGGGCAGTTTCGGGCCGTCGACCGAGAACGTGTCCCCACTTTTTACCAAAGCGGTACCTTACCATGGCAAAAGTGACCATCGTTGGCGCAACCGGCAATGTAGGCACTTTCTGTGCCCACACGATTGGACATATCCCTTACGTGGATGAGATCCTTCTCCATGGCAGGGAGGGACGCGAGAACCTCCTCGCCGGGATCACGAGGGACCTTTCCGATTCCTTTGCAGCAGCAGGAAAGGCTGTAAATCTCTCATGGACAACGGATCTTGCCGATGCGCGGAATTCCGATATCGTCGTCTGCACCGCGGGAGTCGCCCGTAAACCCGGTCAGGACCGCCTCGACCTTGCGCTCGAAAATGCGCGTATCGTTTCAAAGACGGCCGAAGGTATCGGTATCCATGCCCCGGACGCAATGATCCTGATGGTCACAAACCCGGTGGATGTCATGACATCGGTTGCCCTCCGGTATTCCCACATGGCGCCCCACCACGTATTTGGGCTTGGCACGCACCTTGACTCCATGCGGTTGAAGTCCCTGATTGCCCGTCACTTCAGGGTCCACGTAAGCGAAGTCCATACCCGCATCATCGGGGAGCACGGCGAGTCGATGGTGCCGCTCTGGTCTGCAACCACGATAGGCGGCATCCAGATATCGAACCTGCCGGCGTTCATCGGCCTGCCCGTCGATGACATCATGGGAGTCGTCCGGTCAAGCGGCGAGGAGATCATCCGGAACAAGGGGGCCACAGTCTATGGACCCGGGGAAGCTATCGCAACCCTTGTGCGAACGATACTGGGGAACGAAAACCGTATCCTGACGGTTTCGGCCTACATACGGAGCGAGGTACACGATATTGGTGACGTGTGCATCGGTGTCCCTGCGAGGATGAACAGGCAGGGGGTCTTTCCGGTTCCGATAAAGATATCCGAGGACGAGGTTGCCCGGTTCAGGGAATCCGTTGAGAAGATCCGGACGATTACCGGGGCAGTCCTTGAAAAATTGAAAACATAGAGATCTTTTCTCTCCCAAAAAAGGGAAACGCCAGGAGGGGGCTTTGCCTTCGTCAGGTCAGTGTGACTTCAGTGATCTCGGCCCGCTCGACCCCGGGGATTTTCTGGATCGCGGCCTCGACTGCATCACTTTCGCCTGCCGCATCGTTCACGAGCGCTGCAACAATGAGGGCTTTGAGACCAAAACCGATGGGCTCTTCCCGGATGTCCCTGACGGCCGGGACCTCATTTTTAATCCGATCCTTCAGTTTTACAAGATCAACGTCAGGCGATTCCGGCATGACCTTGAGAATGACTGCAACGGTCCCCATGGTTCACGGCCCCGTAAACCCGCACTTTGGACAGACGTAGGGGATACTCTGTTCCCGGCAGCGGAAACATCTCCTGATCTCGTACCCGCATTTCGGGCAACCGAACTCTGTTGCGCCCCTTTCGGCAAGTGGCGAATTGCATGACGTACATTTTCTGACTGGCATGAAACCTCCTCGCAAAGTGTCTCATATTATCTCTCCTGAAACACTTAAAAGCCGATGGTCGTTCCGGTGGTCGCCACGCCATCAAGCACAGCAGCGAGGCGTTCGGGATGGAGGCCGGAGATGACCATCGCGGGTATACCGTGATCAAGCACAAAACCCAGAAAACAGGGATCGACGTCGTCTGTCCGGACAGGGGACCGTATCACATACTGCATACTCCCCTCAGAACGGATGCCATCCACTGACTTGAGGAGGACCAGGGGTACACCGAGCATGTGCGCACACCACGCAGCGATCGTATCCGACGTCACGTCCCACGAGTGCGGGAGAGGGTCCCGTGACCGGAGGATGGAGTAGGGGAGGAGTATGCGGGGCGTTTCCGGCATGGCGAGTTCTTCGGTGACGGGGATGCCGGACCGGGAAAGGTACCACCCGTACTGTTCCATTGCAGAAACGGCCATCCAGTGTGCTTCCGTTCCCACTGCGCCCGTCTCGCGCACGGCCTGTGCAAAGGGTCCGCCGCCGGGCACGACAAGGACAGGCCTCTCTTTCCTGGCGAGGAGGGAGCATATTCCCTCGGCGCGGGAAAAGAGGCTTCCACCGATCTTGAGGACGAGGGGAGGGGAGATCACGCCGGGTTTCGTGGATTAATGTGAGATATTTCAGCAGATTAATGGTTTCCTGCCACTCCATCCATAGATCATGCACTGGTGCCGCCTTTTCCTGGCACTGGCCCTCGTTTCACATGCAACCGGCATCGCTCTCGTCGAGTTCTGCCCTGACCCGTACCTCCCGGAGGACCGGGACGAGTATTTCTGCCTCGGGGGAAGCGGCCCCCTCGATGGGGTAATGGTCAGCGATGGCGAGGGGAGTGTCCGGTTCCCTGCGGGTGCCGTCCTTGCCGGCCGCTGCGTTGTCGCACGGGATGCCGGGGCCTACAGGAGGAGCCACGGCGAGTACCCGGATTACGAGTGGGACGGGACGACGGCAGAAGTGCCGGACATGATCAGGACAGGCAGGTTCCAGCTTGCGAACACCCGCGACGAGATTACCCTCTACCGGGACAGGGTGCCCCTCCAGAGTGTTGAATGGCCGGGGATGGTCAGCACGCGACAGGGGCAGGTCCACTACTGCCAAAACGGGACATGGGATCCGCGCATCCTGATGCTCGGGCAGTCTCAGTTCCCCGAGGCGACGTTTCAGGATGCAGATGGCCTTGCCTTCGTCTCACCGGACTGCTCCCGGGAGGTTTTCCTCTCCCTTGCAAGGGGTGCCCGGACAGAAATCCTCGTCGCGGTATACGAGTTCACCAGCCCCGTACTCGCAGGCGCACTCGTGGAAGCCGCGGGTCGCGGGGTCAACGTTACGGTCCTGCTGGAAGGCGGGCCGGTGGGAGGAATCCCCAAAGAGGAGAGATGGGTGATCTCCCGGCTCGAAGACGCTGGCATCCCGGTCTATACCATGTCCGGGACGCCGGACGTCCATGCGCCCTACCGGTACATGCATGCCAAGTACATGGTTATTGACCGGTCCAGCGTCCTCGTCACGAGCGAAAATTTCAAGGAGAGCGGTTTTCCTGAAAGGGAAAAGCGGGGTAACAGGGGCTTTGGCGTGGTTGTCACCCATCCGGGCCTTGCAGAGTATTTCCTCTCGGTCTTTTCCCACGATGCCGGCGGAAGGTTCTCGATCAGGGCAAAAAAAGGTGAAGGGCCGGAGGAAATGCCCTCTCAGGATGCATATATGCCGTCTTTTGAGCCCTGCAGGTTTTCAGGAGCAACCGTCACGCCCGTGATAGCCCCGGATACGAGCAGCCTGGTCCGTCGGCTTGTCCAGGGTGCAGAAAGGTCCGTGGACATCGAGATGGCATACATCACGAATGAGTCCGGGTCGATGCTCAACCCGTTCCTTACCGATGCGGTCGATGCTGCCCGCCGGGGAGTCCGCGTCAGGGTCCTCCTCGATTCCTATTATTACAACGTCGAGGGCGAATCGGACAACGACGAAATGGTCGCAACCATCAACAGAATTGCCACTGCAGAGGGCCTGCCACTCGAGGCGCGGTGTGCGGATATCGGTCCCGGGAAGGTCGAGAAGATCCATAACAAAGGTGCCATTATCGATGGCAGGAAAGTCCTCGTCAGTTCCATCAACTGGAATACCAACTCCCCGGTGAACAACAGGGAAGCTGCCCTGATAGTGGAACATCCCGGTGCCGGGGCGTATTTTTCGTCTGTATTTGAGTCAGACTGGAACCGGGCCGGACAGGATGGGATGGCAGATCAGGGCCCCGATGTAATAAAACTCGTTGCTGCAGTGCTCGTGGTGGCAGCCATCATCATACTCTTCCTGTACAGGAAGAGAGGCCGTTAAACAGGATGCGCGTGATCAGTGAAAATCAGGAGACCGTTCCCTGATGCACCGGCAGAGATCGCAGAGAGTGATTGTGCCACCGTTGCCTGCAACAGCCTCCGCCCACCGGTCGAGAAGGATATCCATGTCGGGTGACAGTTTAAAAAAGGTACCCCCCCTCTTCTTCTTCATATACTGGGAGACTGCAGCCCTGCTCACACCGAGGCGCCGCGCTGCATTGCTCTGGCTGATCCCCCGCTGCTGCACAAGGCGACAGACCATCTCTGCACGCAGGCATGGGAGAATGCGCCTGGCCATCGTGTCGCAGAACATGATGTCACAGTCATGACTCTTCATGCAGTCACCGCGCGTGGTCGGGAAAGATAGATGACCTGGCGTGCGTCCTCGAAATTGAACTTTTCTGCGATGAGATTCTGTTCTTTTAATTTCTTGAGGGCATACCGGACAGTTCGCGGAGCAAGACCGCTTTTCTTCACAATCTCCTTATGCGTCATCGCCCCGTTATCATCGAGGATGTGGAGAACGATGAGAGACGAGGGTGGCAGGTGGCCCATGTTCAATCACTGACAAGTGTTAACACTGTTAACATAAATCAACAATTGTGGATTGTATAAGTTACCCGACGTCCAAAATACAGGACCGTGATACTCGTCCGGCAGGAAAAGATTGCACTCGTGCTCATTCTGGTTGTTATTGCAGCAGTCGCCATCGCCACATTCGCCCTTGAATCTGCCGGGAAAGGAGCGTTTGCACAACAGATGGGCCCGGATTCACGCGAAGGAGACCTTGTCCTTCTCGAGGGCAGCGTGGAAGAAGCTAAAATGACTGCAACCGGGGGTCACCAGATTCTCCGGGTGGAAGGAGTCCGGGTCTTTGTCCCTTCCTCGGCGGTCAGGAGCGGGTGGCCCAGGGTCGGTGATGAAATACGGGTTTATGGAACTGTCCAGACGTACCGGGGGGAGAGGGAGGTGCTCGTACACTCTGCAGGGGATATCACGGCTGTGGCTCCCCATTCCTGAGAATACCAATTGTATTTCTCCAGGAGACATGAACAAAAATGAAAAAAAGCTGATACGACCCGTTCCTTCTGACCAATTTTAATATTACCGCGGGGAGATAAAGAGAGTGGGAGATTTTTTAGGATATTGAAGGGGGAAAGTATGGAGCAGGAGCAGAGAAAATTCACCGGGGAAGGCGGGCACAGGATTTGGATCCTCGCAGTCCTTGGTCTCGTTTGTATCGGGCTTGAGGTCGGTGTCCACCTCACTTTGAGGACGGCTGTCGGATACACGCACATTTTTTACATCCTCCTTGTCCTGTCAGCACTCTGGTACCACCATAAAGCCCTCTTCATCGCAGGAGGACTTGTCTGTGCAACGCTCGCGACGAGTCTTTTCGTGGGAGACCTGACATGGGCAACCATCCTCCGCGCTGCCATGTTCCTCGTCATTACATGGATCGTTGCAACCATATCGGACGAAAGGGACCGCGCAAGGAGAATGCTGCAGGAACAGAAGGAGGAAATTGAGAAGAAGCACTATGCACTCGTCGGATACATCTCCGAAGCGGCCCTCAGGATGAAGAACCCCCTCGAAATGCTCCGGGACAACCTGACATCGATGCGCGTCCAGCTTGACCAGGGACCTGACATCGAGGAGCTGAAGATGATGCTTTCGGTCCAGATCACCCACCTGGAACAGATCATCGGGAATTTCCGGGAGCTTAACCGGGAAATCGTCGAGGAACGCGATGAAATCCCCGAAGCGTTCCGCGAGTTCCTGACACGGTGAGGGAAGATGGAGACGCAATTTGATATTGGGCGTCTCGGCCAGGAAAAGCTCTTCCTGGTACTTTCATCAGCCGAAAGGCTCAGGCAGAACAACATTCGCGTTATAAAGACCCTCATCGGCAGGGGGTACAGGGTGGTCGTCATCACAACCAACCAGCCCTCGGCAATTCTGAAGAAGCATTACGCAGCCGAGGGGATCGACATGGGGAAAGTCACATTCATCGATGCCATCACAAAGTATGCCATCGGGCGTATCCCGGAAGGAGAGACCGATACCAAGTTTGTCAACAGCCCATCGAACCTGACGGATCTCGGTATCGCCATTACAGAGGTTCTCAACCCGGCATCCGGAGAGAAAACGTGTCTCCTGTTCGATTCGATCAGCACCATGCTCATTTATCTGCCGTCAATTCACATTTCAAAGTTCATCCATTTCGTCACGAGCAAGCTGCGACTCCTCGATGTTCCGGGGATTTTCCTTGCAGTGGAGAAGGGGATTGACCCCCTCCTCCTGACCCAGCTGACAACCTATGTCGATGACGTGATCGATATGGACAAACCCCCGGGTCTTTTGGGACCGGATGGCAAATCCCCCGGCACCTGATTTTTTTTCGGGATATCAGGCACCTCCCGTTTTCATGATATGGTATCTTACCTTCCCCTCCTCCACGCAGGCGCGGACCATACGCTCCCGGGACGAGAGCGATGCCGACCTGCCACTCTTGACTTCGACAAAGACGATCTCGTCGAGGCTGCCGGCAGAAAGACCCGAAAAGACCACGAAGTCAACGGGCGAGCCGAGGAACCGGGCATCCCTGGGATTATAGGGAAAGCTGGGAAAGAAGGGGATAAGGTGCTCGGTGACCCTGCCCCTGACCACGGCTTCGCTCCTCTCGACTGCGTCCCGCCTTATCCGGGTTTCCTGCGCGGCAACCCACTCGCGGCAGAGCAGTTCAGCGCGTTCCCTGGCCTCCCGCTCGAGAGAGACGGATCGCCATTCCTCGAAGAGGGTGTGAGCCCTCTCGTCAATCCTTTCCCGCGCGCGAAAATATGCAAGGAGCAGAATGAGAAGCGCCAGAATTGCAGTAACCAGCGCGAAAGCAAGCACCATGACCGTGATCTCAACCATGATCAGGAAAATGGATTAACGACAGGAAAATGATTCCCTGTCGAAGAAAATATGACGTGATACCGATCAGGGAGAATTACCCTCGCCGGGAGGCGAGAGCTTTTTTAAAGCAAGCAATACTTCCTCCCTCACTCTCCGGTCAGGGTCGTTTATAAGTGCCCTGAGTGGCTCAGCAGCCGAGGGATCGCCGAGCACACCGAGGGCCCAGGCGGCATGCTTCCGGACCAGTGCCTTTTCATCTTTGAGAGCCTCGATCAGGGCAGGAACAGCACGCCTGTCTCCAAGGCGACCGAGCCCTATCGCGGCACCTATGCGCAGCCATTTCTCCGGGGAACGCAATGCCTGGATGAGTGGTTCAAATGCCCTCCCGTCACCGATCTCCCCCAGGGACTTGGCAGCTATCCACGAGACCTCCACGAAAGGATCGGAAAGAGCTTCAATCAGTGCGGGAACGGCAGAACCATCCCCGATGACCCCAAGTTTCTCGGCGGCTTTCCACCGATCGTCCAGGTAAGGGCTTTTGAGAAGACCAACGAGCCCCCTGACCCGTTTCCTTCGCATAGCCTCCTCGGCCTCAATTTTCACGCGGTCCGGCACTTGCGTATCGGGCATCCAGATTGTCCCCAAGGGCAGGCATTTGCGACTGGTCATTATAAGTGTTGTGGAAGGGAAAATGCCCCCTCAATCACTGCCCGGCGGATATCCGGGTGTACAGGGTGAAAAAGCACTTTCCAGGAGAGAATTGATCCGGTTCCCGTCACTACCGGGTTGTGATTTACACTATAGCGTCCAGATCCAGCCCGATATCGAGGCTCTTCGGGCTGTGGGTGAGTGCCCCGATGCTGATGACGGAGACTCCCCGGATTGCATAATCGGCGATATTATCTTCATTTATTCTCCCGGAAACTTCGATGAGGGGAAGCCGCGGGAGTCGGGCATCCATGAGCACCCGGAGAGTCTCCCTGACAACCGGGGGCTCCATGTTGTCGAGGAGGAGTATATCGGCACCCGCCCGTGCCGCACGAAGTGCCACCTCCGGGCTCTCGACCTCGACTTCTATCTTCCGGTAGCAGGAATGGGCCCTTGCCCGTTCAATTGCCGTCTCGAGGGGGACGATGGCCAGGTGGTTGTCCTTGATCAGGATACCGTCCGATAGTGTCAGGCGGTGAGGGTCACCACCCCCGAGAATGACGGCCTTCTTGTCGAGCACACGAAGGCCGGGACATGTCTTGCGGGTCGATGCGATGCGTGCCCCGGGAAGCTTCTGGTCGAGCACGTCCTGGAGACTCCGTGTCATCGTTGCAATGCCGCTCATCCGTCCCATGATGTTGAGTGCCGTTCTCTCGACCAGAAGAACGGCTTCGGCCAGTCCTTCCACTTCTGCAAGCACGCTGTCCGGCCCGACCCGATCCCCGTCACGAACGAGGGGTCGAAAGATAACGTCACAGAACAAAAAAAGGGCCTCCGCCTCCTCCAGCCCGGCAATGACGCCGCCTTCCCTCGCTACGATCCGACCCCTGCACCGCTCTCCTGAGAGGACAGATCCTGACGTGATATCTCCTGCGGGGGCGTCTTCTGCGAGGAATGAGAGGAGCATTTCCCTTGGGAGATGGAACGGCCCCCTCACTGCCCTGCCTCCAGCATTCTCCGTATTGCACGCCGGGCCTTCTCCATGGTCTCTTGGGGAAGGATGACTTCGTACTGCTCCCGCTCGAGCGACAGGAGAAGGTCCCTTGTTGTAATCTTCTTCATGTCCCTGCAGACAGCATCGTCTCTTACGTGCACCTCCTGGTCAGGGTAGAGCGTCCTTAACCTGTAAGCCATCTCCCTTTCCGTCAGGATTGTCCACCTCCTGCCGGGTTGCTGCCCCCGGAGCGCCCGTACCATTCCTCCCGTCGAAGCGACGAGGTCCGCCATTTCCTGGATCTCCGGGCGGCATTCGGGGTGGCAGATAACCGTATCCCCCCGATCCCGTGCAGAAACGACGTCCTGTGTCGAGAAGCACTGGTGAACGTAGCAGTGGCCTGCCGGGGGGATTGCAATGACCCTCTTTTCCGGCACCCGGGACTGGACATAGGCAGCAAGGTTTGCATCGGGGGCAACGATGACCTCGGTTGCATCAAGGGACCTGACGACATCGACAGCATTTGCAGAGGTGCAGACGATGTCAGCAAGTGCCTTGCATTCCGCCGTACTGTTGATGTAGAGGACGACTGCTGCACCGGGGTGCTCGGCCCTTGCCCGCGCAAGCATCGCAGGGGTCAGCTGGTCGGCAAGCGGGCACTTTGCATCCCTGACGGGGATGAGAACTTTCCGTTCGGGGTTAAGGATCTTTGCTGTCTCGGCCATGAAGAGGACCCCGCAAAAAACGATAACGGGCTTTTTTGTCCCCTCGGCCATCCGCGCGAGTTCGAGGCTGTCACCCACGAAATCTGCAAGGTCCTGGATCCCGGGTCTCTGGTAGTTATGGGCAAGAACGAGAGCATTTTTCTCTTCTTTTAAAGCGCGTATCCTCTCTTCGATCGTCATGTTCCGACCACCAGGGGGCTGTCGAGGTTCCGCAGCAGGGTGAGGATCGAGAGCGCGGCAAGGTAACTGGTCGCAGGGTTGTCCGGGCTCGGGACGTTGCTCACCCTGATGTAGATCTCTCCGAAGTCTCCTTCTGCCTCGATCTCGTGGATATTCCGCGTCACGGAGGGGTCAGCGTAGAGTTCGACATCCGCGTCCCGTCCCGCGGCAAGGCTGAGTGCAACGGAGACGTTCACGTTGCGGGGGAACTCCTTGATGCATTCGTGGGCCTTCCCCCGGAAAACCAGCTGCCGGTCCGTGGCCTGAATTCCAAGGGATTCGGGACTCTTTGTCGTCCGAAGGAGGAGACGCCGGACAGGGGAGATCTGGCCCACCTTGAGGTTGTCAAGACCCGTCACGGCGCCGCTCGGGATAAAGATCCTGCGTCCGCTCTGCCGGGCTGTTGCAATGAGGCCGGAGAGGAAGACGGGGTCTGCAAGTGCCCCTACCGAGAGGAGGATGAGATGTTTTCCCTCTGCAAGGACGCGCTGCCCGTACTGCCGTGCAGCCCGTACCGATGCGGCCTCGACTACATAATCGAAGTCAGCGCTGATGAACGAATCAAAATCGCTGTACGCCGTTCCCCCTGAAATGTCAGCGAGCTCCTGCGCCCTTGGAAACACCTGGTCATACAGGGCCAGAATCTGACAATTTTCCCGGTTTTTCGCGATGATATGACCAATATTCCCGCAGCCCAGAAGCCCGATCCGGATCATTGTACAGACATAATGAATTCTTCGGGTTAAGCATTTTCCTCCACGGAGAAGAGATTTCCAAAAAGATGCGGGTTTGACACACGCGCCTGCCCTGCAGGGAAACGAAAGCAGCAATGGTTGACACCCGCAGCAAAAAACCTTCAGGAAGTCGGGAAGAAGGGTACTTACCAGGTATGGAACGCGACAATCAAGGAGACGACGGGGGGACCATGCGTCCGGGATCCGGGCTGCATTTTCCGCTTCCGGGAACCAGGGTCTACATGCGCACATATGGGTGCACCTACAACGAGGGTGACAGCTGGAAACTCGCCGAGATCCTCAAGGCCAGGGGATGTATCCTCGTCTCCGACCCCTTACTCGCTGATGCCATTGTAATCAATACCTGTATTGTCGTCGGGAAGACAGAACGGAAAATTCTTCACGAACTCCGCCAGCATGCCGGACGCCCCCTCTATGTCACGGGCTGCATGCCGCTTGTCCAGGCGGATGCAATCAGGAACGTGTGTGACCCTGTGATCATCCACCCCGACGACATCCATGCAGCTTACGCCGAGCTGAAGACTGTTCCGCAGGGATCCGTAGGGGTCGTCCAGGCATGCAGGGGCTGCCTTGGGTCATGCTCCTATTGCGTCACGCACCTGGCACGCGGAAAGCTGGTCAGCAGGAGCCTTGAAGATGTCACGCAGGAGGCAGCCCGCCTCGTTGCCGCCGGTGCAGTGGAGCTGAGACTCACCGGGCAGGACCTGAGTGCATGGGGGAGGGATACGGGACAGTCTCCGGCTGATCTCCTCCGTTCCCTCGACGCCCTGTGCGGCCGGTTCATGATACGTGCGGGGATGATGAACCCTGCAACACTTTTTCCCGTCATGGATGAGGTCGCAGAAGCCTTCCGGCTCCCGAAGATATTTGCAGCGCTCCACCTCCCCATCCAGTCAGGGGCAGAAAAAGTCCTTTCGAGGATGCGAAGGGGATACACACAGGAACAGGTCGTTTCCATCGTGGAGCGGTTCGAAAGGGAAGTCCCTGCCCTCTCGCTGACAACCGATATCATCTGCGGGTATCCGGGCGAAACAGGGGACGATTTTTCCGAGACTCTGGCACTCCTGCAACGAATCAGGCCCGACCGCGTCATTGTCACGCGGTATTCCCCGCGTCCCGGCACGCGTGCCTGGCACGAGAAGGACATGCCTGATCGCATCAAGAAGGAGAGGTCACGGACACTCCGCGTTTGTGCCGAGGAGATTGCGCGGCAAAAGAATGCCAGGTGGAAAGGCCGGGTCCTCCCTGTCATGATCACGGAGCACGTCCGGCCCGGAACCTCGCTCGGGCGGACACGGGAGTACCGCGCTGTTGTTCTGCAGGGAAGCCATGAACCCGGTTCTGTCCTTTCCGTCCGAATCCTGGAGGATCGCACTTACTATTTCACCGGTGAACCGGTTTGATTGCGGGAACCACGCCCGGAAGCCCCGTGTTACCATATCGCGAAATGTGGTTTATTATCCTCCGGAGGGGGCAAAAGGAAGCATTATTGCCGGTGATGCCGATCCCTTCTGTGAACACCCCGGAAGAACCCCTGCAGCGTGCGGGGAAGGGGGAGACATGTCGGGAAAAGACGAAATTGAAAAGGGATACACGAAATTGCTCGGGAAGATCGAGGAATATAACGGGAAGATCGAGGAATTAAGCGAAGAAGTCAGGTCCCGTGACAGTGCCCTGATGGAACGGATGGGTGAACTGACTGCCCCCCTCATCGGCAAGATCGGACTGAACATGCTCAAGAGGGGAAAGCAGGACACAAAGGGAGAATTGTATGACACGTCTTTTTACAAGGAGAAGATGATAGTCCTCGGGAGGACCGACCCGGTGCCGCACAGGCCCGATGATCCGGGAAAGAAGGTGGATGACCAGTTCTGCGTCCTCGGAGAAGACGGCCGTTTCTACGAGCTGATGTACAGCACCGATGGTGTTGTTGTCGATTCCTACCGGAACCCTCTTTCCGCGCAGGATGCACTGAAACTCTACGGGTATGACATCATGGTCATGCTGTACCGGGCAATGAGGGATTACCTGCAGGGCCAGAAAGAACTCCTCGATGCCCTTGAAAAAACGATCGCGTTCATCACGCAGGGAAAATAGGATAGTTCAGGGTTATTTCCATCCAAAGAGGGGAAAGAGGGGTTTGAGAAGGTCTTCGTCCTCGATATCCCCCGGCCTGAGGAAAAAGGTCTTTGAGAAGGCTTCCCCCTCCTCGTTCCGGTAACTGACATTCACTTTGACCTTGTCAGTCACGGGAGGAACGGGAAACGTTGAGGCCTCATCTTCCCCGAGAACCGGCAGATCGAAGTGGAGATCCTGGGGTTCTAGAGATACCCTTACGGACAGTGCCTTTGCATTACCCCTGTTACGCACCCTGATTCCCTTTGCATTCTCCTCGATGAACACAAAGATGTTCGGCTTCATCACGCTGTCCTGCATGATGAAGAGGGACATTGCCAGTGCAATCACGAGGACTGCTGCAATCAGGCTGGCATAGATATCGACAAGGAAATAGAGTGCGACGCAGGCGAAGAGTCCGAGCACAAGGACGATGAGCAGGTCTCTTTTCATACAATGCATGTAACACGGGATGGATAATAAGAAGATGGGAAATGGGCCCGATGTGATTCGAACACATGACCTCCCGGTTATCAGCCGGGCGCACCACCTGGCTATGCTACGGGCCCCCGGGGTTGCCGTACTACTTAATCCTCGCTGGCTTTTATAGGTTTTGAATTCCTGTCTGCCGGGGGACTACGAAAGCCACTATATTAAATGTGGGTCTGTCAGAATGTACGTGTGCGAATCCCTGGTGAATACCCATGAAAACCCAGTACCTGCTTGGCAACGAGGCAATTGCCCACGGGTGCCTGGAGGCACCCGTCGATTTTGTGACGGGATACCCGGGTACACCGTCCTCGGAGGTTGTCGATATCCTCAGGGCCGTTCCCGACCGCGGCTATTACATCGAGTGGTCTGTCAACGAGAAGGTTGCGTTTGAAAATGCCCTTTCCGCTGCATGGTGCGGTCTGCGGGCATTATGCACCATGAAACACGTCGGTCTCAACGTTGCAGCCGATCCCCTCATGACGAGTGCCTATACGGGTGTGACGGGAGGACTCGTTGTCATGAGCGCTGACGATCCTTTTGCACACAGTTCGCAGAACGAGCAGGACAGCCGTTGTTACGCTCTTTTCTCCCGCCTCCCCTGCCTCGATCCCTCGGGCATCCAGGAGGCGCATGACATGGTCAGGGACGCGTTTGCACTCTCGGAGCAGTTCTCGCTGCCTGTCATATTCCGCCCCACGACCCGTGTCTGCCATTCAAAGGGCGATACCCTGATCGGAGAGCCCGTCAGGAATACGCGGAAGGGAGAGTTCCACAAGGATCCCCGGCAGTATGTCGTCATCCCGGCCCACACCCGCATCCTCCACAAAAAGCTGAATGAGAAACAGCCCGCTCTCAAGAAGGCACTGGTTGAAAAGGGATACAACACCGCCGTGATCAGGGGTCGCCGGGCAGTGGTTGCAAGCGGTATTGCAGCCGCCTACGTCCAGGAGATCCTCCCTGACGATGTCTCGTTTATCAAGATCGGCGCATATCCGATTGACGAAGAATGGCTGGCAGCCCAGGTATCACGCCATGAAAAAGTGCTTGTCGTCGAAGAACTCCACCCGGTCGTCGAGGAAGCGGTCCGGCAGGTTGCCGGGACAATCCCGGTATCCGGCAAGAAGAACGGGGTCGTGCCTTACGAGGGGGAGCTCTCCACTGCCTCGGTCGCAGCGATCCTGAAGTCCTTTGGGATCAATCCGGGGGAGGATTATCCTGCCACGAGTCCCGTTACGGATCTCCCGCCGAGACCGCCGATACTCTGCGCCGGGTGCATGCACCGGCCGGTTTTCTATGCAATGCGCAGGGTGTTTCGGGACGGCGTATATCCAAGCGATATCGGGTGCTATACTCTCGGCCTCCAGCTCGGTGCCGTTGATACGACCATATGCATGGGCGCGGCGGTGACCGTTGCAAGCGGCATTGCCCATGCGGGAGATTCAAGGGACATTGTTGCGACAATCGGGGACTCGACGTTTCTCCATTCCGGGATACCCGGGCTCCTCAATGCTGTGTATAACGGTGCCCGGATGATCCTGATCATTCTGGACAACCGCATCACGGCCATGACAGGTCATCAGCCCAATCCCTGTTCCGGGGTCACGGCCTGCGGAGGGCCGTCACCCCAGGTGTCGCTCGAGGCACTTTGCAGGGCTTGCGGTGTATCGTGGGTCGAGACCGTGGACCCGTACGATCTCGTCTCCCTCATGGCCACCCTCCGGGCTGCAAAGGACCAGCCCGGTGTCAAGGTGGTGATTGCCCGGCAGCCCTGCGTGATAATGGCACGGAGAGCCAACCTCAGGAGGGGACGCTTCGAGGTCGATCCGGCAACGTGCACCGCCTGCGGCGTCTGCATAGGGTTTGGCTGCCCGGCCATCGAGAAGAGGGATGACAAGGCATTCATCACTGATCTCTGCAGCGGTTGCGGGGTCTGCGCCCAGATCTGCCCGGCAGGGGCAATCAGGAAGGAGACCAGGACGGAGGGAAAGAGATGAGCACGAGTTTTGATGTCCTCATGGTCGGAATCGGTGGGCAGGGGATCATCCTTGCCTCCAATATTCTCGGGGAGGCATGCCTTGCCGAAGGAAGGAGTGTGAAAGGAGCAGAGACACACGGGATGGCACAGAGGGGAGGATCCGTCGAGGGGCATATCCGCATTGATGGAAAGTTCGGTCCCCTGATTCCGCCGGGTTCGGCCCGTGTCATCATCGCGTTTGACATGCTCGAGGCACTCCGGTATGCACACTTCCTTGCCCCGGGGGGAATGATTGTCTCAAACAGTCATTTCGTCATCCCGACGTCGGTCTACATGCAGGGAGTTCCCGTTCCCGATGAGAAATCACTCAGGGAGAGACTCTCTGCCTGGCCCCTCTGCCTGGTCGATGCAGACGGGATTGCGGCAGAAGCAGGGAGTTTCCTCTCCCAGAACGTAGTCATGATAGGTGCCGCGTCCTGGTTTTTACCCCTGAAACCGGCATCCCTTCTTGGCGCAATCGAAAGGCTGGTTCCGCAAAAGACGGTGGAGATCAACCGGAAGGCTTTCGAACTTGGCAGGGCAGCAGGAGAAAAATGCAGGACGGAGAGACAAGGAGCGTGAAGGTCCGGGACACAGGCCCTTTTTTTCCTGATACAATCTACCAGGGGGACGCACTTGCTCTCCTGCCTGAAATCCCGGCAGGATCCGTCGATCTCATCGTGACAGATCCCCCGTTTGCGATCGATTTCAGGGCCAAAAGGACGAACTACAACAGGACCGGTTCCCGTGTCCTGGACGGTTATTGCGAGGTCGCCCCCGATGAATACGGTGACTTTACCAACCGCTGGATGGAAGAGGCTTTTCGCGTCCTCTCCCCGACGGGGAGCCTCTATGTCTTTTCGGGATGGAACAGGCTCAAGGAGGTGCTCTGCGGCCTCGATCGGGCAGGGTTTCACACGATCAATCACCTGATATGGAAGTTCCAGTTCGGGGTGTTCACCCGCCGCCGGTACGTCACGAGCCATTACCATATCCTCTTTGCCGTCAAGGACCCCCTGCGTTACACTTTCAACAAGCAGGACCATTACCCGGAGGATGTCTGGTTCATCCGGAGGGAGTACTGGAAGGGCAAAAAGAAGACTGCAACGAAACTCCCGCGGGAACTCGTCAGCAGGATAATTGCGTATTCGAGCAACCCGGGAGACCTTGTTCTCGATCCCTTCATCGGATCCGGGACCGTCGCCGTGGTTGCCAGGGAAATGGGCAGGCACTTTCTCGGTTTCGAGGTCTCCGGTGAATACTACGCGTTTGCGCTCGAGAGGCTCCGGGAGGAGGGCATGCACACGGGGCTGACCTCTGAAAGAGGGGACGCTGAGGGGGAGAATTGAACTCCCGAGGGGCCGAGGCCCCACAGGCTCTCCAGGCCTGCGCCGTACCGCTAGACTACCTCAGCAAAAGGAGTGCATCCATACTATGGGGCGGGATTTTTTTTAATGCTATCTGATTCCCGGGCTATCCCTCCGGAGGGGCACAGGACAACCATTCCGGCGGGCCTCGTGCCATGGTCTGGTCTATTCCGGGGAATCAAACCCGCCTCTCCTTCTTTTTCCATCCCGGGGGGTACGTCCCCCGCGGAAGAAAGACGCTTTCCGGTGCGATAACGAGTCCGGGTTTTCCGGGCGAAAACTGTGTCGATGAGACAAGTGCCTGCCCCGTGCAGACGAGTTCCCCTTTCTGTGTCATGACTGCCACGCGTTCACCCTTCCTGAAGACCCCGGACGAGAGAATACCGACTCCCGCGAGTGCGGCACCATGGCAGAGTGCATCCACGGCAGAGTCGCGGATGACAACTTCCGGCAGGCCGGCGAGAGCAGATTCGGGCGGGAGGATCATCTCCCGGAGGGGGCGGACACATCCCATGCGGAAAGCATCTGCGGCATCGCGAAGCCCGGCGAGGGTATGGGCAGAATCCTCCCGGAACGGGCCGGAGCGGGTCCTCCGGAGTTCCTGCATGTGTGCCCCGCATCCGAGAGCGAGGCCCATGTGGTGGCAGAGTGACCTGATATACGTCCCTGCGTCGCAGCAGATGCGCAGCACGGCAAGCCGCCCGTCGAGTTCCAGGAGATCGAGGGACTGAACGGTCCGGATACGGAGGTTCCTTGCAACGGAACTCCTCCGGGGGGGCCTCTGGTAGATACGCCCGCAAAACTCGCTGCAGGCCTTTCTGATTGCCTCCTCGCCGGGGTTGCCATGGAATCGCACCAGAGCCACGTATTCCTTGTCGTGGGAGAGGAGGACGGGTGCAAGCCTGACGGCACGGCCCACCATCACGACAAGGACACCTGAAACACCGGGGTCGAGTGTGCCGGCATGCCCGACGTTCTGCCCGAGGATGTCGCCGACCCATGCGGTCACCTGGTGACTTGAAGGTCCCCGTGGTTTGTCGATGACGATCAGGCCGCCACGCGGCACAGGCACGGGCTCTTCATTTCCCACTATGGAACCCTCCCGGAAGACCCAAGAACCCTGTTGAGGGCAGAAAGCGTCCCCTCGAGGGATCCGTCTCCCACGACGTGAGGGGGGTGTCCCCCCTTCTCCATCGCGCCGGCCGTAACCTCACCGATGGCAATCAGGACAAGGTTGGGCCGTGGTTTCCAGACGGCTTTCCGGTAGGACATGGCACTCGTGAAGAGCAGACCGTCAGCATCATCGAGGGGGAGAGGAATCCCGGTTGGTTTCAGGGAGTAACAGAGGATTTCCGTAACACGTCCCCCGGCAGATTCTATCGAGGCAATAAGACCGGGGTTCGGCACGTCCGCGCGGGGGATACCGACATGTTTGCCTGCTACCCAGTCTCCGACGTACCGGGCGAAATCCCGGCTGTAGAAGCTGTCCAGGACCTCGGAGGATATGCCGAATTTTTCGAGTTCACGTTTTGTCTGAGGTCCGATGGCGATAACGCGAGGCCAGCGCTCCAGTTTTGGGGCAATAAGGCGGGCAGGAAGGGCACTCGTGAAAAATATGCAGTCAAAGTCCCCTCTGTTAACCCTGCAGGCGAACACCTCTACCGCTTCCCTGTCGACAACTGCCTCGAGAGGGGAGACTGCGTAACACTCATGACCGAAGGCCGCACACCGGGCCCTGTCATCGGTTGCCTTTTCCCGGAGCCTCGTTATCGCAATTCGCATCCCAGAACTCCCACGCAGGCTGCTGGTCTTTTGATCTGGTATCGATTCCTTTAAGATAATTGCCCCCCTCCCTTGGCAGGGATGATGGAGCTGCTCGCCGGGACGGCAGCAGGGGTTGTCCTCGGCACCGTCTCAGGACTCCTTCCGGGGATCCATGTCAACACACTGGCAGGAATCATGGTCGCGCTCCTTGCCCTCCTCCTGCCACTGTTTGGTCCCGTTTTCCTTGCTGCAGTACTGGTTTCGGCGCTCATAACACATTGTTTCCTGGACGCTGTGCCCAGTACGTTCCTCGGCATTCCCGATGCAGACACGGCAGTTGCAGTCCTGCCCGCCCATTCCCTGTGCCTGGAAGGCAGGGGGGAGGAAGCAGTCCGGGTTGCCGCCCTGGGCAGTGCTGCAGGGGTGGTCCTTTCCATTCCGCTCTGCCTGATCCTCATCGTCCTCATGCCGTCCATCCAGCCTGCAATTGACTGGGTGAGCGGAATCGTTATCCTCGCGGTGATCACCATCCTCGCGCTGCATTCCTCTGCTGCCCGCGTGTCTATCGCAGTCTTCCTTGTTTCCGGTCTTCTCGGTATTTTTTCGTTCCGCTATGCTTTCCTGTCCCCCTCACCATTCGGCGGGAGTGCTGTTCTCATGCCGCTCCTCTCTGGTCTCTTCGGGGTCTCCGTCCTCCTTTTCTCGGGCAGGGGGGCAGTTCCGCCGCAAAATTTTTCCGGCATCGCCCTCGAAAACAGGGGAATCGTGCGCGGATCGATCCTCGGAACCATCGCGGGCGTCTTCGTCGGATGGCTGCCGGGCCTCTCGAACGCGACTGCAAACGGTGTCCTCGCTTCCGCCGTTGACTATTCACGGGACCGGCGGGAATATATCCTTGCCACGAGCGCGGCAAACACCACGAACGCGCTGGTGGGGCTTGCCGCTTTCTTCTCGATCGAGAGGACGAGAAACGGGGTCGTGTCTGCTCTTTCCGCCCTCGAGGTTCCTTCACTCTCCTGTCTTATCCTCTCTGCCACGATTGCAGCACTTGCTGCTTATATTCTCACTGTTGCCCTCGCGGGCATGGCGCAACGCATGGAGGGAATCGACAGGACCCGGATGGCCGCAGTCGTCATCGGGTTCGTGATTCTCGTTGCATTCCTCACAACAGGGCCGTTCGGACTCCTTGTCCTCGCTCTTGCAACGGCGGTCGGGTGCGTTCCCCGGCTGCTTGGAATCCCCCAGGTCTTCTGCATGGGGTCGATCATGCTCCCCGTCCTGTTCTTCTCTTTTGGTATCGGTGCATTCTGATCCGATCGTCAGGCGGTTTCCCCGTGATGATCCGGGGAAGGAACAGGTGGGTATATGACTCCTGGTAAGCCCAGATCTCTTTCAATGCCATCGTACTGGTTTGGCGATGTCACCGGCGGAAAGTGCACGCCGGCAGGATCCCATGACCCGGAATACCTTTCCTTTCGCCTGGACGGGATTCGGACTGAAATGGAATCGTTCTGTCCCCCCGCATGGGAGGCCGCGAGGGACTCCGGGTTTGTCTCTTCGCGCGGGGAGTACATCCGGGTGCTCCGCGAGGTCTGCATTTACCGCGCAGAAAAGGCCCTCGCCCTCGTTGCGGCAAGGCCGGAACAGGAACTGATCCAGATGGTCCACATGCGGGACCAGCTGGACGAGGTGATTAACCTTGTCACCGGACGGGCACTGGAGTGGCATGCCGCCAGGTCCCCTGAATTCTCGCGGAAATTCCGTGCCCTGAAGGGAAAAAGAGCGCTCGAGGCTCTTGTCGCGGGGGGAAGCCCCCGCGTCAGGGGTATTGCAACCGGAATGATGCACCTGTCGGAGGTAAAGGCTGATCTCACCCGGGAGATCGAGCAGATGGCAGGCGAAGTGATTCCCAACTGCACCGGGCTTGTCGGGGGAGTTGTGGCGGCACGTCTCCTGGCCGCTGCGGGTGGCCTTGAAGCCCTTGCGCGCCTCCCTGCAGGCACGATCCAGGTACTGGGTGCCCGGACGGCCCTGTTTGCACACATCAGGTCGGGGTCTGCCCCTCCGAAGCACGGTATCATCTACCAGTACCGGAAGGTCCATGGTGCCAAAAAGGGGCGGAAGGGAAAAGTCTCCCGGACACTTGCGGCAAAAATTGCCCTTGCTGCCAGGATTGATTATTTCCGGGGTGAGAGGGACGAGGAATTCCTGGATACAGCACGCGCCGCAGTGGAGAGGGCGGCAGGAGAGTCCGGCTCATGATCTGGATCGATGGTGTCCTCGTTTCCCGGGGAGAGGGAGGAGTTTACGGGGAACGCATGATGCGGGGCCACAGAGTCTGGGATCCCTACCGGAGCAAGCTTGCGGCATACTATTACCTCGGAGGGGAAGTCAGCCTCGAATCACGGATGCGGGTCCTTTACCTTGGCGCTGCCCACGGGACAACGGTTTCGCACGTTTCAGACTCTACGGAGGTCGTTTACGCGGTGGAAAACGCCTATGCCCCGATGCGGGACCTCCTTGCCGTTGCGTCGCGCAGGAAAAACATCATACCCCTCTTTGCCGATGCGGCACAGCCCTCTTCCTATGCGCCACTCGTGGAAGAAGTAGACCTGCTCTTCCAGGATGTCGCACATCCCGACCAGGCAAGTATCGCACTCATGAACCTCCCGTTCCTCCGGCGGGGAGGGGTCGCCCTCATCGTCGTGAAAGCCCGCAGTATTGACGTCACGAAAAAACCAGCCGACGTTGTGCACGAAGTATCGCACAAGCTGGCAGAATCCGGCCTTTATCCAAGAAGGGTCATCTGGCTTGAACCCTACCACCGTGACCATGCGATCCTCGAATGCCCGAGGGATTGAGGGAGAGTGTGATTTTCCGGGTTTTCCAAAAAAGCAAAAAAAATGGATTTATAGCCCGGAGCAGATTCGAACTGCTGTCGCGAGATCCAGAGTCTCGCATGATTGACCGCTACACTACCGGGCTGAGATACCCTGATCTATTCACCCTGTCTCTTAATTAACCTGACTGGTTTTTATGCACGCTGCCGGGGTTATCCGGGAGCCGGTCACCGGCATTTCCCGCAGGAGCGGCAGACTTCCGGGATGGGGGAAATGACCTCGCCTTTCCTGCAGAATGGCTCGATGTCCGCGGCATCGCGAATATAGTAGATATGTGGCACGAGGGAGACGTGGGTGTATGATCCGCAGCCAAGCCCGAGTTTCCCGGCGATGTGTTTCTGGAGCGACACGAGGGCAAACATGTTTGCACCCGCCGCAGTGAGCATGTCGTTGCTTCGAAATACCACTTTCATGTGGAGGAGACCTCCCCGGGCAATACACTGGACGAGCTGCAGGCAGGGGCAGTCACCAAGGGACTGGTCCCTGACCGGGTTCCACGTGATTGCGATGGCCCGCCGCGTCGAGGGGTTCTCCTGGATCTTGCGGAGAATGTACGCGACCTGGTCAGAGTGGATTTCAGACCCTTCCCGGGAATAGAGCCCCTCGCCCCAGTTGAAGAGGCGGTCGTGGTAGTCATACTCAAAGACAGACCCGGTGCCGGAGATGAGGTCACGGGCATACTGCTCCATGAACCGCCCGGAGAAACGCGAGGACGGGCTCACCATGGGGGGTGTATCCGGTTGTTCGACCCTGATGGCGACCTCCTCTGACTCCACGGTTGCTTCCCCGTTCTCGGTCGTGAGGGGTGTTCCCTTCTCGAGGACCATCTTGACGACCTGTTCATGGGCAGAGGCAAGGGTATGGGCTCTGATACACCGCATGCTCCAATATGGGGAAGGCATATGTCGTTAAAGTAATGTTTTCCGTTCCCCCCTCGTTTTTTCTGGTTATTGTGGTGGATGGCAGGCAGCATTAGGACTGGAGTTCGAAAGGGAAGGTCGTTCAACTCACCACAATTATCTCATTCCACTAATCTCTTGAAGGCATTCAAAATTCGGTAAAATTCACTAGAATATATAATCTATATAGTGCTGTACTAATAAGTAGTGTGCGCGTATGCGTGGCTATCGGATGAATAAGGGAGAACGGGGTGCCCGCCAGAACCCGGTGAATAACCGGACACCAAACAGGAAAAAAAGTGAAAATGCTGACCAATTTCGGGATTAAACGGTTTTTTCCCCTTCTCTTCTCCATCTCCCGACCAAAAAGGATATATGAGGCGTTCCACAAATATTCAATCATATTCCGTTATTCGGAGTATGGAGCACGGGAGAACCGGCGTTCGGCATCTGTCGATGGCGGTTCTTGCGTGTGCATGGATTGAACGTTCAGGATTTGGACATGAGTAAGGAGGACAAAAGAATGATTAAGCGCTTTAGCCTTGCACTGATTGCAGTGGTCGTACTGGCCGCACTTATGCTGCCGGCATCCGCCGCAACTATCAAGCAGGTCCCGCAAGGCGGAGATGTGTTCATTGGTGAAGAGGGTCTTGATGTATCCGCGGCAATCGGAACAGCAACCCAGGTTGCCTGGTTCGCATCAGGAAATGACCCCGCCACCTCGACACCAGACTACGTGCTGACTGTCGGAACTCCGACCAGCTTCTACGTCTCCCCGCAGACCTTTGTGGGTAAGACCGGGAACTGGTACCAGTGGGCAGGTACTGTTGGCCCCGTTGCATTCAACGTGGTTGACCCTGCCATCGTCGTGAAGGTCTGGGACAACACCGCCGGCAAGGACGTTTCCGGCAAGTCTGTTCCGCCGGGCAACTATCTCAACTTCAGGATCGAGACCAATACCTACTCGGTTACTGCGAGAGGAGATGCCGGCACACAGGGATTCGTGAAGGTCCGCGTGAAGACATCCGATGGTGCAGTCTATACGTCTCTCTTCGAGACAACATCCGCATCCTATCCTATCGACAACATGAGGCCCACCAGTGACCTCTGGTACTGGAGACCCAACCCGCCAGCGGACGGGCAGGGATGGAACACCGGTGTCCTTGATGCAAACGGCGCCCGCATGTACAAGGCAGGCACCTACACAGTGTATGCAGAGCTTGACCTGAACAAGATCAAGGACAACTACAAGGCACCTGACGGCAGCGACTACACCGGCAAGACGATCTCCTCGACCCAGACGGTGACAATCACCGCCGACACCGTGAAGATCGAGGCCAGCAAGGACGTCGTTGTCCGTGGCAATCCATTCTCAGTCACCATTACCGGAAGGCCCAACACCGAGTACTACCTCTGGGTGAAGGGTACCGGCCAGATGACCGGTGCAGCCCTCGACCAGCCGCCACTCCTCGTTGCAAGCCAGAAGGATGTCACGAACGACCCGAAGACTGGCCCGTACACAATCGGCAGTTACCAGTATGAGGGTGGAGCAGGGCGCACCATCAAGCAGGATGTCCCGGCAGCCCCGGACAATGGTGTCTATTACTACGCCAAGGTCAAGACCTCCAACTCGGGCACCGTCACTGTCGGATGGCAGACTTCCCAGGCCACCAAGGACAAGAAGTACACCTTCCGTGTCGAGCGCTTCGATGGCAGTGCCTACAAGTCTGACGAAGTGGATGTCAAGATCGAGAAGGGAACCGTGACCGTTGTCGCAGCCGGCGACCAGAGTTACTTCCTCGGACAGGAGGTCAAGCTCTCCGGTACGAACTCCGAGACTGACACCGTGTACCTCTTCATCACAGGTCCGAACCTCCCCTCACAGGGTGGCAAACTGACCGACCCGAGGACCGGCGTTGTCAATGGAAACACGGGAACCTTTACCACAGCTGACGTTCTGGACGACAACACATGGGAGTACAAGTGGCAGACTGCCAACCTGAACATCGACGCAGGTACTTACACCATCTATGCAGTCGCAACTCCGTCCGACAAGAACAACCTTGCCGACACCCAGTACGCAACCGTCTCCATCATCATCAGGAAACCGTTCGTGACCGCGGTCGCATCCCAGTCCACGATCGCGCAGGGTGACAAGTTCTACATCCGGGGCGTTGCAGAGGGCCAGCCCTCACCGGGAGTGGCAATCTGGATCCTGGGCAAGAACTACGTCCTGTATGAGACCGAGAGCGTCAACAACGACGGAAGCTTCGAGAAGGAAGTCAACCAGGGAATCACTGCCAACATGGCGGCAGGCCAGTACTTCGTGGTCGTCCAGCACCCGATGTACAACGATATCCTTGATGTCTACCCCGATGGAACGAGAACCTACGTGGTCGGACCCTACCCGACAGCCAACTCCAGGATCTTCAAGCTCCAGGGAGCAGGCAGCCTGCAGGGATCTGACGCTGCAGAGGCACTCGTTACCGCGCTCGACAACTCCTACGTTGACGACACCTACACCAAGCTCCAGTTCCTGATTGAAGCACCGGTCATCCGGATCTCCCCGATCACCGAGAAGGCAGTTGGCGAGAAGTTCGAGATCACAGGCACCACCAACCTGGCCGTCGATGACGAGATCCTGGTTGAAGTCGTCTCCTCGTCCTTCAAGGCAACCAAGAAGACCGAGAGCGGAGAGTTCAGCGGTGCAACCGGAACGGTCAAGGTCAAGAAGGGAACAGAGGGCTACAACACATGGTCCTTCCCGGTTGATACGGCCAACTTCAAGCCCGATGAGTATATCGTGCAGGCATCCGGTGTGACTGTTGACGTCACCACAACGGCACTCTTCAATGTCGTTGAGAAGCCGCCGACAACCATACCGACCACCATGCCGCCCACGACCCCACCGACGACCGTTGTGACCACAGTGCCGACAACCCCGACCCCGACCCCGACCCCGACATCACCGGGATTCGGTGCCCTGGTGGCCCTTGTCGGCCTTGGTGCAGTGGCGTTCCTCATCGTGCGCAGGCACTAAAAGAACATCAAAAATCCTCACTTTTTTCTCGAACCCTGCCTCCGGCAGGATACAGTGATTCATTTACACACACCTTTCTGCCCGGACACAAAACCACTATTAGTCCGGAGGACGGAATTTAAGGAAGAAAGATTCTTCTCCGGCCGGACGGGTCAGGGGCCTTCGGCACAGGGAAAAAGGTTTTGATTCTGCGGGAGACGGGGATAATGAAACTTACAGTCAAACTGATGGACATCGGGACGCGGGAAGTCCTCCTGCACACGGAAGATGCCGGAAATATCGGGGTCATGCCCGGGGACCGCGTCCAGATTCTCAATGAAGGAAGTGGTGTTACAGTCGCAGCTTTCGTTGACACGACAACATCGCTCCTGCCGAAAGGGACGATCGGGATTTACCGGATCACCAACGAACGGCTGCAGGTCACCGAAGGGAGTGCGGTCGAGGTGAGGAGGGCGGAAAGGCCCGTAACGCTGGACTTCATCCGGAAGAAGATGGATGGCGAGCACCTTTCGAAGGAGGAGACATACGCGATAATCAGGGATGTCGTCGAGGACAACCTCTCGGCTGCGGAACTGACAGCTTACATCACGGCCTGCTATATCAACGAGATGGACATGGACGAGGTGGAGCACCTCACCCGGGCTATGGTCGATACGGGTGAGAGACTGCGTTTCCACACCCACCCGATCGTGGACAAGCATTCCATCGGCGGGGTTCCGGGCAACAAGATCTCGCTCCTGGTTGTACCCATCATCGCTGCGAGCGGCCTGAAGATACCCAAGACCAGTTCCCGCGCCATAACCGGGGCCGGGGGAACGGCGGACTTGATGGAAGTCCTCGCCCCGGTCAACTTTTCTGCCGCAGAAGTCCAGCAGATGACCGAGAAAGTGGGGGGAGCGATCGTCTGGGGCGGGGCGACCAATATTGCACCAGCCGACGACAAGATCATCATACAGGAATATCCCTTCCGGATCGATGCAAGGGGCCAGATGCTTGCAAGTGTCATGGCCAAGAAGTTTGCAGTCGGTGCCGACCTCGCCGTGATCGATATCCCTGTCGGAACCCATGCAAAGGTAAAGACAGTCCAGGATGGGAGGAGACTCGCCCGCGAGTTCATCGAGCTTGGAGACCGCCTGAAGATACAGGTGGAATGCGCGATAACATACGGTGATTCTCCCGTTGGGCGGGCAATCGGCCCGAAACTGGAGGTCATCGAGGCTCTCCGTATCCTCGAGGGTGCAGGGAGTCCCGGATCGCTCCTGCAAAAGAGCGTGTCAATCGCCGGTATGGCCCTCGAGATGTCGGGCAAGGCAGCCAGGTGGAAAGGAGCGGAGATGGCTGCAGAGATTGTGAAGAAGGGTGATGCGCTGAAGAAGCTCCGCCAGATCATCGAGATCCAGGGTGGAGATCCCAACGTGAAATCAGACGATATAGAACCGGGAAGGCACCAGTTCGTCGTCAATGCTCCTGCGACAGGGTACGTGATCGAGCTCAACAACAAGGCATTAATCAGCCTTGCCCGCACCGCCGGTGCACCGCATGACAAGGGTGCAGGCCTTCTCCTCCATGCAAAGAAAGGCAACCGTGTCGAAAAAGGGGAGCCAATCTTTACGATATATGCAGAGAGAAGCTGGAGGCTCCAGAAAGCGATAGAGGAGGGACGGCAGCTCATGCCTGTGGTCGTCGAGGGGATGCTCCTCGACCGTGTCCCGCAGGACACGCGCTGGACGTAAATGAAGGCATACCAAACAGGTTTTATTCTCTTCATCAACGTCCCCCTCTTTTCCCAGGGATATGTGAATGTGATGGCATCGGGGCAATCAAACGGAAAAGAGCCTCCGGATTTGACCATGCCTGCCATGACAGGAGGAAAGAAGAGCGGACCCAGCGGGAATCGAACCCGCGTCCTTGGGTCCGAAGCCCAAGAGGATGTCCTCTACCCCATGGATCCGGAAGAGGCGTTGGGAGGACAACATATTAAGCATTTTCTGCGGAAATAATCTCTAACCATGATCCTTTCTGCATCCGAGATCAGGAGGCGCATCGGGCCTGACAGCCAGGAGGGCTTCCTTGTCATCGATCCTTACAGCGAGGAGTGTCAGCAGCCCGCATCCTATGACCTGCGGGTCGGCGGGGACTTTATCCTGCCTCCGGCAGTGTGCACGCTCGTCAATACCCTCGAGAGAGTCGAACTGCCACGGGACATTGCGGCAACTCTCCGGTGCAGGTCGACATTCGGGAGGATGGGGGTGATACTCACGGCAGGCTTTGTTGACCCCGGTTTCCGGGGTCAGCTCACCCTCTGCCTCGTGAACATGGGACGTGAACACCTGACTCTCAGGAAAAATGAGAGGGTGGCCCAGATCATCTTTTTCCAGGTCACGGACGGCGAAAAGGGATACGATGGCAGGTACCAGGACAGCATGGGAGTCATACAGGCGAGATGAATGATCCGCACAGAGAGAAAGTACATCGAGATTCTCCGCATATTGAAGGAACACACGGAACCGATGGGTGCAAAGAGGCTCTCGGAACTGATGGCCGAGAGGGGTTTTGTCCTGAGTGACCGGGCAGTCCAGTACTACCTCCGATACCTCGACGAGATGGGGTTTACGAAAAAGGTCGGGAACATGGGGAGGGTACTGACACCCTATGGCCACGAGGAGACGGAAAACGCCCTCGTCGGAGACCGCGTGGGTTTCATCATCTCCAAACTGGAACGTCTTGCCTACAGGTGTTCCTTCAACCCCGAGACCTCCACCGGTGACGTGGCCTATAACCTCTCCATCGTACCGGAGGAGAGGCTTGCCGATGCAACGGCCGCATTCGACGAGATAGTTGCAAAAAAATGGGGCTTTTTTTCCGGGTACCGGGTCATCGATAACGACCCGAGGATCCCCCATGGAAGTGCCGGTATTCTGAGCATCTGCAGCATCACCATGGATGGTGTGTTCCGCAGGGAAGGGATCCCTGTCCGGATGGCATATGGAGGCCGGCTTGCCATGCAGCATGACGAGGCTACCCACTTCGTGGACCTGATAGGGTACCGGGGGACAACGATAGACCCCCTCCAGCTCTTCATCTCGTCGGGACTGACATCACTGTCCTCCCTTGTCTCGACCGGCTCGGGGACTGCACTTGCAAACGTCCGCGAGATTCCGGCCCTTGCCGAGAACAGGGCCCGCGAGATCGTTGCACGAATGAAGAAAGCCGGGTTTTCATTTCCCGTTGCCATGGGAAGCTCGGTGTTCAACCTCGTCCTGGACCCCTACAGGCTGGCACTCGTGGCATATTCGGGAATGAACCTTGTGGCCCACGCATACGAAAAGAAGATCCCGATACGGACAGAAATCGGAGCGGGGACAATCCCTTTTTCACGGATTATCCAGGACTAAACTTTTTTCGTTCCGTTTTCTTCCTGCAAACGCTCCCTTGTCCTGCGCAATTCCCCGATGCGGGGCAGGGTCTCCATCCCGGCAAGGATGACGAGGACGCCTAGGTACCTCGTCTCCTTTACGGGGTAATCGCCGGAACGGAGTTCGAGGCCCTGGATACTCCTGTCAAGCCACCTCCGTACCGTCATGAACCCTTTCATGCTCATCTCGTGGCTCGGACCCGCGATGAGGACAAGGGCCTTTTTTACCTGGGAAAGGTCGGTATCGGCTGAAATCTCCTGGAACACCGCCCTTTTTGCAAGGTCGACGACCCGTGACGCTTTCACATGGCATTCCCTGACAGAACGGGTATGCGGACCGAAACGGAGAATATGGTCCAGCGGGCGGGCAGGAGGGAGTTCCTCCCTGGCATACCCTATTGTCAGGAGGCCCATCCCCTGGATGGTATTGAGGATCTCCCCGGCATCGAGCACGACTTCCGGGAGGTTGTCCGGCTCCCGCGTGGAACATTCACCGGCCCGGAGCAGGAGCGATAGTCTCCTGGCGATGAGAGTATCCATCGCCTCATGAAAGGGATCGACGCGTTTCCTTGGAATATCAGGACGTAACTTTTCGAGCAGTTTTCCGGCAATGGCATCTGCATCCATCGCTGTTTCAGGTTCGGTGATTGCGGGAACCTTCTCTTTCCAGGCCTCATTATCAAAGACAATGATCCCGTCAAGCGTTGCGAGGAGCATATCCAGCTGGTCAAGAGCACGAGCAAGGCAGAGGTCTCCCTCGCTTCCCCGGGGCAGTGTACATAACCCAAATACCGGTTCCATGAGGGATTTTTTCAGGAAAGAAACGAGATCCGGGGCAACCGAGGCATGGGTACCCCCAAGTCCGCAGCAGAGTACCAGTGCATCGATATCACCATCGTCCATTGCCTGGAGGTGAGAAAGGATCTCCTCCTTTGGAAGGTGTGCCGCTATATCATCAGGTTGAGAGGGATCGAGCGGGGAAAAGAAGAGACGGCGGTCGGCAGGTACCATCTCAAGCGACGCAAGCTCATCTGCATCACTATCCGCGGCGAGTCCTTCGACGCAGTGTATTGCACTCATCCTGTCATGCTCAAGCAGTTTGTCGATGATACGCGAGCCCGCCCCGCCAAGACCGATTGCAAGAATGCGCATGATTGCCTTCTTCTGTTCCTGTGAGTTTTTTTTCCTGTTACGATAAAGCACTTCTGTTTCCGCAATAACCGTTCTCCCCCGTGTATCAGGGCGGATTGGAGAAAAAATGCAATTTCTGGATCATAAGGTCAATTCAGGTGCCGCAGGATCTATGCGGGCCACTGCAGGAAGGCCCGCACATTCAATCCCTCCAATGAAAAGACCAGTGCGTTTTTCCCCGGAGGATGCAGGTTTTTCAGGAACTGAACCCCAATATTTGTTATTTTAACATGAGCCGGTGATTAGCCAAAGGTTTGGGGAAAAGAAAATCATAACGTATTTAAATCTTCGTTCGATACTATTCCATGAGGTGAATGGAACCTTGACAACCTATGGAATAGAGTTCGTACCAGGCGCAGTCAATGTCAAGCAGGTCGTGAACTACTGCAAACTCGCAGAGTCCAAAGACATTGACTATGCATGGATTACCAACCACTACAACAACCGCCACTGCTACCCCACCCTTGCCATGATCGCGGCAAACACCACGACGCTCAAGATGGGTCCGGGTATCATGAACGCCTTTACCGACACGCCTGCAGCAATGGCCTCCTTTGTCTGCACTCTCAACGAGATATCCGACGGTCGTGCAGTGCTCGGTATCGGCCCCGGGGACCTCTCCACACTGCCCAAGCTTGCCATCAACCCGGTCAAGCCGGTCGCAAGGCTCAACGAGGCAGTAACCCAGATCCGCAGGCTTGTTGCGGGTGAAGAGGTCAAGAAGTCCGGCATGGAGTTCTTTGACTATGATGGCGCCAAGCTCACCGGTGTCACCCTGCCGGGCAAGAAGGGAATCCCGATCTACATCGGTGCCCAGGGACCGAAAGTCCTCGAACTTGCCGGAACGGTCGGTGACGGTGCCCTGATCAACGCCTCGAACCCGAAGGACTTTGCCGTTGCAATCCCGATCATCAAGGCAGCCTGTGACAAGGTCGGCAAGAAGAACTTTGATGTCGGTGCCTACACTGCGATGTCCATCGACATGAACGAGAAGAAGGCCCGCAATGCGGCCAAGATAGTGGCTGCATTTATCGCTGCAGGGTCTCCTCCCGAGCTGATCCAGCGCCACGGCCTCGATGCGAACAAGGTGGCAACCATCAAGGCAGCCCTGGCCAAGTTCGACTTCAAGACTGCCGGAGAGAACGTTGACGACAAGATCATCGACGCATTCACCATCGCCGGGACTCCGGACACCGTCAAGCAGAAGTGCGAGGACCTTGCAAAGGCTGGTGTCACCCAGATCATCTTCGGGTCACCTCTTGGCCCGGACATGACCAATTCGATCCGGCTGCTCGGCAAGTACATTGTCTAGGCACCCCTTTTCAAGGGGATAAAACCCACTTATTTTTCCATCCGGAGGCCCAGGAGAGGCCAGGGACCCAATGTTTACCATCACCGAGGTCAGGTCCGGAAGCACCAGAATCCAGTTCCGGGAAGAACACGTCTCCGGACTCCGCTGCAAGATATCTCCCGCGAGGTTGAACCGCAGGCTGGATGCAGCATACGTTCCTCCTCCCGTTCCGGCGCGGTGCCCGTTCTGCGAGGGAGAGGTGGAGAGGGTAACGCCGACCTTTTCCAACGGGACACGCATTTCCGTCGGCGAGAGCCTGACATTCCCGAACCTCTTCCCGTTTGCCGAATGGCACACCGTCACGATCATAACCCGTGCACACAGTGTCGACGGGTTTTCTCCCCGGCAGATAGAAGATGCGCTGACGGGACAGGTGCAGTCACTCGGTGGCCAGTCCGGTTACCCGAGCATCAACTGGAATTACCTTCCCTCGGCAGGGGCGAGTATTGCGCACCCCCACCTCCAGGGGCTGGTGGACAGGAGGCCGGCCGTCCTTGCCGAACGGTACATGGAGGGTGGATTCCGTTTCCTGATAAGGCACGGAGAAAATTACTGGGACAGGCTCATCGAGCACGAACGCAACAGCGAGCGGTTTCTCTTCGGGGACGAGATCATCTGGATGGCCCAGGCCGTTCCCCTCGGCGAGAGGGAAGTCAGGGCGGTCCTGCCGGTATCAACGATGCCTGATTTTGAGCCCTACATCGGCACTTTTGTCAAAGGGCTCCTCTCGGTCCTGCGCATGTACCGCAGCCTTGGTACACACGCTTTCAACATGTCACTCTTTTTTGACAACAGGAAGACGGAAAACGGTTTTCGCGGGTTTTGTTCTGTTATCTCGCGAATTAACCCGAACGTTTCCTCGACAAGTGATTCTGCGTTCATGGAGCGGATTCACCAGGAACCCGTGATACTCACGCTCCCCGAGGAACTCGGGCATTATTACAGGAAAGGCTGAAGAAAAGGATACGTCGGATGATTACCCGGATATCCTGCCGGGTCATGAAACGCCACGAAAACAAAAAAAAGTTTTTGGGTTTACTCGGGTTTGCTGATGAGCTTGGTCTTCGAGACGATGACGCCGTCCTTCTTGTGGGGTTTGCGGACAACACCGTCGCAGGCCTTCTCAAGCTCCCTGGCCTCGTCACAGAGTGCAGCAGCGATCCGCATCATCTCGTGCGCGGAACAGACAATCGGGATGTACTTCTCCCACTCCTTTGTCATGAAACAGCCCTTGACGTTGACCATTGCGACAGACTGGGCAATCTCGTAGGCTGCGCGGGCCTTGGCCATTGCATACGGGTTCGTGAATTCTCCCTCGACAGCCTTGTCAGAGGTGACCACGAGCTTGGGCAGTACGAGTTCTGCACCCTTCTTCCCGGCCTTGACCTGGTCGATGATCTGGTCTAGGGCCGTCTGGAGCTTGCGGAAAGCACCTGTGACGGAGAGGACCTTGATCAGGTTACCATTGTAATCCGCCATCTCGATGGGGTCGAGGAATTCCCTGCGTGCCCCGATCATGGCGTCTCCCTTCATGATGATATACCCGAACTTGCCGTCCTTGATCTCGGCCCATTCCTTCTTTGTCGTCACGTCATCGGTGATGAAGACCGTCGGGATACCGGCAGCTGCCAGTCTCTCGCGGGCACCGGTGGGTCCGGGAAGGACGCCGTTTGGAGAGACAACGATGGCAAAGTCAGGTTTCCAGGCAATCATGTTGTTGACGACCCGGTCAATGTCCTCGGGCTGGAGTTTCGTCCCGCTCGTGGCCATGAATGTCTGCATGTCCTCACGGTCAGCTCTCTCATCGAGGAGGAGCTCGGCCATCACACCACTCGCGATATTGCCCAGCTTAGCAACTCCTACTTTCACAACCATGTAATTCACCTCTTTTTTGGGTTATAACAGGTTACTATCTGCCGGTACTGTTATAAACGTTTTGAAATCTTTTTTCCCCCAAATCAGCCTTATTTTCCTGATTTTGGTGCACCTCAAAAGAGAACATATCTCCCGGCGACGTTACGTCTTCTCACCAGTTTTTCCCCAAAAGTTAACGAAAAGTGTTAAATTACGTCAGGCAATACCGTTCATCATGAAGGACAGTCTGCTGACAGACCGGCAGAAGGAAGTCCTGCGATACAGGAAACAGGGGCTCACACAACAGCAGATAGCAGATCTCATCAAAACCTCGAAGGCCAACGTGTGCACCATCGAAAAGTCTGCAATGGAGAATATCAGGAGGGCAAAGGAGACGCTGGAATTCCTCTACACTCTCGATGCCACACACCTCTGCACCATCCCGGGAGGGACAGACCTGCTCGAGGTTGCATCGCTCATTTACCGCGAAGCAGAGAAACTCGGGATCAAGGTCAGGTATGATACGATCGCCCTCATCAATAAAATCCGCGACGCAGTACCTGAACGTTTTAAAGCCCGTTTTGTGAAAGAGAATATAGACGTTTATATCACAGAAGAGGGAGATCTCTATTTCAGCTGACCGTTTCTACGTTCCCGGTTGAACAAGGTTTATACCTTTTTCTCTCGAATTATTATGGAAGCCTATATGAGGGTTATCTGTCCCCGGTATGCAGTCCGCGGAGCAGAGGCCTCATGAGAGGTCAGGGACACGGGTTCCAGGAACGCGTGTCTTTGCGTGAGAATGTGGTGAATGGTCACCACCGGCTGACAGGGTGTCGCTGAAACAGGCATGCAGGGTGGACGAATCCCCTGGGATACGGGCCCGTCATCTGCCCATAAAAAGAGGCAGGTGCATGCCGGATTCAGGATCTCTTTGCGAGACAGGTCACAGGGAGACGGTCACTAACCAGGAACAGGGCCGTCTTTTTGGAGTACTGCACCTGGAGGGGGAAAACCCACTCCATACTGCTGACGGAGGGATAGACGGGTGCCTGGACATCTATCCATCGCCCTTTCCCCCTCCGCGCGACAGGAGCCCGGACACGTCACACATCTCCGGCATGCTCTGGCCGAAGATAGGCGAAAAAACCGGAAATACCGGTAAAGGCCACAAGGAGTGGCCTGCGACACAATGCAAGTGCAGGATTGATTGAAACATGCCCAAGATAAACCAGCCACGAAAAGGATCCCTGGCTTTTTCACCCCGGAAAAGGGCGAAGAGCCCGGTACCCCGGTACCAGTCATGGCCCTCGTACCAGGGGGACCCCGTGCTGCAGGGCTTTGCCGGCTACAAGGTGGGTATGACCCACGTGATCATGGTGGATGACCACAAGAACAGCCCGACAGAGGGCAAGGATATCATGGTCCCGGTCACCGTTGTCGAGATCCCCCCCATGAAGGTGGCTGCCATCCGGGCTTACAGCAGGGACACCTACGGCAGGCACCCCCTCACGGAAGTGTGGGCCGGCGAGCTTGACAAGGCACTCGGGAAACGGATCACACTCCCCAAGGAATACGACTTTTCCGGGGCAATGGAGGCACTCAAGGATGCCATTGCAAAAGGGGTGGCTGAAGAGATCTTTGCCGTGATGCACACCCTGCCCGGGCAGGTCAGTGGTGTTCCCAAGAAAGTCCCGGAGATCATGGAGATCCGGGTCGCCGGCGGGACTGTTCAGCAGCGGTTCGAGTTCATCGCGGGACTCCTGGGAAAGGAAGTCCACCTTAAAAATATCATCCAGCCGGGTGCCTATGCCGATATCACTGCAGTCACAACCGGCAAGGGGACGCAGGGTCCGGTGAAACGCTGGGGAATAAAGCTGCGCAAGAGGAAACACGCGCGGGGAGGCAAGAAAAGGCACGTCGGCAACCTCGGGCCGTGGAACCCCCACCATGTGCGATGGCAGGTTCCCCAGATGGGCCAGATGGGGTTTCAGCAGCGGACGGAGTTCAACAAGAGAATACTCAAGATCGGCGAGAATGGTGACGAGATCTGTCCTGCAGGAGGATTCCTGCACTATGGGGTGCTGAGAAACCCGTACGTCCTTATCAAGGGGTCTATCCCGGGACCGGTCAAGAGGCTTGTCCGTATCCGCCCGGCCATGAGGCAGGGTGAACACGTCGTCCGTCAGCCGGCCATCGAGTTCGTGAGCACGGAGAGCAAACAGGGGTGAAGCAGGGATGAAAGCACAGGTATTATCGCTGGATGGTTCGGTGTTGCGCGAGATAGAACTCCCCAGAGTTTTCGAGGAGGAGTACCGGCCGGACCTCATTAAAAAGGCTGTTATTGCCCTGCAGAGCACCCGGCGCCAGCCCCACGGGACCTACCCCTATGCAGGGATACTCTCGTCAGCCCACAGCTGGGGTTCAGGGCGCGGTGTTGCCCAGGTGCCCCGCATCAAGGGAGGTTCCCGGGCAGCAAAGGTGCCCCAGGCGAAAGGTGGAAGGGAAGCCCACCCGCCGGTCGTCGAAAAGGTGCTCGTCCGCAGGATCAACAAGAAGGAGAAACAGAAAGCATTCTGGTCAGCACTCGCAGCAACAGTCAGCGAGGAGATTGTCCGGGCACGGGGACACGTCTTTTCCGCGAAGGTCCCCATCATCCTCGAAGACCGTTTCGAAGACCTCAAGAAGACGAGCGAGGTCATCCCGGTCCTTGCAGCCGCGGGCGTCCTTGGGGACATCGAGAAGGCAAAGGTCAGCCGGAAAGTCCGTGCAGGCCGCGGCAAGATGAGGGGCAGGCGATACAAGCAGAAGAAGAGCCTCCTCATCGTAACCGGGAAAAAGCCCCTTGCAGCCGCAGGGAACCTCGCGGGAGTCGACGTCGCGACCGTGGACCAGCTCAACTGCGAACTCCTTGCACCGGGCACACTCCCGGGGCGGCTCACTGTCTGGACAGAGAGTGCAATTGCACGGCTCGGAGGTGAACAGTAACCATGGTGCTCCGTTACCCGTATGTCACGGAAAAGGCCATGATGATGCTCGAGAACCAGAACAAGCTCCAGTTCATCGTCGACAATAACGCGACGAAGAAAGAGATAAAGCGGGAGATCGAGCGCGCCTTCGAGCAGGAAGTCACCGACGTGTCCACGATGATGACAATGGACGGCAAAAAGAAGGCAGTGATCAGTTTTGCAAACGAGAAAGCGGCCGAGGAGATACTGTCCCGGCTGGGTATCATGTAGGTGGGGAATATGGGACATCGCATAACCACGCAGAGCCGGGGAAAAGGAGGGCCGACATACCGTGCCCCCTCCCACAGGTATAAGGCCGCGCTTCGGCACGTGAACAGCACCAGCGGACTTGTCCGCGGGGTCGTCGTGGATATCGAGCACGATCCCGCACGCAATGCTCCACTCGCACTTGTCCGCCTCGAGAACGGGACGAAGGTTTCCATCCTTGCCACGGAAGGCATGGGTGTGGGAGACCAGGTTGCATGGGGAGAGGGTGCCGAGGTAAAGAACGGAAATACGCTCCCCCTCGCGCAGATCCCTGCAGGAACGTTCATATGTAACATCGAGGCCCAGCCCAACGACGGGGGTAAGTTTGTCCGGTCAGGCGGGGTCCAGGCGGTTGTCGTCGACAGGACCGAGGATCGCGTCGGCGTGACCATGCCGAGCGGGAAGACGAAATGGTTCAGCAGCCGCTGTCGCGCGACTGTGGGTATTGTCGCCGGTGGCGGGCGCGGTGAGAAACCGTTTGTCAAGGCCGGGAAGAAGTACCACAAGATGAAGAACACTGCATCCAACTGGCCAAGGGTGCGGGGCGTTGCGATGAACGTGATCGATCACCCGTTCGGTGGTGGTGGACACCAGCACGCCGGCAGGCCAAAGACCGTGGGCCGCGGGACTCCCCCGGGCCGGGCGGTCGGCCACATTGCAGCGAGGAGAACAGGGCTTTCCAAGAAGTGAGTGATAGCATATGGCAAAGAAGACACAGAAGAGACTTCCCAGGCGTCGCGAAGAATTCACGTATCGCGGGTTCCGCCTGGACGACCTGCGGGCAATGGGCAGGTCCGAGCTGCTCCCGGTCATGCCATCGCGTGCCCGGCGGAAGCTGGTGCGTGGCCTCACGCGCGGGGAAGAACACCTCCTCACCCAGTTCAGGAAAGGGGAACAGGTCATCCGGACCCACCTGCGCGACATGGTCATCATGCCCGAGATGGTCGGACGGACAATCGAGGTCCATAACGGGAAAGAGTTCGTGAAGGTCGAGATCATGCCCGAGGCCCTCTTCCATTACCTGGGCGAGTTCGCCCTCACACGGAAGAAGGTGACTCACGGGAGTGCCGGTATCGGGGCAACCCGGTCGAGCAAGTACGTGCCGCTGAAGTGATGGACATGGCAAGGACACTCTATTCCCGGTCTTTCGAAGGCGACACATATGCCCGGGGCAAGGTCAACGAGATCCAGGTCTCTCCCAAACACGCAATGGAAATTGCCTCTTTCATCCGTAACAAGCGGATATCGGAGGTCATCCCCTACCTCCAGCAGGTTATCGAGGGGAAAAAGGCTATCCCGTTCCGCAGGTTCAACCGGAAAGTTGCCCACAAGAGGGGGCTCTCCGGCTGGGATGCCGGCAGGTTTCCAAAGAAAGCGTCGAGGGCATACATCCGGCTCCTCAACTCGGTCATCAAGAACGCCGAGTACCTCGGACTCGATACCGAGAACCTCGAAATTGTGCATGCAGCAGCAAACCGCGGTCGTGCATTCCGCGGTATCTTTCCAAGGGCAATGGGCCGGGCCACGCCCAAGCGCAGGGAGACCGTGAACATCGAAATAGTGGTCAGGGAAGTGCAGTAATGGCAGTAGAGAGGAAATTCGTGGCCGAGGGAGCGCGGCGGGCACGCGTTGAAAAGCACCTCAAGAAGGAGCTCAAGCGGGCAGGCTACGGGGGAATGGATCTCCAGAGGACTCCCCTTGGAACCCAGGTCACCATTTTTGCCGAGAAACCCGGTATCGTCATCGGGAAAGGCGGGAAACTCGTCCGCCAGCTCACGCAGGACCTCGCCACCGACTTTGCAGTCGAGTCCCCCCAGATCGAGGTCCAGCAGGTCCCGAACCCGAACTTCAACGCTCAGATCATGGCTGAACGCCTGGCCAACGCCCTCGAGAGAGGGTGGTACTTCAGGAAGGCCGGGCAGAGCATCATCCGCAGGGTGATGGATGCCGGCGCACTCGGATGCGAGGTCATTATCGCAGGAAAGCTCACCGGAGCACGGGCAAGGGTCCAGAAGTTCACCGAGGGATACATCAAGCACTCGGGCGAGCCTGTCAACACGATCGTCGAGAAGGGGTACGCCGTCGCGGTCAAGAAGCTCGGAGTCATCGGGGTCCAGGTCAAGATCATCCCCGCCGGCGCCAAGATTCCCGATCACTTCGAAGTCACGGCGAAAAGGGAGAAACCCGAAAAGAAAGGTATCGAGATACCGGTTGTCAGTGTCGGTGAAGACCTCGCAGAGGACGACATCCCTGTGGAGCCCGACGAGTTTGACGAGGAAGAACTGCTGAGGAGGAAATGAAATGGCCATATTCCGTGCAAGGGACGTGAAGCAGCTCTCGGACGTCGAGCTCTCCGAGCAGATGGAGAAGCTGAAAATCGAGCTCATCCAGCATTACGGCAAGGTCAGCGCCGGGGGTTCGACAGAGAACCCGGGTCGGATCAGGGAGCTCCGCCGGACGATTGCCCGGATGAAGACCGAACAGAACACCAGGAGACGCAGCGTTTCATGATCCTGCCGCGGAACATCCTCCGGCACGAGTTAATCGGGCTGGAGGTCCTGGTGACCGGGGCCAGTAACCCCGCACTGCATGGCCTGTCGGGCCGGATTATCGATGAGACCAGGAACACACTGGTGATCCGGGGGGACCATGGGACAAAGAGGGTCCAGAAAGCCGGGACCCGGTTCCGGGTCACCCTTCCGGATGGTGTCCTGGTGGAGATAGACGGCTCCGCGCTGGTCATGGCACCAGAAAAGCGGATCAACGCAATTCAGAAGACAAGAGGGAAATAATGGCAAGGAACATCGGATTGAGCGTCAGGCCTCCCGAGAGGGAATGCAATGACGCATTCTGTCCGTTTCACGGCACTTTACCGGTGCGCGGCCAGGTGATCACCGGTAAAGTCGTGAGCGACCGGATGACAGGGACAGTGGTGGTGGAGCGGGCATACCTGCACTACGTGGGCAAATACAACCGCTACGAAAAGCGGAACAGCAAGATACATGCCCACAACCCACCCTGCATTCAGGCGAAGACCGGTGATACCGTGCGCATCGCTGAGTGCAGGCCGCTATCCAAGACCACCACTTACGTCGTGGTGGAGGTGCAGCCATCATGAAGGCAAAGCAGTCGAACATTCCACGCGCACTCTCGACCGGGACGCGACTCCTGTGCGCTGACAACACCGGTGCGCGGGAGGTGCAGATCGTATCCGTCTTCGGCTACCATGGTGTGCGGAGACGCCAGCCGAAAATGGGACTGGGCGATATCGCGACCGTGAGCGTAAAGAAAGGTACGCCCGACATGCGCCGCAAGCTCGTCAGGGCAGTCGTAATCCGGCAGAAGAAGGAGTTACGGAGGCCAAACGGCATGCGTGTCAGTTTCGAGGATAACGCAGTGGTCGTGGTGGATGACAAGAACGAACCGAAGGGGACCGAGATCAAGGGGCCGGTCGCGCGCGAAGTGGCGGAGCGGTTCCCCAAAATCGGTTCCATGGCCACCATCATCGTGTGAGGCAGATCCATGGTCCGAGTCGAGAGCAAACAACCAAGGAAGCAGAGAAAAGCACGGTATGAGGCACCTGCCCACGCGAGGAACCACTTCCTCCGGGCGCCGCTCGCACCTGCCCTGAGGGAACAGTACCACAGGCGCAGTATGCGGGTCGTGGTGGGCGATACCGTCAAAGTCCTCCGCGGGGAGTCGGCAGGAACAGAAGGGCTCGTGGACATGGTGGACACGAAAAAGTCCACGATCGTGGTCCAGGGAGTCTCTGTCAACAAGGCAGATGGAACCGAAGTCCCACGACCTATCCCACCCTCGAACGTGCAGATAACCAGGCTGAACCTGAAAGACCCAAAGAGGGCAGAGAAACTGGGAGGGGCTGAATAATGGGAGACCATTTGAAGAGGCTCAATGCCCCTGATTCCTGGCACGTTGCCAAGAAGACGAGCAAGTTCATCGCCAAGACATCCCCCGGCCCGCACAACGCCAACGCAATGCCTGTTGCAGTCTGGCTCCGGGACCACATGCACCTTGCGGTGAACGCAAAGGAAGTCAGGCAGATCCTCCAGCAGAAGGAGGTCATCATCAATGGCAGGCCATGCCGGAATCCCCGGATGGGTATCGGGATCTTTGACATCATTTCAATACCACGGATCGGCAGGCACTTCCGTATTCTTCGGGACAAGAAGGGCAGGCACAAGACGATCGAGATCGATGCCGAGGCAGCAAAGAGCCGGCTCGCAAAGATCCGCAACAAGACAATCGTGCCGGGGGGGAAAGTCCAGCTGAATCTCCGGTTCGGTGCAAATGTCATCGCGGACAACAGGTACCACCCCGGGGACTCCATTGTCCTCTCTCTGGAACCCGAGAACCGGTTTGCGATCCTTGACCACTTCCCGTTCGCGGTAGGGAACATGGCCATGGTCATCGGCGGAAGGCATTCGGGGAAGGTCGCACGGATTGTCGGGATCGAGAAGGTTCCGGGAAGTGTTCCCAACAGGGTCATCCTGGAAGACCCGGCCGACGGGTCGCGTTTCGAGACCATCGATGAATACATCTACATGGTTGGTCGCGAGGAGCCAGCCCTCAAAGAGTGGGGGATTGAAGAATGAACCCGATGCGCGAGGTCTTTGTCGAGAAGGTCGTAGTGCACATGGGAGTCGGCGAAGCCGGAGACAAGCTCACGCGGGCGGTTGATCTCCTGAAGACCATCACAGGGAACACGCCGGTCCGGAGCAATGCCAAGAGGACGAACGTATCGTTTGGCATCCGGAAGGGGGCTCCCATCAGCTGCCGTGTGACCCTGCGTGGCAGGAAAGCGGCAGAATTCCTCAGTAAGGCCCTGGATATCGTAGACCGGAGAATAGCGAGGAACCAGTTTGACAGGTGGGGCAATTTCTCGTTCGGGATCGAAGAGCATACTGATTTCCCGGGCATGAGCTATGACCCCCAGATCGGGATATACGGGATGGACATCAACGTCGTCCTGGCCCGCAGGGGTATCAGGGTAGCCCGCCGGTCGATCGAGCAGCGTCGCCTCCCCATCAAGCAGCGGGTCACACAGGACGATGCAGCCCGGTACCTGAAGGAGGCACACAGGGTGGAGGTGTACTGATGGGTGGAGAGAAGACGAAGGTATTCGGTCGCGGAGCACACGAGTGCAAGATCTGCGGCCGGAAGCAGGCCCTTGTACGGCGGTACAACATCATGTTCTGCCGCCAGTGTTTCCGTGAATGGGCGCACAAAATGGGCTTCAAGAAGATGAACTAGGGGGAGGCAGTTCCAATGGCAAGACTCAATACAATCGCTGATGGCATGTGCGCCCTCAAAAACGCGGCCGACGGGGGCAAATCCTCGGTCATCGTGGAGCCCGCCAGCAAGCTGCTCGGTGCGATGTTCCGCATCATGCAGGAGACAGGGTACATCAACGGGTTCGAGTATATCGAGGACGGGCGCGGAGGACAGTTCCGGGTCCACCTTAACGGCAGGATCAACCGGTGTGGCGCAATCACGCCGCGTTACTCCGTCCGCCTCGACGAGCTGGAATACTGGGAGACGCAGTATCTCCCGGGCAAGAACTTCGGAATCCTCATCCTCTCCACGTCAAAGGGGGTCATCACGCACGAACAGGCCCGCCGGGAACACGTAGGGGGAGAACTCCTGGGGTACGTCTACTAGGGAGGGGTGACAGATGGCAACAGAACGCACCGTGACCATTCCCAAGGGCGCAAAGATCGAGGTCGACGGGCCGACGGTCCGCGTCAGCGGCCCCAGGGGCCAGCTCGAGAGGACATTCCGTTTCCCCCAGATCACGCTCACGCTCCGGGATGACACGCTGGTCATCTCCACAACCGCTGACAGGAAAAGGACAATCGCCATGGTTGGAACCATCCAGGCGCACGTCCAGAACATGGTCAGGGGTGTGACAGAAGGGTTTGAATACCGGATGAAGGTCGTCTACAGCCATTTCCCGATACAGCTCAAGCTGTCGGGGGACAGGCTCGAGATCAACAACTTCCTCGGTGAGAAGAAACCCCGGTATGCCCAGATCGTCCCCGGTGTGACCGCAAAGGTGGGGAACGACGAAATTATCCTCACGGGCATCGACCGTGAGAAACTGGGTATAACCTCTGCGAATATCGAGCACGCGACGAAAATAAAGTACAGGGACCCCCGCATCTTCCAGGACGGGATATACCGGGTCCAGAGGGGGTGAATGAACAATGGCAGAAGATACAATTCGGGCAATCAGGGTCCGTGCAGCGAAGTCCGCCCGGTTCAAGCGCGATGGTTTTGGCAAGAAGAAGCAGCTCTCGGAGAGCTGGCGAAAGCCGAGGGGACTCCACAACAAGCAGCGGATCCAGAAGAAGGCCAAGGGCCCTCTCCCGACACCGGGATATGGAAGTCCCCTTGCAGCAAGGGGCCTGCACCCGAGCGGGTACCGTGACGTGAGGGTCCACACTCCGGCCGAGCTCGACGGGCTTGACCCGGAAAGGGATGCCATTCGCATCGCTGCCGGCGTCGGCGCGAAGAAGAGAGCAGTCATTCAGGGGAAGGCTATCCAGGCAGGTTTGAAGATTCTCAACCCGCGGGAAGAAAAACCGGTCGAAGAACCGGCACCTGCAGTGAGCGAAGAACAGGAGGAGGAGAGCGATGACTGACCTTTCCTCCCAGCGGCGGATTGCAGCGGAGCTGCTCTCGTGCGGCATGAACAGGGTATGGTTTGACCCTGACCGGCTTACGGATATCCAGAACGCCATATCGCGCGAGGACATCAGGAAGCTCATCGGGGATGGGGCAATCATTGCACGCCAGATCAGAGGGAACAGCAGGGGAAGGGCGCGCGCCCTGATGGCGAAGAGAGCATACGGGCACTGCAGAGGGCCGGGTCGGCGCAAGGGAGCCGCAGGGGCAAGAAATCCCGCGAAACGCCAGTGGATTCGGAAGATCCGGGCACTCCGGAAGACCCTTGCAGAGCTGCGCGAGAAAGGAGAGATTGAGCCGCGTCTCTACCGTTTGCTCTACCGCCAGGCAGCCGGAGGGCAGTTCAGGAGCGTGGGTCATCTCAGGGCCCACCTCGGTATCATCATGGGGAGGGCACGGTAAAATGGCGACCGGACCACGCTACTTCATCCCCTTCCGGAGGAGAAAGGAAGGCAAGACAGACTACTATGCCCGTGCCCGACTCGTTGTCTCCGGGAAGCCCCGTATGGTGGTGCGCCGCACGAACCGCCATATCATCATCCAGCTTGTCCAGGCAGAGAAGGAGGGGGACCTCACACGTGTGACCGCACACTCCAGTGAACTTTCAAAATACGGGTTCAGGGGATCCCTTTCAAGTACGCCCGCAGCATTCCTCACAGGGGTTCTCTTTGCGGTGAAAGCCCAGAACAGTGGGTATGACTCTGCGATCCTCGATATTGGTCTCCACAGGGCAACGAAAGGGGCACGGGTCTTTGCCGCACTGAAGGGAGCGGTAACCGCAGGGCTTGATGTCCCCCACGGGGAGGAGATACTCCCCGATGATGACAGGGTGAAAGGAGTTCACATTGCAGCATATGCACCCGACCGTGCCGGCGACCTGGTACAGAACGTTGAACAGACTATGGACGCCATCATGAAGGAGCTGGAGTAATATGGCCTACGAGAAAGTGGAATGGGTCCCGCTGACCGGCCTTGGGAAAAAGGTGGCCGCGGGAGAGTTCTCCAGCATCGACCAGGTCCTGGAGAGCGGCCGGCCCATCAAGGAACCCGAGATCGTGGATCTCTTCCTTCCCGACCTCGAAGACGAGGTTCTGGACATCACCATGGTACAGCGCATGACCGACTCCGGCAGGCGTGTCAAGTTCCGCGCCGTGGTGGTCGTCGGGAACAGGAACGGGTACATAGGGTTTGGCCAGGGAAAGGATTCCCAGGTGGGAGATGCGATCAAGAAAGCGATCGTTGATGCAAAGATCAACCTCATCAAGGTCCGTCGTGGTTGTGGCAGCTGGGAATGCGGCTGCAACACCGCGCACTCGATTCCCATGGTCGTCGAGGGTGCTGCAGGCAGCGTCCGCGTAACCCTCAAGCCTGCCCCGCAGGGGATAGGGCTCGTTACCGGTGAAATCAGCAAGAAAGTTCTGGAACTTGCCGGTATCCGGGACGTCTGGACCTTTGCGAGGGGACAGACGAGGACGACGATCAACTTTGCAAAGGCCACGTTCAATGCCCTCAGGGCAACGAACATGATCCGGACAGGGGGAGAGGGATGATGTACGCCATCGTGCAGGTGAGAGGGGTTGTCAATACCCGGCGGGACATCAGGGACACCCTTAAAATGCTCCGCCTCCATCACATCAACCACTGTGTCCTCGTGCCTGATACGCCCGAATACCTGGGGATGATCCGGAAGGTCAAGGACTTCGTGGCATGGGGGGAGGTGGACGCGGAAACGATCGAGACGATCCTGCGGACCCGCGGCCGGATCGAGGGTAACCGCCCGCTCACCGACGAGTATGTCCGGGAGAATTCGTCCTACAATGGAATCGCGGAACTTGCAGCGGCTCTTGCTGCAGGGGAAGTGCGCCTTGCCGACATCCCCGGCGTCAAACCGGTTCTCCGGCTCCACCCGCCCCGGAAGGGATACAGGACGATCAAGAGGACATTCCCGCAGGGAGGAGCCCTCGGGTACTACGGGAAGGAGATAAACGAGCTCCTCTACAAGATGAGGTGAGACAGATGCCAGTCAACAAGAGGTCGAAATACCGGGGATCCCGGACGTGCGGGGGAGGCACGCACAAGAACAGGAGAGGTGCGGGAAACCGCGGCGGCAGGGGCCGTGCGGGTCACCGTGACCACCGCTTCTCCCACTACTGGGTCTATGGCGAAGTTCATAACGGAAAGCACGGCTTCGTGAACCCGACATCTGACAGGATGCGGACGATTTCCGTTGGAAGACTCCAGGAGATGCTTGACGAACTGCTGGCTGCGGGTCTCGCTTCACGCGACGGCGATGCCATTGTCATATCTGCAGAACAGATCGGCATCGATAAGATACTTGGGAGCGGAAAAGTCACAGAGAAGATGCGCATTACGGCACGTGCGTTTTCCGGACAGGCAAAAGAAAAGATAGAAGCGATAGGTGGCCAGGCCCTGGTTATCTGATCCCCCTTTGGTGAAAGAATGGGAGAACTACTGGACCGAATGGAACCGCTGCTTGCAGCGATGCCCACGGTAAAAGGCCCCGAGGGACACGTTCACTTCAAGAACAAGCTTGCCTGGACAGCGGGAATCCTCATCCTCTACTTTGTCCTCACCAACATACCTCTTTTCGGGCTTAATCCGAACTCGCAGGATATCTTCTTCTACTGGCGGGCACTCCTTGCAGGGGCAAGCGGGTCGCTCGTGCAGCTGGGTATCGGCCCCATCGTGACAGCCTCGATCGTTCTGCAACTCCTCAAGGGGGCAGACCTGATCCATATCGACACGAGCGAACTTCACGGGCAGATCCAGTACATGGGCCTGCAGAAACTCCTCATCTTCGTGATGATCATCATCGAGGCGGCCCCGAACCTCGTCGGAGGTTTTCTCCTGCCGGACCCTGTCATTGCGGACATGTTCTTCGGCGGAAACCTGTTCCTGGTCTCGCTCATCATCTTTATCCAGATATGCATCGGCGGTGTCCTGATCGTCTTCATGGACGAGGTGGTCACGAAGTGGGGAATAGGATCGGGCGTCGGCCTCTTCATCATAGCCGGCATTTCGCAGGCAATCATCAACGGCTTCATCAACTGGGCACCGGTCAGTGACCAGTACCCCGTCGGGTTCTTTCCCCGCATGGTCGCAGTCATTCTGGACAGCGCAAACTTCCTGCAGTATATGGGGACAGACCTGATCGCGTTCATCACCACCATAGGAATATTTCTGGTCATCGTATACGTGGAATCGACGCGTATCGAGATACCTCTTGCCCATGCCCAGGTGAGAGGCGCACGTGCACGGTTCCCGGTCAAGCTCATCTATGCAAGTGTCCTTCCCATGATCCTCGTCCGGGTGCTCCAGGCAAATATCCAGATGATCGGCCTCTTCCTGAACAACGTGGGGATAACGATTCTCGGAACATTCCAGGGGGCAACCCCTGTCAGCGGACTGATGTATTTCCTTGCCCCCATCAACGGGCCCGATGACTGGATGTGGTGGATCTATGACCTCGGTCATGCCCCGTGGGAAGTCCTCCTCAGGATGGGCATCGATATCCTGATCGTGGTGGTCGGCGGCGCGATATTTGCCCTTTTCTGGATCAAGACGGCAGGTATGGACTCAAAGGATGTCGCACGCCAGATCCAGATGTCGGGGATGTCGATTCCCGGGTACCGGCGGAACCCGCAGGTTCTCGAAAAATACCTCGACAGGTACATCCCCCGGGTGACTGTGATAGGCGGTGTCTTCATCGGCGTCCTCTCGGTGTTTGCCAACCTCTTCGGCGTAATCGGGTCAGTGAGCGGGACGGGCCTCCTGCTCACTGTTTCCATCACCTACAGGTTATACGAGGAGATCGCAAGCCAGCAGATCATGGAGATGTACCCCTTCATGAGGACATTTTTCGGAAAGGAGTAAGTATGACGGGAAGGAGAGTGATAGTGACAGGTGTCCCCGGCGTCGGGAAGACAACGGTTGTCACCGGGGCGTTGAAACTCCTCGAGGAGGAAGGAATACCCTACAAATCCCTCAATTTTGGGACGTACATGTTTGAGACTGCCGTGGCACAGGGGCTTGTCCGGGACCGGGATGAGATGCGAAGGCTTCCCGGAGATGCCCAAAAGAGGCTCCAGCAGGAAGCAGCGCGGGCCATGTCCAAGGAAGACGGAAACCTCCTCATCGACACGCATGCATCTGTCAAGACCCCCCGGGGGTTCCTTGCCGGCCTTCCCGAGTGGGTGCTGCGGGAACTCATGCCTGACACCATCATCCTCGTCGAGACAGACCCTGACCAGATCCTCATGAGGAGGCTTTCTGACGAGACGCGGGCGAGAGACCGCGAGGGTTCGGGAGCAATCGCCGATCACCAGCAGTTCAACAGGGCGATTGCAGCTTCCTATTCGATGCTTACAGGCTGTACCATCAAGTACATCACGAACGCGGACCACCTCCTTGACCTTGCGGTGCGCGAGATGGCAGACGTGCTCCGGTGAGGCTTATGAAGAGCAGGTTCGGGGGCATCCTCGCCCTCATGGTCGCGATGGCGATGATATTTTCCTACAGCATCGCACCCCTGCGCGAGGGTGTCGGCCGGGGGCTTGATAGCGTGCTTGGGCCGCTCGCGGAGATGATGCCCTTTTTCATCCTCATCGTTATCCTCTCGGCTATCACGGCTCTCTATTCCTCCATCATCCAGAAGTACACGATCGATTACGAGAGGATGACCGAGGTCCAGGAACGGATGAAGGTCTTCCAGAAAGAGTACCGCGAGGCCCAGCTTTCCGGGGACGAAAAGAGAATCAAGAAACTTGACGCAAAGAGGGATCGCGTGATGAAGGAGCAGCTCGAGCTCTCCCAGCAGCAGTTCATACCCATGGCTTACATCCTCATCATAACTGTCCCTATATTCTTCTGGCTCCTTTTCCGACTCGGGGTTACACCCCATGCACCCATCGTCATGCCGTTCTTCGGGCAGCATACGCTCTCCGAGGCGGTCCTCGGACCGGTCCCGGCCTGGATCCTCTGGTACATGATCTGTTCCCTTACGATCAGCCAGGTTATCCGGAAATCCCTCAATATCGGGGGTATCTGATGCGGATCACGGTGAGCGGACTTCCCGGGAGTGGAACAACCTCCCTTGCCCGCCACCTTGCAGAAATCCGTGGATACAGATTGATATCAGCCGGGGAAGTGTTCAGGCAGATGGCGCGGGAGAGGGGTCTCGATCTCCGGGAATTTGGCAGGATTGCAGAGACCGAACCGTCAATTGACAGGGAGATCGACCTCAGGCAGCGCGAGATTGCAGAAAGGGAGGACGATATCATTGCCGAGGGGAGACTCTCGGGGTGGTTCGTTGGAAACGCGGACCTGAGAATATGGCTTCAGGCGCCCCTTTCCTGCAGGGTGGAACGCATTTTTTCCCGGGATACGATCCAGGACAGGGAGACAGCCCGGCTCCTGACCCAGGAGAGGGAGGCCTGCGAGGCCCGCCGGTATCAGGATTACTATTCCATCGATATCCGCGATCTTTCGCCCTACCACCTTGTCCTGAATTCCGAGAAGTTTGCGGTCGAAGAACTCTCTGCAATCGTTGAAACGGCAATACGGGTTATCGAGGAGAAAAAGAGAGGGGAGGCCAGGTGAAGAGCAATGCGGTTACGGATCCTCGTCGACAATTCCACCCACATCGACCGCTATCTTCTTGCAGAACCAGCTTTTTCTGCCCTCATTGAGACCAGGAGCGGCAAGGTTCTCTTCGACCTCGGTTATTCCTGTGCATTTCTCGAAAATGCCCGCAGGATGGGAGAAGAGATCCTCGATGTCCGTTACGTTGTCCTTTCTCACGGGCACCTCGACCATACCTGGGGACTCATTCCCTATATTATGGCACTAACCGAGGGCCGGATTGGAAAAAAAACGGGTTCCCGCCCCAGGCTGGTTGCCCATCCTGAAGTCTTCCTGACAAAAAAGACCGGGGAGCTGCCCGAAACGGGAATGTTGCTCTCGGAGGAGAAGTGCCGGGAACACTTCGATCTGGATCTCTCGAAAGAGCCCGTATGGCTCTTTTCGGACCTCGTCTTCCTCGGGGAGATACCACAGCGGTTCGGGTTCGAGGAGATGGTGCAGTCAGGGAAGAGGATGAAAAAGAGCCCTGCAGGGCTCGTTCCCGATACGCTCCCTGACGATACCGCACTCGCATACGTGGGAGAGGAGGGGCTTGTCATCATCACGGGATGCTCGCACTCCGGGATCTGCAACATCGTGGCGCATGCCCGCGAAGTCTGCGGGAAAGACAAGGTTCTTGACATCATCGGTGGTTTTCACCTTGTGGGGGCATCCGCAACGAGGATCGAGAAGACAGTTTCGACCCTTGCGGGGATGGGGGTCACGCGCATGCATCCCTGCCACTGCACGGGTTTTGCTGCCCGCTGCAGTCTTTCCAGTGCATTCCAGGTTGAGGAAATTGGTTCCGGGTGGGGATGTGAGTACCGGTAAACGACAAGGGGGTATTCATAACCCGGCACCAGGGTCCAGGGGAGAAGCCGGCGGGCATGCATGTCCGGGTGAAACAGGGCAGGGAACAATCCACGAATTAAGAGGTTGTTTGAGCAATGGCTTCTGGTGATAAATTTGTTGTCATGGTCGTAAAAGACTGGGATACAAAAGCCCTGGCAATGCTCTACCGTGCGGGCGGCTGGTGGAAGGAAGAATGGGATATCTCCGAGATTCCCCGCCTGGTGCGATCGAGTTTCGCTTTTGTTATTGCCATCCACCGCGAGAGCGGGAAGACGATCGGGATGGGGAGAGCACTATCGGATGGAGTGTCGGATGCGTACATCCAGGACCTTGTCGTGCTGCCGGAATTCCGGGGGAGCGGTGCAGGGAGAATGATCCTCGAGAAGCTCGTCGGGGTGTGCCTCTCCCGGGGGATTACATGGATAGCGCTCGTGGCTGAACCAGGGACCGCGGACTTTTATGCAGGCAGCGGTTTTGTACCGATGGAAGGGCACGTCCCGATGCGCTTCCGGGGGAAGGGGACCGAATGCTGACAATCTCCCGGTTCCGGCCCGTCACGATGGATGATCGGGATGTGTTTTCCCGCCATTACGCACAGTATCCGCCCGAGCACAGTGATAACCTCTTCTCGAACATTGCGTGCTGGAACCATTTTGCCCACTACACGTACGCCGGGCATAAGGGATGCCTCATCATCAGCAGCACCGTCCAGGGGGTAACGACATTCAGACCGCCGATAGGACCGAGGGACAGGGAAGTTCTCCTTGACGTGATCGATCTTGCGGTCCGCGAAGGGGGAGAAAGGCCCCTTGTCCTCGTTGATGAACCGACAACTGCCTGGATACGGACACTCTTTCCTGACCTTTCCCTCCAGCCCGACAGGGATTACTGGGAATACGTCTACCTGACCCGGGATCTTGCCCGCCTCTCCGGCGGGAAGTACCTCTCGATCCGCAGGCAGCTGAACAGGTTCGTCGACAGGTGTCACCACACAGTGGAAGAGATAAATCCCGGTAACCTCGCGGATGTCAGGACGTTTTTACACGAGTGGTGCGAGTGGAAGCAGTGCAATGAGCATCCTTTTCTCTCTTATGAAAAGGATGCCGTCATTTTTGCCATCGAAAAATTCTGCGAACTCGGTCTTGAAGGCCTGGCAATCAGGGTAGGGGAAAAAATTGGGGCTATTGCCATTTTCGAGGAGCTCAACCGGGAGACCGCGGTCGTCCACTTCGAAAAGGGCCTTCCGGACTGCGAGGGCATCTACAAAGCCATCAATGCCGAGACGGCTCGTTTTCTCGAGCACAGGTACACTTACATCAACCGCGAGAGTGATATGGGTGTCCCGGGTCTCCGCGAGGCAAAGATGCGCTATCACCCCCACCACATGGTCAAGGTATTCTCTGTCGCAAGAGATGATCTCGCGCGGCTCGTGTGAGATTTTCCCTCTATCCCTCGAAAAAGTGACTGCGCGGGATATAATCAAGGTAACAGGGAAAATCTCTTCAATAAAAATAAATTGAAAAATATAGGTCGAAAAATATGCCTATTTTGCGGTCCGTTTTGTTGCGGGAGATCATCGGTGCGCGTTCCAAATCAGTGCCAATCTGTGCCGTTTTCAAATAGAGGCATTTATTGACATATTTTCTCAAAACTGGCAAAAATATGCCTTCGATATCAAAAAAGGAGCCCGCAAAGTGGGGGGATCCGAGGGAAAGATTTAAATTACGAGCGTTAGACCTCTTAGTAAGTAGTTCCATTGAGGGAACTATGGTGGGAGAAAGAAACATGCTTGAAATGAGGCGTGAAATGGCCGTCCGGAACATGAAGGACGACGATGTGATCAGGAAGTTCAAGAAAGACAAGGCGTGGGGTTTGTGTACCATGGTGGACTTGAAGCAGTGCAACCCGGAGACCATCAGGGACCCGGAGAAGATCCACGAGTTCATCATCAAGCTCTGTGATCTCATTGAGATGAAGAGGTTTGGTGACCCCACCATAGTCCACTTTGGCCCCAATGCCAAGGTTGCAGGCTACTCCATGACCCAGCTGATCGAGACGAGCCTCGTCTCCGGGCACTTTGCCAACGAGTCGAACTCAGCATACCTGGATATCTTCAGCTGCAAGGAGTATGCCCCCGAGAAGACTGCCAGGTTCTGCAAGGAGTTCTTCGGTGCAAAATCGATGGACTTCAACGTCGTCTTCCGGTACTAAAAAGATATATCCATCCAGCCACCCGTTCCCCTTTTGGGGAAGTGGGATACCCCATTTTTTGAGATGGCTTTTTCGTTTGCAGATTCACATCAGACTGCTTATTCCATTTACGTGTCCTTTTGGGGGAATGGTCGCGACACAGTGACCCCCTCCAGGGAGACCAGACGACTTTTCTGGTGAATATAAAATTATCAGATCAGCCCGATGATCCCATCGGCAATAATCTTGACTGCGATTGCTGCCACGAGCATCCCCAGGACGCGTGCCATGATCTCGGTCACGCAATCGCCAAGTAACTTCTGGATCTCTGCCGAGAAGCGGAGGATGATCCACGTGGCCCCAAGGGAGAGGGCGATTGCCACGGCAGGTATCAGTATCCCCATGTCGTTGACGAGGAGAATTACAGTCGTTATTGCACCCGGGCCGCAAAGGAGCGGAGTCCCGATGATGACCCCTGCAGCAGAAGGCGAATGATCTTTCGGCCTTCCGATATCGATACCAAGTGCCATCTGCATCCCGAGAATAAAGAGGAGGAATCCGCCTGCGACCTGGAAACTGGGCAGGCTGATGCCAAGGATATCGAAGATGAAGAAGTTGAAAAAGAGGAAAATATAGAGGAGAAAACCTGCAACTGCGACCGCTATCACGGCCTGCTTGCTTATCTCGGCAGATGACTGTCCGCGGGTCATGGACGCAAATATCGGGACGCTCAAAATGGGGTCGAGAATCACGAAGAGTGCCGAGAACGCGTACAGGAGAGAACCCAGGAAATCTGCCATGTCTGGTGAGATGGTTTCTCACGGTGAGTATTAAATCCGCGGAAGAGGGAGATAGGGGACCCGGGACAGCCGGGCGGTTCACTTGTGAGGGATTGTACGACAAAAAGCAAAAGGTTAAAATTGACTGGAATAAGCGATAATGCCAGAACAGGGGAGTCGAATCACCATCGCTTGGAGAGAGGATGCTCATCTGGATTGTCCCTGATTGATAGGGGGGTTGATGCCAGATTCTGGGGGTATCCGGCAAACAAAAAGACCAGGCGACTCATCCAGAGAGCATGTACTGTTTTTCCTTTCAACATTAAATACTATTCAGACTGGCGATGAACAGAGGAGAGGAAGGCCGGAAGCGTCCTCATTCTTTTACGGAGTCAGGAAAAATGCCGCACAAATGCCTGGAAAAAAGACCGGACCTTATCCCTGCAGAATAATTCTACCACCCCCGTCACCGCCTGTCCACGAGCCGCCTGGGCCGCCCCTTTACGCGGTACAGTTCAAGGCCGCCGGGTGGTAAAAAGGAGAAGACAATCTCCAGTTCATCCCCGATCAGGGGGGCAAGGCCTGGTTTATAGCGGAAAAAGGAGGAAAGAAACCTCTCCGCAATATCTTCTCTTCGCACTGCGCCGGGATCACGGGCCTCCATACTCACCCGGATAACGACACCCCCCTCTTTTCCTGCGTAGACGAATGCTTCGTATTCCCCGGTCAGGTAATCCATGTTTTCCGGCTGGAAGACGCCCCTCTCGATGTCAACCCTGTTAACCGGGATCCCGTGAATCCAGACAGTCTCTGCTTCCCTTTGCGGGGTGAAGATCTTCATGTGCGTCCTCCCACAGGAACACGGGCCGCGCGTGAGGATAACTGTCGTATCCTCGGTATCATAATTGATGAGGAGCGTTCCGCACCGGCCACCGGGAGGAAGGAGTGTGGTGAGTATTGCGCGTCCGCATTCTCCGTCGTGCACGAATGTCCTGAGAGCAGGGTCATAAACGTCGAGATGGACGAGATCTTCAGGGACGTGGAGTCCCTGACGCTCGGCACACTCCCCGCACATCGTCCCCTCGGTGCTCCCGTAGGTGTTGTAGACATTTCTGTCCCAGACCCTGGCAAGGTGCGCACGCGCCTCCTCCGAGAAACTCTCCCCCCCGACAACAAGCCTCTCAAGAGACGTCTCTTTCGGGTCAATGCCCTCGCTTTTCAGCCGGTCGGCAAGGTGAAGGAGTTTGAAGACGCTTCCCACGATGCCGGTCGGCCTGTAGCTATTCAGGATCCGTGTCGGGAACGAGCATTTCCCCGTCGGAATGATGGTCATTCCAATATCCCTCGCGGCAAGCGTCATCGTATTTGCACCCACGTTCATCCCGTAGGACGCGCATATCACGACCCTGTCTCCTTTTCCAAAGCCCTGGGATACGAATATCCGGGCATATTTTGCAGCGTATCTCTTCCAGTCTTCCCAAGTGAGGAAGAAACTCTTGGGGGTCCCCGATGTGCCGCTGGTCTCGTGCACGGTGAATATCTCGTCCCAGGAGACACTCCTGAACATGAATTCAGGGGTCAGGGGGGGCTGGTTCTCACGAATCGTTTTTCCCGAGACGATGGGGAGGGTCAGCAGATCCTCATGTTCGCGAATGGCACCAGGTTCGATACCATGCTCCCGAAACCACTTGCGGTAGAAAGGCGAGTGTTTCTGGGCATATGCAACGGTGTACCGGACCCGCTCGTCAACAAGAGCATCAAGATCGCCGCGGGACATGGTCTCAATGGCCGGGTCAAAGAATGGGTCTCTCCCCATGAGGAGAGAATATACCGTGCAAGATGATGAGACTCACCGTTGTGCAACCCATGGGAACACTGCATGGACAAACCGCGCACCGAAGACGCAAAGGATCCTGCTGCCCTGAGAAATACCATTAACACCTTGGAGGAAAATTCTCGTAAATGTCCGGAAGACGGATGAGGAAAAACAATGAAAAAGAGCAGGAAATCGGACCAGAATGTGAAGAGATACCGGTGCCGGATCTGCGGGTACATCTATTCACCCCTTCGCGGTGAACCCCACAACGGTATTCCCGCAGGAACCGCCTTTGAGGACCTCCCCGAGACATACGTCTGTCCCATCTGTGGAATGGAGGGCAAGGGCAAGATAGGGAAGTGGGGTTTTGAGGAGTGGGTCCCGACGAAATATATCTGTGTCGTCTGCGGGTACGTATACGACAAGGACAGGGGAGAGCCCCACCGGGGCATCAAGCCGGGAACACCGTTCGAGGATCTCCCCGATGACTACACCTGTCCGATATGCAACCTTGACCCGAAGATTTCTCTCCAGTTTGGAAAGGTGTTCAAGCAGGGGTTCGAACCGCTCTATATCCCCTGAAAACTCCTTTTGGGGAGTATTTCCGGATCAGCGGAGTCATACACAGCCATCTGCCCCCTCCCGGGCTTTTACAAGCTCGATGAGCAGAGAGAAGACTGCGGCTTCAAGAGGGTCCCTGATAGCCGGTATCCCGTCGATGGCATGGGACCGGATCATGGCAGCAAGGCATTCCGCGTAAGGCCTGTCTTCTGCAGGGAGGGCTCGTGCTGCCCGGAGCCAGCGATCGGCAGTCTCATGGAGATCGGCCCGCCCTTTCCGGTTCCCGGTCGGTAGAAAGTGCCTGTTCATGCCTGCATTCACCCTCGCAGTGAAGCATGGCAGTCACACCATGATGAAGGGTGGGGCAGGCGGGGTGAAAGTGCCGGCACGGCCTGTTCCGGCAAGCTGAAAAGGTAAAGGTAACTCTTAATTCCGACCTTGCGAAAAACTCATGTAATTATGAAGAATCCCTTCCACGTGATGCTCATCCCCACGCTGGGGTGCCCCGCCCGGTGCAGGTACTGCTGGAGTTCCGAACCGGGGTCTCCACGGATGAGCATTGCGACAGTCAGGGACGTTGTCGAGTGGGTCTCATCCCTTGGAAAGGAGCGGGTGACTTTCACGTTCCATGGTGGCGAGCCCCTCCTTGCAGGTGCGGCTTTCTACCGCGAGGCCCTCCCCCTCCTTGCTGAGGGGGTGGCGCAGGCAAACCCCGAGTTTGCCATGCAGTCCAACCTCTGGCTCATGACCCCTGAAATCGCAGAGATCCTTGCCGAATACCACGTTCCGATCGGGACGAGTATCGACGGTCCTGCCCGGATCAATGATGTCCAGCGTGGCGAGGGGTACTTCGAGAAGACGATGAAGGGGTACCGCATCGCACGGGAACACGGGCTCCGGGTAAGTTTCATCTGCACGTTTACATCGCAATCCTTCCGGGAAAAAGAGGAGATCGTCCGGTTCTTCAGGGAGAACGGGTTCACACTCAAGCTCCACCCGGCACTGCCATCGCTCCGCAACGATAATCCCGAGCCGTGGACACTCTCACCGGATGATTACGGGGATCTCCTCGTATACCTCCTCGATGTCTCTCTCGAGAACCTGGGGTCCTTCGAGATCATGAATATCAATGACCTCTGCAAGTGTGTCTTCTTCCGGCACGGGACCGTCTGCACGTTCGTGGACTGCATGGGGAGCACGTTTGCCGTCGGTCCGGATGGCTCGATATACCCCTGCTACCGGTTTGTCGGCATGCCGGAATACGTGATGGGACATGTTTCGGACTGTCCTCTGCCAGAAGACCTTGCTGCGTCTCCCGTCGGCGAGGCTATGCAGGAGTTCCGGAGTTTCGTGGACAGGGCTTGTGCGGACTGCCCGCACATCCGGTACTGCCGTGGCGGGTGTCCCTACAATGCCATGGTCCCCGGTCACGGTACTATCGGAGGGGTCGACCCGTATTGCAGGGCATACCACAGGATTTTTGACGAGATCTCGGGGCGGCTGAACCACGAGATGGCAGAGGCTCCGGCAATGGAGATGATGTGTTTCGGGGCTCCGCGCCAGAAGCAGGATAAACCCGGTGTCATGGCCCTGATGCGATTCCAGGCCATGAAAGAGGGAAGGAGAAAGTGTTAACCGGGGACCAAACCGGTTGATGGAGACCCTCTCTGACCTGATCCTCTCATTTCTGCTGCTCCAACCCGGTTCATGGGCCGACGGGGGACCGAGGGGGACTCACAGATTTTTTCCCGGATAAGAAGTATACGCTGCCATCCCGTATCAGCCCTGTCGCATGAATGAATGGGTGCAATCTGATGGCAACCACCCCATCTCTACCGTGCAGCCGGGCATAAGTTTTGAAAATCACGAAAGCAGTTTTGGCATGAGAACAGCCAACGCGTTTTTTATCAGGAGTCCTGCAGGTCACACTCCCCTGTGCAGCGCAAGTCCCCTCATGTTTTTCACTACCCGCTCTTCTTTCTGCATAATCTCCCTGTCCGCATGCCAGACGCTCCTCCCGTTATGTATAGCATAATAGAGTTTATAACATACCGGCTTCCCGGGCAGGTGTGAAATCTGGCGGTATTTTTTGTTCCACCTGATACGATGCCTTTACATGATGACAGGCCCGGAAAAGAACTGGGAAATAGTGTGGGAGGGGAAGGGATTTTCCGGATCATCAGTCCCTATTGAATCCGGTTACGTTGACACCAGCAGCTTTGCTGCCTCTGAAAAGTATGGATCCATGGGGATATGCACATGCCTGCGGCATGTGCGGAGTGAATCGGGGCAGGCAAGGGAAACGAGAGTACTGCTGGCAGGACTATGGTCACGCGAATGCACATGCCTGCGGCATGTGCATGCACAAAAAAAAGTTTAAATGAGTTTGAATATCGGGTGGTTATCGGCCTTGCAGTCGATGCCCAGGGGGCGCATTGCCTCCAGCGTGACGATGTCCATGTAGGCCTGCGCTGTGATCATGGGTTCGACGTTCTCGATGGGTCCGTACATGATGAGATCCGCACCGAGAGTGCTCGCGACGAGGTTGCATCCGATATCGGGAGCAGACCATGCAGCCTGGACGACACCCTCGATACCGCCCTGGTAGTGGTGGAGGAGCTGTTTTAAGTAAATGTCCTTCCCCTTCAGGGACTCGACGAGCTGGGACGGGTTCTTCTTTGAGCCTTTCCAGCGCTTGAGCCAGGTCCAGGCAACCGTCATGTTGTGGTAAGCACCACCGGTCGGGTAACCGTGGATTGCCTTGCAGGCAAGGATCTCGCGGTAAGCACTCCCGGATCCAAGGCCGAGCGGTGTGGCAGCGGTGTCGAGGATCGGGCGGGTGATACCGCACTCCTCGGCAATCTGGAGCATACCCTTGGCCTGACCGGCGACTCCACCCTCGACGAGAACTTTCTCTCTCCCTGCAACGGACGGGTCTGCGGGGTTGAATGCCAGCACGATCGCAGCATCAACGTCACTGTTCTTGAGGGCCTCCACGTTCTCCGGCAGGATGGACCCGTTGATGGAGTTGTAGATTGCCCGGTGTGCAAGACCCACCTCTGTCACGTACTTGCACGCGTGTGCAAGGCACGAGGGGACAGAGGAGTCCATGAGGAACGCAGTCTTGTTGTCAATGCTGTCGAACCACTGGAAGTAGCTTTCGAATGCCTGCGGGTATTCCGCAAGGATCTGGATGAAGTGAGGAATACCCACCATGTCGGAGAGTTCCTGGCACCTGTTCCAGAGTGCTTCTGCGGCTGCTTTGTCTATTTTTCCGGTCTTTTCGTCAAGCACAATCTCGTGCTTGTTGTAAAAGATTGAACATGCAAGTACGGTCGGGTACTCTCCAGGCTGACCACCAATCTTGGTGCCATTGAAGTCCCAGACTTTCTGTTCTTTCTCAAACCTGAACATCTGAATTCACACCTCCTTCACATCATCATATTCAGCTTCGGGAGCAGGACCAGCAGCATGACGAATACTGTCAGTCCGGCGACCAGTCCATAGAGGATGCCAATATCCCGGCCGATCTTCCTGCCCACGCGCTGGGCAACCTCTGCATCGACAAACTCGATCTTCTTCTCGATCTTGTCAAGCCGTCTCTCAATCTCCAGGAACTGGGGGTTGACGCCTGCAGCGGCAACTTCGACCCCGCCTGCCGCAGACTCCTTGACCTCGACGACCATGGGGTCGGCGGCGAATGCACCCGGGTCACGTCCCTTGAGTTCGGCGATCTTGGCCTTGATGGCGCCGAGGTCCTCGGCCTCCATGATGTTAACCAGTTCGACCTGCTCCTGGAAACGCTTGATGGCGTCCTCCTTGAGGTTCTCGATGAAGGGGATAGCACCCTCTGCACCGACGACCCTGCCGTCCTTGACACCG
>JGI11944J13513_1000167_pt1 | contig 73045 bp, 69 predicted proteins | sample TerdegcoTASludge_FD_13513 | JGI IMG/M metagenome (IMG submission 13513) | reverse complement strand
CACGTTCCGGACCCATGTGGAGAAGGTTTACCACTCCGGGAGGAAATCCTGCTTCCTCAACCACCTTGAAAACTGCATCTGAGGAGAGAGGAACCTGCCTGCTCGGTTTTACAATGACTGTGCACCCACAGGCCAATGCATAGGGAACAAAGGAAGACCAGGCGTGCATGGGAATATTCCCCGGGGTAATAATGAGAAATACACCGGCAGGCTCTTTGAGCTCGTAGCAGTCTATTCCATTTGCGAGCTGATCGACATGTCGCCCCATGTAGTATCCATACATGGAACTCCCAGCCGCCTCAATATTTTCACAAAATCTGGCGAGCGTTCCACGGGCTTCATCGATGGTGCGCCCGTGATCCTGTACAAGTATTCTCGACAACCATTCCGCCTTCTCGTTCACTTTATCTCTAAAGTTGAAAACGAGTTTCGACCTATCCCTGAAAGGAACATTTCTCCATTTTTTAAACGCCTCATAAGCAACGGTAATTGCCTTGTCTACATCTTTTGTGGATGCCACAGGGGCTTCTGCAATGACTTCACCCGTAGCCGGGTTTGTTGTCTCAAAATACTTCCCTGATTCCGGCTTTACCCACTCACCATGTATATACTGTTTCAGTTTTCCGTAATGCTTTTTTACTTCTGGTAGTAGTGCCATCTAGTCCTCCATGATTTAAATCTTTCTGATTTGCAGCATAATTCCAATCTCTAAACCATCAACTCCCTGGCTAGAAGGTCGGTGGTGTTATCACCCATATGACAATCACATCCTCTTTTCCTTTATTTCCCCAATCATGCGGAATTTGTGATGAAAAGTAAAAGCTCTCATTCGCATGTACCTTATGGATCTTGTCCTTCAGCATGAGTTCCAGCTCGCCCTTCACAACGAATCCAAACTCCTCACCATCATGGGAGTACATTCCATGAGAACCTCCGCCAGGTTTTATTACAGTGTAAAAAGGCTGCATCCTCTTTTTAACTACGCTTTTAACCAAAGAATGAATTTTTGCATCCCAGCGTTTCAGTTGCATGACAACGCGGTCCTGCGGTCTTGTTACGATGTCTCCATGATTAAAATCAGTCATGAAAAAATCAACGATATTAACATTTAATGCTTTTGCAATCTTTTTCAACATAGATATGGAAGGGTCAGCTTTGCCCCTCTCAATCTGAGATATCAGCGATGGGGTGCACTCAACAAGCTGAGCAAGCTGTTTTAAATTCAGCTTTCTCAGCTCTCGTAACTCTTTCATTTTTAATCCGATGTCCATGGTTATCTTTACTATTTAATATTTTTTAAAAGATTAAATTTGATTTAATAGTATGTCAAGAAAAAACTTGAGAATTATTTTTGGCTTAATACGGTTTTTAAGGTTTGTTTGCTGTATGTACAATGTCAATGAGAGTAATTTCTGGTGGCGCAAGAAATCGTATTGGCGGTCCCCATGTACCCGTACCCCTGCTTACATATAAAGAGGAGCCGTTATTGAGCCTGTAGATACCGGCATATGTATTGAAAAACATTTTAGTAATGAGAAAAAATGGAAAAATCTGGCCTCTGTGTGTATGACCCAAGAGCTGAAGATCATAAACACAGAGAGATCCGCCATACGGAACCGGTCTGTGTTTGAGAAGAATCGTGTATTGTGAGCCATCAATCTTGGAACACAATTTATCTTCTGATACGTAGATGCCTCTTCGCCAGCCTTTCTCAGCTTCGTCGTCAACGCCTGCAATAGTTATGATTCCTTCGATATTTACCACTTCTTCTCTCAGTATTGTAAAACCGGCTTTTTTCGTAAATTCCAGCGCCCGATCGATTCCGGCATAAAACTCATGGTTGCCTGTTACTGCAAATTTTCCGTAAGGTGTATCTATTTTCTGAAAAAGGATTGCCAGGTCATCGATATTGTCGAGTTGAACATCGACGAGATCACCGGTTGAAACAAGAATATCCGGTTTTGCGCGCTGAACAGCCTCAACAATGCTTTTAATCCTTTCTTCACCAATGATCAGACCAAGGTGAACATCAGAAATCTGAACGACCCTTACTTTTCCTATATCAGATGAGATTTTCTTTGTCGGTACGATAAGATGTTCAATTTTTATCTGTCTTGCCTCAAATATCCCATAGAGAACAATTAAAAATGTTATTGTACAACATATTGAAAAATAGAATCGATGAGCAGATAGTGCATAGGAAAAATTCCTGCTCGATAAAATGCCTGATATATACATGATAAGCCGAAATAAATCACACAGAATTTCTGCCAAAAAGAATATGAGAATGGCCCCCATCCATGTATAACCAACAAAAGCAATCACCCTTGCAACTTCCTCATGACCTGTCCTCTCGGCAAAGCGAACTATTACTGGAGCAAAAATCATAAAGAGCAATATTACGCTCGAGATCACGCTTGCCGCCAAACCGGAAGCAAACGCAGCCCGTACCTTCATAAAAATATAGAGATGAATCCCACTGTATAGTATGAAAAAAGTTATGAAAAACCAGGTCATTTTTCAGAAACCTTCACAAACATAGTCCGGAAACGCAAATATTCATCGCTCACTGTATACATGCCTTCCCTTTGTGTCAATACTTTTCATTGAGCGGATTTGGCATGGATCGATAAACAATGAATTATAGATTTATAAATAAAGCTATGGAGTAAGCCGCCATACCGCAACCGTATGACACGATAAGCATGAACAATAGAGAGATGATCAGCCACTTCCAACCACCCATCTCCTGTTTCATAACCGTGATTGTCGGCAAACACGGTATGAGCAACATCAAGACGACAAGAAACGCGAGGGCTGATGGATGATTGATTGATGCCGGCAGAACATCAAGCAAGCCTTGTTCTCCGACATTATAGAGCACCCCAAGGGTTGCTACAGAATTCTCTTTCGCAAAAATACTTGCTAGAAGTGCAACGAGCATTTTCCAGTCCAGGCCAAGGGGTCTCCCCACAGGTTCGATAAGGTGACCAACCCACCCTAATATACTATGCTCGACATTACCTCCAGGAAAGTTGGAAAAAATCCACAAAGCAATTGAAAAACCGAGTATTATTGTGCCAGCTTTTTTAATAAATGAGCTCGTTCTGTTCCATGTTACCAATGCTATCGTTTTTAAATCCGGTTTATGGTACAAAGGCAATTCCATTATAAATGGGACAGCCTCATCTTTAAAAAATAATTTGCTAATTATTGTTCCAGCAAAACCTAAAGCTAAGATATTCAAAATAACAAGGATGCTGGTAATCATTAAAGCTTTCTCTCCAAAGATTGCACCGGCAATAAAGGTCAAACCAGCAAGCCTTCCTGTGCAGGGTACAAATGGTGTTAGGAAGATGGTCATAAGCCTCGCTTTCTTCGACTCCACAACTCTCGCACCGAGGATCGATGGTACATTACACCCAAAACCAAGACACATTGGTAAAAAGCTTTTGCCATGAAGGCCCATGATATGCATAAATCTGTCCATTACAAATGCGGCCCTCGCCATATACCCTACGCTTTCAAGAGTGGCCATAGCTGCAAAAAATATCGCCAATATGGGCACAAATGTGAGGATAGACCCAACTCCCCCAATGATGCCATTTACCATAAGACCTCTTACCCACCACGGGCCATTAGTTAGTACTTCATCTAACCATCGACCGAGAAAGCCGGCAAGGGATGCAAGGAGTTCCTGTAATGGAAAACCAAGCTCGAATGTAATGAGAAAAATAAGGGCAAGGATGCAAAGGAGCACTGGAATTCCGATTACCGGACCTGTGAGGACATGATCGATGCGATCCGTCATGAGGACCTGCCCTCTTTTGAACCTCGAAATCGCAGCCCTGGTAACCACTTCTATCCAGTCATATCGACCCCCAACAACTGCCCGTAACCCATCTTCATGTTTTATAAGGAGAGACTGTATTTCGTTCCATGTATCTAAAGGAACTAAGTCCTCAACAAGTTTAGACATCTCAGGATCCCCTTCCAGAAGCTTAGTTCCAACCCAAACTTCGCTATATGGCAGTGGAATATGGCCTTTAATGAGTTCCATAAGACGCTGAAATATTGCCCGGTGATCAGCAGCAACCCCTGGAAATCTTGGGTTATATTCACGCTCTCCTTCAGAAACCTTTATGATTTCATGAACAAGCTCACGAATACCCCTGTTCTTCGTAGCCACCATAGGTATAACGGGCATTCCCAGGGATTTCTGAAGGGCTTCAATTTCAATTTGAATGCCCTGATTTGATGCAATATCAAGCATATTCACTGCCACCACAATCGGGGGGCCAACGAGAAGAAGTTCAGATAGTAAATACAGGCTTCGCTCAAGAGCAGAAGCATTAACGATAAGCACAACTACATCAGGATGTTCGTGGATTATAAAATCCCTAACGGTCCGTTCTTCCTCTGAAAACGCACTGAGGCTGTATGTTCCTGGTAAATCAATCATCTTTATCTCAGTATCCCCTGAGATATGGACACCTTCTTTCTTTTCAATTGGTTTACCGGGCCAATTTCCTACGTGTTGCGAAAGTCCGGTGAGAACATTGAAGACTGTAGATTTTCCAACATTTGGTTGACCTGCTAAGGCGACAAGAATAGATTTTTTTGGCTTTGCCTCACCATAGTTTGTTTCTTGCTTCCTTTTTGTAACCAGAATCTTTTCTGCCTGCCCCCTGCCAAGCGCTACACGCGTTTCAGACGCAAGCACGATGATGAGACCCCCGCTATTGCGGAGTATCTTAATTGATGCACCGGGAATAATACCCATACCGGCCAATCTGCTTGTGAGGGCCTCTCCGCCTGACACAAAATGAACAATGCCTTCTTCGCCTTCGCCGAGAGAGATAACCGGAAAAACTTCACTATCCATCGGGAACCTTTATAGATATACAGCAGAAATTAAACACAAATCTGTTTATACTATGGCTAACCGACCAATGTCAATGACTCCAAAGGGGTGTACGAAGGGGTGTAGAAAATTACTAATGGACTATTTTTAAGTCAAAAGTTTGATTCCGGCTTCAAATCCTTGGTGCAGGGCAGTGGGGTGATTCATGATTGCCCCTTTGGCATCTATACTTAAAAATCCAAGCGTTTCATGTACTGGCACGCTTATGCTCCTGAAAAAAGCCTTGGCAGTTGCTTCGGCGCATCGGAGACCCGTATCGCTTTTCATTCCTCCAACAAGCATCAACAGGCCTTTTCTGCCATGATGTTCTGATGAAAGGGTTTTTTTTAAAAGGTACTTCTCACACCAAAAAGCCTGACACCTGTCTATCATAACTTTTGTTTGTGCTGAAAGGCCAAAGAAAAAAATCGGTGAAGCAAGAATGATTCTATCTGCCGAGCGAATTGCCTCATAAATGGTAACCATGTCATCTTTTATAATACAGACGCCTGTATCTTCACATCCACCACAATTCTGGCATGGTTTTATATCCATCTGATTAAGTTTGAAAAGATGAATTTTATGAATACCGGCGTCTATTGCCTTTAAGGTCTCGCCGAGAAGGAGATCTGTATTCCCCCCTATTCGCGGACTGCCATGGAATGCAATAACATTCAATGAGTATACACCTAACGAGTTATAAAAAGAATTGTTCGGGTTTCGTTTTTGAATTGTCGAACCGAAACCCGATGATTTACGCCTACGTCTTAATCAACCTTGTAAAATGCAGCCTTCTTTGCACCACAAACGGGGCACGTATCTGGAGCCCCATCCTCCGCAGTGTAACCACAAACCTTGCAAATATAGTAGTCAGTCTCTTTGTTTTTACCCAATTCTTCCAGTGCCTTTTTATAGAGATTATGGTGCACCTTCTCAACTTCATTGGCAATAGAGAAACTGCGTTCTGCCGATTTGTTTCCTTCTGCCTGGGCATCTGCAATCATGGCAGGATACATGGTAAGAAATTCATACGATTCACCGCTAATTGCTGATTCGAGATTTTCCTTTGTACTTTTAACACCTTTTAATTCTCTCAAATGGTTATGGGCATGGACTGTTTCAGCTTCTGCAGCAGCCCTGAACAGCTTTGCTACCTGCTTGTAGCCTTCCTCTTCAGCCTTTTTTGCAAAGGCAAGGTATTTTCTATTCGCTTGCGATTCGCCTGCAAATGCTTCTTTCAAACCGTCTTCTGTTTTTGACATATGAGCACCTCCATATTTTTATTTTTACTTTGTAATACGCAGCCAGCGATTAGCCTGGATTTCAAATGCTATTCGCTATAAGTTAATAATTCTCTTATTATACCTTCTCAAACGCATCTTTCGGTGCATTGCATATAGGACAATGCCAGTCATCGTCAAGCTTCTCAAAGGGTGTACCTTCTGCAGCCTCGTCATATTCATACCCGCATACCGAACATCTCCACATAACATTCCTCCTTTATTCAAATTTCTTGTGATACTCTTTAACTTTCCGGGCAAAATCTTTTCCGAATTCATAACATCTATCTTTATCTTCAGTTGTCGGCTTATAAACAACCTGGAGCCCTGGCTCTACCATTTCAAGGCCCATCTTCTTGATCGCTTCAGTCACCTCTTTCACTCCCCCACCACCCCAGCCGTAACTACCGAAGGCCCCCATCAGCCTATTCTTGGGCCTTAATCCGCCAACACTGTACAAAAATTCCGCGATAGAAGGAAACATAACATTATTAATAGTAGGTGTTCCAATAAGGGTCGCTCTCGATTTCCAAAATTCTTTAATGGCTATACTGGTAGGAGTAGCTCGCAACTTGATAACCTTGCAGGGAATCCCTTCGTCTTTGATACCCTCCATAAGTGGAATAGTCATCAATTCCGTGCTGTGCCACATGGTATCATATATAATTGATACTGATAAATCAGCCTTGCCGTCTGCCATGTCCAAATACATCTGTAAGATTTTCCCTGGATTACTTCGCCATATAATCCCGTGATCAGGGGCAATCATATCAATCTCAAGACCCATTTTAACGATCTCTGCGATTTTGGCTTTGATAAGTTGACCAAAGGGCATGAGGATATTTGCATAGTAATCCTTTACCGCATCCTCAAGTTCAAAAATCGAGTGACAGCCAAGAAACTCGTCATCGAATCGCTGAGCAGTCGCAAGGTGCTGGCCAAAAGCATCTTGTGAAATAAGCAGCTTTGCCTCTTTTATATACGTCACCATGGAGTCGGGCCAGTGGAGCATAGGAGTTTCGAGAAAACTCAGGGTGTACTTGCCAATATTCAAACTATCCCCTGATTTAACAGTTTTAATGGTCCAGCCCGTTGTATCAACATATCTTTCGAGCCCTTTCTTTCCCCGTTCTGTAATATAGATTACCGCCTGGGGCATAACGGACATGAGTTCGCTGATGCCACTCGCATGGTCAGGCTCAATGTGGTTTATAATCAAATTAACGATCTTTGTCGGATCCACAAGCGCTTTGATATTCGCCAAGGTTGTTGAAGCGAAATCATGTTTCACTGAGTCAACGAGCGTTACCTGTTCATCTTTAATTAAATAATTATTATATGTTGTTCCATGAGGTGTAATATAACCATGGAAATCCCGTACTGCCCAGTCAATTGCTCCTACCCAGTAAATATTTGGCTTGATTTCAACTGATTTCATTCTTTCCCCCATTCGTTTTATATTTTGTAAGCACGTCAGCTTGGACAAGAAATTGTTTTAAAACATAAGACAATAAAACGAAAATATCAAGGTGGAGATTGACCTTTCTTGCATATCGTGATAATAAAAAATCCATGTACAATGCAAGAATATACTATCAGGACACCGATGCCGGGGGAATAGTGTATTTTGCTAACTACTTAAGATTTTTTGAGAAATCTTGGGTTGAATATTTGTTTTCAATTGGCATATCGTTGCCTGATTGGGAAAAAAACGGAACATACGTTCGTATAAAGAATGCTTTTTTGGATCTCATTGAAAGCCTTCGATATGGAGATACTATACAAATTGAAACAGCCATTCAGGAGGTAAAAAACGCCCATTTCATTCTTACCCATACGATCATGAAAGATGGTAAGACCACAACCCGGGGAGAAACAAAAATGGTTTGTGTAGATGGAAATGGAAAGCCCAAAAAAATGCCTGATGATTTCAAAAAAAGATTGCTCTCCCATATTCAAAACAAAAAAATGGAAGCTCCTCTTTAGCTTCCATTTTTGTACCTCTTTAATTCCAGAATTCCCAGAAGGATGGTCTACTTACCTCGCAACGCCTCCCAACCTTTGAGCATTTGGAGACCCATATAAAGCTGAAAATCATCTGAATCAGAAGTTTTATCCTGTTTTTTATCTTCTGTAAATTCCTCACCTTTTTTCGTATTTTTCTCTGGTTCTAAGTGTTTTGAAAGATCCTTTTCTTTGATCGGGGTAATCTTTTCTTTCCCTCTAACTATATTGTTGTCCACAATAATGTCCGGGGTTATTCCTTCTGCCTGAATCGACCTACCCTTTGGAGTAAAATACTTTGCCGTTGTAAGCCTTACAGCAGAACCATCTCCAAGCGGAAAAACAGTCTGCACAGAGCCTTTTCCAAACGTTTTTGAACCAACCACAATAGCTCTTTTATAATCCTGAAGTGCCCCAGCCACAATCTCTGATGCACTTGCACTTCCTTCATTGACAAGAACAACAAGGGGGCCTAAATAGTCGTTATTCTTTCGAGCGTAAAATTTCATGGCCTTGTCATCCTTCTTACGCCCTTCAATATAAACGATGAGGCCATCTTCGATAAACTTGTCTGAGACTTCTACGGCTTGTTCGAGCAAACCGCCTGGATCATTTCGAAGGTCGAGGATTATTCCTTTTAAAGCCTTATCTTTGTTCATTTTTACAAGTTCTTTAAATGCATTTTCAAGGTCTCTGGCCGTTCTCTCTTGAAACTGAACTATTCTGATATATCCATAATCGTCTTCGAGCATTCTGTATTTTACGCTTTTAACAACTATGATATCCCGGACAACGCGATAATCTTTTGGTGCTGTGAATCCCTCCCGTACAACCGTTAATATAACCGGCTTTCCCTTCGCCCCTCGGATCATCTTAACAACATCGATAAGGCTCATGTTCTTTGTAGGCTTGCCATCGATTTTTATAATATGATCCCCTGCTTTCAAACCTTCCTTGTATGCTGGTGTATCTTCGATTGGTGTTATAACGGTTGGAAATCCGTCTTTGATAGTAATCTCAATTCCAATTCCTCCAAATTCCCCTTTTGTCTCACTTTGCATTTCTTTGTACATTTCCGGCGGGAGAAATGATGAATGGGCATCGAGAGATTCGAGAATTCCTTTTATAGCAGCATACACAACATCTTTATCTTTCACTTCTTCAACATAGTTCTTTTTTACGATATCTATCACATCCGAAAAGGTTTTGAGATATTGGTATATCTCTTTATCGTCCCCCCCAGAAATCGTTCGCTTACCCTGGGCACCTATAAGAAAACCAAGGATGAAGATTGAAACAAATAAGACGCTCAAGGCAACCTTTACTTTTTTATTCATCTAAACTTCCTCCTTCATAAGAAGAATACTATAATTCTCGCTAACTTTCAATCCGATTCATTCACATGCTAATCTTGTGCCACGAAGGCGTTCTATTAAATAATGATCCGAACTGTTTACAGCTCCATTTCGCCTTATCTCTCAAAAAAGGAAGGAACAAAAGGAGCAAGGATTGAAAAAAATCTAAGAATTAATTTGGTTGGCGGATATGGATATTTCGCGTTGCTTCCCATATTCGATCGATAGGTTTGAAATATGCCTCCATTTATTGAAAAAGCAAGGTAAATACAATTCAAACGGTCAATACCATTCATTTCTGTCAAAATTTGCACAACCGAAAAAAGCCAATTTATTCATATTGAAGCACACTTATGGGTCGTCATAATCCAGATTTGTCGTGAGAAAAAGTAAATAAATTGGCCTCGGAACATAATTACCGGGGCCTTAGGTCTGTCTCTTGGAAAACGGTATGCCCTCCACCGCACGAGGTATACTCAGGTGATTGGTTGACTGGATGATTTATTCCTCAATCAACAATCTGTCAGAACATACTCTTCAGACTCGCCGCGCCACCAAATACGATGAATTTGATTTGATAACTATCGATTGAATTACCCCTGACCAATGTGTTGATCTGTATGAGTATAACAGAGGAGCCGGAAGTGGACTTATGAAAAGCGGCTTTATGGAACGCACCGGTCAGCTTTCAGAACACAGCAATGTAAAAGACTGTTTTTTCCTGAAAACGCACAGCTGTGAGCAAACAGCATTCTATGGCATAAATTTTCGAAAAATATCCCTGGCGATAACTATTCGCTGGACCTGATTTGTCCCTTCATAAATCTGCGTTGCTTTTGCATCGCGCATCATTCTTTCAACGGGATAATCCTTCGTATATCCGCAACCTCCGAGGATCTGCACTGCATCAGTGGTTACCTTCATTGCCACATCTGCTGAATAGACCTTTGCCATAGCCGACAATTTATCGACACCGATTGCACTCATCTTGTCCCTTTCGTACACTTTCATATCGAGGAGATGAGCTGCATCGTAGACAAGGGCCCGCGCAGCCTCTATTTGGGTTGCCATATCTGCCACCATAAATTGAATTCCCTCAAAATCAGCAAGTTTTTGACCAAACTGAACCCTTTTCCAGGCATATTCTACAGAAAAATCGAGTGCTCCCTGTGCTATTCCGACAGCTTGGGCGCCAACTGCTGGTCGTGAAAGATTAAGCGTAGACATAGCTATATCCCACCCTTGACCTTCGCGACCGAGGAGATTGTCTTTTGTCAAACGTACATTTTCAAAAATAATCTCGGTTATATCAGAGCCTATCATGCCAAGCTTATCCTCACTCTTACCGATAATTACTCCCGGATAGTCTCTCTCAACGTAAAAAGCCGAGATGCCATTTGTTCGTGCTTTTGGATTTGTGGTGGCGAACACAGTATAAAGATCGGCGTTCGCCCCATTTGTGATCATCGACTTCTTGCCATTCAGATAATAATAGTTGCCATCCTTCACCGCATTGGTAACCATGTGCGATGCATCAGAACCGGCATTCGGTTCAGTAAGGCAGAACGCGACTATATACATTTTTTCAGGATCGATGATTTTAGTGTAAAGATACTCTTTCTGCTCATCATTGGCAGCCACCATTATCGGCATAATCCCTACATGATGAGCCAATGGGATAAGCGATGAAGCGCCCGAAACTTTGGCAATTTCTTCAATAACAAGGCAAAGGGAGGTAATATCTCCATCAAGGCCACCGAAACGTTCAGGAAGCATGAGATATAAAAAACCATGTTTTTTATAGATATCAATCAGGTCCCACGGAAATGCACCGGTTGAATCAATTTCTTTTGCTCTTGGAGCAACCTTTTCCTTCGCTATTTTTTCAGCAATTTTCTGTATCATGCTGTGTTTTTCAGAAAGATTTAACATAAAAAAACAACCTCCTTTTTGTTGACAAAATCGACTTATTCCTAACATACTTTTCTGGCAAATTAAATAAAAAAGGAGTCAGTATGTCAACGGTTTACTTCACAAACCTCCGCACAACACCGAACAGAAGCCTTCTTGACAAGATCGAAGATCTCCTCAATCGCACAAAAGTCAATACATTCATTAAAAAGAATGACCTCGTTGCTATAAAACTGCATTTTGGTGAAAAGGGAAATACGGCCTACATCAGGCCACTTTTTTTAAGAACAATTGTTACCAAGATTAAGAAGCTTGATTGCAAACCGTTTCTTACAGACACGAATACACTTTATTCAGGCTCAAGAAGCGATGCTATCAGTCACTTCAATACTGCCATTGAGCACGGTTTCGGTTATTCAAGCGTTGGATGCCCCCTCATTATCGCTGGCGGCCTCAAGGGCCAGAGCGGCGTTAAAATTCCGATAAAAGGCGAAGTCCTTCAGGAGGCTATTATTGCACGGGAAATAGTTGATGCTGATTGCATTATAGCTGTCAGTCATTTTAAGGCCCATGAGCTTTCAGGATTTGGAGGAGCATTAAAAAATATTGGTATGGGGTGCGCCACAAGAGAAGGAAAACTTGTTCAACATAGTTCTGTAGCGCCACAGGTAAATAGCAAAATATGTAAGGGATGCAAACGGTGTACCGGCTATTGTCCATCAAATGCAATATCGGTGAAGCTGAAAAAGGCGTATATTGATAATGATAGATGCATAGGATGCGGAGAGTGTATTCTTATTTGTCCACATAAGGCCATAGACATCCAATGGAGCGAATCGCCTGAACTGTTTCAAAAGAAAATGGTAGAATATGCAGCAGGTGCACTCCAAGGCAAAAAAAAGAAGTCTCTTTTTATAAATTTTCTTATTCAGATAAGCCCAGCATGTGACTGTTATCCTAACAGCGACTCTCCAATTGTGAGAGACATCGGTATTGCAGCCTCTATCGATCCTGTTGCAATTGATGCAGCCTCCTGTGATTTGGTAAACAACGAAGAATCCATACCAAATACGGCACTAAAAAAAGCCCTGAAACCAGGGGAGGACAAATGGCGGGCGCTTTTCCCGACTATAGACTGGAACTACCAACTTGATCATGCCGAAAAGATGGGTTTAGGCTCGCGAGAATATACGCTTGTTCGAATTTAGCGTTTCTCTTACAGGTTCTTTAAGATTGTATACACTGCCGAAAAATCAAGCGTCTCCATATTCTCAGTAAATGTTAATCCAAACATTTCCTTTGCAATTGAACCTGTGAAAAGTGGTCTTCTCAGTGACCTTGCAAGATCCTGAAGATAATGGAGATCTTTGTAAATCAGGGCTGACGAAAAATGTGTTAAAAAATCTTCCTTCAGTAATTTTTCCCGTTTTGCATTGAGAACCATTGAATTTCCCGCTCCTGCAGAGAAAATATTGAGAGCTGTTTCCTTTTGAACACCTGCAGATTCTGCAAATACTGTTGCCTCAGCGATAGATGCCATAAAAACACCAAGCAATAAGTTGTTTATTAATTTCATTTTTGTCGCTAAAGCAATTGTTTCAAGATAAAAAATTGTTTTCCCAACCTTCTCAATGAATATTCTGACCTTTTCGAAGGCTGTTTTATCGCCACTTACAAGGACTGTGAGATTTCCCTGTGAGGCAGGTACCACACTTCCAAGGACCGGCGCTTCAAGATAAAAAGCACCTTCCAGAGTAATCCTTTTATGAAATTCCTCAACCTTTTGGAAATGGTTTGTTGTTGTATCAATTATGATCTTATTTTTAAGGTTTTGTTTGATAAAACCATTTTTCCCGAACATAACAGACTCAACCGCATAACTATCAAAAAGATTCAAAAAAACCGCATCGACTTCTTTAATGAGATCGGATGGTGATTTAGCCATCTTAACGCCAAGATCTGAACCTTTTTCGACGGTTCTGTTCCACACAATCAGATCAACATTCTCAGAGATTAGATGTTTCGCCATTGTTTTTCCAAGATATCCAAGACCAACAAAGCCAATCTTCATATCATGCCTCTCCCAATAATATTTTTCTTTTATATTACATGAAATACAAACTAAGGAACAATAAATAATTCATTGACAATTATAGAGCCTCTACTATATTTTCATATGAGATAGATCTACAGATATTTTTTAAAAATAGAAAATAGTATAAAATCAAACCAGTTTAAAAGGACCAAAATTCTCTGATGTTTTTTATTAAACAAAATTAAAACAGGAGGGAATATGCTCAAAGAATTCAAAGAATTTGCAATGAAAGGGAATGTTATTGATATGGCGGTCGGCATAATCATCGGGGCTGCTTTTGGTACAATCATCAAATCTCTCGTCGATGATGTTCTCATGCCGCCTATCGGGCTGCTCCTTGGAAATGTGGACTTCTCGAACCTTTTCCTGGTTATCAAAGAGGGTAAAGTTGCGGGCCCGTATGCAAGCCTCGCTGCTGCAAAAGCTGCTGGTGCAGTCTCGGTCAATATCGGTGTTTTCATAAATACAATTATTAGTTTTCTCATTGTTGCATTTTCTGTTTTCCTTGTGATTAAAAACGTGAACAGATTCAAAAAAGAACCGCCCCCTCCAGATCCAACTACAAAAGATTGTCCGTTCTGCTACATGTCAATTCCTATCAAGGCAATACGATGTCCTCATTGCACAGCTGAATTGAACGTATGATGACAGACAAACAATAGAAACTGGGTTTTCTCCAAGCTGAAATTCTAAGAAGATTCAGTTTCTCAAGTTATTTGAGGAGGTTCTTGATAACCTCCTCAAAACCATTTTTTCCGTTTGAAATACAAAACCATTAAGAACGTAATGACCCTCTTTGAAGAGCTCCTGATTATAAATAATGCTCTTTATCGTTGTTTTATCTGTTTTCCTTTCACCAACATGAACAAGGCTGCCCGCAGGAAGACCTGTCTTCTGAGACCGTTTTTTTAGAGTTGCCATTGGTGCCCCCCAAGCATTACTGGCTATTATGCCATATTCTCCGTTTCTTGGCCTGTTGCATGCACCTTTTTCGGAGGGAGCGGGCCGAGATATTCATAGAGATAACATTTGATATTTCCGTTGTAAAGCTTTCTATTTTTGTGAGATTTCTTTCCAAAAAATGCTTCGAACTCAGGATGAGCGTTCAGAATAAATAGCGACCATGTATGAAGATGGGAAAAAGCATTTCCCATAGAATGAAAAAGCTTTACAACCTCTTTGGAGTCGCCTATTCGTTCACCATAGGGAGGGTTGCAAATGATACACCCATATTTTTTGCGTGATCTAAATTCTTCTACAGGCAGTCGCTGAAATACAATGAAGTCCCCTACCCCTGCTCGTTTAGCATTATCTCTTGCCTTTTTTAATACTCGGCCATCATTATCGGATGCCAGTATTCGAAATGCTCCGTTTTTTTCTTTTGTCCGTGCATCCACTCGCACTTCATCCCATATCTTCTTAGGCATATTATCCCAGCTCTCTGATACAAAGCTTCTCTGTATTCCTGGCGCTATGTTCCTCCCAATAAGTGCTGCCTCTATTGGAATTGTTCCAGAACCACATAAAGGATCAGCAAGTATTCTATCGGTACTCCATCGACTTAAAAGAACAATCGCTGCAGCAAGATTTTCCCTTAAAGGTGCTTCACCGGTATCTTCACGATATCCCCTTTTGTGAAGCCCCTGCCCTGTTGTATCAATGGTTATCGTCGCCATGTCTTTTAACAGGGAAATTTCTATTTTATAGAGGGGCCCTGTTTCAGGAAACTGGCTGAGACAGTATTTTCGTCTCATGGACTTAATAACTGATTTCTTAACAATGGCCTGGCAGTCTCTTACGCTTGCCAGCTTCGATCGAGCTGATTTTCCTATGACATGCATTTTGCCGTTTACTGGAATGATATTTTCCCACACAATATTAGCTGTTCCTTGAAAAAGTTCATCGAAGTCAGTTGCCTTGAACTCTGCCATTTTAATCAATACCCTGTCTGCCGTTCTTAACCAGATATTACAACGAGCAATGTCTTCTTCTTTACCCTGAAAAGTTACTCTCCCGTTTTCAATAAGAAGATCATGGTATCCAAGAGTTCTCAATTCATCCGCTACTATGGATTCTAATCCAAAACTGCATGTTGCTATTAATGTATAATGAGCCATTAATATGTGACCTTCCGCAAAAAAAGACCCCGTGCCGGTGCAGTCTGACCGGCCTTTTCCCGATCTTTCGATTCCATAATTGTGATGAATTCCCGAACGGTTATCTTCTCAGATCCGAGAAGAACGATACTGCCAGCAATGTTTCTCACCATGTACCTGAGAAATCCTCCAGCCTCAATAATAAAATATACCATGCTCCCCTTTTTGATAACTTTTGACCTAAAGACTTCCCTCACCGTGGTCCTGTATTCTTCGTCTTTTTTTTTGAACGCAGAAAAATCATGCTCTCCAATGATTACTCTGGCTCCATCATTCATGGCCACGATATTTAACGGATAGCGAATATGCCAAACATATCTATCAAGAAATGGCGAGGTATATGGAGCGTTTAAAATGCAATACACATAGGTTTTTGATTTTGCTGAATACCTCGAGTGAAAGGAAACATTTTCCTCTCTGGCATCATTGACTCTAATGTCACGGGGAAGGATGCTGTTGAGGCCCTTTTTAAGGTTTTCTAGCGCAATAGTTTTTTCTGTATGAAAGTTGACAACTTGCCCCATAGCATGAACTCCTGCATCAGTTCTTCCACCGGCATAAATCGTTACTGGGTGATCAAGAATTTTTTTTAGTGAATCGCATACGACCTCTTGTATTGTGATGACGTTTGGCTGACATTGCCACCCGTGGTAGTTTGTCCCATCATACGCCACTGAAAGCACGATATTTCGCATAAAAGCTAAATGCTATACATTGATATTTTTATATGCTGTCCATAAAAGCAATCAAACGACAAGGATACGGTGAATTAGATTGTCTATGATATAAATTCCTTATTTTGCCAATCTTTTATCTTCCCATGAGCTTTTGGCTGCTCCAAGGCTTTCAAGCTTTTTGTACAGTTCCTCAATCTCTTTTTTGAGCCCCACATTTTCAGCTTTGAGAAAAGCATTTTCCTCTTTTAGCATTTTAATCTCATCTTTAAGCCCCTTTGTTTCTTGTCCGCAGGAGTAAAGCATTATCACAGGAAGCAAAAGAATTATTAGCAATGATAATTTTTTCATAGTTATTTATTTTCCACGATGTCTCGCTCATTGTCAACAGGTTCCTGTTTGTGGTACATTAACTGAAATCGAAACGAATTCCGAGTAAGATAAATATTGTGGAGGATTGAATGCACACATCTGTTGTTACGGTAGCCATAGAAGAAGAAATGAAGCGTTCATACCTTGATTATGCCATGAGCATAATTATTGGCAGGGCTCTTCCTGATATCCGTGACGGTTTGAAACCTGTTCACAGACGAATTCTCTATGCAATGTATGAGTTAAACAATACTCATGATAAGCCATATAAGAAATCTGCACGCGTTGTTGGTGATGTCATAGGTAAATACCATCCTCACGGTGATCAAGCTGTTTATGACGCAATTACAAGAATGGTTCAGGAGTTTTCCCTCCGGTATCCCCTTATTGATGGCCAGGGTAATTTTGGTTCCATAGACGGTGATGCACCAGCAGCTATGCGATATACAGAAGTCAGGTTATCTCGGATTGCAGAAGAGATACTGAAAGACATAGAGAAGGAGACAGTATTTTTCAGGGCAAACTACGACGAATCGTTGGTAGAACCTGTTGTTTTACCCTCAAAAATCCCTAACCTACTTATTAATGGATCATCTGGAATTGCTGTTGGAATGGCAACAAATATCCCCCCCCACAATCTGACAGAGATTATAAACGGTATAGCATCGTATATAGACAACCCTGAAATTACACTGGATGAGCTCATGGAGCATATACCGGGACCTGATTTTCCTACTCATGGCATTATATACGGTCGTCAGGGCATACGGGAAGCGTATGAAACTGGAAGGGGCCATATTATTCTTCGAGCCAGAGCGAACGTGGAAGTGAGAAAAAAAGACAGCAGAGAAGCGATTGTCATTACGGAGATTCCTTATCAGGTTAATAAAGCAAAGCTTATTGAAAACATTGTAGAGCTAGTTAATACAAAAAAGGTTGAAGGAATATCAAATATAAAAGATGAATCAAACCGGGAGGGTATTCGGATTGTCATCGAATTGAAGAGAGGAGAACTGGCCGTTCCTATTTTAAACAAACTCTATAAACATACACAGCTTCAGACTACGTTTGGGATCATTTTTCTCACTATTGTCAATAACGAACCAAAGGTCCTTACCCTCAAAGGTATCATTGGTGAGTTTGTTAATTTTAGAAAAGAAGTTGTCACGAAACGGTCGACTTTTGAGCTAAACAAGGCAAAAGAAAGGCTTCACATCCTTGAAGGATTAAAAAAGGCACTGGAACATATTGATGAAATCATTGCTCTTATCAAAAAGGCACCGAATACTCAAGAAGCCAGGGTAGCATTAATGAACCGTTTTGACTTCTCTGAAAAACAGGCGACGAGCATTCTTGAGATGCGTCTCCAGAGGCTGACTTCACTTGAGAGAAATAAGATCATTGACGACTACAACGTAACTTCGGCAGAGATTGCAAGGCTCGAGCAAATTCTTGCAGACGAGAAATTACTTCTCGACCTGGTTAAAAAAGAATTGATTGAAGTAAAAGAGAAATACGGTGACGACAGACTCACCGATATTGTTGATGCATTGCCAGATATCACTATTGAAGATATGATCAAAGAAGAAGAGGTTGCCGTGACTGTTACATATAAAGGCTACATTAAACGCACCTCTCTTGACCAGTACAAACATCAGCTGCGTGGCGGGAAAGGAAAAATAGGAATTGTTGTGAGAGAAGAAGACATCGTAGACCACCTGTATATCGCTTCTACACATTCTCATCTTTTCTTTTTCACAAATTCTGGCAAGGTTTTTTCTATTAAAGTTCATGCTATTCCCGAAGCACCACTCACGAGCAAAGGAAGGGCTGTTGTCAATCTTATCAACATTGACAAAGACGACCGAATAACTGCAATATGCCATGTTAAAGAATTTTCAGAGGACAAATATTTATTTTTTGCCACAAAAAAAGGGTTAGTAAAAAGGGTAAATCTGAGCCTCTTTAAGCATCTACGTTCCTCTGGGATCAAAGCAATCAGCCTTCCCGAAGATGATAGCCTCATCGGAGTTCTTGAAACTGACGGCCATACAGAAATAATACTTGCAACGAAGAAAGGCATGTCAATACGTTTCAAGGAAGAAGAAATCAGACCTATGGGGAGAGTGGCCTATGGAGTAAGAGGCATCAAGCTAAAGAAGGATGACGAGGTAGTCTCCGTCGAAAATGTAGAACAGGGATGCAACATATTTACGGTTACCGAAAAAGGGTACGGAAAACGAGCCACATGTACTGGTTACCGGACGCAGGCAAGAGGTGGCGGCGGCGTAATTAATGTCAGATGCGGAACTAAAAATGGCCAAGTTGTATGTCTGAAAAAGGTAACTGAAAAAGATGAGGTAATACTTATAACCGATACAGGTCGGACAATTCGTTTTGCAACGAAAGATATGCCACTCCAGAACAGGGGCGGCCTTGGTGTCAAACTCATGGATTTACAGAACGATAAGACGATTACTGGCGTGGCCATCATCGGAGAAGATGAAGGGTCGGCGGGAGAAAAATCAGAAAATAATCATGAGTAAAGCAACAATAACCTGAGATACAACGATGCTTACCAGCATTTCGAAAGGCAAAATTCGATGAAAATAGGGATCATTGGTGCTGGTGCCTGGGGTACGGCCTTTGCAATTCATCTTGCACGGCAGGGTTACCAAATTCTTCTATGGGTATATGAACAGGAGCTTTTTGACATTCTTAAAAAAACCAGGGAGAATTCCTTTTATCTTCCAGGCATTACGCTTCAAAGCCAGATCGCCTTTTCCCAAAGTCTTGAAGAGATTACAGACTTTTCAGATGACATCATTGTTGCGGTACCTTCGTTTGCTTTAAGAAAAACCCTTTCGGGTGTATCGCGTTTATTATCTAACAAACATGTTCTTATTCTGACAAAGGGTTTTGAAGAAAATACCCTTATGAGAATGAGCTCTGTTGTTCGTGAGATTACGCACAATCAAGATTTTATTGCCACACTTTCTGGTCCTTCTTTTGCGAGAGAAGTCGCCCAGAGTGTTTTTACATCAGTTGTTGTAGCTTCGGCTAAAAGAGATGTAGCAAAATATTTCCAGAATATTATTCATAACCAGAATTTTAGGGTATATACAAGCGAAGATGTCGTTGGCCTTGAAGTTGGCGGCGCAATGAAGAATGTGATGGCAATTGGTGCAGGAATTATCGAAGGCCTAAAGCTTGGAACAAATACATTGGCAGCATTCGTAACCCGAAGTCTAGCAGAAATCAAACGCCTTGGGAGATCGATGGGGGCGAAAGAAACAACTTTTATGGGCCTTTCAGGAATAGGAGATCTCATACTTACATGTTATGGGAAACTGAGTAGAAATCGCGCTTTTGGTATTGAACTGTCTTCAGGACGAAAAGCAGAAGATATTATCAGGAACCAAAAACAGGTTGTTGAAGGGTATTACACAATAAATGCCGCTTATTCCCTTTCAAAAAGACTAAACGTAGAAATGCCCATCACAGGGGAACTATATAGAATCGTTTTTGAGGGAAAAAATCTTCTCGATTCACTTGAAGATATAACATCTCGAGGCCTTAAAGACGAAGATGCGTAGCGTTTTTTACCATGTTTGTCTTTCCAGTCTCCTGACCACAATTTACACTGCATTGCAAAGCACTATATTTTGAGAATATACCCTTGCTTCTAAGGTTGATTTTTTTTCGAACACTGCGATAATCTTTATATCTTCGTGAGTTTACACTCAACAAATACGTGGAGTTGAAATGGATGAGCACGAGTTTCTGAATCTACTTGAAGCAAACAAACAAAATCACATCATCGATCATATAAACAGACTATCACCTGATAAGAAATCTACATTTTTTCAAAATAGTAATGGTCTTGATTTAAATCTTGTTTTCAAACTCCATAAAGAATTCAGCTCAAGAAAAAACACCCTATTACTCAGCGGCACGCTTGAACCACCTCAAATAATCACCCTTCCAAGAACAGCTGATGAACAAAAATCTCGGTATGAGTCGAAGCGTATAGGTGAAGCTCTCATCTCAAATCAAAAAGTGGCGATACTGATTGTTGCAGGGGGACAGGGAGTCAGGCTTGGCCACAATAAACCCAAAGGTACGTTCCCCGTTTCTCCAATCATAAAAAAAACCCTTTTCCAGCTTCTTTCGGAACAGGTTAAGGCTCTTACATTGCGCTATCATACCCGAATACCGCTCCTCATAATGACGAGTAATGAGAATTACAATGATACGGTCGTATTTTTTGATTCTTTTAACTATTTTGGTCTCTCCAAAAATGATGTCTATTTTTTTCAGCAAGGTATGCTTCCAACAATTACTCCTGAAGGAAAGTTACTGTTAAGGGATGAGACGCACTTTTTCGTAAATCCTGACGGTCACGGTGGATCCCTCATAGCGCTTTACAAATCAGGTCTCCTCGAAATGTTACTAGATCAGGGTTTTTCAGAGCTTTTTTATTGTCAAATTGATAATCCGCTTGTAAAAATGGCTGACCCCTTGTTTTTGGGATATCATGCACTTGCTGAGTCCGAGTGCTCTACTAAGGTCGTCAGAAGACAAAGGATTGATGAGAAAGTAGGGGTTTATGTATCACTCAATGGAAAAGATGCAATCCTCGAATACAGCGATTTTGGTGGAAAACATATGGAAGCCCTTGACGAAAACGGTGATATCCTATACTGGGCTGGCAATACGGCCATCCACATCATGAACCTTTCTTTTGTGAAAGCAATCAATGAACATGGTTTTGCCCTGCCCTATCATTGTGCGAATAAGTCTGTCGAAATTATCGATTCAAACGGGTTTACGAAAAATGTTGATGCATGGAAGTTTGAAACGTTCGTCTTTGATGCGCTTCCCCTTGCAGCAAAAACATGTTGTATGGAGATAGATCGCTCAGAGGAATTCTCTCCAGTAAAAAATAAATCTGGTTCTGATTCTCCGTTAACGGCACAAGAATCTATGGTTGCTCTTCACAGAAGCTGGTTACGAGATGCAGGGATAATTGCTTTGCCTGAAAAATTAATAGAAATAAGTCCGCTCTTCGCACTTGATAAAGAAGACGTCATCAGGAAACTAAAGGGAAAAATTCAATTGATCGACAAAGATACGTATTTTGGATAAAATTAAGTGATGATAATTTTCGTAATTTAGATAACATCCTCCATTACAGAGCGTAAATCAAAGAAAAGGTGTTCCTCCTCACCGAAATGTTCCTGCGCAAAAAAAATTCAAACGACCCTCGAGAAACACAAAGGCTCTTCAAAGTATCATTGATGACGGTCCAGCCCTGGTTTTTTTCCGGAAAAATGCACGAGATTGGTCTGTCGAATAAATTTCAAAAAACATCAACATGTTTGGATATACAAATAAGGAGTTTATTTCCCGTCGATTCTGCTGGATGGATGTAATTTACCCTGAGGATATTTCAAGATTAAAGGATGATTTAGAGAGGTATAGCAATAAAGGCATTTACGATTTTCTACTAAAATACCGTCTTTCCACACGCACAGGACATTTACGGTGGGTTGAGGAACGAACCAAGGCAATACTTGATTCAAAAGACAACGTTACCCATTACCAAGGAGTTACATTTGATGCAGCAGACGGAAATGCACAAGAACCTTGTATAGACGAAAGTGTTTTTTGTGCCTTATTTAATTCCACACATGATGAGATGATTCTGATCGAAACAGATGGGGTTATCCTTGCTCTCAATGAGGCTTTGAGACTCAACTATCAAAAAAGACCGGAGAACTTTTAGGAAAGTGTGCCTATAGCTTTTTTCCTCCAGACATTGCCATATCTTGAAAAAAATGGTTCGACCATGCCATTCAATTTAAAAAAACTATACATTTTGAAGAGAAAAGATATGGAATGTGGTTTGAGAACTCTGTTTATCCTCTTTTCGATAAACAGGGTTCTGTGGCCAAACTTGCAATATGGAGCCGCGACATCACAGCTCGCAAACACGATGAACAAGACCGCCAGCACCTCATTGAACGCTTGCAGAATTATATCTCCAAGATAAAAACACTCAGTGGTCTTATACCAATCTGTACATCATGTAAAAGAGTGAAGAACAACGAGGGGGTTTGGGGTCAAATTGAAGTGTATATAAGCGAAAATTCGGATGCGGAATTCAGCCATGGGCTTTGTCCAGACTGTGCAAAAAAAATTTATCCTGGTTATTAAATCATTTTAAATCCATAGCACTACTTCCGTAACACGAAAAGGTTTTGCCCCAAATTTGTCATGCGATATCTGCCAGATTAATAGAGTCTCCCCATCTCTCATCAACGTGTTCTTTTATTTGATTTAGTTCTTCGTTGGTTAGTATTAAAAACATTTGCTCAGCAGCCTTCTTCGCATTACTCATAATATTCCCATCTCTGACAAGGTTACCGAATCTAAACTGAGGTATACCTGATTGTTTCAGACCAAACAATTCTCCTGGACCTCTCAATTGGAGGTCTTCTTCAGCGATTTGAAATCCATCTGTCGTTTTTTCCATTACCCTTAACCTTTTCTTTGCGATCGGCGTCAGCGTATCTGAGGCTACCAAAATACATTTTGACGGTTTATTCCCTCTCCCAACTCTTCCCCGTAGCTGGTGGAGCTGAGATAACCCGAACCTTTCTGAATGCTCGATAACGATAATTGTCGCATTGGGAATATCTATTCCAACCTCGATTACGGTTGTACAAACCAACACATCTATAAATCCTCTTTTAAAAAGTACCATTACCTTTTCTTTCTCCTCCGACTTCATCCTCCCATGGAGAAGACCTACTTTTCGGTTTATAAAGATCGTTTCCTGGAGTAATCCAGCCATGTTCGTGGCATTTAACAGGTCTACTTTCTGGGATTCTTCAACCAGGGGGTATACAATGAATGCTTGCCCGCCATTCTTCAATTCCTCTTCAACGAATTTAAACGCAGCATGGTTTTCACCATTACCATAGACTTTAGTCCATATCTTCTGCCGCCCTTCAGGCATTTCATCAATAATTGAAACATCGAGATCGCCATATACAACCATGGAAAGCGTCCTTGGAATTGGGGTGGCTGTCATCACGAGCGTATCCGGAAATGTACCCTTTTGTTTTAAGATTTTTCTTTGCAATACGCCAAATCTGTGTTGTTCGTCAATAACGGCAAGACCCAGCCTGTTAAACCTTACGTCTTCTTGGAGGAGAGCATGAGTACCAACCACCACGTGGATGTGTCCTTTTTTTATAAAATCAAGAATTCTCGCGCGTTCTTTAGCCATATTCCCTCTCAGATAAGCTACGGCTAAGCCCATATCATCAAAAAACTTGTGTATTGTGAGATACTGCTGTTCAGCGAGAATCTCTGTAGGCGCCATAAAGGCAACTTGATACCCGCTGTCTATTGCAATGCATGCAGCCGCTATTGCACATATTGTTTTCCCTGATCCAACATCGCCCTGCAACAACCTGTTCATGGGCGATTTGGCTTCCATATCATGCTCAATCTCTCTTATTACCCTCCGTTGCGCATTGGTAAGCTCAAAGGAGAGTCCCATTTCAAACTTTTTTCTATACATACCATCCTTGTAGAACGAAATACCCTTCTTTTTTTTAATGGAGTGCTTTCTCATCTGCAACGAAATTTGAAAGAGAAAATACTCTTCAAAAATCAACCTATCCACATACCCCTTCCGTGAATGATAATCAATTATTGTTTCATCGGGGAAATGGAGCTTAATAAACGCCTCTTTGAAATGTTGAATCCCCAATGAATTTTCAAGATCAGGCTGGATAATGCTTTTTAAAGAATCACCATATTTTTCTATGGCTTGCCTGATGATGTTTCTTAATGTTCCCTGTTTCAAACCGTTTATTTCAGGATAAACAGGAATAATCCCTTTTAGTTCTTCAACTTCATCCTCGTTTTCAAGAAGTAAAGCTTCCGGATGCACAATCTGCAGATTTTTTCCAAACTTTGTGATCTTTCCAGATACCAAGAGGATATTACCTTTCACACAGAGTCTTTTTAAATAAGGCAGAACAACTGTAAACCACCTTAACGTTAATGACCCTGTATCATCCTGGACAGTTGCCTCGAAGGCTCGTCTTCTGGTTTTCGGAAAATAAACGGGGCGCGAGGTTATCACTTTCGCAACAATCAGGGCATCCTCACCTTCACCGATTTCATTTATCTTTTTCATACTTCTTTTATCCTCATACCTGTTTGGCAGAAAATAGAATAGATCTTCTATGGTATGTAACCCGTTCTGACCGAGCAGGGCAGCGATCTTTGGACCAACGCCTTTAACATATTGTGCCGGTTTTTTTGAGATGTCATTTTCCTTTTCCATGGAAGTTTTTTATATTACAATATTGTAAGTAAAATGGTAATCAATAAACAGTATATTTTTCCTAATGGCCTCTTATAAAACGATTGGAGATAGTCAAGGATATTGCCTGGAAAAACACGACATTTTGGTTTTAAGAATTATTTATCAATTCTTTGAGATACGATATTAAGAAATCTATTGAAGGTGTTAGAACATGTGTGGAATCTTTGGAATATTTGGATATAAAGATGCATCAAACATAACATACCTTGGTCTTCACGCTTTACAACACAGAGGGCAAGAAAGCGCCGGTATAGTGAGTACCGATGGTTACACTATGAATGCCCACCGTGAAATGGGCCTTGTTTCGGAAATATTTAATTCTGATGTACTTCATAAACTTCGCGGGTATGGCGCTATAGGTCATGTAAGATATTCAACGGCCGGTTCAAGCAAGCTTGGGAATGCTCAGCCGCTCATGTTCGAATATTCTAAAGGGGATATCGGGATTGCACATAACGGAAATTTAACAAATGCCCGTATTATTAAAGAAGAACTTGAAAATTATGGATCAATCTTTCAATCTTCAACAGACACCGAAGTCATTATCCATCTTATTGCCCTTTCTCATGAAAACACCACACTTGACAGATTAATCAGTGCTCTTCGCCGTATTGAAGGCTCCTACTCCCTCTTGGTTCTTACCGATAAAGAACTTATAGCGGTCCGCGATCCCTATGGATTTCGGCCTCTCGTGTTAGGTAAGCTAAGGAATTCCCCCGTGGTTTCAAGCGAAACCTGTGCTTTTGATCTTGTTGGGGCATCATATATTCGAGAAATCAAACCGGGCGAGGTGCTCTGCATTAACAAGGATGGGATGAAATCGTATAAGCCATTTACGAAGGTCAATCCTCGTTCCTGCGTGTTTGAGTATATTTATTTTGCAAGACCTGACAGCTACGTTTTTGGTCGAACAGTGTACTCAGTGAGAAAAGCCCTCGGCAGGCAACTGGCAAAAGAAACCCACATAGATGCAGATATGGTTATTCCCATTCCCGATTCCGGGATCAGTGCATCGATCGGGTATTCTCAGGAAACGAGAATCCCTTTCGAGCTTGGCTTGATTCGGAATCACTATGTAGGGAGAACTTTTATTGAACCAGAACAGTCAATTCGTAATTTTGGTGTTAAGCTTAAACTAAATGCCGTCCACGATATGGTAAATGGAAAAAGAATTATTGTAATTGATGATTCTATCGTAAGGGCTACCACTGGGAGAAAGATTGTTAAGATGCTTCGTCAGTATGGCGCAAAAGAAGAAGTCCATTTCAGAGTCAGCTCTCCTCCGACAACGCATCCGTGTTTCTATGGTATCGATACGCCTTCGAGAAGTGAACTTATCGCATCCTCCCATACCGTTGACGAAGTAAATAAATATATGGAATCCGATACGCTTGCATATCTCAGTATCGATGGAATGGCGAAAGCAATTGGAAGAAATGAAACCTCCTTTGACTATTCGTTCTGTGATGCCTGTTTTTCGGGTTGTTATCCGTTAAAATTTCCTTGGGATATGGAACTTGATCAAATGGAGCTTTTCGCAAAGAGAGCCTGATGATATATTTGACACTATTAACACATGCCCAGTAAAATATTGTAAAGGGGGATAATGACAAATCATGATTGAAAAAGACCGGCTTTTAGCAATCCTTAAAACGCTCTCTTATGAAGAAGGAGATTTCATTCTTGCAAGCGGCAAACGGAGTTCGTATTACATTGATGCCAAAGAGACTACTCTCAATCCTGAAGGGATGTTTCTTGTTGGTAAGCTTATGTATGCAATGACGCGGGAGATACCCGGTATTGAAGCAGTAGGGGGAGTCAGTATAGGGGGGGATCCTCTTGTTTGTTCAGTTGTCCTCGAATCATATAACAAGAAAGACACTCTTGCTGGATTCTTTATACGAAAGGAACCAAAGGGGCATGGCACGAACAGATGGGTTGAAGGTGGCAAGAACCTTAAAGCAGGAATGAACGTTGTAATTCTCGAAGATGTGGTAACAACAGGAGGTTCTTCATTAAAGGCCATCGAGGCAACCGAGAAAGAAGGGTATAAAGTCAAAGGGGTCGTAGCTATACTTGATCGTCTTGAAGGTGGTAAAGATACTATAGAATCAAGAGGTTATCTATTTAAATCAATATTTACTCTGAATGATTTAAAATAATTTATTGAAATAATTATTCATTATTCTTTGGTGTTGTAAGAGACAGTAAAAGATAGGCGAGCACGTCATCTCTGCCATATCCAGTTTTTGCTGAGAATACAAATATATCATTTAATTGAAACTTCCTCATGAGGGAGTCTTTTTTCCTCATTACAGAGCTTCGCCCTTCTTTATCGCTCTTCGTGAGAATTATGCAGAACGGTAGACGGCTGTGCCAAGCCCATTCCAGCACTGTTTCGTCAAGAGCATCCGGATCTCTCCGGATATCGAATACCCAAACAAGCCTTTGTATTGATGGATTTTTTGTGATATAGGCATCAATCATTAACTCCCAGCTCTGATAAATAGATTTTGCAACTTTTGCGTAACCAAATCCTGGAAAATCCGAGAAAATAACCCATTTTCTTAATTCTTCGAATTCATAATGTATTGTATAAAGATTTATCGCCCTCGTTGCTCCTGGCGTAGAACTCGTTCGCGCGATCTTTCTCATGACAAGTCTATTGATAAGTGATGATTTCCCTACGTTAGACCTCCCAATAAAACAAATTTCAGGTATTTCGGAAAATTTTCTTTTTTCAGGTGTGACTACGGTTGTAAGATATTCAGCGTTCAGTATTTTCATCCTTTGAGAAGCTGTTTCAAACGCTCCATGTCCTCCCATGCTTCTTTGATCTTGTCCTGGTTGCGCAAAAGAAATGACGGATGATAGGTGGGTAAAAGCATCATCCCCTTGTATGACTTTACGACCCCACGTATCCTGGTGATACGTTCGTCGACACTCATCAGGGTGTTATATGCATGTCTTCCGAGGGTACATATAATTTTTGGCTTAACAAGCATAATCTGTGAAAAAAGATAATCTTTACAAGATAAAATCTCAGACTGCTCAGGATCCCTATTATTAGGTGGTCTGCATTTAAGGACGTTACAGATGTACACGTCCTCCCGTTTCAGACCAGAATGTTCTATTAATGTATCAAGAAGTTTCCCTGCCCTACCCACAAAAGGCCTCCCGTGAATATCTTCTTCCTCTCCCGGAGCTTCACCGATAAACATAACTTTTGCATTATTGCTCCCTTCACCAAAAACGATGTTCCTCCTTGTTTTAGCTAAGTTGCATTTAATACAGCCTTTGACATCCCTCTGAAGGGATGAAAGGGTCATGCTATCTTCTGAATTGACCACATAGGATTCAATTCCCATCCCTTTGAGAGCTAAGAGGAAGCCTCGGATATTGTGCTTTGTGATAGAAAAGACCATAGTATTTTGAAATTTTCTTAACGAAAAGCGTCTGGTATCTTCTGAATATTCTTTTCACTTTCAAAAACATATGCGGCCTGCATCATACGTCCTTCGTCAAGGGGCTTACCAATAATTTGAAGGCCTATGGGCAGACCCTTTGTATCAAACCCGCAGGGAAGAGACATTGCCGGCAATCCGGCAAGATTGATTGGTATCGTAAATATGTCTGAGAGGTACATTGTCAGAGGATCTTCCATCTTTTCTCCAATCCTAAACGCAGTCGTTGGAGACACCGGTGTCATAAGTATGTCGCAGCTCTTAAAAGCCTCGTCGAAATCTCGTCTTATGAGCGTTCTAACCTTGCCAGCCTTTCGATAATATGCATCATAATATCCTGATGATAAGACATACGTGCCAAGAATAATGCGTCGCTTTACTTCTGTGCCAAAGCCTCTTAGCCTTGTTTTCTTATACATTTCGATGATATCCTTCCCTTCGGTTCTCAAGCCATATTTTACTCCATCATACCTCGCAAGATTTGAGGAGGCTTCAGCAGTACAAATGACATAATATGTTGCAACAGCATATTCAGTGTGAGGTAAAGAAACATCAATGAGGATAGCTCCTTGCTTCTCAAATACAGACAATGATTCTTCGATCGCTTTCCGTACATCTGCATCCATACCTGCAATAAAGTACTCCTTTGGAATACCAATTTTTAATCCATTAATATCTTTTCCGAGAAACTCGGTGTAGTCAGGAGTTGGCTGAGGAATCGACGTTGAGTCCATAGCATCAAAACCAGCTATGGTATTCATCACAATGGCACAATCAGCAACATTTCTCGTCAAAGGGCCTATCTGATCAAGGGATGAGGCAAACGCGATAAGGCCGTAACGAGAAACCCTTCCATATGTTGGCTTCATACCGACAACTCCGCAAAGACTTGCTGGTTGTCTAATAGAACCCCCCGTATCGGTTCCCAGTGCTGCAGCGCAAAGCCCGGCAGCTACTGCCGCAGCTGAACCACCACTCGAACCACCAGGAATGCGGCCTAAATCCCAAGGGTTTTTTGTCGTTTGGAATGATGAGTTTTCCGTAGACGATCCCATGGCAAACTCGTCCATGTTCAGTCTTCCGAGATGAACAAACCATTCCTCCTTTAGTTTTTTTATGACCGTGGCATCATAGGGGGGAATAAACCCTTTTAAAATCTGGGATGCACAGGTCGTTTCAATCCCTTTCGTACAAAAAATATCCTTAATACCAAAAGGGATACCTAAAAGCGGTCCATCTTCTCCATGCTCTATTCTCAAGTCTGCATCCTGTGCCATTTCGAGAGCTTTTTCGCCTGTTATCGTTAAGTACGCCATTATATCTTTGTCATACCGTTGTATTCGCTCTAAATAAAAGGATGTTAGTTCTGTAGCGGTAATCTCTTTCTTTCTCAAAAGGTCTCTCGTTTCTTGTATTGTCTTATCAAGTATGTTTTCCACAATATCTCTCCTCACCCGTGTATAAAAGCTCAGAACATATATTTGAATCCATTTTCTGAGCCCTCTGCGCTATGCCGCTTGGTCATTACTCTTCCACTTCAATTATTGGGGGTACTTTAAAAAAATTTCCCTTTCGTTCCGGAGCATTCTGCAATGAAGACTCTATCTCAAGGGATTCTTTGACAAGATCTTCTCGCAGCAGACATTCTACGGGTATAGCGTGACTCGTCGGTTCAATACCTTCGGTGTTCAGCGTATTGAGTTTGTCCATGTACTGAAGGATTCTATCGAGCTGATCCGTATAAAGATCTATTTCATGGGGTTCAAGGTCAAGCCTGCCAAGGTGTGCAACATACTCAACAACGTCTTTTGTTATTTTCATGTTCTCCTCGATTGTTTATTTACATCATCATGGATCTCTGACAATACCCGTACCAGCTACCCACATTCTGCTACGGCTTTAATGATATCTCCGCGAGTCACTATCCCAACAACAGTATCATTCTCAACAATTGGTATTCTGTTGATATGTTTTTCAACCATTATCCGCGCTACAGTAACAACAGACTCTGTAGGAGACACAAAGACTACGTTCGTTACCATAACATCTTTAACGGTCAAGTCCTGCATGGTGCTGTTTTTCAAACCCTTTAAAATATCGCTCTGACAAATAATGCCTACAAGTTTTCCTTTCTCAACCACAGGCATTCCTGCTATATTAAATAGTTCGAATTTATTTACAATAACGCTTAGTTTTTCATCCGGGTGACAAGTTGCCACATTTCTGTTCATAAGCTCCACAACTTTCATCGCTCCCTCCTTAAATCGGTTGTCCGAAAAGTAATCGTTCCTGTATGAATTTCTGAAAATTTTCGACAGTTCTCATTGCCTTTCTCAATTTTCCTTGTTCATCTTCGCTTAAATTACTCGGATATAAGAAATTCATGTTTGACTGATTTCCATTTTTATTGTTGATTTGGTTTTGAAGACGTAACTTAACAAAAATGAGATATGCATCTATGAGATCTGTTTCCATCTCCTTCTTAATCACATTCTTTTCTCTGAGAAGCTTGAGCCTTCTCAGGGTATTCGTTTCGAAAATCTCATTTGTTATTGCTACCATACGAACAGCTAAAATCAGGGGAGCCCAGCCAAGCAGTTTGATATTTATCATGTCCTTATGCTCACCCGATTTTTCTGTTTTGAAATTGCCAAAAAAACTCAAGGCCGTCGGCATAAGCACTGCTGACTCGTATAAATCTTTCATAACCGCCTTGTTGTCTATGAGCATTGTAAAAAAATCTTGTCTGAAACTGTTCAGTAAATTCTTATCACCATATATGGCACGCGCGTCCGTTAATATTATGATGTCGAGAGTTTCGAAAATTCCCCGTTCATAGGTTATTCTTTGTAATAACCTATCATGAAAATCGCTTGATGAGCCACGCCACTTTTCGTTCGATGGCATTACCCCACCTTTGCACTTCTCAAAACCAACCTCGTGGAGTCTCTCAACGATCCTTTCAGCAAATATTTTGAAGTAATAATCGAGCACATGTTTTTCAGTAATTTTGTGGAGATCACCAATTCCACGATTAATTCTGAAATATTCATGGCATTCCTTTTTGAGAAAATCTGTTCCAAGTCCATTCTCTCCTTGCCCATAGAGAATCATGTTGTCCTGATCTGTCATGAGCGTTTGTTCATCCCGCCCTTCACTGCCCATCCCAACCCATACGAAATTTGTCGGAGGGTATCCATACCCGTCTCTTTCCATATCCTCTTCCACAAGCTCTATTACCCGAATAGTTAAACCATCCCGTACAATACGGAAGAGATCATGAACATCAACGATTGTATCTTCTTCAAGAAAATATTTCTCAATACCTCCTACGGCACGTCTGTGACATAGGGATAACTCCTGGTATGTATTGGCACTTGTTATTCGGTCTACTACAAGAGAGGATAATTCACTTTCAAAACGGATATAATCATCTAATGAATGCTGAAGTTTGTCTCTCAATTTCGATAAAACTCTGTACCGTTCATGACGGAGCAAGGCTTTATCGCTCATGCGTTCTTTATTCTCAGCAACAAAATTTTCAACAGTAATCAAATTAAGCGGCATTTAACGCCTCGAAAGATTTTCTAAGAGGTTCTTACTTGCCAAGAGTTTTTCCCGTTTTCTCAGGTATTCATCATGATTCGCCTGGTTTTTTTCAATCACGTGTTGAGGCGCTTTTTCTCTGAATGAAGGGTTATTCAGTTTTTGTATCAATCTTTCACAATCTTCATCTATTTTTGCAATCTCTTTATTGATTCTTGAAAGCTCTTTTGAAACATCAATGAGATCCTTTATTGGGACAAAAACCTCAATCTGCCGATAAACTCCAACAGCTGATTGGTCAGGGATCAGACCATCCACAAAAGAAAGTGTTTCAATCTTCGCCAGTTCTTTTATGTAATATTCGTATTCTTTTAGGAACGATGTATGATCCCTGCCACGAATAATTACATCTACCTTTACATTCGGGGCAATTCCCGTCTCACCCCTTATATTTCTTACCACATCGATGATACCCATGACCATGTCCATACGATCTTCAATGTCTTCATCGAGTTCGCTTTCATCGAACTGCGGGAAGTTGGTAGCCATTATACTTTCGTGATCCTTCACCGGGAGACGTTGGAATACCTCCTCTGTGACAAAAGGCATGATTGGATGAAGCGCTCTAAGGGTATCGGAGAGGGTTCTATAAAGAGTTGATCTGGTAGCTTCTTGGTCAAAGGTTGTCACTTTGCCATAAAGGTTTGGCTTTATGAGTTCCAGATACCAGTCACAAAACTCACGCCAAACAAAATTATAGATGATGCTCGCTGCTTCATTGAATCGATATCCTTCTATACTTTCAGACACATCTCGTACCATCTTTTGAGTCCTCGAACGAATCCATAGATCTGGGAGAAAAGTAGATTTTTTGTGATTGCCTTGACTTTTGTAATCACCAATAAATGAAAGGGATAATTTTGAGGCATTCCATATTTTATTTACAAAATTTCTGACCCCTTCTATACGTTCCTCAGAAAGCAAAATATCCCTTCCCTGTGCCGCCAGCATGGCAAGAGAAAACCGAAAAGCATCTGTGCCATATCGATCAATCACGATAAGTGGGTCAATTACGTTGCCCTTTGACTTGCTCATTTTTTTACCCTCTGCATCTCGCACAAGGGCATGTATATAAACTTCACGAAAAGGTACATCTCCCATGAACTTAATACCCATCATGATCATCCGTGCTACCCAAAAAAAGAGAATATCAAAACCTGTGATCAGCAGTGCTGTTGGGTAAAAGACTTGAAGATCTTTCGTATTCTCCGGCCAGCCAAGAGTTGTAAATGGCCATAAACCAGAAGAAAACCATGTATCAAGAACGTCCGTTTCTCTTCTTAATTCGCCTTTACACAAATCACACTGTGTGAGATCTTCAACTGAAACATACATTGTATTGCAATGGTCGCAGTACCAAACCGGAATCCTGTGTCCCCACCATATTTGACGGGAAATACACCAATCTCTGATATTCTCCATCCATTCAAAATATACCTTTTCCCACATTTCCGGGATAATCCGTATCCTGTGATCGCGAACTGCTGCAATTGCAGGCTCTGCAAGAGGTTTCATTTTTAAAAACCACTGCAGGGAAAGGCTTGGCTCCACCACCGTTTTACACCGATAACACTTTCCTACACCGAGTGCATACGGCTCGATCTTTTCGAGCAAACCTTTACCATTCAGCTCCTCAACAATCTTCTCTCTGCATTCGAATCTATCCATTCCTTTATAATGGACTGCATTTTCATTCATTCTTCCATCGTCATCAATAACTTTCACAATATCGAGATTACGCCTCTTACCTATCTCAAAGTCATTTACATCATGGGCTGGAGTAACCTTCAGTACACCCGTTCCAAAAGATGTATCAACATATGCATCACCGATGACAGGTATCTTTTTCTCAACAATAGGAAGAATTACATATTGCCCAATGTATTTTCGATACCTTTCATCATCAGGATTGACTGCAATAGCTGTATCACCAAGCATTGTTTCCGGCCTTGTGGTGGCCACGGTCAAATGACCGGAACCATTTGCCAGAGGGTATTTAATATGCCAGAGATGTCCTTGGGTCTCCTCATGTTCTGCTTCAAGATCCGAGAGGGCGGTCCTACATCGAGGACACCAGTTGATGATATAATTATCTCTATAAATTAATCCTTCATTATAAAGCCTTACGAAAACTTCCCGAACAGCTCGTGACAATCCCTCATCAAGGGTAAAACGTTGACGGGACCAGTCACATGAGCAGCCAAGCCTCTTAAGTTGTTCAATAATGATCCCACCTGATTGGTCTTTCCACTGCCATACACGTTCGATAAACTTTTCTCTACCGAGCGTTTCCCGATCCAAGCCCTCTTTTGCAAGCTCTCGTTCAACAACATTCTGTGTTGCAATCCCAGCATGGTCAGTCCCAGGCACCCAGAGAGCATTAAAACCCGACATTTTTTTGTATCTCGCCATAATATCCTGGAGTGTATTATTTAGGGCATGCCCCATATGAAGTGAACCGGTAACATTTGGTGGGGGAATAACCATAGAGAAGGGGGGGCTTTCTGATTCATTATCCGCAGTAAAATATCCTTTTTCAATCCAGAATGTATACCATTTCGTCTCAATATCATGAGGGTTATAAACTTTTTCCATCATTCTTTTCTCGTTCCTTTCAGCTCACGTTTTCACTGTTCTGTTGATAGGTTTTGCTGGCTAATTTTGCCTGTTTATTAAAAATACATTTCATACCTGTATTTTCCACGGGAGAGGAAGAAAAATTTTTTCAAATAAGTTAAATGCGTATCTATCGGTCATTCCTGCAATAAAGTCACACACGCAGGTCGCTGGCTCATCATAAAAATCATTTCTTTCAGTTTCTTTCAAAAAAGCCTCCTCGTTCTGGAGAAAATAGTTGTAAAGATCTTCAATTATTTTTGAACATTTCAAAAAATCTTGATGTACTGTCATGCTATCATACACTCTATCATAAAGAAAATCTCGCAAGGCAAGAATGTGATACTCAAGCTCATTGCTAAAACAAATCCTGTTCTCATCGTCATTCAGCGCTTCCTGTATCACTCCTCTAACCATTGAATCAATTCTGTCTGAACTATTTTCTCCCAGATATTTTCTTGATTCTTTTGGAAGATCATCACCACAAATTACGTTGCCTCTCATAGCATCATCAATATCATGGTTTATGTAAGCTATGATATCTGCCACTCTTACAACCTGCGCTTCTTGTGTCAGCGGCTTATCATGATCATCTCGAATCACAACACTCCCTTTGCCTTTAGAATGTTTTACGATTCCATCCCTCACCTCTGCAGTTAAATTAAGACCACTCCCATCCTTCTCAAGGAAATCAACCACCCTGAGGCTTTGTTCATAATGCCTAAAGCCTCCTTTGTGAATTCTATTCAGAACATCCTCCCCAGCGTGTCCAAAAGGTGTATGGCCAAGGTCGTGTCCAAGTGATATTGCTTCAACAAGATCCTCGTTCAATGAAAGGGCTCTGGCAATAGTTCTTCCAATTTGCGCTACTTCCAGTGTATGAGTAAGCCGTGTCCTGTAATGGTCGCCAATAGGTGCGAGGAATACCTGGGTTTTATGTTTCAGTCTTCTGAAAGCCTTACTATGCGTTATCCGATCTCGATCATGCTGAAAGGCTGGTCGAATATCACATTCAGGCTCCTCTCTCAGCCTTCCCCTTGTCGTTCTGCTCCTCTGTGCAAGAGGTCCAAGTATGAGTTCCTCTCTTTCTTCTAACTTAAACCGTATATTCATGCTTTTAATCCGTTAACAAGGAAAAGAAAGTGACAAAAACACAATGCATGGCTGTTCGTAATCTATCACAAGAGTCTAAGTATTTCAATAATCTATTGCGTATCAGCTCTTTCCAGAATGGCCAGAGTGCGTGTGCATACCCTGTCAAGGATACGCAACGCATAGTCTTTTATTTGAATAATTTAATGAATGCAGCTCATAACGGTTCAATTACTTGAAAAAAGAATAAATGACAGATATATTTTACTGGAATTAAATGCACGAGCGGAGGCAAAATGGCAACGATAGATGACTGGAAAAAAATGGCAGAGGATGGTTTAAAGGCTCTTAAGGAAACTGCTCAGGATATTGCATTCAACGTTGAAAAACAGGCAAAGCTCGGAAAGAAGAAGTATCTTGACATTGCCAAAATTCAACGTGCCATTGATAAACTTCTCATCGAAATTGGCGAATACACGTATGATGAGGTAACTGCAGGAAGAAATATCAGCAAAGACGACCCTTTCATTCAAGAAAAAACCTCATCTATCACCCGCATGCGTTCAGAGATTGATGCCATTGAAGAGGAGATTCATGAAATCCAGTTAGCTCGTCCACATAAGCAGGAACCGTAAAAAACGACTCATTCCTAACCGACAGGTTTCAGGATTAGAGAGAAGGGAAAGAAGCGAGAGAAAACTAATCGAAAATTCAAGGCTCATGGTATTCCGTTGTTAAGAAAACCATGAGCCATTTTTTATAGATATTTTTGAGCCAAAACCTCTGCAATTTGAACAGCATTGAGGGCAGCTCCTTTACGGATATTATCGGCAACGATCCACATATTGAGTCCGTAAGGGACTGATTCGTCCTTTCTGATCCTTCCAACAAAGGTATCATCTTTTCCTGCTGCATGAATGGCAAGAGGATATTTATTATTTAAAGGATCGTCTATCACCTTAACACCAGGGGCTTTTTTGAGCAATTTTCTTGCTTTGTCCGGGCTCAAATCTTTCTCAAACTCGATATTCACAGACTCTGAGTGGCCGTAGAACACAGGAACTCTCACGGTCGTTGCCGTTACTTTTATGCTGTCATCTTCCATAATTTTCTTCGTCTCGTTGACCATCTTCATCTCTTCTTTTGTGTAGCCATTCTCAAGAAAGGAATCGATATGGGGTAGAATGTTGAATGCTATCTGCCACGGATAGACTTTGCTCTCAACCTTCTTGTTGTTATAAATCGCACGCACCTGCTGCTCCAGTTCATATATTGCTTTCTTACCCGTGCCGGATACTGCTTGGTAGGTTGAAACAACAACCCTTTTGATCTTTGCAGCATCGTGGAGTGGCTTCAGCACTACAACCATCTGGATTGTTGAACAATTTGGATTTGCAATAATACCTCTTTTTTTGTATTGTGCAATGGCATGTTCATTTACCTCCGGGACCACAAGAGGAACATCGGGTTCCATTCTGAAAGCACTTGTATTATCAATAACAACGCATCCATTAGCAGCTGCAATAGGCGCAAATTTTGTGCTTACCGCACCTCCGGGAGAAAAAAGTCCGATATCAATTCCTTTAAAAGAATCTTCCTTGAGTTCGTCAATGGGAATCTCTTCACCATTATATGTCAATGTTTTTCCAATGCTTCGCGCCGAGGCAAGAAGCGTTAGTCTTTTTACAGGAAATTTCCTCTGCTCGAGGGTTGCCACCATTTCATTTCCTACAGCCCCAGTTGCACCAACAACAGCCACATTATATTTTTTCATCTTCTTCCTCCAGTTTTTTTCGTAAGTAATTTATTAATCCGCCCTCATTGATAAGTTCGACCATAAAGGGCGGGATGGGCTTTGCCTTTACCTCACCCCCCCCTGCAGCAACATCAACCTCAATTTCCTCACCCTGTTCAATCTCATCAAAAATGTCTGCCTCCAGGAGGGCAAGTCCCTTATTAAATGCATTTCTGTAAAAAATCCGTGCAAAGCTTTTAGCTATTACCAATGGAATTCCAAGGGCAGAGATTGCTATAGGCGCATGCTCTCGTGATGAGCCGCAACCGAAATTTTGACCACCGATAATGATATCGCCTTCTCTGACCTTTTCTGCAAAAGAAGGATCGAGGGGTTCCATACAATGCTGGCTAAGAATCTTTGGGTCTGTCGATGACAGGTATCGTGCCGGAATTATTACATCAGTGTCAATGTTGTCTCCGAATTTCCATACTCTTCCTTTTAATTTCATTCTACCTCCGATGGATGGGTAATTGAACCTCTGATAGCGCTTGCTGCTGCTACTGCAGGACCAGAGAGAAACACTTCGCTCTCGGGATGACCCATCCTGCCGACAAAATTTCTGTTCGTCGTGGCAATAGCCTTTTCCCCTTTTGCGAGGATCCCCATATGTCCGCCAAGGCATGGCCCGCATGTGGGAGGAGAAATGATACACCCAGCTTCCATAAATATTTCAAGATATCCCTGGCGCATAGATTCACGGTAAATCTTCGGGGTTGCAGGAATAATAATACATCGAACATCTGACGCAACTTTCTTGTTTTTTAATATGGTCGCTGCAATTGCCAGATCTTCAATCCTTCCGTTCGTACATGAACCGATAACTACCTGATCAATACGGATGGCGCCCAATTCTCTCGCATCCTTGACATTCGATGGTAGTGAGGGACAAGCAACCTTGGAGTCGAGTTTTCCAACGTCAATCTCAAAAACCTCTCGGTAATGAGCATCGGTATCACTCTCAAAAATTACAAATGGCCGTTTGCTATGATTTTTGACATAGGCGAGCGTTTTCTCGTCTACCTTAAAAATCCCGTTTTTTGCACCTGCTTCAATTGCCATGTTTGCGATGGCAAATCGGGAGTCCATTGACAAAGCAGTAATCGCCTCGCCATCATATTCCATTGACGCATAGAGGGCGCCGTCGACACCGATCATTCCAATAATGTGAAGGATAAGATCTTTTCCTGTAACCCATTTCTGCCATGTACCGGTACAATGAAACTTTATGCTCTCTGGGACCTTAAACCAATTTTTTCCGGTTACCATACCATATGTAAGGTCTGTGCTTCCCACTCCAGTCGAAAAGGCTCCAAGAGCGCCGTAGGTACACGTGTGGCTGTCGGCACCTATAATTACGTCACCAGGCACAACCAACCCTTCCTCTGGCAAAAGAGCGTGTTCTATGCCACACGCACCACCATCATATACATGGCGTATCCCGTATTTCTTCGAAAACTCTCTGATCCTTTTACAATTTTCTGCAGATGGAATATCTTTGTTCGGAGTAAAATGGTCAAGGACAAAAACAACTTTCTCTGGATCGAATACCCTTCTTGCACCCACTTTGTCAAATTCTTCCAGTGAAAGCGGGGCGGTAATGTCGTTAGCAAGGCATAGGTCAAGCTTCGCTTCTATGATTTCACCGCATTCTACATAATCTTTTCCTGCATGAGCTGCCAGTATTTTTTCAGTAATTGTCATTCCCATAACTACACGTCTCCAGCTTTCTTGCTTTTAATATACTCAAGTTTATTTAATGCATTTATGTATGCTTTGGCGCTCGCTACAATAATGTCGGTGTCAGCACCTTTGCCTATCACAGTGTGTCCTTCCTCTTCAAGCTTAACAAAAACCTCTCCTTGGGCGTCCATATCCTGCGTTATAGAGTTAATGGAGAATTTCAGTAAATTGCTGTTCGTCTTGACTAATCTTTTAATAATCTTGTAGGTAGCATCAACTGGCCCATCTCCAACACCGACATCCTGATATACTGAGCCATCAATATCTATTTTTACCGTTGCCGTTGGTATTGTTGCCTTTCCGCATGTCACGTTGAGATATACAAGTTTGTATTTCTCGGGAATCTTGTAAATCTCATCCATGATGATCATTTCAATGTCTTCGTTATATACGTCTTTTTTCATGTCTGAGAGAGATTTAAACCTTTTGAAGGCAAGATTGAGTTCTTTATCTTCCAAAGAATATCCCATCTCAATGATTCTTTCCCGAAATGCATGCCTACCAGAGTGTTTTCCAAGAATCAGAGAGCTTTTGGGGATACCCACCGATTCTGGTGTCATGATTTCATACGTTATTTTGGATTTTAAAAGCCCATCCTGGTGAATACCTGATTCATGCGCAAAAGCATTGGCGCCTACAATAGCCTTATTCGGCTGTACGGGTACGCCTGTAATAGATGTTATCAACCTGCTCGTTGGATAAATTTTCTCTGTTTTAATTCGTGTATCAAGACCGAATAAATCCTTTCTGGTTTTAAGAATCATGGCTATCTCTTCAAGAGAGGCATTTCCCGCCCTTTCTCCGATTCCATTTATAGTACATTCTATCTGGCGAGCGCCATTCCGTATTGCTGCAATCGAATTTGCAACAGCCAAGCCCAAATCATTGTGGCAGTGAACACTGATTATTGCCTTTGAAATATTTGGAACATTCGTCATGATGTATCGGATAAGGTTTCCGAATTCATCAGGAACGGCGTAGCCTACCGTGTCAGGAACATTTAAAGTAATTGCTCCAGCATCAATAACTGCTTCAAACACCTTACAGAGATAGTCCCAGTCACTCCGTGTTGCATCCATAGCAGAAAACTCAACATTGTCTGTATATCTCTTTGCTCTCTTTACCGCTTTTACTGCAAGCTCGAGAATCTCATCTTTGTTCTTTTTGAATTGATGCTTGAGGTGAATATCGGAAGTCGAAATAAATGTATGGATTCTGGGTTTCTTCGCAACCTTAATGGCTTCCCACGCACGGTCTATGTCTTCATTGTTCGCCCTTGCTAAACCTGCAACTTCACTATTTTTTATGGTTTCAGCTATTAACCGTACCGCGTCAAAATCTCCCTCGGAAGCAATAGGGAAACCGGCCTCTATTATATCAACCCCAAGAGCCTCAAGCTGTCTTGCAACCCTTAGTTTTTCAGGCGTATTCATTGTGTTACCAGGCGATTGTTCTCCATCCCGTAACGTTGTGTCGAATAACAAAACTCGATCCGCCATATTTTCCTCCGTTATTCTTCTTAAAGGTTCATTCCATGAATGGCAAAAGTACTACAGGAGTACTAAAAAACCATATTCATTGCGTAATGTCAATGAGTCCAGTGCTTTTGTACCTTACTCTCAATCATCAAATCAGGAATGGTTACCGCGGCAATTCCAATTTTTTTGAGAATAATGTCGATAAGTTCTTGCTCTTTTTCAATACCTGCCTCTATGGAAAGATAAAAAAGATTATCCGGTATGATTGCCATATTAACAATCTTAACTGCATCTTTCTCGGTTGTAACAATCAAATTTACATCTCCATAGGAGGATAGTTTTTCAATATCCTTTGCTTTATATGCATAATGATCGTGAAATGAAACCTCTCTCACTACGTCAGCGCCCAGAGATCTCACGAGCTCGAAAAATGACCTGTTATCTCCAAGTCCTGCAAATGCAAGAACTTTTTTTCCTTTGAGGACCTTATAGTGTGTAATGAGATTATGTTTCACATTGTAAAGATGGATCGGTCGGTAAACCATCCTGAACGTCGGGATACCAACTATTGTTTTTTCGATCTCAGGACCAACGCTCCCGTTGTTAATAAGAATGGCATCCGCATCCTTTAACCTGACAATGGGTTCCCTGCACGGTCCAAGGGGAAAAAGATCCATACATGTGTTCCGATTACCGCCCTTTACAACAACAACATCAACATTCTTTTTGATGTTCAGCACCTGAAATCCATCATCAAGAATTGCAAGGTTTACTTTACACTTTTTCATGGCCTCCACGATTGCAGCAGATCGTTTTATCCCCACTACGACCGGAATTTTCGTTTTTTTTGCTAACATTACTGCTTCATCCCCAACTTCCATGGCCTGGTCTTTGTATCTGTCAACGCAGAAAGTACCCTCCCTGGTTCTTTTATATCCGCGCGTTATTATCCCCGGGGTAAACCCAATCTCTTTGAGCCTAAAAGCAAGTCTTTCCACTACCGGGGTCTTTCCGGTTCCACCAACAGTTATATTGCCAACAGCCAATACAGGGATTGGCACCTCGTCGACCTTCAATATACCCGACTTATAGAGTAACGTTCGTATATGCATGCAAAGTCTGTATAGCGTGGAAAGAACGAAGAGTGGTGGGAATAAAAACCATTTTTCGTATTTAGCTTCACCGCTCCATATTTTCGTTATAAAATTTCTCATTTTTTTTGCACAATTTATACCAACTAATAGCAAAAAAAACAAGGAGATAGCTGTACTCCAGAATAACGAAATTAAGGATGTTTGATGATGGAATACAACGGAGGACTTATTTGGTTGCTATGGCAGATTGGGCATTTGCCAGGCTTTGCTAATCTATCTCTTTTCCGAAAAATAAAATTACATTTCACGCATCTAGCAGGTTTGACAATAAGGTGATAAGCGCCTTTGTTCATAGTTTTTCTGATATGACCAAGATGATCATAAACATCCTTTTCGGGAATTTTTAGAAAACCAGAGAGCTCTTTTGATGTAACAGTATAATCTTGTAAAAGAGCTATGATATATTGGCGAATTGTTTCGTTTCTTTCAATGGGCTCGGAAAGCCTCTTAGGAGGTTTGTGCATGAAAAATTATACTGCACATTGTCTGTCTTGGGCAAATCAGACATTAATGACTCGCTCTATTTCAACAATTTCTTCATGGGTATGATTCAGGCTTTCAATAAAATCGAGAAAATCGAGCCCTCGAACCCCGGGGTTTATCCTCTCAAGGATTTTAAAGGCATCTGTTTCTCGCAAAATTGTCCTATCCATTTGCCCATCGAACGCAAAACTCTTGCAATTCGCTATGTGATTGGCAAACGAAACAATTGATACTGCAATCAGACAAGTATCGGGAGAATTACTTGTTTGATGGTGATACATGGCTACCTGACTGAAAATTGGCGGAAGCTGCCACTTCTCCATGAGCCACGCTCCAACAATGTCATGGGAGGCACCCATAATGCGCTTTTCTGCCTCCAGTATCGAAACATTCTCATTATGCGCAAAACAGATTGCTTCCGAATAAACATCGTGTGCAAACCGATCAAGCACTATCTTCCCAACATCATGAATGAGGCCTGCAAGATATATATTATTTAATAAGCCAATATTTAATTCGCTTGCAAGAAGCTTTGAAAATACCCCTGTTGCTACCGAGTGCCTCCAGAATAATGTAAGGTCTATGGTCGGCTGTCTGAATGAGGGTTTCAATACGCTACACGCACTGCATGCAATACAGAGGGAAGTAATTTCCCTTGTTCCAAGCATCCTCACAGCATGTTCTATTGTTGCAACTTTATTTCTCAGGCCATAAAACGCTGAGTTTGCAACTTTCAAGACATTCATACTCATTGAAGGATCTTTTGAGATGATCCTCCCAAGGTCGTTGAGATCGATATCGTCATTTAGAGCCTGAATGAGCTCAGTCATGACAAGTGGAATAGGTGGAAGATATTCTATTGTATCCCTGATCTTACTCTCAAAATCTTCGATCATATCCAAACTAGGATGCATAAGTTTCGTGTGCTCGCTTAATGAATATTATCGGAAAATTTATTGTCTACTTTACGGTTGACATCTACCATTGTTTAAAAGTTTTTGATATGTATTGAAATGAGTTACATCACATTTTGGCTTACTCAATTGTTGATTAATCTTTCCATGGCAACAATTTCGTTATACGCCTCATCGAGGTCCCAAATGAATTTTACTACATCCAGATTCTTTATTTGTGGATACGCTTCATCGATAATTTTCCACGCATCAATATCTGCCAGGACAACCCCGCTCATATCTCCACCGAATCCAAAACTCTTGAGCCGTGCAAGTTGGTTCGAAAGAGAGACTATTGCCACCTCCAGCCTGCTATCTTCCTGTGTTTCCATAACAGAGTGATGGTGGTTCGCAATGTCCACAAAAATTGAGGGGAGATTCCATGCTTCCATAAGCCATCCGCCAACCTTTGCATGTGATTCTCCGATGATACGTTGTTCTGCCTCAATTACTGAGATATTTTCGTTGTATGTGATTTTTACAATTTCCTTATAAACATCATGCATAAACCTATCAAGAATAATCTTCCCAACATCATGGATTAATCCGGCAAGGTATATATTATTTTGTGTTTGAATCCCAAGCTCGCTACAAAGAACTTTAGAAATCACCCCTGTTGCTACCGAATGTTGCCAAAACATACTGAGATCTATTGTTGCTTGATTAGCAGGAGCTTTTAAAGTTTTTCCCGCTGTACAAGCTATACACAGTGAGGCAATTTCTCTTGTACCCAGCATACGTACTGCATGTTCAATTGTATTGACCTTTACAGGCAGTTTGTAAAATGCTGAATTGGCTACTTTTAAAACATTAACGCTCATCGAAGGGTCTTTCGCTATAATTTTTCCAAGGACATTCAACTCAATATCTTCATTATTGAGCGCTTGAACGAGCTCGACCATAACCGTCGGTATTGGCGGTAAATAACTTATCATTTTTAAAACTTTTGACTTAAAATCCTTGATTACCACAAATCACCCGTCTCTGTTCTAAAATCTCAAATGGTATTATCGGATGATCAACGATTTGCTTTAAGATTCTTATCATCAATTCTTCGATTTTTCATTGCTTAAACTATGGATCACTATGTACAATAATTATAGAAAAATCAGGATTTCAGAAATTACCATGAATGTATACAATCTTATTTCGTGCATAGGAATTCTTTTTTTTCTCGGTTTTCTTGCACTTCTTTCGAGACACAAACGATTTATCAGCGTGAGAGTTTTGCTCTGGGGCATAGGTCTTCAGATTCTTTTTGCCTTTTTTGTTTTTCGCATACCTTTCGGTACAAAATTTTTTCTCCTTTTAAACGATTTTACCTTAGGTGTTATTGATAGCTCTTTTCAGGGTACACAATTTCTTTTTGGCAGGTTAGCTATTGCACCAGGCAAGGAAGGCTCGCTAGGATTTATCTTAGCCTTCCAAGCCCTTCCATCAATTATCTTTTTCGCGGCACTTATGGAGTTTCTCTATTATATCGGCATTATGGATAAAATAATCGCTCTCTTTGCCAAACTTTTCGTAAAAATCATGGGCATAAGTGGCGCTGAAGCACTCTGCGCTTCAGCACAGATTTTTCTCGGCATTGAATCAAACCTGACTGTTAGACCATATCTCTCGAAGATGACTCAATCAGAGCTTCTCGTGGTTCTAACAACAGGCATGGCCACCATTGCATCGAGCGTTTTAGGACTTTATGTAATTATTTTAGCTGATTCGTTTCCAAAGGTAGCAGGTCATCTTATATCTGCATCGATCCTGCTTGCACCGGCGGCCATCCTTGCAAGTAAACTCATAATCCCTGAGACCGGTAAACCTCTTACCTTAGGAACCAGTGTTAAAGTTGAAAGCATGAAGGCGAATAATGCAATCGAGTCCATCATAAATGGTTCTATGGCAGGCCTTAAGATGGTTGTAGGGATTGGCGCCTTACTGATCGCCTTCATAGGTCTTATTTCTCTTATCGATTCCGGGCTTTTGTATGGAGGAAAACTTTTTCGCGTGCTATTCGGTATAAAATTTGATTTTACTCTTCACAGTGCTTTGCAATATATATTTTATCCATTCACCCTCGCAATGGGCGTCCCATATGTAGACGCCCATACTATCGCACGTGTCATCGGTGAAAGAATTATAGAGACTGAGGTAAAGTCGTACCAAGATCTTGCATTGCTTATCAAAGAGGGAAAGATTGTTTATGAAAGAAGCGTTGTTATTGCGACCTATGCACTTTGTGGATTCGCCCACATACCTTCCCTTGCAATATTTGTTGGGGGTACAGCAAGCTTAGTTCCGGAAAGAAAAAAAGACATATCAATTCTTGGACTATGGGCTCTTATAGGGGCTAATATTGCTTGCTTTATTACAGGAGCCGTGGCAGGCATTTTTTACACCGGAGGCGGAACAACCCTCCTGAAATAAGTCCTCCCTCCTTATCTTTTGGCAGCCGGGGATACGGGCTTAACCTGTTTTGGTTTTTCGGGAGACGGTTTCTTTTTTTCAGTTTGTTGTTTCTTCTGTTGTGTCTTCGCTTCGGCTTCTCTTTTCTGCACCTTCATGTTGTCTATTTCGTTTTTCAGCTGTGCAATTTCGTTTTTCAGGCCATCCCTTTCTCTCAGCGACTTCTCAAGTCTTCCTTCTAAGTCAGCTACCTGTGATTTTATATTTTTTATTTCCGACAGCTCTCCCTTGAGAGCAGCCATGTTTGATCCCAGCGAAAGCACCATTGCACCAAGAATTACTACAACAATAACAAGGACAATGGTACCGATTGGTAGGCCCTTCAATAAAGAGAAGGCATTCCCTCCTTTTTTCGCACCTTTTTTCTCCTGGTTTTCCAAAAGTTTTAAAAGATCTTCGGTATCATCTGCCTTTTTAATATCTTCATCAAAATTAGCCATTTTATTATCTCCTCGTGCTGTTTAATAATGACTTTTCATACCATATTACTCTCCTAAAATACAGAATTAAAGTAAGTTTTTTCTGCTCTAAATTTGCGTATAACAGCCTGAAATGCATTGACAATCTTGCAAAAAAACGGTAATTTTCAAAAGGTTTTATGGATAGAACGCTTCTTCTCAATACAACCTTTGAGCCCCTCAGCGTGCTTTCGTGGAAAAAAGCAGTTACCCTGATTTTCCTCGGAAAAGTAGAAGTTCTTAAGGAATATGAAAAAGAAATAAAGGGTGTTTCACGAAACATCAGGCAGCCAGCAGTTATACGTCTCGTGCGTCTTGTTCGCAACAACCATACGAATGTCAAATTCTCCAGGAAGAATATTTTTTTACGTGACGACTTTACCTGTCAGTATTGTGGAAAAAAACATGATTCCAAAGGTCTTACCTGTGACCACATCATACCAAAATCCAGAGGTGGTGCCACAGAATGGACAAATATTGTTACTTCGTGTATCCGCTGCAACCATAAAAAAGGGGATAAACTTCCAGAAGAAGTGAATATGCACCCACGGAAGCGTCCTTCGCGGCCGAATGGCTTCTATATGCTTATGCTCCATCTTGGCGTTAAGAGCCTTCCAGATTATTGGAAGGACTATTTATTTCTGAGGGATTAATATGGATAGGGTTTGGGCACCATGGAGAATGGAATATATAACGGCTTCATCAAAAACAGATAACAAATGTTTTCTGTGCGTGGATCCGTCAACCGATGAAGAATCCCTTGTGGTAGGGAGAAATAGAACCGCATTTATCATCATGAATCGATTTCCCTATACAAATGGGCATGTAATGGTCGTGCCTGTAAGGCACACAGGTTCTCTCAACGATTTAACAGATGAGGAAGTTCTCGATATGATGCGTCTCGTGAAAATCATGGTCGCTATCCTTAAGAAGGAATTCAATGTTGACGGATTAAATATTGGGATAAATGTTGGCAGGGCAGCAGGCGCAGGTCTTGAGGAGCACTGTCACATTCATATTGTTCCTCGATGGTTTGGAGACACAAATTTTATGCCTATCCTCGGAGAGACAAGGGTGATATCTGAACACCTTTCTCTAAGTTACGAGAGGCTTAAGAGAAGGTTTCTTGAGAAATCTTTTTGATTCTTCACCGCCGGCACTGAGACCTGCAGATATCGTCAGGACGTTTACAAAAAAAAGCTTTCCCGAGCTCGCTCTTCCCCGCAGAGCGATAATAACATTCACCATTGGAGATGCTAAAGCACTTCTTAAGAATACCGATCATAAGCCAATTAAAGCATGGGAAAATTTCCGTAATCTTTTCTGGATTGTTGATAGCAAAACCATTGTAATACGATCCTACTTTGGCGGTCCCAATATAGCTGCTCTTGTTGAGGAGCTGTCTGCTTTTGGAGTTCGCGAGTTTGTTCTTTGGGGATATTGTGGAGGAATCTCAGATGATGTATCTATCGGTGACTTACTTATTGCAAAAGGCGCCGTGAGAGACGATGGTGTATCATACCATTATCTAAATAATAATGATGAGTTTGTTTACTCTACCTGGTTTGCCAAATGGCAGAAAACAGCAACAACATCTGGTATTACCCCTTCAATGATTTGGAGCTGTGATGCCCTCTACAGGGAAACAAGAAAAAAAATCAACCTATTTAGGAGTAAAGGTATTTATGGAGTAGAAATGGAGGTAGCCTCCTTCTACGCAGTCTGTAAAGCAAAAAGACTCAAGGGCATTGCTTTTTTAGTTGTCTCCGATACCTTTAGGGGAAACAGATGGAAACCAGGCTTTTTCGAAGAATCTTTTCGGGAGGGCACAAAAAGGCTCAAGAAATTTCTCTTCGAGCAGGCAATCCTCCATTAGCTCAACGACTCATCAATAAATATTTTAGATTAGACATACCACATCTCCATCTCAAAGCTCTCAGATGGAACCTCTACAGCGACATACCCTCTTTTGGGAAGTCTGTCAACCATCATATCTTTCACTTTCAAAGATACCCATATATGAATCTTTTCGCCTGTTTTTATCTCAAGCGCTTTCAAGGGACATTCTATTTCGAGGACATCGGCATATGCCATTGACACCGGGATTGGCGCCTCCGTTACAGCTCCCTTAACGCGGTATATTAATTTCATTGGAGACTGAGTAACGAGGTTTATTTCAAAAGACACATTACCCATATTCTCAATAAAATTTCGATCAATATCAGCACGAAGGAAAAACGAGGTATCATTGAAGCCATAATAACACCCCTTGATAAGTGTCACTGTATCATGCATTGCAACTCCATGACCTTTTCCTTCAATAAATCCTGATCCAATCCAATCGAAATAAGTAGTTACCTTTCCGTCAATTTTTGGGTAAATGAAGTCGATCGGTTCCCGGGTTGGCCGTATCTCCTGGTCCTCAAGAAGGATGGGTATTGCCAGTATCTCGGGAGGCTCCTTGCCGGAGAATCGGTATACATTTGCAAGATTTTCTCGGAAAAGAAAGTCAAAGATTTCATCGTTTTCCGACGAATGATCGTCACCATACCACCAGAACCAGTCACTACCTTCTGCTATGTAAATACTTTCCCATGCCTGATCGTTTTTCATTTCAGGGTCTTCTTTCTGCAGAAAATCTCGTGTCTGCGAAAGAAGGTTCCATCCAGTGTTATCCTCAACTTGACCAATCCAGATGGAGAAGTTATGGGCAATCCAAGAACCGGCAAATGTACTCGAAAGTCTTCCACAGTCTTCAGCATCATTCAAATATTCCCCAATAGTGGTAGGCACTATATTTTCCTCTTTAAGTATGCCATCATACAGATACCTGAGGAAATCCCAACCGTCATTTGCGTAGTTTTCCCATGCGTTTTCCCCATCCATGGCAATTGTAACAATTGGCATTTTAATACGGTCTTTTACCGAATTCCTTATTTCTTTGAGCCTTCTCAGGCAGTCGTTGGCAGCATCTTTTGCTCCCATCCTCGAATAGTGAAATGATATAAGATCGGAGAGCTGCTTGTCGCGGTATAGAACCTTAATAGACATCCCATCCCTTTCCCATTCATACGGTCGATACAGGAGATCAGGGTTCATCAGGATTCCGTATCCATCTCGAGCACCCTGGACTCCAAGGGTCTTGAAAAGAATATCTTCATCAGTAACCAGCCATTCTATACCGTGCTCAGCATAAAGAGCAAAAGACTCATTGCTTACAGAGCCTTCTGGCGGCCACATACCACGCGGAATAAAACCAAAGAGTTGAGAAAATAAATCTTTAGCTTTCTTTATCTGTTTGGATGCATCTTCTTTATGCCGAAATACCCTATCTGGAAGTGTAACGTCTGGTATTGCCTCCCTGGCTGCGTTACTGTCTATAAGAAGCGGGATAATTGGATGATAATACGGTGAGGTGGAAAGCTCGATTGTATCACTGCTGGAGAGATCCTTATAAATCGGGATGATTCCTTTTAGGATGCTTCGTTGCACTGACTCAATAATTTTTTTATCCTCTTCATTAAAAGATTTGCCTTTGGTTTTTAAATACTTTAACTCGTCATATTGTTCAAAGAATATTGGATCAATCCATGCGAGAAAGAATAAGACTTGAATGTCTCGCAGCTCTTCATCGGTAAAATATTCCTTGATTTCTTTTATGCCTTCCTTTGGATAGTAGAATCCCCTTTTTTTCAAGAGTTGAAAATAGCGTGGGAACGGCCTGATCATGTTGTCCCAGTTAGCATTAAAAAAATTCATTAAAAGGTAAATTTTTTGAGATTCCGTGAGATCCTTGGGCTCTGTTCTGAATATTTCTATATACGCATCTTTTACCTGCATATCTTCGTAATCAATTAACTGCCTCAGAAGAGAAGGAACAAGGTTGAAGTTTTGCTTCAGACCAGGAAACTCTTTTAAAATATATGCCATATCAAAATAATCTTTAGTTCCATGAAGAAGGACCCAGGGAAGTAGGTATTCACCTGTATAGAGATTTTTATAAAAAGGCTGATGCATATGCCATAGAAATGCGAGACGAATTCTATCCATCATTCTAACTCAATGAGATTAAATGAGACCCTATCGCCAAGCTCAAGAATACCCAGAGTTCTATTGCTCTTGTATGAGCCAGGGTTCAGCAGATGTATCTTCCCTCTCTTGGTGGATAAGGGAATATGAGAGTGGCCAAAAATTATCAAATCAACATTTTCAAACTTGCTGAGGACGAATTTTTCCAGCCAAAACGGAGAACCCCTTCCATGGGTTATACCTATTTTCCACCCCTCAATTTCTTCTATTCTTTTTTCCGGAAGGAGAGCCGACAGATCATAATCATCCATATTGCCTGCAACTGCCCTCAAATCCCAATTTGTTAAGAAGTCATGAACGAGACGCCCTGTCATATCTCCTGCGTGAATTACAATTTCGACATCAGCGAAGTACCTGGCTACCGTGGATTTAAAATCTTCCGTGGGTCTGCTGAGATGTGTATCAGAAATTACACCGATTTTCTTCATGAGGGTGTTACTTCTGCTGGAGGGCTTTATCAATTTCTACTGTGTTTGCACCGGAAATAGGCTTACCATTAACAATAAAGAACGGTGTGCTGGTTATCCCCATCTTTCTTGATACATCTTTGTGTATTCTCACAAGCTCATCGATGTCCGGTTTATTGCATGCTTCATATTTCTGGTGATCAAGCTTGCCTTGGAACGCTTCCTCATATGCTTTGGCCGTATCGTTTGAACAGAAGATGTATTTTACTTTATTTTCGGCATCTTTGTGCATCGGTAAAGGGAGAAAAAAAACATAGCGTGTAACATCCGTTTTCTGGCTTAAAAACGTTGAAGCTCTCCGGCAATATGGACAATCAGGGTCAGTAAATTCAAGTATTATATTTTTACCGCTTCCAATCTTCAAAGCTTTATCAAGAGGGAGGTTTTTGGACTTTGAAGCAATATTTTCATTCCGTCTTCTTGCCGTAATACTGGTTCCATTTCTATCGATAATTTCACCCAAAATCAAGTATCCTGGCTCTGGAGCAAAATAGCCTATTTGATTTTGAGCAATAATCTCATACACTCCTTTTATTTCAGTTGGCGAAATAGATTCTACCGGGATATTTGGAAAAAATTTCTTAAAATTATCTTCTATAGTCTGAGATGTTGCAAATCCCGGCGACAACGTCAGAAAAATGCCTACCACAAATAATGTTGTTAATCTGATATTCATTCCGTATATTCTCCCCATGAGCGTTTAATAAATTTTATACATTAGAACATTTGTCCGTAATATTCAACAAAATACAAACCGTTTCATGATGGTATCTTTCGACCGATGAATTGTGCCACGAATCAATATTACTTTCTGAACAGCGATAAGAGAATTGTAAGGATGATACTAATGATAATGCTTGTTGTAATGGGAAAATAGAAACTAAACCGCTCCTTTTTTATCATTATGTCGCCGGGTAGTTTTCCAATAAACGGGATCTTATCGCCAAGCGAGATAGCAATTCCCACGATTACAAGAATGATACCGAGTACTATGAACATCTTTCCGATTGCAGGCATCATGCTTCCTTATATCTGTCTCTCTCGCTAAATATGCACCCACAGTATTGCTGTCTATACATATTAACCTTTTTTGACTCCTCAATACCCTCTTTCCATCCTGCCCGAAAATCTCTATAGAGAAACCGAACTTTGTACCTATCGGCTAATTCGTGACAAATTTCCCGTATAACGTCATGGCGCTGATACTTGCTGTATAAAAGCGTTGTTGTAACAGCATCTGCTCTGTCTTCCGCCGCTTTTTGAAAAACTCTATTTAATCTGATTCTATAACAGAACACGCAACGATCCTTTCCCAGTTCTAAGGCCCCTTTCAAAAAGTTTTCAAGATCGTATTCTTCATCAATTTCAAGGGGAAGCAACGTCATTCTGGCATAATTTTCGAGAGTTAAGAGACGCTTACGGAATTCGGTTAAGGGATGGATGTTTGGGTTATAGAAATATCCGGTTATGTCCATCCCTTCTGACCTCAGACTCTTGAGTGTATAGACCGTGCACGGAGCGCAGCATATATGGAGTAATACATTCAATCTTTAACCACCTAAAATGCAATTCATGAACCTTACCAATGCTCAATAATAACATATTTGGGAACCTGTTGTTTATTTGTTTTCAAATGAATTTCCTTTCATAAAATTCAATTGAAATTTGTGATTCTGGAAAGTAACGATGTCGGACATTCCCCGCAAACATGCTTGATCGATCCTCAGGCGACCTTTGCTCATATTTTGCTAAAGAGCTTTTTCCGTATATAAAAGATAACGCTTCCTTGCCTTATGATGATTTGCCTGTGGAACACAAAACTCCCATGGAAATAAACATATTTGTGTTTAAGCTTTCTGTGATAATGCCGATTATCTTTCTACAGATTAAGACAGTCCACGGGCCTTGAGGTCGTGCTGATCCTACCGTAGCTTACCCCTCGGACATCAGCAGCCTTGGGGCCCCCTTTTTTAGTACTTCTTCGAAAAGATTTCCTGCAAAGAAAACGATTGTCCCTCAGGACGCTACACATATAAATAAGGCGGGATTTCACCCGCCTTATTATTTGTATTTGAATATGAATGACTCTTAATCCAATGCCCGCTCACCATTCTTTTCTTTAATGGCTGCCCTGGCGGCAGCAAGTTTGGCAACCGTTACCCTGTATGGTGAACAGCTTACATAGTCAAGCCCGGTTTTATGACAGAATTCTATTGAGTTTGGTTCTCCTCCGTGCTCTCCGCAAATACCGACTTTCAGGTTTTTCCGTACCTTTCTTCCGAGTTCAACACCAATCTTCATGAGTTTCCCTACACCACCTTCATCAATTCTTTGAAAAGGATCGAAGGCGTAGATGCCATTTTCCACATAAAATCTCAGGAACTTACCGGCATCGTCCCTGCTCATGCCTAAGGCTGTTTGCGTCAGGTCATTCGTTCCAAAAGAGAAGAACTCTGCCACAGTTCCGATTTCATCCGCCGTGATGGCTGCCCTTGGTATCTCAATCATAGTTCCGACTTTATAATCAATTTTAACTTTCGCCTTTTTCATCACTTCCTGTGCAACCCTGTCAACAACTTCTTTTTGTAAAACAAGTTCGGTTACGTTCCCAACCAGAGGAATCATGATTTCTGGTTTTACGTTAAAGCCTTTTTTCTTCATCTCACATGCCGCCTCGAATATTGCTTGGGACTGCATCTCTGTGATCTCTGGAAACACTATTCCCAATCTGCACCCACGATGACCAAGCATTGGATTTGCCTCATGAAGATTCTGCACTTTTGTTGCAACCTTTTCCGCAGAGACACCCATTTTCTTTGCCAGATCCTTGATCTCTTTTTCTGTGTGGGGTAAAAATTCGTGAAGCGGTGGATCAAGAGTCCTTATAGTTACCGGCAAATCCTTCATAACCTTGAAAAGTCCTGCAAAATCTTTTCGCTGCATGGGAAGGAGCTTCTTGAGGGCTTTTATCCTACCCTCTTTGTCGTCAGCAATAATCATCTCCCGAACAGCATCAATTCTTTCACCTTCAAAGAACATATGTTCAGTCCTGCATAGACCAATCCCTTCGGCACCAAAGGCAACGGCTATTGCCGCCTGATCAGGTTGATCTGCGTTTGTGCGGATCCCGAGTTTTCTCGTTTCGTCTGCCCATTTCATAAGGAGAGCAAAGTCTTGATATATCTGTGATTGCGACGGTTTTAGTGTCTTGTCGACAAGAACTCGTAAAACCTCTGATGGTATGGTTTTTATTTCGCCATTAAAAACTTCACCTGTCGTGCCGTCGATGGAAATGTATCCACCTTCCTTAATCGTCTTACCATTCACTGATATCGTTTTCTTCCTATAATCGATATCAAGCTCTCCGCATCCCGCCACACACACTTTTCCCATCTGGCGGGCTACAAGGGCAGCATGGCTTGTCATACCTCCGCGGGATGTTAGGATACCCTGAGCAGCATTCATGCCCCGTATATCTTCCGGTGACGTCTCTATCCGGACCAGGATAACTTTCTCACCTTTTGCCGCCCATGCTTCTGCATCCTGCGCATTAAAAACAACCTTACCTGTCGCAGCGCCAGGACCTGCATTGAGTCCTTTTGTCATTAAATTACCCGATTTGAGGGTCTTCTCCTTTTCTTTTGGGTCAAATATAGGACGCAGCAACTGGTTGAGTTGCTCGGGCTCAACCCTCATGAGAGCCTCCTCCTTGTCAATAAGCTTCTCTTTTACCATATCCACGGCAATCTTGAATGCTGAAAATGCTGTTCTTTTTCCTGTCCTTGTTTGCAGCATCCATAATTTGCCATTTTGGATGGTAAACTCAATGTCCTGCATATCCTTAAAATGGTGTTCAAGGATATGGATGATCTTCAAAAGCTCCTTGTAGATGTTTGGCATGACCTCTTCGAGGGATTTGACTGATTTATCAGTTTTCTGCTTCTTGTTGATAGGAAGCGGGGTTCTGATACCAGCAACCACATCCTCTCCCTGTGCATTCAACAGGTATTCGCCATAGAATTGGTTTTCTCCAGTTGCGGGGTTCCTTGTGAAAGCAACGCCCGTTCCGCAGTTTGCACCCATATTACCAAAAACCATGCATTGAACATTGACGGCAGTTCCCCATGTGTCAGGAATGTTGTTCAGTTCCCTGTATGCGATTGCTCTTTCGGTATTCCATGATTTGAAAACTGCTCCAATTGCACCCCACAACTGCTCCAACGGGTCTTCGGGAAAGATAATACCAAGTCGTTTCTTAATGAGAGCTTTGAAGTTTTTCACCAGATCTTTCAAATCAGCAACAGATAATTCAGTGTCAAGTTTAATCGAACGTTCCTTCTTTTTCTTTTCAATCAGATCCTCAAAAGGATCATGTTCTTCTTTGCTCTGTGGTTTAAGTCCAAGAACAACGTCGCCATACATCTGTACGAATCGTCTATAGCAGTCATAGGCGAACCATTCGTTCTTTGTAAGTTCACCTAAACCCTTAACAGTTTTTTCATTCAGTCCAAGATTAAGGACAGTGTCCATCATGCCTGGCATACTAACCCGTGCACCTGATCTAACTGAAAAGAGCAATGGATTCTTTGGATCCCCGAAGATGGAGCCCATCTCTTTTTCTACTTTTTTCAGATTTTTGAGAACTTCTTCCTTGAGTCCATCAGGGAATGTCATTTTATGTTGGTAGAAATAGACGCATGCCTCTGTCGTGATTGTAAAACCTGGAGGGACTGGTATCCCAAGATTAACCATTTCGGCAAGACCGGCGCCCTTGCCTCCAAGAAGATTTCTAAGTTTCTCGCCTCCCTCTGCTTTCTTACCGCCAAAGAAATAGACATATTTTTTCATTCCTTCCTCCCTACTCAATGCGTATTTTTGAAAAATCGGCATATGTGAGAAACATATCCTTAATCTTTTTGAGCAGCGCCAATCTATTGTTCTTGATATTTTCATCCTTGTCCATAACAAAAACCTTATCGAAATACGTGTCTATACTCTCTTTGAAGCTCACAAGGATGGTAATGGCATCATCATAATTTCTTGTCCTCATGGTTGAAAAGAACTCTTCTTTTTTGGATTCATACAAACCGAATAACGCTTCTTCTTCTTTTTCCTTGAAAAGCGTTGGATTAACCTCATAATCGTCAGATATCTGTTTCGTTATATTATAGGCCCTCTTAAAACCAACCAGGAGCTTCTGAAAATCTTCGACAGACTTTTGCGATTCCAATGCTACAAGCCTTAAGTAACCATCATAGATATCCTCACCCACAACCGGAAGGACACTCTCAACAAATTCCTGGTTATGGCCCTCATCAATCATTGAAAACTTAAATCGCGCAGTTATAAAATCTGTAAGAGAATCTCTGGTTTCTTCAAAATTCAGTCGTTTCGCAATGCCTTTACCGCTTTCATAGGCAGCTTTAATAAGTGCCTCAAGAGGAATGTTCATTTTTTTATCAATGGCAATTTTAATGATACCCAGTGTCTGTCTTCGTAAAGCATACGGGTCAAGGTTTCCCGTAGGCATTATCCCTACAGAGAAAAAAGAAACTATGCTATCGACCTTGTCTGCAATAGCAATAATCGATCCGAGCTGCGTCTGTGGCAGTGCACCGTTTCCGCTGCTTGGCAAATAATGCTCTTCTACAGAGGCAGCAACTTCAGGGTTTTCTCCCTGAACCTGGGCATAGATCCTTCCCATAGTCCCCTGTAGTTCAGGAAACTCACCCACCATGTGGGTGAGTAAATCAGCTTTGATAATCTTAACTGCTTTTTCTATTAAACCCATATCATCATACTTAACAACCGAACAAAGATAACGGCATATGGATAATACCCTGTCAGTTTTGTCTTTGAGTGTCCCAAGCTTAACATGGAATACAATAGATGAAAGACGATCATACAATTGGTCAAGACGTATTTTCTTGTCCTCTTCAAAGAAAAACTCTGCATCGGCAAGCCGTGCCCTGAGCACCTTTTCGTTTCCTTTTATAACGACCTTGTCATCAACGGGTTTTGTGTTGGCAAAGAATATGAAAAACGGCATGAGATCCCCTTTTCCATCCTGGATAGGTATATATCGTTGATGGCTTTTCATAACATTCTCTAACACCTCTTTCGGTATCTTGAGAAATTTTTTATCAAAGCCTCCACACAGGGGATAAGGAAATTCGGTGATGTAAAGGATTTCGTGTATAAGCGCTTTTTCTCTCAGTGCTTTGCCTTGGACTTGGTTTTCAATTCTTTCTATACCTTCTTCAATGATGGACATGCGTTCTGCCTCATCGATAATGACCGCATTCGAACGCAATATATCGACGTATTCTGATGGCTCCCCTATGGTAACAGGACCCTGAGAAAGAAATCTATGGCAGAATGTAAAGTTTCCGCTTTTGACGTCTGCAATTTGAACACTAATCTGCTCTTTTTCAAAGAGGATAAGAAGCCACTGGATAGGACGGGCAAACTCAAACGATTCTGCCCCCCATCGCATTTTCTTCTGGAAAGGAATTTTACCAATGACATCTCTTAACAAACTTGGAAGTACCACCGAAGTAGGCTCGCCCTTCTCTCCTCTTTCTACAATAACAAAGTCGATTCCATCTTTTTGACCCTTTTTTAGGTCTGCAACCTCTACGTTTTGCGATCTGGCGAAACCCATAGCAGCCTTTGTCGGATTACCGGTTTCATCAAATGCCCTGTTATATGGGGGACCATATTTAATAATAACCGTTTCATCTTGTTTTTCTGCTAATCCATGCACAAATGCGGTGATCCTTCTGGGTGTAGCAGATATTTTTATACTATTGAAAGGTATCCTTGCAGCCTTCAGACTTTCTTGAAGAGATTTTGCAAAGCCTTCCTTGGCAGGTTCAATAAAACGTGCGGGGATTTCTTCCACACCAATCTCGAATAATAATGTTTTCACCGTAAGTTTATCCTGTTCTTTGAGATAAAGTTGGAAACTCTGTCTCTCAATCTGGAATCTATAAACCGAAACGACTAATTATTTTTTAAAAGAGGGAAACCAAGTTCTTCTCTTTTTTTCACATATAACTCTGCACAGATCTTGGCAAGGTTCCGGACCCGTGCTATGTAGTTTGCTCTCTCCGTCACGCTGATGGCTCCCCGTGCATCGAGCAAATTAAAAATGTGTGAACACTTCAAACAATAATCGTACGATGGAAATATGAGCCCTCTTCCATTCACCAGCTTTTCACCTTCACGCTCATAAACATTGAAAAGCTCCCGTAACATAGTAGAATCAGACTCCTCAAAATTATAGATGGAAAATTCGCGCTCGGACTCAAGAAAAACATCACCATAGCGAACATTTTCATTCCATCTAACATGGTACACATTATCTACATCTTGAAGATACATGGCGATTCTTTCTGCGCCGTATGTTATCTCAACCGTTATTGGTGAAAGGTCAATGCCGCCGCACTGTTGAAAGTATGTAAACTGGGTAATCTCCATGCCGTCTAGCCACACTTCCCATCCGAGCCCCCATGCCCCAAGAGTAGGCGATTCCCAGTCATCTTCGACAAACCGAATATCATGATAGGCGGGGTCTATTCCGAAGCTTTTAAGGCTTTCAATATAGATATTCTGAATATCTTTAGGAGACGGCTTCATAATAACCTGGAACTGGTAGTAGTGTTGAAGTCGATTCGGATTCTCTCCGTATCTGCCGTCAGCTGGTCTCCTTGATGGTTGAACATATGCCGTGTTCCATGGTTCTGGACCTAAAGATCGAAGAAAAGTAGCAGGATGAAAAGTTCCAGCCCCCACTTCGATATCGTACGGCTGTTGGATAATACAACCTTTTTCAGCCCAGAATTTTTGAAGTGATATGATGAGATCCTGAAAATACATAGTCTTTTGCGCAAAATGTATATCATAAAAGATGGGTTTTTTGCCATTATTTTGTTTATATATTGATAAATCACGCCGGCGTTGCTATCCTTTGTTTATAAAAAGGTATATGGTTACCAAAGATTTCATCCTGAAAATACTTGATGCAGCAAGTATGCAACGGTGGAATGACAAGATTCGTCCAGTTGATCTCAGAGAGCTTGACAAACAGGCCCATAAGATGATTGTCGCCTACTTCCTGGCCAAGTTTGAGGAATCAAGGGATGGGTTCGACTGGCTTGAAATAATTAACGGTGGCCTCTTTGAGTTCCTTCAGCGTCTTGTTATTACAGATTTGAAGCCCCAGATCTTTGATCGTATAAAGCAAGACCATACAAAGTACGAGCAACTAAATGAATGGGTTTTCCAACGCCTCGGGTCGATTATCTCGCCACTGGGAGAAGAGTTCAGTCATAAATTCAGATCATACTTTGTGCACACTGATAACACCATCAACAAACGCATCCTGAGTGCTGCCCATTTTTATGCAACCCGGTGGGAATTCAACATCATCGAACGAGCAAACCCCCAAGGCTACGAGATACAAGATATAAAGAAACATCTTCAAGAAAAACAGGAACGTTACTCCGATCTTACAGGCATTCAACAGCTTGCGCTCTATGAGAAATACCGCAATTTTCTTGATCTCTGCGGTCAGCTAAGATTTCAGCATAGATGGGGACACATTACCATGGTTCCCCGTACCTCTGTACTTGGCCATATGCTGACAGTCGCATTTCTCTCATACCTTTTCACCATAGAAATGAAGGGATGCACGAAACGATGTGTAAATAATTACCTCACCGGCCTGTTCCATGATCTTCCAGAGGTGCTCACCAGAGATATTATTTCACCAGTAAAAAGATCCATCGAAGGACTGGATGAACTTATAAAACTTTATGAGAAAGAGCAGATGGAGAAAGAGGTTTACAGCTCAATTCCTCAAGAGTGGCATCCCGAGATGAGGATGTTTACCGAGAACGAGTTTCTGAGTATTGCAGTAATTAAGGGGATAATTGAGCATGTTGATTCGGATACGATCAGCAGGAAGTTTAATGAAGATTCGTTTAATCCCAGAGACGGAGAGCTTGTTAAGGCAACGGACGACCTTACTGCTCTTGTTGAAGCCTATATCGCTATAGGCAATGGCATTCAGTCAAAAGACCTCGATAATTCACGAAGATCTATTAAGAAGAGATATCGAGAGAGAAAAATCGGAGGTATTGATTTTGGCTTGATCACTGAGTGGTTTTAATGCTCCCGTATACACAATCATACGGGCAGGAAATATAAACAGGGGAATGAAAAACAGTATCAAATGGCTGTGACTTCAACAAAAAGGCAAAGAAAAAAGAAAGATAGACCGGGGCTTTTTCGTGACATTCTCGAAACAGCCACCGTCCTCAGTTCAAGCGAAATCCCTGAAAAGGCTATAGAGACGGTTCTCAATCATCTCTGTGAAAGATTGGGGAAAAGGGCTCGCTGTGCCCTCCTCGAAGGGGAAGAATTGAGGCTTCGCCTTTGGGCAGGGGAACACAGCTGTCCCATAGATGGCGTAAAAATAAGAGAAAACAGTATCGTATGGGATGTTGTAAAAAAAGGCGTTCCTATCAACCTTACCAATGCACACCAATCAGATCATTTTGAACACACGTTAGGCGATCCTATAAATGTTAAATCCATCATCCCGCTGAGCTATGTAGATCCTCTGACTAAAAAACAAACGAAATTCGGTGCCCTCATTGTTGATTCAGGGAAGGAGGGCGTTCCAATTTCTGAAAAAGATTTCGAGTATCTGCAGGTGATTGGTAAGTTAATTAGCGCTATTGTTGGAAGAAAAGAGCTTATCAAGCAACTAATGCTGTCATGTCGACGCCAAGAAGCAATCTTAATGGATGCTGCACATAATTTTCGAAACGATATACTTGTTATAGGAGGATTCTCCCGGAGAATTGCCAAGTTAGCTGAAAATACAGAATTAGCAAAAACAGCTCAGGATCTTCAAGAAGAAGTGAGAGATCTTGAAAAACATTTCGCCGAGTTTGAGAAGTATATGGTATATGAGTCAATAACCTGAATCTTTTCACGATGTCGACAAACGTGCATAATTCGGGTTACAATTATCGAAAAAACAAAAACCAGTATGCTGTAATTCCTGACATGGAAACAGGTTCACACGGAGGCGACATGAAAATATTTTTTTCTTTAGTATTTCTAATGCCATTCATTTTTGGTACACCTCAGGCAAAAAGCGCGGAATGGGTGTCTTTAGGCACAGCATTGGGAGATAATAAATTTTATTATGATAATGAATCTCTGACAAAGCTTCCAAACGGGATAGTAAAGTTTTGGGAAAAGATTGAATATTCTCCCAAACAAAGAAAGGAACGTATTAAATGGAGAACAACCAAAGGATATAGTGTTACCCGGTATGACACCCTGAGCCACACTCTAAATTTAATCGAAGTAAATTGCCCAACACGAGAGTCGCGGACAATGATGACAGTTGATTACTCATCCACTTTTGGATCGCTTGACTCGAATACGTTCAAATGGCAGCCCTCTGAAGGATGGTCACCCATAATACCTGACTCGATGATGGAGAGTATTTTTGAGGCCGTTTGTCAATCGCAGGATAAGAAATAGCAAAAAGGTGGATATATTATGATTGAAAATGCCTATGTATGTTTTTTCGATGTCCTAGGCTTTACTTCCAGCTTCATCTCAGGAAAACTCTCAAAAAGATATGAAGGCTTAATTGAGATGACGAACAGATTGAACGACCGGGATGTAACAATATTTCTCATGTCAGACAGCATCCTGTGTGTTTCATCAAATTTTCAAAAACTATTGGATACCGCCAAGGAATTCTATACATGGGGCATTCTCAAAGATTTTTGGCTCAGAGGCGCCATAACACGGGGAAGCGTGACGCAGTATAGGGAACGTGTTGTCACAGAGCCAAACAGATTTATTATTCCTTTCTTAGGCGATGGATACCTGAGAGCCTACACGATTGAGGTAACGCTCAATATATCAGGTGTAGCATTGGATTCGATTTTTTTCGAAACAGATGAATCAAATCCTGGTTTTAAAAGGGGGATTGACTATATTGAGTATGAAGAATATCTGCCAAAGGTCGGGTATGAGGGTAAAAAGAAACTCCTTCTTCCAAAGGCAGATTCCCTTCGTCAGGTTGTCGATACCATGTATTTCGCCGAAATGCTTGAGTCTCATGTTGAAGATATTGATAAGTATATAAACACGTTCTGTTTTTACATCCAACACCTTCTTGAGCGTGCAAGCACAGAGAACCTCATCTCCTTCGTTCAGAAAATGATGAAAGAGTTTGAGTTCCAGGCCGGGCGTATTCTTATTCCTACCAAAATTGTAACAATCTTCATAGCAATGATTCAGGGATTGTTCAACCGATACAGGTCTTCAGAAGGGATACATCAGTGTGATCCAGGGCAACTTACGTTTCTTGTCAGCCAGATAGTCTCTGTTTTAAAACAGCAAGGGTACCTCTCTGCTTTTGTCGACACCCTTCTCAATTTCGACAAAATGAGGCAAACCTCTCTATACAGAGAAATTAACAACCTCAGCCGGTTATAGACCACTTATATAAAACGAACAGCACAATTCGCCATCAAGCCGCCCGGTTTTCAACCAAGCGGCTTGATTCCCCATACGTCCCACATTGTTTATCACTATCAAGAATTTGATAAAGTTCCCTTAATGCTCCTGGCCCACGAACGGATTGCGTTCCAGTCCCGGAAGTCTCCTTCGGGAGATCCTTTGGACTTCAGAATCTTCTTGTTTAACCAAGAAAGGTTATTGTAGTCCATTGCTCCGGCAAACGTTCCGATTCCAACAGGCTTTACTCTTGGTACAGCCTTAAGAATAGGATCCATGTATGACAACATTTCTGGCCTTTTCTCAGGATGATGCGCCAGTGTCATACCAACAAGAAAATATGCGACAGGTATTTTGCGCAAGGCATCTTCGTTTTCCTGTATAAAATCTATCGCCTCAGGCATCCATTTTCCCATATAAATGGGGCCGCCTATGATCACTCCCTGATATGAAGAAATGTTATTGGCATTCTTGATTAAGACCACGTCTGCTGTTCCATTGTTGCTGCACAATTCCTTTCCAATGGCATCTGCAACTCCTCCAGTGGAACCATATTTGCTCGTATAGGCGACCAATATCCTCTTTTCCATATTCTTCTCAACTCCACATTTTCCTTCATAAAAATCACTTTTCGCTGCGTGAGCATTTGACGCCGGCAAAATCCCGCTACCTGAAGCCAAAGAACATACTCCGGCACCGATTAATACCGAACCTGCTATCATGAATTCTCTTCTTGATATAGCCTTCATCGCCCTCCCTCCCCGCAACGACCATGCGCTGCCATCCTTTCCCGTATTGCACTCATCACTTTCTGTTTTTGTGCATTATCAAGGCTTCCGTAAAAAACAGCTATGAGATCAAGGTCGGTCTGCATAATGCCCGAAATATCCTGAATCTTCTTTTTCATTATCTTTGTTAAGCTCACAACATCGGGGACTTCCTTGGCCATCTCCTCAAGGAAGACTTTTCTCAGTCTCACCCGTTCTTCATTCGCTCCAGAAAAATGCCCTTTCATGCTTTTCCGTAGTTCATCATATTTTTCTTTCTGAATAGGTGTGAGATTTAAATCCTGTATCCTATTGTCAAGCCTCCAAAAAGCGAATTCAATCATTTCACCCCTATCCCATGAGCCATGATGGAACCCCCTGCCGAAGGGTCCAAAAGATGGACTGCATCCTGGCCATCCAGCAAGCCCCCACGCTGCAAAGACTCCAAAACCCGAAAGAATCACCAGGAGTATAACTCCGCCAATAACCATGAAACGCTTTCGTATCTTCATATCTTTCCTCCTTAGAAGTTTTTGCTCTTGGTCACTGCCTCATTCCCATATAGAATACCGGAGGAATGTAAAGATATTTTTGCCAGGATGTAAAAAAGTGTAAAATAAGTGTAAAAGTTTGAAAAAAGAGGTGACATCTGTGGGAAATACGGCTCTAATCATAGATGACGATGAAAAGCTTTGCAGGCTTCTTGGGCAGTATCTTATGGACAACGGTTTTCGCACCGTTCGTCTGGCAGATGGATCGAACGTGCTACAAACCCTGTCAGTTGAGCTACCCGATATCGTTATCCTGGACATTATGTTGCCGGAAAAGGATGGTTTAGAGGTGCTGAAGGAGATTAGAAGGGACCACTCGATCCCCGTTATCATGCTCACAGCAAAAGGAGATGACACTGACCGCATCGTGGGGCTTGAGCTGGGCGCAGATGATTATTTGCCAAAACCATTCAATCCAAGGGAGCTCCTTGCTCGGATAAAGGCAGTTTTGCGAAGGTCAGCACACAGAAGCAAGGATACAGACCTTCAGCCCCATTGCGTTTCTATCACGGCAGGTGGCATTACGCTGAACATGGCAAAACAAGTCGTAGTTGTCTCTGGGAATGAGCTGGAACTTTCCACCGCCGAATACAGGATTCTTGAAGTCCTCATGAAAAATCCCAACATGGTCTTGAGCCGGGATCAGCTCATGACATTGTCCCGTGGGCGGGATTTCACAGCCTTTGACCGGAGTATCGATGTTCACATTAGTAAACTCAGAGCCAAGGTAGAAGACGATCCCCAGTCGCCGGCACGGATAAAAACAGTGTGGGGATCAGGTTACATGTTTGTGGATACACCATGAAGCTCAGGTCAATATACGCAAAGATAGTACTATCGTTCCTTGTAGTTATCATTGTCACTGAGGTTCTTGTCTTCTTCCTCTTCATTATGATCCCAGCCAGACACTTTACCGCCAGATTCGAGCAGTTTGTCAAATCCAGGGTCTTCGTAATGAAGGAAATTGTTGAGGATAAGGTNCGATCCGTACCACCTGCCGACTGGCCTGAGAACAGCTCCCTCAAAGTTTTTGTTTCCGATTTTGGCAAACTNCTTGGGGCTCCTGTGTGGATAACAAGAGAGGATGGCTCAGNGGCTCTGAAGTCTTTCTCCGGCGAAATCCCTGATCTTCTTGAAACCACCCTGAAAGACAGACAGGGAAGACAAAGAATTTCCGCTATACGACCCTTCAGGGATTTCGATTTTTACACTACTGTTCCCATAGAATTATCCGGAACAAGAATGGGCACAATCCATATACTGTTCAACAGGCCTACCACCTCTCCTCCCAAAGGATTTTTCGCATTCGGACTGCTCATAATTGGTATCATAGTCGCGCTTTCTGCCATTCCCGTTACCAGGCTTATCACGATACGTATTAATAAGCTCCGTCAATCCGCCCGTATCATTGCACACGGAAATCTCTCCCACAGGGCTACCGTTATGGGTAAAGACGAAATTAGCGACCTGGCCCAAACCTTCAATGATATGACGGATAAGCTCGAAAATATAATTGTAAGCGGCAAGGAGCTTACAGCCAATGTATCACATGAGCTTCGGACTCCCTTGACACGTATTCGGATGGCAGAGGAACTTCTCCAAAAAAGGATTGCACAGGGGAAAACAGAGGATCTTCCGGGGCTTCTCGAAGGAATCCGAGAAGATGTAGATGAACTCGATGGTTTGATCGAGCGCATGCTCGATCTGTCAAAACTGGAAATGAATCAATCACCTTTTAGGCCCGAGTTGCTTGATCCTTCAACTCTTATAAAAAAACTGCTGGAGAAGCTTCAGCCGATGATCGAGCAAAAGGCCCTCCATGTGTCAACCGACCTCTCCTATAACCCTCCTTTCCTCGCAGATAAAGATGCTCTTCATGTGGCGTTGATGAATGTGTTTGAAAATGCAGTCAAGTATTCCCCACAGAAGGGGGACATATCAATACGGATGGAGTGGACGCTTGATGCTCTAAAAATAACTGTCATAAATTCCACTGAGGAACTTTCACGGGAAGATCTTTCACGCATTTTCCATCCCTTTCACCGGTTAAAAAGGTCCAGCACCCCTGGCTCAGGCTTAGGACTCACAATTGCCAAAAAGGCTGTTGAAAAACATCACGGTACGATAGAGGCGCTGAATAAAGAAAAAGGATTAGAAATACGAATAACCCTTCCCCGGAATCAAGGATAGAATGACCCCCAGCGTGATGGCTTGCCAGCTTATTAGTTTTATAGCTTAATCACCTTTATGAATGGCGCCGCCATTCGTATTTTTACTTTCAGCTTGAGTCTTCTAAATTTTTAGACGCTATCCACGTGGGAAGGGGCTGACTCTTTTTTGGGGATACAGTCTCGCTTTCACAACTCGGACACTTCGGTATTCCTTTCTCCTCTTCGTATACCAGGAACGCGCGACCGCAATCCTTGCATTCATATTCCTTACCCGGCATTTTTTCGCCTCCCCTTAGCTGTGTTCGTTAAAAATACTATACTATACTATATTATTAGCGTATCCTGACACCTTTTGCGATTGAATGAAATCACCTTAACTGATCGTTACATGGCGCCAAAAAATCGAAATACTCCAAAAAAGAATACTAAGGTAAATAGGTAGAGTGCAACACAATAAAGGGTTAAAGAAACTAGACCTACAATAAGAAGAAAAACGACATTCCTGTATTTTTTTTCTAAACGACTATACATATAGATAGTGGTCGGAATCGAGCAAACAAAGATGACCATAAGGTGTAAAAAAGGAACTCCCTCAAAGAGCAACCGTTCGAAGTTTAACTGCAAAACATCGAAAGGGAACATCGATCCGGACATACTCATTAAGAAGATGTAGAATATCGGAAAAAATGAGACGCAAATTCCTACGAACTTGTAATCTTTCAATCGTTGATTCCATTGATGAGCTGATTCATCATGATCAGCTCTATCTTTAGCACGCTCCATTACCTCAGGGAGAAAAATCGCTATGGACATTATCAGGAAGACGGCTATCGGAACAAGTGTTCTTGCTGTAAGAAATAAAGAAAGAGGGCGATTCATAAATATGATACCAAAGTGAACAATACCATAACCAATAAACAAAAAGCGTGTCCAGCGATAACCTCGAAACAAACCCACTCCACAGATCACGCAAGTAGCGAGGAACAGATAGGTATCGATATACAATACTATTGTTCTCACATTTCGGCCAAATAGTTGTCCGAGGTTTGGATGACCAATTAATTGCAGCGTATAGACAACGAGCCAGAGTCCGCCCCAAACAATAAGGCTAAGAGCAATAATCGTTAAATACACAGGTCTTTTCGACATTTACTCCCCCATGTGCTGTAATCTTTTGAAAAGCTATTTGTTTTTTCATCGGCGAAAAGTTGACAGAGTTAAATGTTTGCCGGTGAGTGGCAAATCCCATCTTTGTCGGCTATACTATAATCCGTGATATCATATGGCATTACTATCCATACATGATCTTTCAATGAACTTCGGAGGGCCACAGCTATTAGATGGCGTTACACTCCAAATAGAAGCTGGGGAAAGGATCGGTCTGCTTGGACGAAACGGTTCCGGCAAATCAACCCTTATGAAACTCCTCGCCGGACAAATCTCCCCTGACACAGGAAGATTTGTCCGAAGCGGTGATGTAAGAGTCGCCATGCTACCCCAGGACGTCCCCAATGACCTGCCGGGAACAGTCTATGACGTTGTTGCATCCGGCAGCATGGAACATGTGGGGTTGCTCAGTGAATACCACGAGCTTACCTTCCAGATTAGCTACGGTGGCGATGACAGCCTTATCAAAAAGCTCGAGGAAATCCAGCACCGAATAGAGGTATGCGGTGCCTGGCATTACCACCGGCAAGTTGAAACAATACTTGCAAAAACTGAACTGGATGGGGATGCTCAGTTCAGGGTTTTATCTGCAGGGCTCAAGCGTCGTGTTTTTCTGGCAAGGGCGCTTTCGAATGAACCTGATATCCTGCTCCTTGATGAGCCTACGAACCATCTCGATATCGACACAATCATCTGGCTCGAGAATTTTCTAATCAAATACGAAAAAACACTCATATTCGTAACCCATGACAGAGCATTTTTGCAGCGATTAGCAACGCGGATAGTAGAAATAGACTGGGGCAGCATTAAGTGCTTTCCCTGTGATTACAAAACATTGCTTAACCGACGGCAGGCACTACTTGAGCTAGAAGAGAAGGAATGGCACCAGTTCGACAGAAAACTGGATAAAGAAGAGGCCTGGATAAGGCAAGGTGTTAAGGCCCGCCGTACCCGCAACGAGGGGAGAGTCCGGGCCCTCATGGAGATGCGTCAGGAACGCGCTCGAAGGCAGGAGCAGGAAGGTGTTGCTCACCTTACGATCCAGGAAGCGGAACGCACTGGACGTATGGTTGTCAATGCTGAAAAGATCAGCTTTTCCTGGAATGATAAGAAGATCGTACAATCCTTCTCCGCCATAATCTTGCGTGGTGATAAGATTGGCATCATCGGACCGAACGGGTCGGGAAAGACCACACTTCTCAGAATTCTCCTGGGTGAACTCACACCACAACAAGGAAAGATTCGTCTGGGCGCAAATATCAGAATCGCCTACTTTGATCAACTCCGGGAACAGCTCGATGAAGCAAAAACCCTTAGGGACAATGTAGCAGACGGCAATGATACCGTAACTGTTTGCGGAGCCTCGCGGCACGTCATGGGTTATCTTCAAGACTTTCTCTTCTCACCGGGGCAAATCATGGGACCTGTCAGCTCTCTATCGGGCGGCGAACACAACCGCCTGCTTCTGGCAAAGTTGTTTGCCCAGCCTTCCAACGTACTTGTCCTCGACGAACCCACAAACGACCTTGACACCGAAACACTGGAACTTCTTGAGGACCGGCTTCTCGAATACAATGGCACTATTCTAATAGTCAGTCATGACAGAGAGTTTCTCAATAATGTGGTGACCTCCACCATTGTCTTCGAGGGTGAGGGAAACCTTTATGAATATGTCGGGGGTTATGATGACTGGCTCAGGCAAAGGAAAGATCGGCTAACACCTTTAAAGCCACCCACCTCGAATGAACAGAAGCAAAAGAAGCCAAGACCACCAAGGGAGAAACAAAAACTATCCTTTAAAGAAACCAAAGAACTGGATGCCTTGCCACAAGCAATCGAAGCCCTGGAAGATGAAAAGCAGCGTCTTGTAGCAACTCTGAATTCACCTGAATTTTACAAGGGCCATGATTTGGCCAAAATACATGGGGCAAACAATCGCCTTGAGACTTTGGAAAAAGAGCTTGATAAGGCTTATCATCGCTGGGACGAACTGGAAAGTATGGCCACAAAATTTGACTCTCAAACCGACTGATAAAAAAAGACAATTATAAATCTTGAATAAAGTTCGTCTTTCTTTCAATCTTTCGGTCAATTAAGGACTTAAGGATCGCCGGTTCTCGTATGATATCTGCTTTCCTCAATCTGGAAAGCCTTTTTACCAGATACTCAACTCGCAAAGCATGTTTTTGACTACCAACCGGCATTACAACCATTAGCGTGATAGGCCCCCTGCCCCGCAGAAATTTGGCTCCTTTTGTACCATTACCCTGATGTTCCTCAAATCGCCTTGCAATATCGGTAGTGATTCCGGTGTAGATCTTCTGATCCTTACCCATTACCATATAAATCGACCAGATTTTCGCCAAACCGATCACCTCTAGAATCTGTTATTTTCAAAAAATATTTTGGCCCTCTCCTGTGCTTCTTCAACGCTCTTGCTCCCTTGAATTTGTGAACTAAACAGATGCCCAAATTGGTAGTTTCTCGCGAAATAGTGGGTAAATTCCTTCAGTCTCCCAAGTCGCCGTTCAGGCATGAAAAGGTCATTTATGAACTCTATAAAGGAGCCATAGACATCGGGTAGAAACACTACCGGCTCAGCTATGTTACAGCCATATACCTCCCGGGCAATTTCGGCAAAAAGCCACGGTTTCACAACTGCCCCGCGGCCAAGCATCAGCCCGTCGGCGCCACTTACCCGCAGACAATCTTTGGCGTCCTGGACAGTGAATATTCCACCGTTGGCTATAACGGGAATCCCGACCCATTCCTTTATCATTGCGATCCACTCCCATCGAGGCCTTCTGGAAAATTGCTCATTTTTAAGACGGGCATGGACCGACAGCATATCAATGCCTTCATCTTCGAGCATAGCGCAAAAGTCCCGCAATATCTTCCCATCGAGCTCAGCTCCGAGCCTGATTTTTGCGCTGATGGGCAGTTGTGTGCCTCTCCTTGCTTCCCTCACTATTCGGCGGGCATTCTCAGGCTGTTCCATAAGCATGGAGCCCCCTCCTGAATTACATATATTCCGAACGGGACAACCCATATTCAGATCAACAGCATCGGCCTGAAGCTTATGAAGTTTATCTACTGCCGGGCCGGTATCTGTATCCGTAGAAACCAGGAGTTGATAAGAAAGTGGCTTCTCCAATCCAGTTCTCATCAAATAAGGAGACATCATCGGGTTCTCGGTGGGTAGCCTTTTTGCCCAAAGCATTTCCGTTGACAAGAGGCCTACCCCTCCAAATCCCGATAAAATCTGCCGGAAGGCGCTGTGTGTAAGACCTGCCATTGGTGCCAGGAACATAGGTGGGTCAAGCGTAAGGTTCCGAATTCTAAGTGACGCCATAACCAAATTACCCTATCCTATCGCTATTGCCTTTAATATATCAGCAACAACGCTTTTGTGGTCTGCCATAACAACCTTTACCTGCTTCTCCCTGCTGCTAACCAGGTTGCCCAGCTCATTGCCGTCTATATCCACCATACAGCCAAAAAGCCTTGGAATATGAGCCCTCAAAAGACGTTCAATATCCCTGTAAAAACGTTCGGCACCATCGTTAGAGACAAGAAGGACCCGGGAGACCCTGTGGCCGGTAGGCAGGCCTCTGCTTTCCCGAAGGTGAGCAATTCCCTTTTCCTCCTCTTTCAGCTTTTCAGAGATTGCCTCCAAACCCCACCGAACGTGTCCATTCAGGCTCGCTCTCCGGAGCACTTTTCTCAATACTTCGCTCGCGGCGATCACGGATATAGAAAGACTACCACCGGGCCAAAGATAAACGGTCCGGACCTCCAGAACCTGACGAATACTGTCGGCAGTTCCGTCAGCCTCCAATTCTCTTGGTAATCTTATATCTGAAAGATTCATGTCTACCCAGTCCTCATTACATTATCACAATCCCTTTTATATTTCCCACAAGCTTATTTTTGCAAGCTGTTCTTGCACGTGAAATTTATCCGGGAACTTTTCCCACCCCTTCCTTGTCTAAGAAAACAGATGCGCATCATTCTTTTCCACAGGAGGTTATTCATGAAATCCGTTACACGATCTTTTATCCTACTGATTTCAGCAGTATCCATTCTCTTCAGCACAGCATTTGGTAAGACTATGGCCGTTCCCCATAGAGAGTCGGATGACAAGACCCTTTCTCCCTATTTCTTCGTGAAGAGCGACGACCCGACAGTAGATCGGCTTCCGTTAAAATCCACATCAGCCAATGTCAACATATCTGGTGTAATCGCAGACGTTTCAGTTACTCAGGTCTACAAGAATGAAGGCAAGAAGGCACTCGAGGCAATTTACGTTTTTCCAGCATCCACAAAGGCCGCTGTCTATGGCATGAAAATGACAATCGGAAAAAGGGTTATTGAAGCCAGAGTCAATAAAAGGGATGAGGCACGTCGCCAATATGAGCAGGCAAGAGACGCCGGCAAGAGCGCTTCCCTCCTGGAACAACAGCGGCCAAATGTCTTTCAGATGAACGTGGCCAACATTATGCCAGGCGATGAAATCAAGGTGGATCTCAAATATACCGAACTCATCGTACCCACCAACCGCGTTTATGAGTTTGTTTATCCCACAGTCGTAGGTCCCCGATATTCGAATCAGGCAGAGGAAACGGCATCCTCTTCAGAACGCTGGGTGAAGAACCCCTACCTCCACGCGGGAGAACTTCCAAACTATGCTTTCGATATAGTCGTATGTGTAACAGCCGGATTACCCGTCAAGGAAATTACAAGTACGTCCCACAAGGTTAATACGGTTTACACCGGCCCAAAAAATGCCATGGTTACCCTCGATAAATCAGAGAAACATGGCGGCAATCGTGACTACGTGCTCCGTTACCGGCTTGATGGTGAACGTATACAATCAGGACTCCTTTTGTATGAAGGTGATAAGGAAAACTTCTTCCTCCTTATGATGCAGCCACCAAAAAGGGTCTCTGCAACCCAGATACCTGGCCGGGAATATATCTTTATTGTGGATGTATCAGGCTCTATGCATGGATTTCCGTTGGATGTCTCCAAGAAGCTTATCAAAAACCTCATCGGCAGCCTCCGAACTACCGACACCTTTAATGTGCTCCTCTTTTCAGGTGGCAACTCGGTTATGTCCGAAGAATCTCTTCCTGCTACCTCTGAAAACATCAATAAGGCAATTACCCTCATCGATCGCCAAAAGGGTGGCGGCGGCACAGAACTTCTCCCAGCCATGAAGCGGGCCCTCTCTCTCAAGCGGGCCGATGGGGTCTCTCGGACTATAGTGGTCGTTACAGACGGCTATGTTATGGTTGAAGAGGAGGTCTTCGACCTTATCCGGACAAACCTCGGAGATGCGAATATGTTCGCCTTCGGCATTGGTTCGAGTGTAAACCGCCACATCATAGAAGGCATGGCCCACGTGGGTATGGGCGAACCCTTTATTATCACAAAGCCTGATGAGGCTCCTGCCAAGGCCGAACATTTCCGGGCCATGATCCAGTCTCCGGTAATAACAAGGATCAAGGTAGACTTCAATGGATTTGCAGCTTATGACGTTGAACCAGCACACATCCCCGACGTTCTCGCCGAACGGCCTGTCATAGTGTTTGGAAAATGGCACGGCAAACCCCAGGGCAAAATTACCCTGACCGGGATGTCGGGACAAGGGAAATATACGGATACCATTGATACAGCCAACGTAAAGCCCTCCAACACAAACTCGGCGCTTCGCTATCTCTGGGCACGTCATCGTGTCAAACTCCTCTCTGACTATAATAAACTGCGGTCCGACAACAAGCGCATCATAGAGGTAACAGATCTCGGCCTC
>JGI11944J13513_1000165_pt1 | contig 73189 bp, 35 predicted proteins | sample TerdegcoTASludge_FD_13513 | JGI IMG/M metagenome (IMG submission 13513) | reverse complement strand
CGAAGCAATTCCAATCGGAGAGAGGGTATCGGCGGGGCTACAAGGGGTTCGGTTGGTTTTTGTGGTTGAGGGGGATAAAGTAATCGCCCATCACCATTGCCCCATGTCCCTTTACCATCAGGTGGAACGGACATTGCTTGTTCCCAGGGATTCTGCAGCCAATAGGTAAGCGACCAGTACAAATCTCCGTCCAACCCGTATTTATCGGCTTGCCAGAAGCGAATTCTATGATTTATCCCGGGATGGTCAATAAAATTGTTAGCATAGGGACAGCGAGGTCCTGTGCAAACATACCACCATACCTGCTCACCCAATTCCTGTCTCCACCAGGCTCTCTTTGCGTCATATCTGTCTGCTACAGGAACCCACAAATTTACCAGGTTATAAAAATCAGGAGCAGGGGTTTGTTCAATATGTAAAGTTAGTAGTCGTCGTATTTCAGGACATGAAGATTTTAACAGTTCCAACCCTTGTTTAACCCCGGGATAACTCTCTTTCATAGGTTCATCTACCCAGTACCAATACGCTTTGTGCAACCAACCCTTCTCCCTCAAATGCTCCTGAATTTTATGAAATATCAATGTGAATAATCGAACATATTCTGGACTATATTGTTCTGCACCATTTAATTCTCTCGGCAAGCCTCCCATATTAAAAGAGGTAAAATGATATTGGTCTAAATATTTCTCCATCGCTTTGTCAAATTCGGAGAAATCCAACTTTGGCTCGGGCGGTTCGCCTTCAAATACCCATTGAATTGGTGCAAATGCATGAGGGGAATAAGGACTGATTCGATATTCAGCACATAAATCCATATATAACCCAAAGACCTCTTTTTTCTGTTCCTCATTCAACGGTCCGTGATAAGCATAATCGGGATAAACACCATACGCTATTTCTGTGCTCGTTGTATCGGGTAAGGTATAGGCGTATACCTGAACCTGATACGGAACTTCTACTGTCTTTTGCGATGTTTTTATTTCTATCTTTCCTTTATATATTCCTGGAGCCTGACTTGGCGATGTCTTCAATCGAAATAGAAATACTGCATTCTCATTCGCCGATAACGGAACCGATTGGTTTAGCGGAATTATGGGGTCCGGATAATCCTTGTTGGGTTGACCAAACGCATCAGTGGTTTCAATAACTCGAACATAACCCACACGAAATACCTTAAATTCCGAACCTTTAAGAACATCTCCATTCCCTGTTACTGCATCCTGAACCATAATGGAAACATTTTCCAGATTCTGCTTCGGACGGATTACCAATTGAAACGATTCGTATTCATTCCGTGCTATATCTAAGGGAATAAATTCTAATTTTTTTTCAGGGATACCTTCATCAAGACCAACCTTCTCAATTACAGGTGAATACCAGATAGAAAAAATGTCCGAATCAGCAATAGATGACTTTAACGAGGATAGTTTATAAATATTCCTATATCTTCTCTCTGGAGCGTTGGGTTCATCAGTATATGCAAGACTTCCATCTTTTGTTAATTGTCGTGTAAAACAACCTACCAACCCATTATCGCTGCATGTATCCCCTCCGTTCAAAATTGGATTGAACACATCAATTAAATTCTTTTCTATCTCGGCTATTCCGTCTATCTCTTTACTTACACCCGAATCGAAACTGTAACCTTTGGGGTCTAATGAAAACCAAATCTTACCTAAACCCGGCAACGGTAACAATGCCCGTATCCACAATGGTTTTATATGCGGTTTCAATATTTCATATTTTCCCGGTTCCACTTCTTTAATCGCACCGGAAACAAGTTCCAACTCAGGAGTATAATCTTCCGAATTAAGTATACCTGCATCAGCAATACAGTCTCTTTTTATATCCTTGAACACCATTACAGAGGTTGTTAAAGGTTTCCCCTCCATATCGTATAACTTTATATAAATTTTATTGGCATTTGCATCTTCTGCTTTTACTTTGCCTTTATCACGACCATAAGAAAAAGCACTAATCCCTAAACAAAAAAGTGCAAAAAATAAAACAAAAAAACACTTGCCTATACACACACGATTATTCTTTTTCATAATAATTCTCCTACTGAAAAAAGTTTTTCTACTTACCAAAAACAAAATAACCAAGATTTCTAAATAATCAGATGATTTATTGTAATAAAAAAGGAAGCAATAAAAAAATAAACAGAGGAAAGAAAAAAAAGGAAATTTTTTCGAACGGACAAATTTATTTCACCCAAAACGATATAACAGTTCTATAATTTATTCCAAAAATTAAGTAAACTCTTTATTCAGAGAATTTATTAATATTTTCGCTTGTTAGATTCCCGTCGTTATCGAAAAAGAAGATCTCTGCACCTTTTTTGGTACTTTTCAACCATCCCCCTGTGTTGTATAAATCTAAATGCACCGTGTCTAATATACGAGAAAATTTTTTGTTAGCAACATGGGTATGTCCAAATATAATGCCAACTGTTTTGAACTCTCTTTCTGATTTGTATTCTTTATTTTTATCTATATTTTTATCTACACCAAAGTTATGATTATTACAACCGCAAGATTTGTATTCTTTATTTTCATCTATATTTTTATCTGTTTTTGCCAATATATGCTCTAATTGTTTTAAACTTGCTTCATAAAATCTTTTTAGTCGTTCTTTTTGAGCAGGATTATTTTCGGTATCAGGAAATAATTCGTTATTTCTTGGGTTCTCTATACCTTTTTTTCTAAGAAGGTACCAAATTATTATTTTGCTGATGAAAGTGTTTAATTTTTTGCTTTTAATTAGAGACAGATTTTTTCCAAAAATTATAGGCAAACGAGATAACATGTAACCAATCATTTGTTCAAGATTTTTTGTGTTTTTATCTCTTCGTATATCAGTTAGTATTTTGTAGAGCAAATTAGAAACATCCCCTCCCTGTCCTACACCTGTGCAAATCATAGATGTGAGTGGGTAGTTGTATTCTTCAAAATGTTGAATCTCGCCACATTTAATATTTTCCCATCCATCTAAAAGTTCAGAGAGTAAAACCCATGGTGTGTCAAACATATGTCCGTGAGTAATTATATATATACAGTCATTTACCTTAATGTATAGATTCGGGTATACAATGTTTATGGGTAATTTATTGTTTTCATCTTCAAAGAGTCCTTCTAAAAAAAGGTCACCGTATCTATTTTCTCCTTCGACATATCTTACTCCGGGTAATAACAAATTTTTGTCTTTCGAGTTTGTTGATAAATCTATGATCCCTGGTTGGGTTCTTTTAAATGCTCTTGTATCTTTGTGTTTTTTTAATTTCCTGATAACATTTACTTCCCATTCAACAGCGTCCCATATATGTTTATCATGATTTCCTGGAATATATATAATTTGCTTAACTATACTTTGTCCTTCTTTTTCAGTTTTTTTGATTTCCCGAAAAAATTTTTTAGCGATATTACATGATTTTGTAAAGGAATTTATAGAAAAGTCTAAGATATCTCCATTTAATATTAGATAATCAACAGGTCCTCGAGGAGAATGATTGTAAAGTAAATCTACGAATTTATAAAATAAATGACCTTTGTTATACCCTGAACAATTCGGATCAAGTCTTGAATCGCTATCTCCTAAATGGATATCTGAAGTGATAGCAATTTTCATAAGGGTCTCCTTTTTTACTTTGTTATTTATAGAATAACAAATGATTTATCTGAAAAAAGCATTTTAATAAGATAGTAAAAAATTTTATTTTGTTAAATCTAATACGGATTTGAAGACTTCTTCGGGGGTGATTTTTTTTAGGTTTTCTTGTGCTTGTTGTAGTGAGATTTTTTTAGGGAAGGGAATTGTCCCTTTGTAGTGGGTGCGAAATTGGGGTCCTTGCGGTGCATGTTGTTGTGGGTTTGTTCCGCCAAAGATACAAATGGCAGGTTGGTGAAGTAGCCATGCTAAGTGCATAGGTCCTGTATCGCCGGATATAAAAACGGAGGAGTGCGCAATCAATAATGCCAGATGTTTTAAGGTAGGGAGTTGGGGACAAACAAACACAGGATATTGCATATATTTTGTTATTTGTTTGATGGTATCGAGTTGTCCGGGTCCCCAGGTGAACAAAACTTCAAATCTCCCATCGGAAATAAGCATATCTGCAAGTTTTGCGAAATGTTCAAGAGGCCATTGTTTTTCAGGTCGTTCTACAGGCGGATGAATTACAATTAATTTTTTATTTGTTTCACAAAGAGTGTTTATAAAATCTTGTATTTCTTGTTCGATTTCGATAGGAAATACCATTCCAATCCAGTCATCTATTGTTTCTGTTCCTATAGCCTTAGCAAGGATAAAGTTTTCTTCTATCCGTGTGAGAATTTTATCTGCAGGTAGTGGAATTCGATGTGTGGCGAATATATAACTTAGTTCCTGTGCCCGTGGAGGTGCAAATGAAAAACGATAAGGGGCTTTTGAAATAAAGGATATAAGTCCACTTTTTAAGATACCATGAAAATCTATAATAAGGTCGTATTGGTTTTGTCTAATTTGTCTACATAAAGTTAAAAAATTTTTTAATGATGTGAGAATATGGTTACTGCGTTCAAATACGATACAACTGTTTAATGCAGGATGACCATTAATTACATCGCTGGCTTTATTTTCGGTTACCCAATCTATTTGTGCGTTCGGATAAGCAATTCGAATGGCTTCCATTGCAGGGATGACACGGATAACATCTCCGATGGCACTCAAACGGATAATAAGAATTTTTGATATGTCCTTGTGCGGTATTTCCATGTCAGTATTTTAAATTAATTATTTTAATTTTAATGGATTGAACACTGTTAGTGCATTATCGGGTTATCTTTAAATTGCGGGTTCTAATAAATCATCTATATCAGGTAAGTTTGAAGCCCTTGCAACAGATAAAACATGAACAGATATAGCACCGTTCTTTTTTAATATACGAGCACATTCCGTAACCGTAGCAGATGTTGTAACAATATCATCAACGAGTAATATCTTTTTCCCTTTTATTTCATCGGAATTTTGCACTTGAAAGGCATTGCGAATATTCTTTTTCCGTTCCTGAACAGTAAGTAATGTCTGGGTTAATGTAGGACGGACACGGATAAGTGCTTCGGAAAGTATCGCTCCTTCAAAGGAATCAACGATTTGTTCTGCAAGCAGAAGGGATTGGTTGAAACCCCTGCGTTTAAGTCGAAAGGGATGTAAAGGAACGGGGACAATTAAATCGAAATGTTCCTCTGCCATTTCTATTTCAATCCACTCACGGAGTAATGCTCCCAATGGGTCCGCCATAAGCTGTTTCTTCTTGAACTTGAATATAATTAAAGCATCACGGGCAATCCCTTTATATTGGACTGGACTCCGTATAGAATCAATATACGGGTTGGGATGTGTGCGACATTGTTCACAAGGAAAATTTGAGCGTGTTCCAAATCCGACGGCAACAGGATGAGGGACGCCGCATAAGGAACAATAAGGTCGTTCTATCCGAGGTAGTGTAGCCCAACATGCAGGGCAATAAAAAGGATTTTCTTCTGTTATTAAACGGTTATCGCAATGGATGCAATAGGAAGGTAGCAGTATATTCTTCCATGCAAGTAGCCAATCGGGGTCTGAAAATATTCTCGGTATATAATCTTTTAACTTTTGTATAAGCATATTATTGGGATGACGGAACTATATACAGAAGTTTATTGAGAGAATTAGGAGTTAATGCTATAGTAACTTTTCCCTCTGTTGCTGAATATTCGAAAGGTATTTTTTCTCCAGGACTTCCAGGCGTTGCTCCTTCTGCGACAATCTCAAAGGGTTTATTTTGAGGTGCCTTGAAGGGTATAAAAATATTTCCATTCCCATTTACGAAAATTATTGCTATTGCTCCATTTTCAACATAACGATTTTGTGGAACTGGAGCCCATGCAATGTAATGAACAGGGTTGTCTGCAAAAGTGAAGGTTTTTCCATCAATATTTATTTCTTTTGAGCCGGATCCAGCAAAAGCAAGTAAGTTCCCATCTACAACACGGAATGCCATCGCTCTGTTTCCTTGATATGTAACTGTATGCCCCCAGACTTTGAAGTCTTTCAATTCTATAATATTAGGTTTTAAATTCAGTTCTTTAACTATCTGTTCATCTTTTTCACGGTTTCGAGCGAAACCTCCTTCCCAGCCCTCCTCAATATCTTTATAATGAGGTGCTACTGCGATTGTGCTATTGGGGAAGCGGGTGAACATATAAGGGTTATTTCGCGAAAGATAATCGGGATTATCATTATAATCGTTGAATACACCGGAAGGTGGATACGCATTCATTGCAGATAAAATATCAAATAACCAGCGTGTTTCTTTTCCGAGACTTGCACTTTGATTATCCCGTGGACGAAAACCTAAATAAACCGATTTCCCTTTGTTTGTTCCTTTGTATGTGCCAACAATATTACCTTTACATGTGGCGATCGTTATTGTATTTTCAAAAGGTTGCACAGGGTAAATAGCGTCTATAGGAAAATCTGTTAATATAGTCATAGGAGACAAATGGGCAAGAGGTCCTGAAAATTCTATATCCATTCCGACGGCGGAATAACCATAAAACCTTGCGGGGGGGAAATTGACTCCCATCAAGTTTTGCCACTTATCCAGAATAGAATTTCCTGCAAAGTCAAAATAGGGCGGCGGTCCTATCCAGATTAAATTTCCACCCTTTTCCACAAAAACAGATAATTTGTCCAGAAATCCTTCAGGTGGAGTAGGTTCAAATAATGCTACCAATGTTTTGTAAGAACGATTTTTGACACGACATACGCCATTTTCGAAAGAGCCCAACTCCATAAGTTTTTCCGCAGTGAGGTAATTTCCATAGCCATATTGAATGGTCAAACTTCCGAATCGTTCATCAAAAGCGACAAGATCAATGGGATATAAAAACAGCACATCGGTATCACGGTGTTCATAATCTTCAACTAAAGCGAAGGGTAGCCATGGAGCATTTCCGTAAACATCACAAACCGCCTGTCGTCGGTCGGCGATTTCATGAGGCATACCCCAATGAGCAGAGTAAGAATTAGGCACATCATTAATAACCCCGGTAGAAGCCCCTAAAGCCAATCCGTAATAATTGCGGTCAAGGAAACCTCCTTCAGCGGTATCATTTCCGTTACCTGTTAGAAAATCACCCCATTTGAAATAATCATGACAGGCAGAACTTGCTTGATGAACCGTATTTGACCACATAAAATTAGAGGTATATTCATAAGCATAATTCAAACGGTGCAGACAGCGTTCCGTTCGCCATAAATCACAGGTAGGACTTTCTGCCCATGTCGCATGTGCACGTGCTTCTAATTTATACCCTACTTTCTGTTCAAGGTATTTTTTGGCTTGAACAAACAAATCTACCACACCGTTTTGAAGGAGATGATAATATCGAGCCCGAAATAGTGCTGTTTTAAGTATCCCTTCCACTCCGGGTGAAATGATGTGCTGTATAGGCTCATGGGCGAATAGGTCATCTGTAAACACATCCTGTCCCTGCACAAAATAAATCATATAAGGAGCGAGGTCTGCATATTGTTCACCGTATTTTTGAGCAAAGACTTTCTGTAACCCCGGACTGACATAACGCAATGCGAAAGAGCCTAAATCATGATGATTAAAATAAGCCCAGTCCTGCTGGATATGCATTTCATCCGAATAGAGAGCATTAATTTTAACACCGGCGTTAATGTATTTATCGCATAAGGATTTTAGATAGGGTAGCGTATGTTCGCTGAAATAATCCATTTCAGGTGTTTTATAATGAAGAACAACCAATATGCGATTTCCTTTCGTTTTATCTACTGCACCGCTGCCATAAATGCGAATTCGGGTAGCGGTAAAATCACCATGCTTCGTCTTTAAAGATGGATACTCCTCAATCTGTGCAGTTTCGCTAATTTCCACCATCTGATTAGGAGCAACTACCTTATATTGTCTGCCGTAAGAATTTTCATTGAAAGCAAATACTCGAACACCAGCAAACTCAACATCAATAGGACCCTTGTTGTTTACCCACCGTTCCTGTTTCCATAATTCTACACTGTATTTCCCTGTGTCCGGGTCCCGAAGACCTTTCCCAAAATGCATCCATACACCACATTCCCCTGTTTCCTTCCGATATTCGGTGCCTAATTCCAGAGGTGTAAGAAAACTTAAATCCAGACCTAACCCATACGACTGAGCAAACTGGCTTATTTTTGCTATCCGTTCAATATATTCCGTTTTATCTGGGGTCCATTCACGGGGTTTGTTTTGTCCCGGGCGATACTGGGCAAAGAAATGATCAAACGCAATCGTAAGTGTTCGCACACCTCTTGCCTGTGCATTTTCACAAATCTTTCGCAATGTAGTAATGTTCGGTTCACGAGTAAGACTAATATTAATCTCTGCATCGGGATTACACAATGTGTCCAACTCATCATCCCGCACCAAAATAATACCTGCTTTCGGTAAAAGAAATTGCCAGGGTCCAGGATACTTAATCAACGATGTAGAATAATCCGGCTCCGGTACCTCATCATTGCTTGATATAAAAAAACCTGTTAAAACAAAACATAAAAATAAAAGACAAAAACCAACCCTTCGTTTCATAACTTTCCCTTTCAAGTAAATTAAATTTTAGGAAATAATATTATACCTTCTAACCCCAAACAAAAAAATTTTATATTTATTATGAAATTAAGTCCGAGCTAGTTTTGGGATATGATTTAAATATAGATACTATTTTGGATGATAAAAAATACAGGAAAGTCAAAAAATTATAACTATGAACTCCACAAAAGGACACAAATAAGAACGAATGGGAAAAATTTGTTTATTGTTCTTGATATGTAATTTTTGTTGAATTGTTTTTTATGTGGCTGAAGCGTCCTCGATTCTGGTATTTTTAAGTGGGAAATTTCTTTTACCACAGAGGGCACAGAGACTTTACATAGAGTTCACAAAGTAGAATTTGTTTTCTTATAAACATCCTTTGTGTAAACTTTCTTTGTGTTCTCTGTGGTTTATTCTTTTTAACCCAAGAACCTTAAAACGAAGTAAGGGCACAGCATGCTGTGCCCTTACGATTGGGAAAGAAAATATAAATCTGTTACCTATATCTTATTGATTATCGCCTCAATATTCGCATGTCCTGCTTATACCTATGGAGAGGTTTTATGCGGATTGGGGGTTGATTTTTGGGGTAAGATGGGGGAGAAGGGTTGAATGGTTTTTGCGGTATTCGGAGATAGTTTTATGGGCACAGACAGGACAGTAGGTGTGGCTGATTTGTTGGTCTTTTAATTGATGGCGTGTAGGTATCATCCATCGCCCATCATGTCTGATTTTTCCGCATACACAACATTGAACTATCATACTACATCCTTTCTTTTATTTACTATACCATTGTAAGCATATTTTGTGCCATGTTTTTTTGAGGTAAAAATTTGATTTAAGGCACTGAAAATCAATAGAGTATGGTCATATAATTAAAGTAGAAAGGCGTTTTTATCGGAAAAGAGTTCCTGTCTGTAAGAAAAAAATGCCGATTGATATATGAAATCCTATGTGATAATGTCAATAAATTACCATTTTGAAAATGTAATTTTGTCAAATGGACAATAAATTTTAAATAAAACCACGAATGCACGAATTAAAGAGATTAGTGAATAAATGAATTTTAAAAAGCCACGACTACATGGATGTAAAATAAACAAATAGAAAGAGTGATAAAGTAAAATTAACCCGAGATTTTAATATATGATTGAAGTTCAGAAGTTAACAAAATTTTATGGTTTGTTTTGTGCGTTGAAGGATGTGTCTTTTTCCATTCAAGAAGGAGAACGGGTCGGATTGTTAGGTCCGAATGGAGCGGGGAAAAGCACGATGATGCGTATTCTCACAGGGTTTATGCCGGCAAGTTATGGAACAGCGAAAATCGGGAAGTATGAAATACATGAATATCCGCTGGAAGCAAAGCAATTAATAGGTTATTTGCCGGAGCGAGTTCCTTTATATGACGAAATGACAGTTAAATCATTTTTAAAGTTTGTGGCTCAGGTGAAAGGGTTACCGCGTAAAGAATGGAAATCTGCAGTGGATGAAGTGGTTCATACTTGCGGGTTGGAGCAGGTTTTTAACCGTGTGGTGGGTGTCCTATCAAAAGGGTATCGTCAACGATTAGGTTTGGCACAGGCACTTATAGGTTCTCCACCCGTAATTATTTTAGATGAACCCACAGTTGGCTTAGACCCGCAACAGGTAGTTGAAATTCGGGAATTGATAAAAAATTTAGGTGAGAAGCATACAGTTCTGTTAAGCACGCATATTTTGTCTGAAGTATCTTTGTTGTGTTCGCGTGCCTTGATTTTGAATAGAGGTGAGATTGTAGCAGAAATCTTAATTGACCCGCTTAAACCATCTGTAGACATAGAGCGAGCATTTTTGAATGCTATATCAAAAGAAGGAATAGGATAGGACAATGAAATCTGTCTGGAGTATTGGAAAAAGAGAGTTCATGAGTTTTTTTATAACTCCTTCGGGCTATGTGATTTTAGGTTTAATTGCTTTATTGACAGGGACAGCCTTTGTGATGTCGTTTTTAACCTATGTGCAGATTTCTCAATCTCCGTTTCAGTTCGGGTATTCTTCTGTACCCGATTTTGAAGAGACATTTTTGAGCCCATATTTTGTTTTTTGCGGGATTATGATTATGTTCTTATCGCCTATTATTACCATGCGATTGCTATCTGAAGAATATCATCGAGGAACAATGGAATTATTGTTAACCTATCCATTAAGAGATAGAGACATTATTTTTGGAAAATTCGGTTCGGCGTTAGCGGTGTTGTTATTAGCGATAATTCTTATTGCTTTAAATGTTTGTTTATTGCTTCCTTTTACTGATGTTGAAAAAAGTGTTTTGTTATTTGGGTTATGTTCCGTTTTTTTGATGGGAATGGCTGTATTGAGCGTCGGATTGTTTATTTCCTCTTTGATAACTTATCCCATAACAGCGGGGTTAGTGAGTTTCGGAATTTATTTGATGATGTTTATCGTTGGAAATGTGGCAGAAAAATTACCTGCGGTAGCACCGTTACCCAACACTTTTCCTTTAATATTAAAAAATATAGTTGAAAGATTTTATACCCTATTCCGTTCATTGTTATTAGAATTACCGTTAGATAATCATGCAAAGAATATGGCATTGGGAATATTTGAACCGAAGGATATTGCCTATTATTTCCTTTGCACAGCATTTTTTATATTCCTGACATTCCGTTCCTTAGAGTCGAGAAACTGGCGAAAGTAGGAGTTATTATTAGCCAATGAAAAGGTATTTGAAGACTTATAGTGGTATTATTTCCGCCATTAGTTTATTGATAGTTTTAAATTATGTTGTTTGGAAACAGGATGTTTTTAATTTCTGGGTTTTATTATTTGGTGGTATCTTTTTTATTTCAGGTATTATCTGGTTAGGGGCTGTTTTCTGGAATATAGTAATGGAATCAGGTTGGTCAGGTCGTGCGGTTTCGGGACTGAATGCGGTTCTTTCGACATTCGCTTTTTTAGGTATATGTATTGTTTTATATGCTTTCGTTTTACGATGGGATGTTTCCATTGACCTGACACAGGAAGGGCGTCGGACATTGTCTCCACAGACCGTTAAAGTTTTGCAATCCATCAATAAAGATGTAAAAGTATTGTGTTTTTTTATCAATATTGATGAAGAATCTGTGGTAATTGCTCGTGATAAAACGCTTCGTTTTTTAGAACAATGTAAAAAACATACACCTTTTTTGAATGTGGAAATTTTAGACCCCCAGATAGACCGTGCCCGTCTGGAAGCGTTAGAGATCACTCATGCCTCTACTCAGGGGACTATTGTGTTGAAATGTGGAAGTCGCCAGCGGGTTATTATGTTAACGGGTGCTAATCCACGGATGGAGGAACGAGATTTTACTCAGGCTTTAATTAGTGTATTAAAAGAAACCGAAACAAAAATTGGATATTTAACAGGACATGATGAAACACCGATTGATGATACCAGCCCGAGTGGACTTTCCACGGCGAAAAAGATTATAGAGGGCGAAACATATAAAATTGAGCCTTTCCAGATAAGTGTTGAATTGCCGGAGATTCCAAAGAGTTATGAAACGGTGATTATTCATAACCCTAAGGGAGATTTGAACCGTGAGGAGTTAAGTGCAATTTTAAATTTTCTGAATGCAGGTGGACGGCTTTTTATTTTCTTTGAACCATGGATAAGTGTCCGTTTAGGAAAAAGTGGAGGAGAGAATTTGCGTCCGTGGTTGAAGGAGCAATTGGGTGTAGATGTTGGCTCGGATATTGCCTTTACTGTTCAGCGTAAAAATGCATGGGAAATAGAGTTGCGTTCAGACCCGAAACCTTTCGAGAATGTTGAAAAGGACTTTATGGACTTTCGTGGTTCCATGCGTATAGACCACCCGATTACCCAACGAATGGACCAGCCTTTATTATGGCGGGCTGTCCGAACGGTTGACCCTGTTGAAAAGTTGCAGGATAATTTACAAGTTTTTCCTTTACTAAGGACCCCGCCAGATTATTGGGCGGAAACAGACCTATCGCGTTTAGCAGAGGGTGGAACTGTAAAGTATGAGACAGGGGAGAAAGAAGGTCCACTCTATGTGGCTGTGGCAGGGATGCGAACAAAAGACCAACCCGATGGCACAAAAAAACGGAGCCGTTTTGTTGTGGTAGGCGATGCTGATTTTATTACCAATGAACGGATTAGTATCGGAGGACATGTTAACTTCCTATTAAATAGTTTGGCATGGCTTACAGAGCATGATGAACTTATTGCCATTCGTCCTACGACAAAAGAAGACAAGCCGATAGTTCTTACAAACACACAAAAACAGTGGTTGCTATGGTGTGCCGTGATGATGACACCTCAAATCGTTTTGATTGCGGGAATTCTTGTCTATTTTGTAAGGAGGAAATCAAAGTGAAATGGCGTAATACCGTAATATTGATATTGATATTGGTATGTCTCATTTCCTTCTATTGGTTTTTAGATTGGCGTAAAGAAGAGCAACAAACAATTCGGGAGGAGGTGAAAAAGATTTTTACTTTTGACCCACAATCTGTCCGTGAACTTCATATACAGCAAGCGGGAAAGTCTGCCTGTATAGCCAAAAAGGACGCCGATGGCAAATGGAATTTTGTAAAGCCATCTACAGATATTCCGGCATTGCAATTGATTTGGGAACGGGTTGCAAAAAATCTCGCGGAATTAAAAAACCAGAGAACACTTGTTGCAAAAATGGAAGATAAAACTGCATACGGTTTGGACAAACCGAGTTTGATTGTAAAGGCGGTAATTGATGGTTTAAAAGAACCGATAGAATTAAATTTTGGTCTTCTTGACCCTACGAGTACTTACCGTTATGCCACTATGGATGGGCAATCTGTATTTTTGGTTGATGACAAGCAATTTTTTGAGTTGAATCGTTCATTAGAAGATTTACGATTCCGATTTTTAGTTGCAGATAGGGAAACTCCTTTGGTTCGTATTGAATATGCACGGATATGGACTGAAGATGATGATGTGCAGGATGCCAATTACACCCCTAAGATTGGTGAAGAATCCACCGTGGTTATAATGGAACGCGAGAATGAGAAAACCCCGTGGAAAATAATAGCACCCAGTCAAGGACTTGCAGACCAGGAAGCCGTTAACGCTCTTGCCTCCGAAATACAGTATGGTATGGCAAGAGACTTTATTGATAATCCTGAAAGTTTATCTGATTATGGATTAGATCCACCTCGATGCCGATTAACCTATTTTGATGCAAAATACAGGAAACCTCAGACATTATTTTTAGGCGGAGTGCAAACGGCAGGTCAAAGTACACAGGAGAAAGATAAGGAAAAACGGAAGCGATTGAAATTATCGGAATGTACAGGGGTTTTTGCAAAATTATCGGGACAAAATTCCGTCTTTTTATTAGACCCTCAATTTTTACAAGTATTACCCCGTTCTCCGGAAAGTTTTAGGAATCGTAGAATTTTTACAAGTGAATTAACAAATGTGAATAAGATAGAAAGAATTAATGACGAACAGCCTATATTTATACTCGAAAAAACAAAAGAAAAAGGATGGATAATGTCTCAACCTCCATTAGAGGATATTGATATATTGAATATAAATAATTATTTGGGTACTTTAAAAAACATAGAGGTGCAAAGTCTTCCCGGAGGAACATGGGAAGAGCGTGGATTGAATAATTCAAAAGATATATTACGGTTTACTACGGAAGATGGAAAAACAATAGAAATCCGATATGCCCCTGTTCCTGATGACGAATTGCATTCTTATATCAACAATGATACTGGAGAAGTTGGAATTATTTCTACAGACATTATTTCGCAAATTTGGGTTCGTCCCGAGAATTTTCGTAGTTTACTTTTGTATCGTTTTTCTCCATCTGAAGTTCAAGAAATTGGGATTGTGATAGATTCTAAATCATATCTGTTTGCACAAATTGATGGGCAATGGACAGTAAAACAACCTGAAAATAAAGTGTTAACCAGTCAGGGAGACTTACTTCGATTACTTCGTTATATGTCCACCTTAACTGCAGGTAATGTAAGCAATCAGAAAGAGGATGAAGCAAAAGTAGGAGAAATTACATTAACAATTTCTATTAAACTTGCGGAGAAGAGGCAAACTCCAAATATCATAGAAGGCACATTAAATATAGGCACAATCAACGATATGGACTCTCGCTATCGCTGGGCAAAGAAAGAGGGAAAACAGGGAGTTTATCAGGTGAAACAAGAATTGGTAGACATTGTTCGTGATATGTTAAAGTCTGTAAGTGATGTAGAGAATTCTCAATAAAAGCCAAAGACATTTTCTTTTCAAAAATCTGATTTTAATTTTTTTGCAGAAATTTTTTACCGAAGAATTCTCTTGACAAGAGAGTGTTAAATATGCTGTAAGATTAATTTATTCAAAAAAGTAGAATAAAAATACAAAAATAATTTGAAAACGAAATAAATTGTTGACATAATTATAAAAGTGTATTATAATTTATGTAATAAAAAAATTGTATAATGGTTTGTAATTAATGGTAAACTACTATCAAATATCAGACAATGTTAAAAGAAAAGGATAAGAGTTTCAAATATATCGTATAGGTGTGATAACATATTTTCAATTATAAAAATTGTAGAGAGGATAAGAATTCTATCTACATTATTTAAGATATATGTATAAATGATATAAAAATATAAGGAGTAGATAGCCGTGAAACGAAAAAATAAATTTTATTTGCCGTTTCAATTCATTGTAATTATGTCCTGCTTAATTATTCTGGGGGTGTTTTTTTACCTGTCAGACAACAGAGGGAATATAGATAAATCAATTCGGGAATTTAGAAGCACCTCAAATGAAGATAAAGATATAGTATTTCCGAAGCAAGGGGAAAAATTTGATACGGGTTCTTTACAACTTACTGTAAACGAGAATGCAGAGATAAAGAACACCGCAAATAGGATTCAAGTTGCTTCTACTGCTCCGAACAGTGCTCTCACAGGTATATTGCCTTCCCTTGTTTCTGGTCAAATTGCCAATCTTGTATACCCGACATGTGACCAATTGACACTGAACTTTGTTGCAGACCCTACTGATGGTGCTGCTCCTTTAACGGTAGGTTTTAGGCTTGTATATACAATGACAGGTTTCGGGGCTAATGATATGCCGAATATAAAGAATATAACATGGTATATTAGCAGTCCGTCAGGAGGAACCCCGGGGTCAACAGGGTTCCAGTGGCAATATCAAGTGGAACAACAATATGATCCAAGAGTGAATCCTGAACAGCAGGTATTTGTAATTGGGGGGCAAGGTTCTCAATATTTTCAAACCGGGGGTAGATACACGATAGGAATGCGGATTCGATTGGAAGATCCTAATAACTCTGGAGATTATCGCTATTGCCCTGATACACTTATGTATAAAGAGGATTATATAATTGTTCGGCAAGAATCTCAAATTCCTCAGGCATCATTCGAGGTAAAAGATTTGATAACAAATGGGATGGGATTGGTTCCATTAAATGACTGGGTCCCGCTATTTTATTTTAATATGAAGTATAATCCCGACCAACCTGCACCGCGGACTTTAACTCAGTTAAATTATAGCCTTTACGATAATACAGGTAATTTGAAGCCAGAAGATATCCTCGAATTTGGATTATTTGCAGATTCAGGACCGGAGGGAAAACCGGATGGAATATTGGATTATCTTCCTACAAATATAGATGGTACACCCGCTTATGATGGCAGATTTGTATATATTCAGGGAACGCCTAATGCATTTTATATTCAACCTGGAACACCTATGTTAACCTGGGATAGGTACGGTTTCCCCTATGAAATGCCGAACAGCAATGGAAACTTTAGTAGAGATTTAAATTACAACCTCAATTTTACAATGAATCCTGATAGTTCCTCTTACGACCCAACAGACCCGTTTGCTGCAGTAAATCCCAGGAACAATCCTCCTACGGAATTATTCCCATTTGTGAAAGTAAAAAATTTAGACCCGGATTCAAGTGCCAATGATGGTGTTGATACAACTGAGGGAATATTAAGACAATGGGTGATAGCAGGACCTGACCCGGGTTATGGATATATTGTTGCAGTTCGATTAACATATAATTGGAAGAATGGGAATAGGATGGCTTTAAGTGTCAATAGATCCCGAATGCAGCCTTATAGCGGTCCTAATTTATCTACGATAGTTAGTAATGTTCCCTTCCCATTTTGGAATTATGGAGTGGGTTCTTTCCCAACTCAAAGCACAGGACAGCCGGTGGATTCTTATAGCCCAAACTTCTATGAGGGTGATATTCTAAGTGATGAGAATTTCTATACAGCACACTTCAATATCTATGATATAACAGGGGATACTATTTTCGGTTACCGCCCTGGAGAAGACTGTAATCTTTCCAGTTGGCCCTTCTTTATGTATACCCCTGTTGCAGAGCATACAAGACCAAGATGGGACATATCTAACACACTAATAGAGGCTGTCACGGGCGAGATAATGGATTTGCGTCATATCTGGCCTATGGATGCCTGGATCCCTGTAATTGGTATTAATGCTCACGGAGATCCGTCAGCACAAATTTGGGAAATAAACTTGATTTTAACAGATATAGGAGGCGACCCGTTTGGTCCTCCAGGAAATGGTGGATTTAATCCTAACTATGCATTAGAGCCAATAACAACATCTCAAGGGGGTAATTGTTCTGTGGCTGTTCAGAATGATTTTGCTTTTAATGGCGCCTGGCTCTGGCATGATTCTGATTCTGAGGAAGGAAATGGCAAATTTGATTTTCCAACACCTCTCGACCCATCTGGAAGTACTTATGGAATTTCATTTACAGACTGTCCTATGTATCCTGCAGGTCGGGACCAGGGTGGTTCTGTAGAGCCAATGATACAATGGGAATATGAACCTTTTCCACCAGGTGGCGGTGACCCATGGTGGAAAGTGCGATTGAGATTTGCAGGTGGAAGAAGGAGATGTCCAGGACAAACTCCAACAGGATATTTCCATGCAGTGCCGGATTACTATGAACCCGGCAGAGTTGATACTGCAATAGAAAAAACGGACTATTATATTGTATTGAGGACAAATAGTGGTAGAGGTGACTTATCAGGAAGGACATCCGGTCCTGGAGGTCTTTTTGGAGGTGATTTCCGTGCATTCGTTGAACCTCGTCGTTGGAATCCTCGGGATGGCGGGCATTGGGATGGCGGCCTATGGTTCTCTAACATGAATCTTGACAAAAAGAAAAAATATGTTCAGGATACGGAATGGATAGATGAGCCTTACCCCGCAAGTGCTACATCAGAGACAAATCGGAGAGTTAATAGGCCCTGGTTTACAGAACGCTCCCACACGCAAGATAATGTAAAACCCCAAAGGGTAGGTTTTGAAGTTCATGACCTTGTATTAACATATAGCACAGACAATACATTTGGTAGAGAGACATATATCCACCCGACACAGGAAGTTCCTATAGCAACTCACCCGGTTGACATCGTTAATTATGCGTTTTATGATTGGAGGGGAGCAAATGGTGTGAGTAATTTAAGTCTATGGGTAGACCCGCCACTAACATTGGGATTTGGAATAGATGTCTTTGGAATTTTTAATCAAAGATTTTTATTAGGATTAGCACCTCCTTCTGATTTGGTTCTTGACCCTACTGTAAATCCATTATTAGGCACAAATGCAGTAGAATTGTTATACAATCCGGGTATCCTTCCTGATTACTCAGAGGGTGTGTTTTGGACGGGACAACCCGTACCTAACTTAGACGAGTTAACTTCTTTCCAGTATGCGTTTGAAACAGTTCCGTTTGAGCCGACATTTGGTGACCCAGTGATAGTGCGTTCCCTGACTCCTCGAAGTACAGCGTATCCAAAGCCGTTTATTCAACCCACTTTACCCGATTATTATACCTGGCCTATGAGACTTAACCTTGTGAATTTCGGTTCGAGATGTATTGTTTATGCCGATGAAGGAAGTTTAGCGGATAATCTTGAATATTATCATTTTGATCCGACAGAGGACCCTAATGTAATTGAAACATGGCAAGGAGTATGGGCGGGATATAAAGATGATATTTATTATGCAGAATTGTTAGATGGTAATTTTGCAGGAGTAGATTTGTCCGGCTGGTGGTTTGTTGATAATAACGGGGGAAGATATTATATTAAGAGTAATAGTGGAAATGTGTTAGAACTTGAAAATGGACATGCGGCTTATGTCTCTGCATATATGATGAACGGGAGCAAATTGGATGTTTCTCAATATCCTTATGGCGTTAAAGGAGGACGAGCCAATGCCGTTGAACGGGGTCCCTGGTTAGTGGTTAAAGATGCAATGGTTCGCAATCGTTACCCTCAGATGGCAGATTGGCCCTTGGGATGGGGAGATAATACAGTTACATCGGGTCCAAACGGTGAGTCCCGTGCTGCGCGAATATTGAGACAAAAAGTTGAATATAAATCCCAACCGGTGGCTGTATTAGGATTAAATTTATCAGGTGCGGATGACCCGGTTGTGAATAAAAAGGGACCCGTTGCGTTGAATTCTCTTTATGTAGCATTTTGGGGACCAGAATTTGACCCATCGGATTTAACACCGTTAGATAGTACAGGCGGAACATTACCTTCTTCGGGTGTTCTGCTTTATGAAGATACGAATAGTGACGGGGTATTTACAGGACCTGTATTTTTAGATACAGTCTCTATACCCGTGTTTACAGATAGAATTGTTCCGTTGGTGCCCGGTTCATTGGAATGGGGCATTGCACCGGAACCTGTGGATTTAGATGGCGATAATATACCCGACGATTTGAGTGGTGATGGCATAGTTACGGACGGAAGTGTTGATTTATCTGTTCCGGAGAGGCCTTCACTTACTTCAGCACAATTGAGGGCATGGGATGGATTGAAAGACTTAGCATGGGTATTAAAATTGACACCTACGCAACCCTGGACAGTTCCACAATCCGATGTGCGTTCCGGAGGAGCCAATCCCCCTGTAAGTGCTAAGAGTCTGGAAGAGGGTAACAATTCGTCACTACCTTTACCTGCAGAAATAATAAAGGGTATTCAAGAAACAGAAAAATTAGCGTCTTCGACAAAGAAATCTCTACTTTTAGATATAGTGGCTCCGGAGTATAATGACGATGGAACTGCAAATGTTATCCCGGTGGAAAAAGGTGCGAAAGCACTTACAGCAGGAGGACATCAAGGGGATGATTTGTTTGTCGTAATTAGGACATCGGATACGGTAAGTGCTTTTGAAGAATTTCGTTGTGTAATTCCTGCACGGTTACCCGATAGGACTCCAACAACAGCACAATTCGCAGGTGTTGTTTTCTCGCAAGGAGGCTTAACATCGCGAGGGGCAGTTTTCAAGACCAATCCAGAAGAAGGAGGTTTGCAAGACTTCTATGGTCATGATATGTTGCAAGTGAGTGTCCCGGCAAGAGTAGTGGATATGACAGATGCTTTACTCCCACCATCCACCAGTGGCATTACAACACCGGTTATAACTCCTGGTGGGCAACCTATTGCTATTTTAGGTGTAGACGCTTCCATGAACCGTGTTGAAAATCTAATTGCCTACGGGAATGGTACAGGTGCCTCTGCTGGAGATAAGGCATTTAGTCCCGATTCGCGGGATATTATTATCCCGGAAACAAGCCTTAAAGGTTTCTATTCCAATGGTGCGTGGACACAAAATGTGGTAGGTTTGTGGCTGGTTGCTTATGGTCAGGCAGATCAGGAAGTAAATAAACGAGTAGAGGCTTTCGAAATTGCAGGTGCTCAGGGAAGGACTTTACGGTTAAGGGCAGGAACTCCGAAGAATGGTAGTCCCTGGTATGTAGTTAAAGACCCAACCTTCTTAGAACAGTTAATAGTTGAATTTTATAATGCAAATACCCAAACGACCGTCCGTGGATTTGACCCATACAACGATTTATTACCTTTAGATGAAGAAGACCCTGCCAATGAAAAAGTAAGTGGTGTTTCAATCTGGCGGGATAATGATTGGGATCCGCGGAATACGAATGGCGTGTTCGACCCACCGATTATAAATGATAATGGAACGATTGATTATATTGATTTACCATTGCGGTTGGACGCTGCACCCGTATGGTATTCCCGTCCGGGTGACCCGCGTTACCAGGTTCGCTTTGTGTTCTCATCCCCCGGTACAGATAACAGTATTGGTCGTGATCCGACACAAGGAGGAACACCTTATACTTCTCAACCCCGACTTCGTCAACCTATCCCTATATGTTTTGGCGATTGTCCCAGTGAGAATGGATACGGTCCGGACTTCTTTGTCGTAATCAGGACATCCTCTGCAATAAGTGCGGGAGATGCGTTCCAGGCAGCCATTGTATCCTTCGGCGGGGATACACCGACAGAACCGGATCCAGATAATTTTATTCGTATATATCCGGGTGCTGGCGACATTAATGATGGTTTATTCTATTTGTATTCCGAATTCCCATGGGGAAATCGTGCTTTAGGATTTATTAGTTTCTTTAAGGACCCGCTAATTTATCGTTATTGGGCATATAACGATAGACTTCGTAAATGGACAGCACGAGCTGAAGTTGATACGAGCCAAGCTCAATCAGACCGATTGGGATTAAACTGGGTGCGCACCAACCCTGTTGCTTCCGGTCGCACTAAGACAATTGTTGCATTACAAGTCCCAACGGTTGATTTTACCGTGGATAGGCAGAGACAGGTCCCCGGTGGCCAAGTTAAATTTACCTTGCTTCCAGGTAGTGGAATAACGGTATCCTCTGTGCAATGGGATTTTGGTGATGGAACACAATCCACGGATAGAAATCCGACCCATACATATTCCCAGGCAGGAACATATACCGTAAGTGTTATGATAATGGACAAAAACGGGTTAAGTGCCTCTAAGATTAAGAGAGATTACATAGAAATATTAAGTGCACCTTATGTTAGTTTCTCCGCCCAACCGACTTCAGGATATATCACGCCGGATGCTATGGGAGAAAAAGACCCGGGCTTAGATGTCCAATTTAGAGATATGTCTGTTGGAACGGATGTATGGAAAGTTGTGGCATGGTCCTGGAGTTTTGGGGATAATGTTCCCGCAATAGAAGCCACACAACAGAATCCCATACATAGATACACGAAAGAAGGTTTCTATTCTGTTACTCTTGAAGTAACATTCAAAAATGTAAATACCAATGAGACCATGAAACTGTGTTATCTGATACCTAACTATATAACTGTGGGTCCGTGTATTGGCTGTCCGTCAACGACAGAAGGAGAAGGACAAACAGAAGGGGCAACAGAAGGTGAAGGTCAAGAAGAGCCAAGTGCAAAATTCTCTGTTCAATCCATAATTAAAGATAAAGAAGCACTCTTACCTTTAACGGATTGGGTTCCTTTATTTAATTTTACCATGGGCTATGACCCTGAAAATCCTGCCCCACGAGTTTTAAAATCGTTAGTTTATCGAATTCGAGCAGATAAAAGAAGTGATGGAGAATTAAATTATGGTAATCAGGGAGGTCCCAATATTTCTGATTTATTGGAATTTGCCTTATTTAGGGAAAACTATACAAAGAAAGAAGAATATAATAATCAATTAGACCCTTATTATGATGAATTGTTGTTTAAATGGGATTCGGATGGAACGCCCTTAGCACAAATTCTGACTCAAAATCCATATTCTCCTGATGGTGTTACATATAGGTTAGACTTTATTGGAAGTGGCACACCGGATAAGCCAGATTACCCGGTAATAACGGCTCCAAATCAAGATGATGGATTTGAAGGAAATTCATACATTGTTGCGGTTCGAACATCTGCAACATGGCGTAGTCAGATTACTATGGCTTGTGATGTTCTCCGTGCAGAGATGATAAAACTTAATGGTATCTTCCCAAGGAATACGGATGGAGAGCCTATTGACGAATATGATCCAAATTTCTATGATGCAGATGACCCTGAAAGAATGATTTCTGATGCTGGCTATTCTGCCAGTTTTACTGTTTGGGATTTGAACGGAATTATTAATCCCGAACAGTGGGAATACAGTGGCTTTGATGCGTGGAATTATCCGACGAGGTTATATACACCTCTTGCGGAACATACACGCCCCAAGTGGTCGAAGTTTGACCAGTTGTTATATATGTATGCAGGGGAATTATTATCATTCCGTCGTTTGCTTGCTATGGATACATGGAAACCTGTAATAGGTATCAATGTTCATTCCACAAAATCTGTTCATGCCGATGGATATGACCCATTAGTAGGACCGCGTTATACAGCGGAGAAGAAGATATGGCCACAACTGCGTGAAGTAAATGTTATATTTACAGATATTGGAGCGGACCCGTATGGTCCTCCCGGCAATGGAGGTTTTGACCCTCGTGAAGCGTTGGATAAAGTTTCCACACAAATAAACAGTCTTTTAGTTGATAGTGACCAGGTATTATTCCAGGATATTATTTTTAACGGTGTTTGGGTATGGCATGACACAAATAATAACGGAAAATTTGACCCGCCAACACCGCTTGCAAACGGGCAAGGAGTCCAGTTGAATGGTGACTATCCCATGTTACCCGAAACTGTAATCGGTATTAACCTTTCAGAAGGCTTTATTTTACCTACAGGGCAATTACTAAATTGGGAATATATCCCATTCCCACCTGGAGGTGGAGACCCATGGTGGAAGTTGAACCTTCGTTTCTTCTATGGACGAAGAAGATATGTGACACCGAGTAATGATGATGTTTCCGGGCATGTTGAACCAACCCCGGATAATTATGTAGGTGTGGCTACAGGGAGTGAATATGCGTGTGATTACTTCGTCGTAGTCAGGACAGATAGTGGATTTAAAGATGTCTCTCAAACCGTACCTGATGGTAATGGTATCATGATGGGTGCAGATTTTCGCGTATTTATAGAACCAAGACGAGTTGATAATAATGGAAAGCCGACAGGAGGTATTTATGTAGATTCGCAAATTCCTCCATTGGGTGGACTTTTAGATGGTGGAGGTCCTCCGTGGCAGTCTGACTCGAGATGGGGTCAACAAGAACCGTGGTGGAATCAGAGAACTGTAAACGAAAAATCTACAAAACCTATAAAAGTAGGTTTAGATGTTCACGATTTAGTGTTGACTTATACATCCGATTCACCCTATAAATTTGAATCGGATATATTCTATGGTTCAGGGTCTATTAATTTAGGGAATTGTCTTGGCTATTCCGTCGGGTTATCTGATTATCCGAAAGATTTCGATAGGTGGATGGACCCAGAAGGAAAGATAAGGACGCAATTTTTGAATTTACATTCCGTAGGTGTAACGAGATGGCGTGAATTTGGTGGATTCACCTATTCCATTACAGACAATAATACATTTACCGTAAGTTATGACTATACTCATAGCAGAGGACAATATGCTTATGAGACGGTTCCATTTGACCATGTGGATATTTTAGGTCCGGACACGCGTTCCTCTGCGTATGTAAATCCCTTAGACCAACCTGCGCTTCCAGATTATACTACATGGTCTCGCAATATTGGACCTAATGAATATCCACGGGCAAGTCAATGGGCACCGGGATTTAATCGAGCAAGATTACTTACACAAAAGACGGATATAAATTCTGAACACACCGCTATGTTAGGGATTAATTTAGTAGGTTCGGGTGATTATGTTGTAAATAACGAAGGACAAGAATCCCCGTCTGTAGCGAAGATTGTTGTAGCCTTCTGGGGTCCAGACTTCTCTCCGGATATATTCATGCCATTAGACCCGGATGGTAAGAGTTATGACTCAGGCGTCTTGCTATGGGAAGATACTGACCAGAACGGGATTTTCTTTGAACCAAAACTATTGGCAACCTATTGGGATTTGCCTATGCCGAATATTGGTGATAAACCTGTCCCATTAAATAATTTACAATGGAGTTCTAAGCCAGAACCGATTGATATTGATGGAGATGGTTCACCTGATGATATGGATGGTAATGGTCTGGTTGACCAGCGTGATTACGCATGGGTCCTTACAATATATCCAAAAGAAAAGTGGACATTGCCCACAGATGACTTTATGGATTTCCTTTTTGGTACTGTTCCTATAGAATGTGGAAATATTGATTTCAGTGATGTTTCGTTTGAAAAGAGTATAAAAGAGAAGTCGGATGAAGAGGCAAATACCTCAAATCAATCTTTAGAAAAACAAATAACTGCAGTAAAAGGGAATAACCCCGGTGATGACCTGTTTATTACCGTTCGCCTAAATGATAAAGGGAAACGGTTCCAATCATTCCGAGCAATTATTCCGGCAACTTTACCCGGTAGGAGCGATTCAGAGAAAAAAGCAGGTATTCAATTCTTCCCACAGGTTAATACCAGTTCTACTGCATATATAAAATCAAGTCCTGAGGAAGACCCCGTCCAAGATTTCTATGGGAATGATATGCTCGAGACAAACATACCGGTGCAAATATATGACTTTACAAGTCAGCAACAGGCAATTGTGCCCGGAGGTCCGTCCTTTGCTGTGATGGGATTCGATGTTTCCACCAATAGACCTGAAGATAGTCTATATCAAGGGACAAATGGTGTAGGTTCCGAAAAGACATTTACAGTATCCGGTGTAACTTTTGAACCCAATTCGCTTATTGGAGATTTCTTGATAGACTCTGCCTTTGAATCGTACGAGATTGTTGGGAATACAATCAATCAGGTGTATTTATTAAGTGGGACTCCTCGTAATGGTTCCTGGCGGATTGAACGCAATCCAAGTTTCTTAGAAGAAGTTTCTTTGGAATTTTATGATGAAGGGACAAATGCAAACTTTAATCCATTGAATGATTTGTTGCCTCTTCATATTGACCCACAAATTAGTGGTGTTGCTTTATATCGAGACAATGACGCAGACCCAAGAAATCGGAATGGTATGTTTGATGCTGATATTGATATTCCTATATCATTAGATGCAGCACCCTACTATATTGGACAGACAGGAGAAGCCACGCAGGTTAAGTTTGTATTTTCCAGCCCCGGAACGGATAATGTGCCTATTCCTCGTGAACAACAGGCACGAAACCGTCAGTGGATACCCACATCTTTCGGTTCCAATAACAAAAATCCTTTCTATGGACCCGATTTCTTTGTTATATTACGAGCCTCAGATAAGATGAAAACAGGTGTAAACTTCAGGATTGGATTGGTTAACTGGGGACCTAACACACCGACAGAACCTGACCCGGATACCTGGGCTCGTCTATCCGGTGAACAAAGAAACGATTTCCGAAAATTCCGTGAATTCCCATGGGGAGTTAGAGGACTTGGATTTATTACCTATTTCAAAGAGCCTCCTATTCGATACTACATGGATGGGAAGAAGGCAGGAATGAAGACCGATAATTCGGGTGTAAACTGGCTTCGTTCTCATTGTACAAAGAAACGGAGGACCGGTGTAATTAACTCTATAAAGAAAGTAGTCGCTCCAACTTCACTGGTAATAGAATCTACTTCCATATCCGAATTGCCTATTCAGACGCTTGAAGGGCAGGAAGTAACATTGGTTATCTATGGAAGAAATTTTGGAAACAATCCTGTAGTGCGTTTGTCTGGTTATCAGGTCCGTGTTGTCCAGGCAACAGATACTACTATAACAATAGCCATCAGTACAATGCCGGGTGTTGTGCCTATTGAGCCCGTTGTTTTACTGGTGAGAAATACAACCACTGGAGTTGAAGCCTCACGGACTGACTTATTTACACTTACATCAAAGCCTGTCGGACGGATACCCGTTATCAATTCTATAAATCCAAACAAAGGGACATCTAAGGAATTTCCTGTAACCATTCAGGGAGCCAATTTTTCAACGATTGATAATATACAGGTATATTTCGCAAATACATTGATGCCTGTGCAGTCTGTCTCAACAGATGGAACATCTATTTTGGTAACTTTCCCATTGGGTGGTATTCCAACCGTAGGACCTCTGGATGTAACTGTGAAGAATATAGACCAGAAGACAGAAAAAACACTTGTAGGTGGTTTCGAATATGTAAATGATGCCCAGAAACCGAAAAAGCGTTTTTACATGTTTGGTTGTGGAGAAAGACAAGATATTCAACAATCGAATTTTATGGCTTATGCTTTTGACATAAGTCTGGTAATTGCGGTTTTATTGTTTCTTCTGTCTGCAAAGAAGAAACAGACAGTATAAGGAGATGGAATTATAAATGAAAAAACAAAGATTGATAATTCCGGACGAAAGAAAGGAGTTCGGACCGTGAAAAAACAATTATTATATTTATGTTCGTTGATATGTGTTCTTTTTATCTGCCAATGGAATGTTTATGCATTTTTCCCCTCCGGCGGATTTGATGCATTTAATGTATTGCGATTGGCAAGATGGCCCTTCTACGAATTTGATACGAACAACGATGGCAAAATAACCACAGGAGAAGGTGTCGGTATATACATAGAAAGAGGGAAAAGAGGCTTTACCGATGATGAAATAGAAAAAGTCAAGGAGGCATTAAAGGTTTGGGAAGATGTCCCAACTTCGTATGCCTGTTTCCGAATCATAGGCTATTATGAAGACCCCATTTCTCTAACAACGCCCGATTCCCTGCCAACGATATCTATGTATGTTACCGAAGCAGATGATACAGGTGAAAATGTTGAGCCGGACCCGGAAACGGTAGATGTTGGTGGAGGGATATTAGGTGTAACACTGACACTTTTTACTGTTACCGATACAGTATATGAGCATAATGGACAAATATATCCCATTTCTGCAGGCACAGTTATTGACCGTGATATTGTTATATCTGCGACGGCACACCGATATAATTCAGAATCCGGGGACGAACCATTGGCAGATTTAAAAGGAACGCTTGTCCATGAATTAGGTCATTTCCTTGGGTTAGACCATACCCCGTTGAATAATTTAAGGGCTGTTTATTTAAACGCCGAGGATGAATTACCCTCCTACTTAATAGAAAATCCTATAGTGTGGATGACCATGCCCGATGGTATGCCTCAATATATCGGTGCTACACCGACTATGTTTCCTATCTATTTTGAGGTAGAATTACCTAATGGGCAACGGGAAGATGGCGGAAAAGACCTGGCACCGGATGATATTTCGGGTATTTCATGGCTTTATCCTCGAGGTGCTCAGGAAAATTTCTTTGATATAAAACATGAGGCAAGAAGTAGAACAAGAAGAGGTTCTGGAATTCCTTCCATTCCGCTTCCCGGTGGGCATGTTGTTGCCTGGGCAGATGTGGATAACAATCCCAGTACACCACGAGTTCCTTTATTCAGTACAATGGTAGGTTTATACGAACCGCTTATTAATAAGCAACTTCAAGGTAAATTTAATTTGATTGGTTTGTGGAAGACAATGGAAGTGCCCGGTATGGATGGTGAATTATTTACTCCATCCTATACATTGACCTTAAATGCGTTGAACGGGACAGGATTAGACCGTCAGGCTCCGGAAGGAATACCCCCATCGGATGTAGATAGTATTCAAGGTCCCAATAGTTATTCCGTAACAACTCGTGCAGATACAGACTATCAAACCAACTTTATGTCGGAAGTGTTTCATGAGGTTGAAAATGTCCTGGATGTAAGTAGTAAAGATGCAGGAACGGGATTGGTTTGGAGTTTTACAAAAAATGTAGTTGTCAGTACAACAACAGGTAAAACACTTCCACAGATGAGGACAAATCTAAAACCGATGTTTGGTGACCCCAATGATGTATGCCCTATGAATATTATTGAAGTTCCAACAGGTGGAGGCACAGAAACAACCACGACTACAGCCGGCACATTGGGCTCTATCTCGTTATCTAACGATTTGAGGAAATTTAGAGACAATTATTTGATGAATTCAGGTATGGGAGTTGCTTTTGTGGATGTGTATTATACCGTTGCCCCGATGATTTCTAAAGTAATATTAAAATCAGAAACGATGAGATACCTGTTTGCCAGTACCGTATATGGTATTGCATGGTTAATTAAAAATAGTATTTGGCGGTATCTGATAGGAATTTTGATTCTGCTTGTTCTAGGGAGGAAGATAAAGAAAATGCAATCTATAAAAGCAAAAGCGAAAACGACAATACTATTCTTTATTTTTGCAGTATCTATTTTTGGATTTGTTTCAAACGCACATTCGCGAATCGCTTTTCTTAACACAGGTGAACTTGTAAACAAATCCGATGGTGTAGTTAATGTAGAAGTAATCTCAGTAAATAGTTATATGACAGAAAATATGCGAATATACACAGATGTTGAAGTAAAGGTGAATGACACAATAAAAGGCTCTATCAACGAGAACAGTTCGGTAATTTTTACTATCCCGGGTGGTAGAGTAAATGGCTATGCTATGGTTTGCTCCGAAATGCCTGAATTCAAAGTCGGTGATAAAGTCATTATTTATCTGCGGTATTTGCCTAAAAGTGGTAAATGGACTTTATATGCCGGGACAAGAAGTGTAACTGTGGTTACAGAAGATACTCAGACAGGCAAACAGTATGTAAAACCTTATAGTGAGTATGACAGTATTTTCTATAATACAGATAAGAAAGCAATCCAATCCAAATCCTCTGTTCAAAAAACAGACGAGCCCAATACATGTATTTCTATTGAAGATTATATGTTATATCTAAAAAGCCTTGTAAAGCAGGATAAATAAAATTCTTTATCTGTTAATCCTTTATAACTATATGAACTCCTTAAAAAAGTGAGCAAACTTTGCGAAAGGGAGGATGTTTGGTTTAAACTTATCATACAATTTATCATGGGGATTTAGTCAACTAACAAAGGCTAAATTCCGTTCAATTCATGATTTACTGCAAGGAGTTATTTTTCCTATGAAAGGGCAGTATGGTTCAATCATTAGAAATTAAAAAACTATTTTCTCTAATTCATATCATACTGATTATTTCAATACTTATTGCCCTTGGGGTTTTCTTTTTTATTATATACACATATAATCCTGCTCAGAAAGTAGCCAAGAAAGTAGGGGTACCCAGTGAGGAAGAAGAAACCGTTCAGAGTGTATTAATGAATATTGATGCCCAAAGCCTATTCGATAAAATAATACAATCAGGTCTGTTTGGAAATGCAGGTAGATGGTCTGAAGATGCGGTTCCCAAAAAAGAAGAAAAAGTAGAGCAACCCCCTCCTCAGGATACTCTTGAAGATACCCAATTAAATTTAAAATTGATAGGGACGATTGCCTTATCTCCCAAAGACAGATTTGCATCTGCTTTTATCGAAAATTCCGACAAAAGAATTACCGCCGCTTTTGCTATCGGACAGGAAGTCGTTGAGCAGGTAGTTTTAGAGGAGGTATATCCTAAAGAAGTAATATTATTAAATAAAAAAACAAATCCCCCAAAAAGGGAACGATTAAAATTAGAAGATAAATCTTTAGAATTATTAAAAGCGAAAGAAGAAGCACCTCCCCAACAAACGCAATCAAAACCTGCAAAAACAAATGAGCCTGAGAGAAAACAGGTGGATTTAAATCGAGATGAAATTGTGCAGGACTTTTTCGCAAGTTATGCAGATTTGGTTACGCGTGTGAAACCCGAATTGTATAAAGATGCGGAAGGGAAAGTAATTGGTATTACTGCAAAAAATATTAGTGAAATTCCAATTGCCGTAAAATTGGGATTTAAAGAAGGAGATGTTCTTACTGCGGTAAATGATGATGTAATTGATAGTGATGAAAAAATAGTAGATTTAATTAAAAAATATAGTGATGTAACACTGCCTTCTGTTAAAGTATCTATCCTTAGAAATGGAAACCCAATGGACATAATCTATAGAATACAAGATTAGTTATAGAGATGAACAATAAACATTTGTATATTAGGAGTTGAGACTTGCGAAATCAAACAAAATTTATATTGAACTACAAGGAACGGTGTATTTTCTTCTTCGGTAGAAGAATAACTATCCTTTTATTGTTGTTTGTTAATCTGTTTCTATGTTCTGGCTATGGTCAGGATGTAGAGCAGGTTCCTCAGGATGTTCCTCCGGGAAATATAGAAATTCCGCAGATTGTGGATGCCCCTTCCGTTCCAGAAAATGTTCCAGAAATGCCACCTCAACCTCCACCGGAAGCAGTTCGCCCACCCGTTACAATGCCAGAACCCGTATCCCCTCCAGGTTCTTCAAGACCACCTATACCTTCTTTTCCTACTATGAGAAGAGGGAATCAACCGCCATCTCCTCCGGGACCCAGAAAAACTCCATCTGCCGGTGGTCCCTCAGAAAAGACCACAATCGGTATTGCTGCGGAAACGGGACCTAAAACAGGTGAAACTCCTTCCGAACCTATCTCTTTCGATTTTCATGATGCACCTTTATATGATGTTATTGCAGCGATTGCTCGATTGACAGGCCGAAACTTTGATGTAGACCCGAATATTGGAGCGACAACTGTTACTGTCATAACTCATGATAAGATTCCCCCGGAGATGGCATATCAGGTTCTTGAGTCTATATTGGCGTCTCGGGGATTTTCTATGGTAGAGACATTAGATGGGAAATTAATCAAAATTATTGCTACCCCTGACGCTGTTGCCTCTGAAAAAACACCATTAATCAGAGGGACCGAAAAACTTCCAGAAGGGTATGATAAATTTGCTACTCATATTATTACCTTAAAATATGCCGATGCTTCCGAAGTTTCTACTGCTTTACAAGTATTGGGATCTAAATCATGCCGTATTTCTGCATACGCACCTACGAACACATTGATAATTACAGATACAGCCGATGGTTTAAAGCGTATATTTTCGTTCTTGCAAGAAATAGATGTTTCCGGGAATGAGACGGAAATGGAAATATTTATGCTTGAATATACCCGTGCGGAAGCCTTAGCCCAACAGATTGAACAGGTTTTATCTGAAACGAAAACTACAACTGCTGGAGGTCGGGTTCCAGGAGCCCCTATGACTCCTCAACCTGTGGTTAGACCACCAACGCGTTCTGTTCCAGGTGCACCATCCATGCAAATTATAGGTTCTCGTCAAGAAGTCCTTCGTATGGTTCCTGATACACGATTAAATGCCTTAATTGTGGTTGCAACCGAAGGAATGATGGAAAAGGTCCGTGATTTGATAAAACGATTAGATTGTCCAACGCCCTATGAAGCAAACAATCTACATATTTATGAATTACTCAATGCAGATGCAGAAAAAGTAGAGCAGGCATTACAACCACTTATTGGTGGTTCTGGTTCAACAAGACGACCCACAGGAGCCGGGGCAACTCCGGGAGGGGCAGTTCCGGGTGCCGGTGGAGCAATGGTATCTTCATCCATGTCCTCTGCTCCGGGAGAAGTTCAACCGTTTGAACAGCGAGTTCAAATTACGAGATATGACCAGACCAATTCACTGCTTGTTGTTGCTTCTCCACAAGATTACAAGGTGTTAGAAGCGTTTATTGCCCGTCTGGATGTCCCGCAAAGACAGGTGCTCGTGGATGCTGTAGTAATGGATGTTCGGTTGAATAATGATTATGGGGTCAAAGTAGATTCTGCAAGTATTAGTGGAAATTCCGGGTTTGCTGTTACAGGAACTTCCAATATACAAAAAATTGTAGATTCTTTAAAACCCGCAGCAGATGCAGCAAACAAAATTACCAGTCCAAGCCGACTTAATCGTATGTTAGGAGCGTTGAGTTTAGGTTCAGGGGGAGGGCTTACAACAGGGATATATGATGACATTGTCATACCCATTAGTAAAACCCAACGATTACGAGTTCCTTTTGTCCCCTTACTATTGCAAGCAATAGAGACGGTTTCTGACCTGGAAGTGCTTTCTCAACCCAGTTTGGTTACGGTAGATAATGAAGAAGCGTCTATAGTCGTAGGTCAGGAAGTGCCTTTCATTACAAGCACTGCAAGCCCCCAACGCACAACAACAGGCGAGGTTATAGGAAGCACATGGGGCGGTTATACGCGTGTGGAACGACATGAGGTAGGTATCAAATTAACCGTAACTCCTCAAATCAGTGAAGGTGATAATGTCTTAATGAAAATCGAGATAGAAGTATCAGCAGTGGCGGGAGGTAGTCAGTCCGTAGGGGATGTAAACATTTTAGGTCCGACAACCAATAAATCTTTATTTAAAAATCAGGTCCTTGTGAAAGATGGTTCAACAGCGGTTTTAGCCGGTTTAATAAGAGATACCGCAGACCGTAACAGGACCCAAGTCCCCATTATGGGCGATCTTCCTTTATTAGGTTTCCTATTCCGCAATAAATCGGTATCGCGAGAAAAACGCAACATGGTAGTTCTGGTTACACCTCATATTGTAAAAGAATCCAGTGATATGGAACGGGTTACCCAATATAAGGTTACGGAATATCAGGATGTAAATATACAAGAATTGTTTAAGGGTGGTTTCTTTAAGAAAGTTAAGGCAAAGGCTGATATGCGAAAAAATTATCGTCCTACTTTAGATAGGACTGAAGCGTTAACAGGACAGGTAGAACAAGAAGAATTTAACCGTGGGACGATTTATAGAAAATAATGGATAAACTACTCGCCGAAATGCAGTTTGGAGAAATATTACTCCAAAAAGGATATGTCCATCCGGAACAGATAAAGGAGGCTTTAGAACTCCAGAAGATTAAACCGCGACGGTTGGGCGAAATTTTATTGGACCTTGGGTTTGTAGAAGAAGAACATGTATTGGAAGCATTAAGTGAACAATTTGGAATTCCTATGGAATTAGACCTTTCGCAACAGGTAGACATGAACTTGATTACGAAGGTCCCGATAAATTTTATTCGTGAATATTTTATGGTTCCGTTTAAGCAAAATGGAGCCGGTTATTTAGTTGCCTTAAATGACCCTATAAATCTTCTACCTCTGGATGACCTGCGGGTACTTTTAGGAGGACCTGTTCAGCCTGTTTTATGTCGTAAGTCAGATATACAAAAAATTGTAGATTCCTATTTCGATAGCCAAACACAAAATACGGCTGAGATGATAGATACAATAGCAATGGCGGAAGAAGACGGAGCAACGACGATTCATACCTTAGATGGGACGGAAACAGAAAAAGACCTGCTGGACCTTGCTAACGAAGCCCCTATCATTAAACTTATCAATTTATTAATCACGGGAGCCGTCAAAGAAAGGGCTTCGGATATTCATATTGAACCGTTTGAGCGTGAAGTCCGTGTTCGTTACCGTATTGATGGCGTATTATACGAAAAATTTACTATACCCAAATCCCAGCAGGCGGCGGTGATTTCGCGTATCAAAATTATGTCCAATCTCAATATTGCAGAACATCGTTTACCGCAGGATGGGCGTATTAAAATTAAGTTAAGCGGCAAAGAAATTGATATTCGTGTATCCATACTCCCGACGGCTTTTGGTGAACGCGTGGTTTTGCGTATCCTTGAAAAGGGTAATTTCCTTTTTAGTCTGGAAGATTTGGGAATGGACGAACGCGACCATAAGATGTTTGACCGTATTATTACCGTGTCTCATGGAATTATCCTGGTTACAGGACCAACCGGTTCCGGGAAATCTACAACCTTGTATGCTTCTTTGCAGAGAGTGAATTCACCGGATAAGAATATCATTACATTAGAAGACCCCATAGAATATCTGATTGCGGGAATTGGGCAGATACAGGTTCGTCCTAAAATTGGATTGACCTTTGCAGCAGGTTTAAGAAGTATTTTAAGACAGGACCCCGACATTATTCTTGTAGGTGAAATCCGTGATTTAGAAACAGCAGAGATGGCAGTTCAAGCATCTTTAACAGGACATCTTGTTTTTGCTACATTACATACCAATGATAGCGCCGGTGCTATTACCCGACTTACGAACATGGGAATTGAACCTTTTCTTGTTACCTCATCCTGTATTGCCATACAAGCCCAGCGATTGGTGCGTAAAATCTGTACTCAATGTAAAGAACCATATAAACCCGACCGAAATCCATTAGAAGAGTTAGGTATAAAAAAACCTGACCCGAGAGCAGAAACTTTATGGAAAGGTAAAGGATGTCAAAAATGTATGGAACGGGGTTATTATGGCAGGACGGGAATATTTGAACTGTTAATGATGAGTCCGAGGATACAAGAATTGGTTCTTGAAGGAGCCGACTCCAATGTAATTAAACGGGAAGCCCATAAAGAAGGAATGCGCACTCTCCGTGAGGATGGGGCAGAAAAAATGTTGAGAGGATTGACAACATTAGAAGAAGTCCTTCGGGTAACCCGAGACGATGTATTTGAAGAAACTTATTAAATAAAACAAGATAAAAACACACTGTACAATATTTGAGAAGATATGCCTGTTTATCAATATAAAGCATTAATCAAAGGTAGTGGAAAAACGACGCGCGGAGTAATAGACGCGGATTCTCCTGCATTGGCAAGAATGAAATTACGGGAGTTAGACCTTTATCCCACTGAACTAAAAGAAGCCACAGATGGTAGTAGTTTAAAGGAAGGAGAAGGAAAGGGACGATCCCGATTTTTTTCGTTGGGCGGAGGCGTTTCTACAAGAGATGTAGCCTTAATGACGCGGCAGTTTGCCGTATTACTTCGTGCAGGTATGCCCCTTGTGGAAGCCCTGAATGCATTAATAACTCAAACCGCTCGACAGCGATTAAAAACTGCTATATTGGATGTTCGTGATAAAGTAAATGCAGGAAAAAATCTTGCAGATGCACTGTCTGAACATCCCCGTATTTTTAGCTCGCTATATGTAAATATGGTTCGTGCAGGAGAAGCCAGCGGAACATTAGAACAAGTTTTAAACCGTCTGGCAGATGTTTTAGAACGACAGGCAAAGATAAAAGCCCAGATATTATCCTCAATTGCATATCCAGCCTTTATGACAGTTTTTGCTATTTCCGTTATTACATTTATGATGACTGTTATTGTGCCTCGTATCACCACTATTTTTAAGAAACAACAATCGGAACTTCCTTTTATTACAGATTTACTTATAGGGGCAAGTTCCTTTTTAGGAAGATATGGTATCTTCTTTATAGGCTTTTTATTTTTGTTAGTAATATTATGGCGGATATGGGTTAGCCGTGAAGAGGGTAGAAAAAAATGGGACCGATGGAAATTTAAAATTCCGCTCTATGGCACTCTACTTCAAAAATTACTTTGTGCAAGATTCTCACGAACATTAGGAACCATGCTTCAAAGCGGTCTAACCATGCTTCCTGCTCTTGATGTTGTATATAGTATTATGGATAATCGGTTCATTCAGATGCATCTGGATGACATAAAAGCCGGTGTCCGTAGGGGTAGAGATTTAGCCCAACCCATGAAAGATTCTGGAATATTCCCATCCATGATGATTCACATGGTTGAATTAGGGCAACGAAGTGGTGAACTGGAAAATATGTTAATTCAGATAGCAGATACCTATGATGAAGATGTCCGTTTGACTGTTGATGCTATCGTTGGACTGATAGAACCCGTTATAATAGTAGTAATGGGTATTTTCGTCGGATTTTTGGTTCTGGCGATTTTAGTACCTATATTAAAGATGAGTACACATGTTGGAGGATGAAAACATGACACAAGAAAAAACAAAGAAAAAGGATAAGAATTTATTGGGCTTTACGCTTGTGGAGTTAATGGTGGTTATTGCTATTATTGCAATTCTTGCCACGACTGTCGGTATTTATGTATTTGGTGCTCTGGATGATGCCGACCAGGCAAAAGCAAAGGCAGAAATCAGTAATATGAAGACTGCAGTTCAGATGTATCGTATAAAAAACAAGCGTTTACCAAACACATTAGAAGAAATTGCTCCATTTCTTGACCCCCCCAAAGTTCCATTAGACCCGTGGGGTAATGCGTATGTCTATCAAAAAGAAGGTAATTCTGCCTTTAAGATTATGTCGTATGGCGGGGATGGAAGTCCTGGAGGTAGTGGAGCAAATGCAGATATTTCCAGCGAAGATTAATCTGCAATACATTATTTTTTGCATGAGGTATAAAATTTAAAAATCATGATTGCTTTACGGGGAAAAGATGGTTTTACATTACTGGAATTAGGGATTGTTATTTTTATTATTGCATTGATGGCTACTATTGCCGTTCCTTATTTACTTCCCCTTGCCTTATCTTCGGAGTTAGAAAGCGAAGCAAGACGGTTGGCTTATTTCGGTAGAGCCGTGATGTCAACATCTGCTTTATTCGGAGATGAATTTTATGTCGAAATTGATTTAGACCAGCAAAGATATTATTGTTTGAGAATTACTTATCCTGAGGCAACGGAGGGAGAGCCAGACCAATTAGGTTTGTTTGAAAGCATGAAAGAACAGGGGCTATCCCCGGAACAGATGGCTGAACTTTTTATGGGTTCTACTGCGGGAACGACTACTAATCAAACTACGGGAAATACTCCTACTCCGGGAGGTTTTGATGCAGAAGCCATGAACCGACAGATAAATGAACGATTTGAAAAATTGGCAAAGAGGAAATTAATAGAACAGGCAAAGAATGTAAAACATGAAGATAGTCTGATGGATGAAATAGGACCCCTTTTTGATAAAAAAAATAATGTGGATTTATTTGATGTAGAGCCTGTAATAGAAGAAGTCAATGAACCTGGGCTATCACCCGTTCGTTTGTCTGAAAATGTAATAATTGAAAGCGTTTTTATCGGTGGAAATAAGTTTTCCAGAGGCCTTGTAGAAATACCAGTGACACCTCTTGGATTAACAGAATCTATTGGTTTTTATGTGAGAAACGCAAATAATGATTATTATACCGTTGTATGGGACCCTGTATCCGCAGGTGCTTATGTACTGGAAGGAGCCCAATGAAGATATTTTTATCTGCTATAAAAAATAAGAAAAGAAAAGTCGGTTTTACACTGATGGAGATTTTAACGGCGTTAGCCATATTAGGAGGTTCTGCTTTTATCCTGTTTAATGTTCACTTTAACGCAATGAAACTTCACCAGATTACCATAAGTCAGACAGATGAAAATCAATTGATTTATGCAGCTTGTTCCCGTGCAGAAGTAGGAGTGCTAACCGGGACACTGGAGGGAAGTGGAGATTTCGGAACAAGTTATGAAGGTTACTCATGGAGTTATTCCGCAACGGCAATAGGTTCTGATCCATCTATCCCATTATATACAGTTAATGTAACTTTATATACTCCGGAGAATGAGAGTAAAAATCTGACTTTTTTATGTTATGACCTGAGTACGGAAAATCAGACAAACGATTTAACCGGCGGTAGAACCCAAACCAATCAACAGAGAAATACAAACACAATGAAAGCTCCAGCGAGTGGTTTCTCGGCAAGAAGGAATTCCATGTTTGGAAATTAATTTATGTGGATTATGAAAAAAAATAAATATCCTTTTCGTATGAAAATCAGTGGTTTTACGCTTCTGGAATTACTGATTGCTTTTACCATAATGTCCATTATTGTAATTATCGTTTATTTAGGATTAGATTCTATCTCCAAGGGAACGGATTTGGCACGACTATCTGCAGAAAAAATGAGGATTCAACGATTTTTAGTAAATCACTTCTATAATTCTTTCAATGCCCTATATATAGACTCTTCTTTCTCCGCTTCGGGTTATCAATTTATTGGACAAAACGAATCAGGCCAGTATGGACCTGCAGATTCCATCCGTTTTTGTACTTCTTTACCGATGCCAGGACCCACTGCCTTACCGGGGATTCGTAGAGTAGTTACCTATTCCTTTGAGGATACATCTCAGCCCGAAGGCTTGTCAGGTTTTGCTACAGATATATATGGTATTTCAAACAATGCTCCACAATTCTTGACTATTACAGAATCGCCACTTATCCTGGATGAAGATTCGGGGAGTTTTTCGAGTGATATGAATTCTTTGCCTGTGAATGTTATAAAAGTTCCCCTCGCTTCTTTAGATATTTATTATTATGATCCCATTAAACAGGATTGGGTAGAAGAATGGGATTCCCAATCGGTTCAGCAGATGCCATGGGCGGTGCATATCATTGCAAATCTGTTTAATGAATATGGAGAAGTCAGTAATGCTTCTGCAAATGGGGAAGGGGATATAGACCTTGTGATTGTTTTGCCCACAACAGTAGGAACGGTGCAACCTATGGATGATCCCAATCATTTCCGAGATGTAGGTTCTCTGTTTAAGATGGATAGTAATAAAACCCAAGGAGCCACCCCTAATACTTCGGCACGTGATAGTTTTAGAAACAGAAGGCAGAAATAACCATGAAATTAAAAACAAAAATTCAATTTAACAAACGGACAGGGGTAGCCATTATTCTTGCTTTAGTGTTTATTGCTTTATTGTCCATTATTGTGGTTGAATTTTTATATGAAACAGAAGTGGAGGCTTCTTTAGCATATAGTCAACAGGGAGACCTGGAAGCCTATCTGGCTGCTAAATCGGCAGTGGCTAAAGCAATGGCTTACCTTGCAGAGGATAATCTGAATACCATGATGAGCGGTGCTCCACCAGTAGATAGTGATTTTGACTTGCTCTCTTTTAATATGAGTGCAGCAACGGAGCCATTGAATAATGCCCTTATGCATGCCTCTATATCGGATGAGTATGGAAAGATCAATTTGAATGCTTTATTAGTTCCTCAATCCGGGGGAGAACCTCAAGAACGAACACCCCTTGTTAATGCATTAAGAGAATTTTTTGCTTTACGAGATACGGGAAAAGGTGCCAGTCCGGAGATAATTGTTGATTCTATTCTCGATTGGTTAGATTATAATGAAGGCGATTCGGAAAGACCTCAAGGTGCAGAGAATAATTATTATATGGGATTAGAAAATCCATATCCATGCAAAAATGGACCTATGGATTCTATCGAAGAATTGCTATTAATCAAAGGAATTACACCCGAAATATATTTTGGAGACCCTGAAAAGAATCAATTACCTTTATCGGAATATTTTACTGTTCATGGAGATTGGCTGGGTAGGGTAAACATTAATTCTGCTCAACCTGAAGTAATAGCAGCTATTGTCAGTGGTTATACAGGAAATCCCGCCGATTTGGGTTTGGGACAGCGAATTTTTGATGATGCACATACACAACCGTTTACAGATTTAAGTCAATTAGATGCGTATGGCATTTTACCCAAACCTCCAACATCGCAGAGAAGAGATACCCCTCAACAAGCAGGAAAACCTGTTATTACTCCTGCGGAGAGACCGGATAATCGTGCTCAACGCTATGTTATGGCAGGACAAATTTTTACCCTTCAAAGCAATGCTTTTCGAATTTATGGTGACGGACTTTATCAAAACAGGATGGTGCGAATCGAAGCGTATGTTTTTCGAAATCCAATGGAATTAGGAGATTTTAATAATCCCGGACTAAATCCAAATGTAAACCCTGCAAATAACAAAACAAATCAGCAAAATCTAACGCGTAATACACAACGAACAAACAATAACTCCACAACAGTCCAAAATAAAGGAGGATTGCCTCCGGAGCCATTCCGCATTTTGGATTGGAAAATTATAAAATAATAAGGAAAAATAAAAGGATATTAATCCATAAAAAACGAAAGAAAGATACATGGGAAATTTAGTAACAACGATTGAGATTCGTGAAGATGTCGTTCGATTAGCAACTGTTCGAAAAAAAGGTAAATATCTTGAGTTACTTCAAGGTATTGAAACACCCGTAATTACAGAAGAAGCAGAGATACCCAATAAAGATGAACCTGTTTTGAATGCTTTAGAAGAAGCCTTCAAACAATTAAAGTATAAACCGACATGTTTTGCTCTTTCCGTTCCTTGTTCTGTAAGTATTGTCCGTTCGCTAACAGTTCCATTTCGGGGAATAAAAAAAGTCGTGTCTGCTCTTCGCTTTGAATTAGAACCACATATTCCTTTTCCTATTGAAGAGTTAATGCTTGATTTTGCTGTAGTAAATGAGACAAAAAAAGACACAGAAGTTTTAGCAATGGGTGTCCGCAAACAGCATATTCAAAACTATATTCAATATCTACGGGAGTTTTCTGCAGAACCCGAAACGGCGGTTATTAATTCTCTGGGTTTGGTATATCTTTGGAAACAGGCAAGTAAAGAGACCAAAAAGTTAAAATCGGCTCTATTGGTTCATAAGGACTTTTCTACCCTGGCTGTTCTTTATGAAGGGAAACTTGTTTTTATACGCCATCTGGTATTAGGGGTTCAAAATTATTATGAAAATCCTGAAATTTTTGCCCGAGAAGTGCAAAATAGTTTAAGGGCATTTCTTGCCCGATGGAAAGGGAAGGAAGGAATAGAAAAATTGGAAATTGGCGGATTAACTTTATCTGATGAAGAATTAGGTATGTTTTCACGATTGGTAAGGATTGAGGCTGAGACCGTTTCGTTGTCTCAATTCTTACAGTTTCCCAATGCTATGAAAACAGAGCCAGACGAAACACTGTCCCGCTGGTATCCTCTCTTAGGAATAGCGGGAATAACATTAGACCCCTATTTTTCATTTAATTTGCTCAAAGAAAATCAAACTTTGTCTTCTTATTTATCCTCTTTATCCCGCCATTTGATTTTTACCAATTGTCTTATCCTAACAGGGCTTGTATGTGGTGCTTTTTTCCTTCAGCAATTGACCCTGAACAATCTTGTTTATAGTAATCTCTACAAAGCAAAGGCAAATGAATTAACACAGGAAATAGAACGAGTTAATCAAGAAAAGGGACTGGATGAAAATATTGACTTATCTCCTTTTTTTGACCCGCCTCTTCTGGATATATTAAATACCATTGCAGAAAAATTGCCATCGGATAAAGTGAATATTACGGAAATAAAATTGAGTTCACCCGATGTGCAAAGTTGGTGGATTCGAATACAAGGGACAACCAGCGATTCTGCTTTTATAACACAGGCAATTTCCGAATTAAAGAAAGTGAGTTATTTTAATATAGTAGATGAACCAGAATTAAGTGCTCAGGGAAATCAAACCAGTTTTGCAATACGAATACAAAAGCCCCAGAAGATTTCGCTTCAAAAAGAAAATAATACAGAAAAAAGTAACAGTTAAGGTATAAAAAAAATGAATCAAACCCTTCTTGACCGAATTTATTTAATCACAATGATTGTAAGTTTTATTGCTGTAATAAGTATGGCAATATATCTCCACAGAGGACCTTATCGAAAGTTTTTACAATCAAGAAATGAATTAACTCAAGCATATAACCAATTGCAAATGGTAGAGAAGTTAAAAAAAGAACAGGAAGAAAGTTTAAAAACTCAGGAGATGTTGCTTCGTATAATAGAAAAAAGACCTCCCAATTTTGACTTCTTTTCTTATGTAAATCAATTATTAAAAGAAACTCAATTGACTGATAAAGCCAAACTCGATAATTATCGTGCACGAGCGAGTAGTGCTCGCCAACCGATGTTGCAAATTAAATTGGAAGGAGTTTCCTTAAAACGATTTTCAGAATTCTTGAAGCGTATTTATGGTGATTCCTATCTACTGGCTGTGTATAAAATGGATAAATTAAAACCCAATCAGAGTGGAAAAGGAATTGACTGCGAATTAACTCTTGTAACATTAAAATAAGAAAAACTATATTTTTGTATTGTAAAACAGGGTTGCTTTGCGTTTATAATAAATAGATATTAAAATAGGGGTTGAAAAGACTTTTGATAAATTATTGACAAGAAAATGTATTTTTTATGGAATTATAACTAAATCCGCATTTTTAACATTGATTTTTATTTAAATTTATGTTAAAGTATATAGAGAAAATATGGACATAGAATATGAGTACCTATAAATTATTTGGTCAGATACTTGTTGAAAAGAAGATAGTATCGGAAGAGCAACTTCGGGAAGCCATACATCGTCAGCAAACAACGATGTCGCATCGAAGAATAGGTGAAATCCTTGTTCGCTTAGGTTATATTGGTAAAAGCCATATCATCGAGACCTTGTCGGAACAATTGGGTATCCCTATAATAAAGTTAAGTGAGAGGGAGGTTCCGGAGCGTGTTCGGAATATTATGGATGGAAGTATTGCGACACTTTATAAAGTCGTGCCTGTGGAAGTTCGGGGAGATAAAGTTATTATCGCAACATCTGACCCGACTAATGTAAACAATCTGGATAATATTTCCCGACTTCTTGACCGACCTGTAGAACCCGTTCTCGCTTCGCCTGAGGAAATAACGATGGCTTTAGGGAAATATTATGGGGTGCAGGAAGCCACAGTAGAAAGTTTGTTAAGTTCGGCGAGTAGTGCCAGCAGTGTGAGTTCTTTATCCTCGATGTCCAATGTGAGTTCGTTTGATAGTTCCCTTGCTTCTTCATCAAGTTTTAGTGCCAGCGATATTTCATTAAGTAGTGTTAGTATGGATGACGCAAATCTTCCTTCTACATCTATAACGACAGAAGGAATGGATGAAGGCGATGCAGATAATCCTGTGGTGAAATATGTCCATCAGATGATATTAGAAGCATTTCGTTTGCGGGCAAGTGATATACATATAGAACCTGGAAAAACCGATGTGAAAGTAAGGTATCGTATAGACGGTGTGATGCATCTAATGCCATTACCTCCGAAACGGGCACAGGCGGCAATTATATCCCGACTTAAAATTATGGCGGGGATGGATATTTCCGAAAGGCGAGTTCCGCAAGATGGTCGTATCAAAATGACATTAGGGAATAAGGTGATAGACCTTCGTGTAAGTTCTCTGCCGGCTGTATTCGGTGAGAGCGTTGTTATGCGTATTCTTGATAAAAGCGGACTTATGTTAGGTTTAGGTCAGTTGGGATTCAGTCCCGAGGTGCAAAATCACTGGGAACGAATTATTCAGCATGCGACGGGCGTTGTACTGGTGACAGGACCTACAGGATCCGGGAAAACCACCACCCTTTATGCTTCTCTTCACAATTTGAATCAGCCTGATGTAAAAATTATCACATTAGAGGACCCTGTAGAGTATCAAATTACAGGAATTAACCAGGTGCAAATTAACCATGAAATTGGTTGGAATTTTGCCCGTGCTTTGCGTGCTATATTCCGTCAGGACCCCGATATTGTGATGGTCGGTGAAATTCGTGACTTAGAAACTGCTGAGATTGCTATAAAAGCTGCGTTAACAGGGCATTTGGTTTTTTCAACATTACACACCAATGATACGGCTACTGCATTTACCCGATTGGTAGATATTGGAGTTAAACCGTTCCTTGTGGCGTCTGGGCTTCGAGCAATACTTGCTCAGCGATTGGTGCGAACCATTTGCACGGTTTGTAAAGAACCTTTTGTCCCACCCGAATTTGAATTGCGCCGATTAGGTTTTCCTGTAGACCTATCTAAAATTGAGTTATATCATGGTGCGGGTTGTGATAATTGCAACCAGACGGGCTATCAAGGACGATTGGGTGTTTATGAATTGTTACAAACGACAGACCGCATCCGTGAAATGGTTATGCGTGGAGAGTCAGCCACGGCGATTCGAAGAGAAGCCCGTCTATCGGGAATGTCTACCATGCGTGAAGATGCCTGGCGTAAAGCGACAATGGGTATTACTACTGTTGAAGAAGTTAATAAACGAACACGAATTGATGAACCTCTTCGCAAACCTGCTGTTGCGGTATAATTGAAAATAAGGAGATACATATATGGCGTATGAAATGGTAAGTTTATTACGAATGTTAATAGACCGTGAAGGTTCGGACTTACATCTTGCGGTGGATAATCCCCCCGTGGGCAGGGTTCACGGAAGATTGGTTTTCTTTGGTGAAGACCCACTTACACCCGAAGATACAGAACGATTAATGAAAAGTATTGCTTCTGTGGATAATCAACAGGAATTGCAGGAAGTAGGTGGTTCCGACTTTGGTTTTGCATTTGAAGATATTGCTCGATTCCGTGTGGCTATTTTCAAACAGAAGGGATATGTGGGGATCGTATTGCGATTAATCCCTCGTAAAATATTAACCTTTGAAGAATTGGGTTTACCCCGACATATTGAAAATCTACTTCGTCAACCGCGTGGTTTGGTGCTAATTACAGGTCCTACGGGTTCCGGTAAAACGACCACATTGGCTACCATGCTTGATTGGATTAATACCAATTTGGATTCTCATATCATAACCATTGAAGACCCGATAGAATACTATCATTCCCATAAAAAAGGAATTATAACCCAGCGTGAAGTAGGTGTGGATGTGCCGACTTTCGCAGAGGCTTTGAGAAGAGCGTTGCGTATGGACCCGGATGTGATTCTTGTCGGTGAAATGCGTGACCTTGAAACTATCGAAGCGGCAATTACCGCTGCAGAAACAGGACACCTTGTGTTCGCTACCCTTCATACTACAGGGGCTGTGAGAACCGTAGACCGTGTTGTAGACGCTTTCCCATCCAACCAGCAGGAGCAAATTCGAACCCAGTTGGCAGGTAACTTAAAAGCGGTGATTTCACAAACTCTCGTTCCACGAAAAAGCGGTTTTGGGCGTGTTGCAGCGTATGAAATTATGTATTGTACCCCTGCTATTCAAAACTTAATTCGTGAAAATAAGACTTATCGTATTACATCGGCTATTCAAACAGGACATAAGTATGGTATGAATTTGTTAGACGAACATCTACTTGCCCTGTATCGTAAGGGTATTTGTAAATATGAGGACTGCCTTGCCAAGGCACAGATGCCGGATGAATTTGAAGCAGCGGCTCGTGCTCTCGGTATTGAAGGTGGTCCGGCTCCCAAGAAAGAAGGAGAAGTTGCATAATTAAGATGAAATAAAAGAAAGTTTGTAATATGTCGAGTGCATTAGCAAAACAAAGTCAAGCAAAGACAGCACAGATTAACCAGCGCCGATTGGGCGACATTCTGGTAGAACAGGGTGTCATTATTCCACTCCAACTGGATGAAGCACTCCAGCGTCAGCGGTTAACAGGTGACTTCTTAGGTCGCGTGCTGGTTTCTATGGGCTATTGCGATGAGCAAGCAATTGTGGAGGCGCTGGGAACACAATTGGGGATGGAGAAGGTTGATGTAACCCGCTTAAAAATTCCTGAGAATGTTATTCGGAAAATTTCACCCGATGTGGCGCGCTTTTACAATGTTATTCCTATCAAGGAAGTGGATGGTGTCCTTGTAGTAGCAATGGCAGACCCCTTAAATTTACAGATATTAGATGACTTGCACCATATTGTAGGTCAGCCGGTTCGTGGGGCTATTAGCAATCCCCAAGATATTGCTACTGCATGGAAAAACAATTATTCCTTCGAGACAGACTCTATTCATGAAATGATATCCGAATTACAAGATAAGGTGGGCGCTTCCGATTTATCACTTGAAGAATTAGGCACACAAGAAATTATCAAAGATACAGAGAATCTGGTCGAATTGGCACAACTGCCCGAGGTTATTAAAATTGTTAACTTGGTATTTTTAGAAGCAGTAAAGAAGAGAGCATCTGATATTCACTTTGAAGTATATGAAGACCGTTTTCGTATTCGTATCCGCGTGGATGGTGTTTTACATGAAATTGTAAATCCACCCAAGACTCTATCAATTGCCTTAGTATCACGCGTAAAAATTATGTGTAATATGGATATCGGGGAACGGCGATTACCTCAAGACTCTCGTATTGAATTAAAAGTGGGTGATAGTATTATAGATATCCGTGTGGCTACACTCCCTACCCTGTATGGTGAAGGAGTGGTAATGCGTATTTTGGACCGAACCGCGGTCCGTATTGATTTAGACCGTTTGGGATTAAGTGATAATGTTAAAGCAAAGTTGGATGATGTTTTAGCTCGCCCTAACGGTATTTTGTTAGTTACAGGTCCTACGGGTTCTGGAAAAACGACTACCTTATACGGTTGTATTGCAAAATTGAATAGTGAAGATGTAAAAATTATTACGATGGAAGACCCCGTAGAATTGCAAATAGACCGTGTGATGCAATGTCAGGTGAATGAAGAAGTAGGACTAACCTTTGCGGCCGGTTTGCGTTCTATCCTGCGTCAAGACCCCGATATTGTGATGGTCGGTGAAATCCGTGACCTTGAAACAGCACAGATTGCAGTCGAGGCATCATTAACAGGTCACCTTGTGTTAAGTACTTTGCACACCAATAGTGCCCCCGAAACCATTACCCGTCTTTTAGACATGGATGTTGAACCCTACCTGATAACCGCTTCCTTAGAGGCGGTATTAGCCCAGCGATTGGTGCGTTGTCTATGCAGACATTGCAGAGAACGATATCGTCCCTCAAAGGAAGAAATGCAAGAATTAGGGTTACCTAAAAACTGGCAGGATGACCCAAAACTTCAATTGTTCCGTCCCAAAGGGTGTCCAGCCTGTGATTATATTGGTTATATGGGCAGAACAGGTTTGTTTGAAATTCTACAGGTGGATGAGACTGTTTGTGAAATGATTTTAGACCGTGCAATGTCTTATGATATTCGTAGATATGCAAGAAAAAAATTAGGTATGCGAACACTACGCGAAGAAGGTATAATAAAATGTGTTCAGGGTGTTACTTCGGCTAAAGAAGTAATAGCCCATACGGATTATTATGAAGATTAAAAAAAGGAATTGGAACCATGCCTAAATATGCTTATCGAGCAATTAATCGTGAAGGAAAAGAAATCTTTGGCATTATCCAGGCGGATAGTGTCGCCCTTGCGATTAATGATGTAAGAAGCTTAGGACTGTTTCCGACGCATGTTCGGGAAGCCCGTCGTAGTGATGAACGAAGGGCAAGAGGTGAAAAGAAAGGGTTAAGTGAACTTTATTTCGGTGGTGTAAAGACAAAGCAACTCGTAGTTATGACCCGTCAGTTATCTACATTGATTGATGCAGGTTTGCCTTTATTACGAAGTTTAAATGTGCTGATTGCACAAATGAAACCCTGTAAATTGAAAGATATTTTGCGAGAAGTGTCAACAGACATCCAGTCGGGAAGTACTTTTTCCGAGGCATTAGCCAAACATCCCAAACAATTTGACCGCCTTTTCGTGAATATGGTTAAAGCAGGTGAAGTTGGCGGTATGTTAGAAATTGTTCTTCAACGCATAGCACAATTTATGGAGCGAAGAGAAGCGTTAAAGCGGCGTGTAAAATCCGCTATGATTTACCCTATTGCCGTTTTAATTATAGCCTCTGCAATTGTGATGTTTCTTTTGATAAAAGTGGTGCCTGTTTTCGCAGATATTTTCAAAGAATTTGGAGGAGAACTCCCCTGGCCTACGAGGTTTCTCATGAATGCCGGGGACTTTATGATTTATAACTGGTGGATGCTTATTTCCATTGTAGCGTGGACTATTATTTTTATAAAAATTCTCTTTAAATTCCACGCAGTTCGAAGGTTTCGAGACCGTGCTGTATTAAAAATACCCCTAATTGGGGATTTAGTTACCAAAGTGGCTGTGGCACGATTTGCCCGAACATTAGGAACGCTAATTACTTCTGGTGTGCCTATTTTACAGGCATTAAAAATTACAAAAGAAACCATCGGTAATGAAATTATCCAGGATGCTGTGGATAAAGTCCATGATAGCGTAAAAGAAGGAGATACGATTGCAGCACCCCTTGACCAAACCAAAGTATTTCCAGCGATGGTTGTTAATATGATTGATGTTGGCGAAGAAACAGGTAGTCTCGACGCTATGTTGCATAAAGTTGCGGACATCTACGACGCAGAAGTAGAAGCGGCTGTCGAGGCTATGTTGGCGTTAATGGAACCAGCAATTATTATCGTTCTGGGTGGTATTATTGGTTTTATTGTGGTATCCTTATACTTGCCAATATTCACACTCGGAGATACCATCAGTGGAACATAGTAGAAATAAAACAGAAATACGGCAAAAAAGCTGTATTTGTGGTATAAATATAATGACAGTTTAATTATTTACAAGAACTTATAACAGAAAGGACGAGATAGAAAACAAATCGTCTACAAACCTGAGTGGAGGAAGACAGTATGAAAAGAAACAAAGGATTTACACTCGTTGAACTGTTGGTTGTGATGGCAATCATCTCAATTCTTGCTGCCATCATTGTCCCTAATGTTGCCCGATATATTGCACGAGGCAGGGCTACACGGGCTTTAGGGGACATTAAAGGAATAGAACTTGCACTAACAAAAATGGTTACCGATGCCAATGTGCAAAATTTAAATTATCTGTTTAATGCAGATAATATTCGAAGGAATATATTTAATTTTGCTGATAATACACCGTATGTTATGACATCACAGCAATTTCAATCTGCCATCAAATTATATACCAATACTTTGTATGCTTTATTAAGAGAAGGTCGTAGGGTACTTGATGGTAGAACAGACCCCGATTTAAGTATTGCCTATGCTGATATTTTAGATAGAGATGTCGTTATGCGACTCGGCGTGGGTTATCTGGAAGATATTGCTTTCGACCCCTGGGGAAATCTATATAATATTTATCCGGGTCCCTGGGCTCCAAGAAGTGGACCCATTCCTTTCCGTATTTATATGTTAGGTGAAAAAGAAAAAACCTTACCAGGTGTGTCAGGTGGAAGAAGAAGTGATTCTTTAACATTTTCAACAACAGACCCAGAAACCAATTTGGAAATAGAAGTAGGTTTCCCGGCGGACAAAGGGAAATTGGCTTTTATTTGGTCTAATGGTGCTAATATGATTTCTGGTCAGGGTGTTTATGATTCTAACTTAGCAAATCCAATCCCGGCTGGAAGTTATCAAGGTTCTGCAAATTATGCGGATCAGGAAGAAGAATATAAAGGTGGTGGTGATGATATTAATAATTGGGACCCCGGTCAGAGTTGGATGCGTTTCTACAGTTAATGAATATTTGACAAATATAAGGGCAATGTATGGGAAGGTAAAGTCATACATTGCCCTTCTAAATATGAAAGACCTGTTATAAAATGTTTGCCAGAGATAAGAAACAAGGTTATACATTAACCGAATTACTGGTTGTAATCGGGATTGTAGGGATGTTGACTCTTATTTCTGTCCCATCTATATTCCGATTCTATAAGGATGCTACAGACCCGGTGAAACGCACGGCTCGGGAATTGGCTCAAATTATGCAAGTGGCAAAAATTTACGCAACGACCTATCGTGTCAATACGGCTGTTGTTTATAGTGATGTGTTTGTGCCAGTTCCTATGACAAATGTAGAAACAAGTCAGGGGGTTATTACAGGAGAACGCCATATCCGAGCGTTGGTTTCCGCAGCGGTAATGTATGAAATTAGTAAGAAGAACAATGAAGGTTTCGATGATATTCGTGACAGATTGGGATTCCCAGATAGTTGGGACAGTATCTATGTTCCTATTGAGGCTAAATCAGAATATGGTATGAATAGGCGATTTGAAGACGGGGTTATTCTTTGTAATGTGGAGTTTCGGGAAAATGTTGTTGTCCCTAATTCACTTACATTAGAAGTTCCTCTTTTGCGTTCTGTGGACGAAGGTAATTCTACCGCAATACTCGGATTAACCAAAGTAAATGTCCCATTTTTAGATTTAGAACAAACAGCACAAGCCCCAATGGCATATTTAAGTACCGGTGCTAAATCATCCTGGTATGCCCATATTTTTGGACCGGATGGAAAACTTCTCCCCACTTCTAATACGATAGTGAAGGAACGATATGTCCTTGCATTGGTAGATACGACCAATTCAGAACCGATGATTCTTCCTGCAAACATTCAAGGACAAATCCCTGCAGATAGTGTATGGGTAACGCATAAAATGAGTTTATTAAGTCTGTTTCGTGTTACAGGTAGGATAAAAGCAGAAATATGAAAAAATATATGAAGAACAGAAATTATTATCGGAACAAAAAATCGGGTTTCTCTATTTTGGAAATTGTTATAGCCCTGGCTATTATCGCGGGTGGTTTGGTGGCAATTTTTACATTGTTTCCTTCTGCACAAAAGTTGTTAACTGATGCCTCTGCCAATGCGAATATCTCCAATTTAGCAAGAACAGAGATGAGCCGTGTTCGTGTGGGTGGTGCTTTGTCCACAGGCCTTAATTCGTGGTTAAAAGATAATGCCTTTCAACAAATAGAGACAACTGCCAGTGCTTATGAACTATACCAACATTATGGGGCTTCTGCTTCGCGTGTTCCTATGGGTAAAGGATTGTATCGAGTAACCTTTAAGGTGAGGCTCAATGATGGGAGAGAAGAAAGGTTCGTTACTTATGTTACAGAGCAACAATAAAAAACAAACAAAATTACTGAATATAAATTATTCTGAACATAGGGCGGGTATGACGCTTATCGAACTTATGGTGGCGATGGCAATATTATCCCTTATTCTAACGGGTCTTGTTGCTATGTTTGTTTCGGCTATTGAGTCTACCCATCAAGGATACATGATAAAAGAGAGTTATGGAAATGCGCGCTCTGCTATGGAAGTCCTATCCCGCGACTTGGAACGGGCTTGTGCACTTGCCAATCGCGGAGAAAAGGTTCAATTTTATGGAACACCTACCGCACTGACTTTTGTAACAGTGTTAGACAATGGGCAAGTAGGCAGGGTAACCTATTTCTTTGCACCCAGTCCATCCATTCCCGTGTTTGAAACATGGTTACCCTTAGGACCGAAGGACAACCTATCCGACAGGATTGCAAAAGAAAAAGGAATGAAGAGGGATGCTAATAAAATTCCAAATGTAAGTGCTACTTATTTTTTTGATGATATTCTTCCTAAAATTCAAGCGGGTTTGCCTGCAAGTTGTGATGTAACTACAATTGTAAATACTTTAAATAGTCTGCTTACAACAGGAGACCCATTTCCGGAAGTACAATCTGAAACGAATATAGACAATCAATTTTCGAATGAGGAACAGGCATATCGTGTTCGTGTTCAACCGATGGCTTTATTCCGTATTGAAGAAACTGCAAAGGCAAATATTATAGATATAGAATTGAAGAAAGGTTTTGTAGATTCCTCAGGGACATCTGTGCAATTAATGCCCGAACCAAATTTGTCTGCAGTTGAAAATCCATTTTCCTTTACAGGTTATTCGAATATTGATGCTCTATTACATACTTTCCTTGTTGAAGGAGTTGGAACACAAACAGGAATAAGTATGGTCAGTCCGGTAGAACATCAGACCCCTACAGTAAATGTTGTTAAGGATTTAAGAAATTATATAAACAATCCTAATTATCAAACTATAGATGCAAATTTTGTGAATGACCTGATAACCATCCGAAAGGCAGAATTACGACTATTACTAATGCAAGTTTATAATTCACGGCAGTTCTGTAACGAATGGTTCAATTTATTAAGAAATCCTTCCAATGTTCTTGCCATTACAGGCCAGGGAAGCATATTAAATTTATCCCCATATATATGGAGTTATGACCTTTCTATAGCACGGCGAGACCAGATGTATCTCTATCAATTGCTGACCGGAGGAACTGCTAATTCTAATCCGACCACAGAAGTTTTATATAATTTTTGGGAGACAAATGGGTTAAATCCTGCGGATTATGTTTTATCCGATGGCTTCGGTGCTCACGCCTACTGGATTGATGAGAATAATGGGTTAATAACATCAAATGATTTGCTTTTCCCTGGAAATCTTTTTTCTTATCAGTCTGAGGAGAATCAGACCGCAATGTATTTTAACGATGTAAGAAGTATTCCTCTTTATAGCCATTACCTTTCCATACCGGCAGAATCCGTTTCCGTTCAGGAAGCAGAATGTCTTACAGCGTTTTTAGATAGGGTCTGGACGGATATGAAAGGGACAGACCCAAGTCAAACTTCTCCCTTTGCGACGATTTTCTTTGATCGATTACCGGTTCGAATTACTGTCAGTGCCTGGGTTTGTACTGAAAAGCCGCAGCCCGGTGTTTCTGATTTCAGGCGCTGGTTTAGTCAATCTATTGATGTTCCGTGCGGATTAAGAACTCCCCAACCAAGGAGAATGCCCGCAGGAATGTAAAGAAATTTTATTAAACAACTCAATCTATCGTAAAATTTAATAAACTTTGTTCTGAATAAAAAATTTAGAACAAAGACAGATTAAATTTTTAAGGAGTGTTTTTCTTATGCGAAAACCAGAAACGGGCGCGGCATTAGTCCTTGCCATTGGAATTATTGCTATTCTTCTTGCCATTGGTTTTACCTTTTATTTTGTAACAAGAGGCGAATTATACACAGCAGAATTATCTCTCCGTCAGGCGCAGGCAGACCAACTGTTAAGAGGTGCAATGAATATTGGTATATCTGTATTGAATAGAGATATAAATCAAAATCCATACGCTTCTTCGACTGACCATGCATGGCGTTCTTTCTTTAGTGGTTCTTGGGTCGCAGGCAAACCCTGGGCTCTTCGGAATTCAGGTGCTGGCAGGGGATTTTTTTCGCTCCGTTCTTCAATGCAATGGAAAGGAAGCATTCCACATATTGACATTGCCCGTTTATGGATTAATTTTCCAAATTTACAGGGATTTATGTTAAGTCTGCCACCGGAACGGAGGTTTTTATATGTCCGTTTTGCAGATGGTTATTCGGAGATGTTATATAATGGACCGCGTAGTCGCGAATGGTTGTTTTATCCTCGTCTTGAGGGTTTTAATGCCCCTATTCTTTATGATTTAAATGCAGAATTGGTTGTCCCCGGACCCGATTTATCCACTTGGGTTTCTGTCCCACAGAAAGAGGGGACTAATTTCCGATATTACCGTTTTAATGTTAATGCAGAGACTTTTGATGCAATTACTCGTGAAGGAGATATTCCAAGAAATGCCGCCCCGTTCCTTCTTCCAGCAATGTATGGTACGGTTCGTAATCCTGATGGTACCCCTGTTTTTACAGGCTTTGACCGAAATGGAAATTCGTATGCAACGAGTAGTCTATATACTCCTGAATGGGTAAATGCATGGGCAGATGTGGATTTAGATGGTGATGGTTATAAAGATGCTGTGTGGATGCCAATGGCAGGAGACAAACTATTTAGTGGAGTTGTAAAAGATTCGGCAGGAGAGATTAACCAGAACTACAATGATGGTATGGATAATAATTTAAATGGTTTAGTTGATGAAGCTCCGGATAATGGTATTAATGAAGAAATGGGACCGTTTTTCAGTCAAAACGAACCCTTACCCCAAGAAGACCCTACAGATAAATATTACGATGAAACTGCAGACCCTGAAGAAGTATTTGAGGTAGGAGCATTTGTCTATTGGGGAGGGAATGATGGATTGGATAACAATTGTGATGGTATTGTAGATGATGAAGCAGAGGAGAAAGTTTTTTTAACATCACCTTTGCCGGGGTTACGGATTAAAGTAGATTGGAATGCAGATGGAATTATAGACCGTAATGATATGGTTCCAAATGAAACTGGGGATATGGTGTATCTGGAAGTTGTTATGCCATCTCCTATGGAGGTGGTTCGATATACCCCTATCGGACCGGAGCGATATCTCTTAACTCCGGATGATGTGGATTGTTTGGACAATGATTACGATTTATTGGTTAATAACTTCGAAACTTATGCTTATGTTGGTCCCAACAATATAGAAAATTTCTTTACAATTACAGAAGAAAATGGAGGGGAACGACAAACGATACAATTGTCAGGACCTCCGTTTGTATTGAGAGGATTTATTTCCAGTGGCCCTTACCAGGGTGTTCCTATGTATGACCGCACTGTGAGAAATCAAGAAGACCTTCAAAACTATGATTATACCTTTGCCAAGTTTGCAATGCCCGGGAATTGGAACCCCATAGATAGGAATAAGTTCTCTGCTGTTCGAGAAGCAAGTTATATTGAAATCAATCATTTTAAAGATTCAGGAGGCAATCCATTTCTCCCCGGTGTACAGATATATCCCAGTCGTGGAAATTATAGAGATGGTATAGCAGGAATTACTCGCTCCATAAACTATACACGGCTAATTCCTTATATCCATATAACACACACAGGAGAACCCATCTGTGATTTGATAGGGAGAATGGCTGTCTATATAACGGATGAGAGTAAAAAGGTAAATTTGAATATCGCAGGAGGACACTATCCAATAGATTTTAACTTTGCGGCTCCGAATCCATTTCTTGCTGGGAAAATGCTCCGAACTTATTTTATTCCAGGTATTTCATCTCCATGGCTCATCGGCTATGGATTGGAAACTCGATTCTTACCCGACATGGGAATTATTCGTGCAAGAAAATTATGGAATTTGTTAACAGGTGTTCCGGGAGGACAAATAGACAGTTCTCAATCCAATTATATCCTTAATGCAAGTTCCAGTGCTTTATATTACGATGTGGCTTTTCCGGGCTATGGTGTTGTGGATGATAATGCCAATGCATTCCTTCTTTTAACTAATGGACTGGATGATGATGGAGATGGTGTGATTGATAACGGCGTAAATGATTTACTTGGAATTTTGGAAGGTATAGATGAACCTGGTGAATTTCAGTACACACTGCCCTATGCAAACAAATTAGCAGAGCGAGACCGTGTGGATAATAATGCCAATAATAATGTGGATGAGAGTGGAGAATTAGGAGATAGAATTATTAGCACACCCGACCAAATTGGCGAGTTATCAGATTATGGGATACCAGGGACAACTGCCTTTGAAAAGATTAAGCCCACAATAACAACGATGGGTTTATCGAAAAATACGCAAATTCGAAAATTTGGCACTTCCTTGCGAGGAATAAATCCTGTTAATGTAAATTATGCAACTCCACAACAATTCGCATCAACAATCTTTTTATCAGAGAAACCTGTGTCCAGTATCAATACAATGTCGTGGAGAATGCCAATGGCAGAAGATGCTTATTATTTTGCAGAAGGATTGCGAAGTTATGAATATGAATGGGATACATGGTTTGGTGCTGATAGAGGCGAAGTAGGTTTTCTTTTTTATGCAGATGACGGAACAAGTGAACCCATATCTGCCATCAATTCGACAACAGATTATATATTCCCTGTGGATACAGTATTAAAAACAATGCAGTTAGCAGTAAATCTGATAGATATGCGAGATGCCGATGTTGCACAGTCAAGATTGACTACGGAAAAAGTTCCTGAACCAATGACTTCAATAGAAAGTCAAACATATCTTCCCAGTCAAAATATAAATTCTTTGTCTCCTTATGAAAAAAACTACCATCCGTCTAATTTTTCTCTTCGTGAGATAGAACAATATGCTAAGAATACTCTGGGTGAACTTAATGTTGATTGGGTAATTAATGATTATTGGTGGGCTGAGCGAGTGCAAAACGGAGTTAATTCCAATGGAGTACCCATGAAAGACCTTCGTTCCATTAGTTATACGGTGGCAGGCACTGAATCAATTCGTATAACAGAATTAATGGTTAGACCTGTTCGTAGAGTAGAAGCAGAAGTTCCCGTGTATCAAAATCTTTATAATTCATACAGGACGAATTATTCGCCAGGGATTCCTTTATTCCTAATAGATTTTGGACTACTGAGCAACCTTTACCCTCAAGATAACAATCATGAGGTTGTTCCTCAAACTCCATGGTATTTGGCTAATAATAATATATTGGGAAAAGGAAATTATTATGAAACGAATTTGTCTGTTTTCCAATATATTGATAGGACAAATTTTCCTCCGCTGGTAATAAATGTCCCTAATGTAGTGGAGTATCGAATTCGTGCTACAAATTCTTTGCCGGCGGGTCGGTATTATCTTACATTAAATACCCAGAACCTTTTGGGAGTGCCGACATTAGAACGAGCAAGTAGTAAACGAATAAAATACGCAATCAAATATTGCCCTGTAAATGTTAATAATCCAGCAGATACCACAGACGATACTTTGATAGAACCTTCGATTCTCGAAGATGTCTTTGCGGATTCTCTCATTGTTAATAATGATGCGGTATTCCAGCGAGTTCAGGATTCTTGGATAGGTGTTAATGCTCGAGGTGAGACTACAGGTATGGTATTTTTACCGGGTCAATTAGAATCAGAAACATTAAACCCGCCTGATTATTATTGGATGGATGGAATTTTGCCCGAAGAACAACCTGTGTATGGTAAGACTTTTACTGTTACCGTTCCTCCATATACCCCAGCAGATGGACAAGTCAATGATTATGTGTTATGTATTGCTTTTTGGTTAGAACAGACTTCAAATAATGAACCTATTTCATTAAACTTTCTCGAATTCAGTCAAGAGCCCGACCATGAATATATAGAAATTACTAATATTTCAGATAATCCCATTGATTTAACAGGATATACTCTTGAAATCGGTGTTCCCCAAGATAATTCAGGAGTTCGCACAGACCCCTATAAAGTAATTGCAAAAATAGGTGACGAAAATAGTTCAAATAATAGGTATATCATCGCTCCCAAAGGTAGATTATTGTTAACATTTGATTCTTCTTCAGACCTTGTTGGAGACAAATTTGACCATTATCGAGACCCCAATTTAACCCCCGCATCTTTGATAAAGAGGAATGGTGTAGGTGTTTGCGATATTATTCCTACTATTCCTGTCCCACCTGAATTAGAACCTCTTGTAGGTATAACAACACCTTTTATAGCCTTAAATGAGACGAACAATGTGTTCCGTAGGGAATATACAAGCAACGGTCTTGAAGAGGATTTCACAGACTATAATGGAGACGGGATACCGGGAGATAATCTTGCAGATAATGATATACGAAGCACTCCCAATGATAACAATTTTAATATAGGTGGGCCCAGAAAGGCATGGGACAGAATTGTTCCTTTATATTCTGTAGAATTTCCACTTATTGATGGGGAAAGCACAGAACGCAGAAAGACAGAACAAATAATAACGCTAAATGACCTTGCTAAGTTAGTTTTACAAGGAGGTATATTACCTAATTATCCCGAGCATGATGGATATGATAATGATGGCGACGGTGGATATTTAACAGGGACCGGTGATTATAAATTAGGAACATTGGAAAAAGATGGAGTGGATAATAATCTGAATGGTGTTATTGATGATAGACCCACAGATTTCACAAATCCATTAAATGTTCTCTTTAATGAAGGAGTAGATGAAGGCAGAGTAGAACCTGGTACTACCTATACGAACGGAAGGGTTTATGGGTATGGTTCTTATGAACGAGGTATGATGCCTGTTTTTCATTTGAAGGACATGACTACTTACGGTGGAAATATTGATGTTGACTTTATTAGTGACCCTTACGACCAGGTTCAGCCGATTAATATAACGACAGGATTTAATTATATAGGAAATCCCAATCTTATCGAGCCTTACTTCGGAACGGACAATGACCCACCTCAATGGAAACATTTTGTGGAAAGACGATGGAATCCCGGTGATTGTGTTGTCATAATCTTGTATGATACTTATGGCAACCAGGTGGATGGAGTTTCTTATAACGAATATGATGTTATAAACCGTTGTATTGATGATATACTTCCTGCCCCTAACAGCGATATGCAATTAAATACAGAGTTCTCTTCTTGGTGGATTCCCGATTGTATGTTATGGGATTTCTATCGCTCACTAAACCGAAAAAATCCGGAGTTGAGTGGAGACCGTTTTGGTTTGTCCAATCGTTGGGAAGCGACAGATGGTTTTTATGATGATTGGGAAGAATCCCCACATTATTTAGAACAACTTGTACAGGTTATGTTAGATAATATGACACCCAATAATTTTCCATTGTTCCCGTATACGAATAACAATCCCTATCGCGATAAGAGAGATATTGATTTTGTAGTGAATACTTATCGAGGGACACCCTTAGGAAAATCATATACGGAGATTGCATTGGCTGGAAAAGACTTTTCATTCCCAATCGTTTCCTTGCCAGATTCTCCTGTAATAAATGGCAGGAATATTACACTATTATATCCTTATTGGAATACAGAGCAAAGGCGTGATGCGGGAATAATCTATACGGGGACATTGGGTCAAATAAAAGTCCCAATCCAGAGAGAATACCTATACTCCTCATACCGATTAAAGCAAGTATTTACAAATCCTGATTACAGGTACTTATTCGATTTAAACCGCCAAAACCTGACTCTCTACCCAACATTAGGAGGAGAAACATTCTGGCGGCAGGTATGGACAAGTGTAAATGTACTTGCCAGTCAACTTCAAGGAAAAGATGAATTAAGCAGGCTTGTGAAGGGTGCTTCTTCTATGGTAACCACAGCGGAGAAAATCCTTACTGTGGGTACTGCTGATTTCATTCCGATAAGGCCTAATCCTGCAGAAACAGATGTGTTCCCATCTGGTTCTAATCTTACGGACATGCTGCGTTTTGATTTAACCAGCAATACCTATCCTGAGGCATGGGTGCCATTATTCCTATTTATGCTTCCCGGTGAAGTATATAGTTATCCTAAATTTGTTGATGGCTCTTTATGGGGTGGAACATTCCCTACGCCGTATAACACTTTATTTAATGCCCAACCTAATAGTAGTTGGTTATTTGATAACAACGCTGCTTTTGGTAGGGCTCAAATGGACATTAATGATATTGCTCTACGCTGGGAAGTCCCCAAACGCATTTTTGCTTATGTTAGCAGTTACAGAACTATTTATCCCGAACAAAATCGTCCTGAGGCACTATTTGTATGGGATGTTAATGATGGTATCGAAAATGGAGATTATTATGTTTATATTAATGTAGTAAGTGAGACACAATTAGAACGGTTGCGGCAGTATGATAGGCAACTTCATGCTTCAGGAACACCACCCTACGAACTGTTTTCACAAGAGTTTGGACAACTCTGGATGAATGAAGACTATGACCCGACAAGGGTAAAATTGGCTCTTGAAGTTATTACAGACCCAGCAAAGGCAAGAGGATTAAAACCCCGAGGTTCAACGCTTGAAACTGGTTTAACTCATCCCGATGATTGGTATCGGACAGAGGTTGGGGGATTTTATGAAGATATTGTTGACTTTTCTCCGAATAAAGATGGTATAATATTATATGGGCAGCAAGCCGCAGCCAGCTGGCAGCCCCAAATGGTTCGAGTTACACAAAGATTTGTAGCATTACGAGTAAGGAACACGGGAGATGCTCCATGTTTTCTTACTCATATTACTTTAGTCCCCGCAAAATCCTCCCTCCACAAAATTAATGTAAACACGATAGAACCTTATATATACACGGATGGGAGTCGAAGAAGAGTTTTTGCTTCTTCTATGTGTTTACCGGGGTTCTATTATAGGTCCGATATTCTCCCCAAAAATCAAGACCTGAACAATCCTCTCTATGGTGTTAATCCGATTCCCCCAGCCAATGCAACCTATTCTGACAATGTAAATGACACAATTCTATCGGCATTTCAATTGTCCAATCTATTAATGGAAAACCGTCCAGAATATACCGACGGTAGATATTATTTATCACCCATAGAACTCGCAAATACCATCCGTTCTAAATATCTGCTACCTTTAAGTGTGAATACAAATTACAGTGGTAGAATAGCAGATGTTCTCCCAAGATACGAATCCATTGCAGACCATATTAGTCTCAGGTCCGATGTCTTCAAAATAACAACGCTGGTGCAATTAGGTTATGGTGTGGATGGGAATAAGGATGGTTGTTATAGTTATCGGACGAATGACGAGTTTGTTGTTCAATCAGAAGCAAGAGCCAGTGTTATATATGAAAGAAGCGTGCCCGCAGCCCGATATGAGGAGGATTAAAAAATGAAAAAACAAGTAAGACGGAAAAGGGGATGTAAATCGGATTATGTAAAGAGAAAATTATCAGCAGTTATCCCTTTGATTTTCCTGATGATATTTTTCACACTACATTCTGAAGCCAATGCTCAGGTTACTATACAACCCGGAGATAATATCGTTGATATTATCTCAAATAACCCTACAGAAACTACTTTTCATATTGAGGCAGACACTACCACTCCCACAATTTATAATATTGAACAACCCATTATAGTTAATCGTGATATCACTTTGATTGGTGTTCCTAACTCTGCTTCTCCCTCTTCTCCTATATTACCCACGGATGTTGTTATTGCCGGGGATAATGTGTTTGAAGGGGTTGTGAGAAATGGTAATTTTGAAGATACAACAATGATAGATTGGAATATACAACTGCAACCACCAGACCCAGATGATCCGAGTTACTCTATTATTGAAGAAAATAGCCTTGCATTAAGTCCTACACATTTAGCCTTATTTAAAGGAGTAAATGAAAATATATTACCTGAACAAATACATCAGAATTTTCAATTTACAGAAGACCCATTATCAGGAGACCCTTATCTCATAGCAGGCTATCCAGAAGTCTGGCAAAATATTACTTTTCCTAAAATATCTACATTTATAGATATACTTCAAACACAGCCTATAGACTTCCCTAAAGGCACGGAACCAACAGGTATATCCTATATAGAAAATACCCTTCCTCTTTCAGCACAATTGCCTCTTGAACTTCCGAACCTTGTTTCTGCACAACTGCGATTTGAGATTATGCGGAGTGCTGACCCTATAGATTCTGGAGACAGAGTCGAGATATATATAAAAATGTTAAATGTAGACAGAACCTATATCATTCCTTTAGCGGCTATTGCTAATCCTATGACTTGGGTAACATGGAATATTGATATTATGCCGTTAATACAACAGTACAATCCGGGGGATACGCCTATTGTAGAGTTACGGATTTCAAAGTTAGGTATAGGTGAAAATACTGTCTATCTGGATGATTTTCGGGTATTTTTAGATATGGGATTGGTTACTGCAGAGATTCCTATTATTTGTGGGAGTTTTGATGATATTGCATGTGTCGGTTGGTTGGGTGAAGGAAATTGGCGTATTGATAATGACCCGTTGGGTCTCCCCCCAGATAGATGTCTTATTATAGGACCTTCTCCTGTATCCCCAAGAGATGTCTGGATAGAAATGTTTGTTAAAACGAAAGTATTCAGTGGAAGAGCGACAGATTTGTTAAGGTTTTATTTTGATGGGATGTTAATGGCTACAGAAATATTTGCCGAAGTCAATCCCGGTAACTGGGTACTTATCCCTGAATATAAACCCGATTTAATCCCGAATACCGAAGATTATACCCGTATTTTAGTCAAAATACCATCGCCTTTGACCAATGACAATATAAAGCATGTTTTTCATATTGAAAGTCAGGTTTTTCCCTGCGCCCTTACACCAGAAAGTGTTGACTTTAATACCACCACTTTCGATATAGATGATGTGCGGTTTCTTGTGGGTCCTTTAACAAACTTAAAATTGCCTGAAAATGGCATGAGTGTCCCTAATGGAGATTTTGAATCAGGAAATGATGGGTCATGGGTATTGGTCACTAACCCTGCTATACCGTGGAGAAATATCACCACTATAATTAAATCTATAGGGGGAAACATTGCTCCTTTCTGTGCAGAATTAGGGGGTGTTCCTCCTGCAAAACTTTCCTTTCAAGTTAAACCTGTAAATGTAGATGGAAGTCAAGATTTCTTTAAGGTATGGTTGGATGATGATGAAAACATAGTAGCGAAAATTGTTTATGATTCTCGTATTTTAGGAATGCCTACGGATGGGGTCTGGACTAAAATTGAGAGGTGGTTAGTTCCTCCTTTGTTAGAAGAAGGCATTAATAGTTTTTCGCTTCATGTAAAAGCAAAAATCTTTTCATTAAATCCGGGATCATATATTTTGTTTGATGATTTTTGTGTAAGCCCCTATGGTGAGTTGGGAATACTGATAGACCCATTTGGAGTATGTCCTGATAACGCGGTACAGAATCCTTCTTTTGAAACGAATCCAGATTCTGCATGGGATAAAAATGCTACCGCTTTACTTATGGGACCTATTCATTGTTATGACCTGGCATATCCCGTTGACTGTATTTTGCCTGAACCCCCCATAACGGGAACAAGAGCCTTACGATTTGGTGCTGTTAATCCATTGCCCGTATTAAGTTTTTGGTTAAAAATCCTTGATGCAACCAGTACTTCAGACACAGAATTGGAAATTTTGATTGATGACCAAGTAATAAAGAGAATAAGTGCCAACAATACTTTCTACTGGAATAACTATGCATTGGTAATGATAGATAATGAACTTTTGCCCTTCTTGGATATGCAGATGCATAGTCTAACAATTCGAATTGGACCGAAAGAATGTGATAAAACTCCTGTTCGTTTTCTAATTGATGATGTATGTTTGGGCTATGAAATCCTTATGCCGGGTGCTTCCTTAATATGTTTAAATAACATACTATCAGACCCCGGATTTGAATCAGGATTGGCAACACCATGGGATGCTATCCCTGATAAAAGCCAGATAATTCAGGGAGGTGCTACGGGCTTTGGTGATGCTCATACTGGCGTATGGTATGCACAATTGAAGGGTCCAAAACTTGATACGCGTACGCTCTGGCAAACAGGGATTTTAATTCCTCCTTCAGCCACAATACTCCAATTTTATGTTTATGTTGAAAAAGGAAGTCTACCAGAACAAACCAAACTGAAAGTTTACTGGGATGATATAGCGGGAACCCCTGTATGGGTTAAAGATGCTGGAAGTATTGAAGGAGGGAAGTGGATTCTTCAAGAAATACCTATATCTTCTTTAGGTTCCGGTCCACATACTTTGTATTTCGTTTATGAAAATTGTAGATTTCTTGACCATTCTATAATTATGGTTGATGACATTGCAATAGCAAGAAACAAATTCCCTCTGATAGAAGTTCAATCTAACGGCAATTTGTGCATAGAAAATATTTCTCTTACCAGAGGTAGTGTCGGTATCCTGAATACAAGAGGAACAAGTAAAATCTATCGCTGTTTCTTAGGTCCCCATCTTGATGATGGTGTTGTTGTTATGTCAAATGGAACCGCTTCTATTTCACAAACTGTTATCCATGGAAATTCAAATAACGGCGTGTCAAATAACGGATTAACAGCGATATTACAAAGTACTATTCGTTCTAATGGAGGTATAGGCGTTGAGAGTAAAGGAACCGCGAATACTTATGTAGTGGCATCGCTAATCTGGGAAAATGCCACTGGCGGATTGATAAATGATACAGGAGCAAGTTTGGTGAGTGGTTGGAATCTCGTTTATCCTGCAAGCATTACAAATGTTACAGAAGTAGGAACACCAATAACAATCAATCCTCTTTTTGTCCAGTTCCTTGACAGTCCATGGTTAGGAAAATTATTAACTCCTATCCCAGCACGAGTTCCACTTGCAACAGCTCTGACCCATATCCCCAATATATTTACACCGTATTTAAGTCTGACAAGCTGTAGTAATGCCCCTTATGTAGATTTTGAAAGTGAAGTTCGTGATATTCTAAACCTCCAGGTGAGTGCTGATGAAGTAAGCGTTTTAGGGACAGAACTTTTGTGGGTATATTGTAAAGTAAATCCAGTTGTTCCTCGCAGTATTACAGGTAGAGAAAGAGATATTGGTATCGGAAATGAATTTACTGTAGAAGTAGGAATTCAGGGGAATTATACACTTAATGATGCTACCTTGTATCTTGTCCCCGAAGAGTATGTTCCTCAGATTACAAATACTTCTGACCCATTATTGCAAATAAACAAACTCCCCATAGAATTAAAACAAGTTGTTACTCCCATAGACACTACTCTTCAGAAAGGAAGAAGTGTGTTTCCCATTGACTCGTTATTTGTGTCAGACGCTGATGGACTATTATTTACCACAAATGGTAGAGCAAGACTCTATTTACGAGTAAATCAAATTTTAATGGGTATTGCAACTGTTAACGATTACAGAATAAGGTTTAATTCAGAAGACACAGAGTTTGTAATTGATACCGTTCAGCCTCGTTTGAAAAATGATTTGTATGATGCAACTGCGGCAGGTTTTGTTATACAAAATAATGATGTTGTTTCTCCACCAACGCAATTTAGTTATCCCCCTAACTGGGGTCCTGCTATTCTTAATCCTCTGGCATATTCTTACGGAACGATAAGTAATGAGACAGAACCAACAGCACAAATATTCTTTAACAATCAACCTCAAACGAGCCTTGCCTTTATATTGCAACCAGCGTATTATGACCCATATCCCGAATATAATGGTTTGCCGAGAATTGTAGAGGTTTCCGGATTTATTAATAATAGACCAAATATTTCCGCAACTACTATTAGCCCTATAATAGATTTAATTACAAACGGCCCTGTATACCCGGGTTTTGAGCCTTATAGAGGTTTGGGATGTGCTTTTATTACTCCGTTAAATGATATAACGCGAATTCTCACATACACATCCAATCCCGTGGTAGAATATCTTGCTACACCCGACCCATCTCAAATAGAACTTACACAACCATGGCAAACTGCCTTAGTCCAATGGAGATGGTTAAATCTTGTTTTCGGTCCCGATTGGCATATTCGTATGAAGTTTTTAGTTAAAGATTTGTCAGGGAATATTATTGCAGAAAATCCTATTCAGCAAGATGCTCTCGAGTTATGGTGGATGAGAGATCCTGTGTTAGATATTACTTCTGCCCCACGAACAGGCTCCTGGGATAAAAACCCACGAATACAATGGAGATTAATAAGAAGTGTATCAGATAAACCTGTAAATTCTGATCCATGTCTTCCTATTTATGGTATTCGTTTGTGGTCTGCGATAGACCCCTTCAATTACGAAACCTCTATTTGGGAAGTTGTTGATAGATTTATAAATCGTTGGGGTTGGATTATTAACCGTGAAAGTATGGATAAAAATACACCCATCGTATTTTCGGATGGAACAATAACAACTCTTAACGACATTATGAATGATAGTCGGTATTGCGGAGCCCTTTTAATGGCGACAATTATCGGAGCCGATGAATCGGGAAATGTTCAATCCATTCCAAATGTCCTGTTAGGAAATAGATTTACTTATCTGGGAACAGTGGTAGGGAACAATATTCCGTTCTGTATATGGAGAAACCCCTGTGAATTCGACATTGATACTAAATTGGATATAAACTCATGGTGGAACCGTGTTACTGCAAACCCAACCACATGGAGATTTGTTAATTATAATTTTGGTGAAAGAGAATTTGGTGCCTCGCGAAGGGTTCCTTTACCTGCACTGGAAAATGCCTGTGATTATCGTATTGAAATAAAATTAAACATGTCTTGTATCCTCCCTTCAGAAGGATTTGTTACTGGAAGAAGGGGATTTGATGTGCAGATATTTGAAGATTCTAATTTAGTTGCTGCTGGAACAGTAGTTATGACATACGGAGATACGAACGCAGAAATTTATATCCCGTCCGATTTCTTATCTCCCGGTGATGCAAGTTCGCGTCTCAACTTAAATTGGTATACCGCTGTTCCTGAATTTTTAAATCTACCCCCTGATCAGTGTGGTGCAAATATGTTTAACGACCGATTAGGAGATGAGGGTTCTCCTGCCAGTGGATTTAGAAAGCGAGAAGTGAAGTATGACATTGTCGTTCGTGCCTTTGTGCAAGATATGGCAACAGGTGCGTTAGTAACCGATTCTACACCTGCAAAAGCCACAGTAACAATATATCCTCCTACGGGAAGTAGCGAAAGATCTGTTACGGCACCTTCTCAACCTAAAGAAGAACAGAGAATAAAGATGTTCCAAAGAGAATGAAAATGAGATACATAATTTAATAATATATTTATTAATGTATTTTTTGTATTTATAATTATAGGTCTTAATTAACAAATGATGAGCAGTTATATGAAGCAGGCTGTAGTATGGGGTATAGCGGGGATTATTGTCATATTGCTTGCCTTATCATGTTCCTCTGAAAAGAAAAAACAACAATTGAGCAGTGTTACAATTGATAGTTCTCCTGAACAGGGAGCAACAGTTGTGGTATTTGGCGAAGAAAAAGGAGTTACCCCCCTGACATTGACAGACCTTCCACCGGGCTCTCTCGAAGTAATACTAAAAAAAGAACGCTATCAAAGAACAGTGGAAACATTACTTCTTCGTCCCGGAGAGCATTCCCAATATTTATTAGAATTAAAGCCATTACAAGGATACATAAACTTTGAAACAGAACCTCCGGGAGCCGAAGTTTATATAGATGGGGTGAAGATAGGAAATACGCCCATTTTCCGACATCCCGTAGAAATTGGACATAAAAAATATAAATTACAACTGACAGATTATTATCCTGTGGAAAGTGATTTAGAAGTCCGTGAGGATTTTCATTACCCTATAAAATATATTTTAAAGCCTATGGAAGGTACTATAAATATTCTTTCTCGACCCACAGGAGGAACTGTTCGGATTAATAATGTTCCTCAATCACAAAAAACGCCCTTACAATTACAACTTGCCCCAGGTGAGTATTTGATTACAGTTTCTGCGGATGGCTTTCTTGAAGAACATTCAAAAGTTGTTGTTCAACCCAACAAAGAACAAACTGTTACGCTTGTGTTGAAAGAAGGCGAAACGCCACCAGGAATGGTATTAATTCCAGCGGGTGAATTTATTTTTGGTGAAAACGAACGCTCACCGGATGAAGCTCCAAGAAGAAAAGTTTTTGTCCCTGCATTTTATATTGATAAATATGAAGTAACAAATGAAGAATTTAAAAAAGTTTTTTCAGACCATAATTTTCCCAAAGGACAAGAACGCTATCCTGTAACCGGTGTTTCATGGGACCAGGCTATGTCTTATGCTACAAGGGTAGGCAAAAGATTGCCCACGGAAATTGAATGGGAAAAAGCAGCTCGTGGAGAAGATGGCAGAGAATATCCATGGGGAAATGAATTTTCATTAGATTGCTGTAATACAAGAGAAAAAAATCTTGACATGCCTGTCCCTATCGGCAGTTATATCGGAGGTGTTTCTCCATACGGTTGTTTTGACATGGCAGGAAATGCGTATGAATGGGTTTCGGATTGGTATCAGCGATACGAAGGAAATCAATATATTCGAAAAGAGTATGGGCAAATTTACCGTGTATTAAGGGGTGGTTCCTTTATGACAGAAAAATTTGATGCAAGATGTGCTCGTCGTCATTTTGACAGAATGGATGCAAAGCGTGCGGATTATGGCTTTCGATGTGTAAAAGACTTGCCCAAAAATTTATCAGCAGAAAAGAAATAATTTCCATCCAGTGATACATTTGGTGTAATATACATTAAAAATGTATTAAAATAATATGTCAAGAAAAATTGGATAGGTAAAAAAATAAATTATTTTTGTCAATAATTTTCTTGACTTTAAAGATTATTTGTAATACAATTATTAACATAGGATATTAGAAGTGTAAAAAATGAAATGTTGAAAAGAATTTACTTGGAATTAAAAGATGTAGTAAAATAAGATGAATACATACAAGGAATAGTTAAGAACAAGATATGTCAGTATATACGACACGAAAAGGAAAAAAGAGAGTTGTCATTGAGATAGGAACTTCTGCCGTTCGCCTTTGTGAATTTAAGAAAACAAAAAGCGGATTGCAGTTGATAAAATATTTTGAGAAACCTGTGGCTAATGATTTTCGAATGGATGAGGAAGAGCGGAAGGATTTACGAAAGAAAGCCGTTGCAGAACTATTAAAACAGGCAAAAGTAAAGACAAGAAAGTTAATGTTAGCCGTTCCAGGACAATCTGTATTTGTTCGTGTTCGTTCTCTTCCTCCTGTAGCCGAAAGGAAAGTAGACCAGATTGTTAGATATGAAATTCAACAACAAATTCCTTTCGATTTGAAACAAATAGCGATTGATTATCAGATATTAGACCATCCTGAAGGTGGGGGATATGAAGTTTTGATGGTTGCTATCAAAACAGATGTTGTTGATAAATATTTATCTATTGTAGAAGGATTAAGATTAAGCCCGGACATTGTTGATGTTATCCCCTTTGCTTCGTATAGTTGGCTCAAATATAATGGGGAACTACATGCACATAGTGAATGCGTTGCCGTTATTGACTTAGGTGCTTCTACAACAAATATTGTTGTAGAACGCGACGGTATTTTCCGAAATACAAGAACATTAAATATTGGTGGAAATGATATTACTCAGGCTATTGCAGATACCTTTAATATTCCTTTTGAGGAAGCAGAAAAAATCAAATGTGAGAAGGGCTTTGCTCCTACAGGTAATCCTCAAATTGATGGTAAAGGTGGAGAAGCCATTGGTCGCGTATTGAACCGTCTTGTAAACGAAATTCAGCGTTCTTTTTCATACTTCCGTTCTCTTCCCGGTGGAGGACAGGTAACGCGTGTTTATTTATGTGGAGGAGGATGTGCCCTTCGGAATATAGTGCCATTTCTCCAGCGAGCGTTAGGAATAGATGTTAGAATTGCTCAACCGCTTAGTGGAATTACAATCGGTCCTGATGCACAATCAATCGCTCAACATCCCGAAAGAAGTTGTGTTATTTTGGGATTAGCACTTCGCAACTGGGAAACCACCGCATTAGAAATCAATCTTATTCCCCCGCGTATTATAGAAATACGAAGGAGAAAAGAACAAGCCATTTATTGGGCATTGTCTATGGTTACACTTGCCCTGATAATGGCATCTGTAATTCCTGTACATGCAGCACAGAATAAGTTTGTTAAGCAAAGAATAGAAGAACTTCGCCGATATGTTCGAATGTATGACCCCGAAGTAGCCCAGAACCCTACGATCGTATCTCCTCTGAAACAGGAATTGAGTAAAGCCCAGGCAGAAATCAAAGTTTTAGAAAGTAAAGTAAAAGCACTGGATAAAGCCGTCTATAATAGAAGATATTGGTTAGATGAAATGTCTTTGGTTTTATCTGCAAGACCTCCTCGAACCGATAAAGATGGAGTATGGTTTAGTTCTATCGAAACCGTTTTTATCCAACAACCACAGGCAGGTCAACCTATGCCTGCAAGAGGAAATATTCCACCCGCAGGTATGCCCGTGCAGCAGCAACAGGCACCCGTAAACATTACCGGTTTTCCGGGAATTGGTTCCCGTGGACCTATGGTAGGAATAGGAGGAGGTGGTGGGGGAGGACTTTTTAGAAGAGATGATAATCCCCCTCCGACAACACAGCAATCTCCTGGAACACAACAAACGCCACCTTTACCACGCTCTAATGGATTCCGTATAACTGGGTTAGCAACTTCAGATACTATTATTAAATCTTTTGTAGATAACCTCAAGAAAGCCTCTTTAAACCTTCCCGAAGGCGTTTTAAGAATTAAAGAAGTTTACTTTTCCGAAGCCAGTGTGCAAGTAACACCATGGAGTTCTTTGTATAATGCCCAATCTGCTTTTCAAGGTAGTTCTGCACCAGGAATGGGAAGTTTTGGCGGTCAACAACGATTAGGAGTATTTTCTCAACAAACAGGACAAACAACCGCATTTTCAGCAAGCGGCCAAAATCTGTTTACCTTTATAATTACAGTGCAGTTTGAACGAGTATCTGCAAAAGATTTAGCACCAACTGGAGGAGGAGCGGGGTCATGAATATAACTATTTCAAGAGGGACAATTATCTATATCACAGTTCTATTACTTTCTTTCCTCCTTTTTGCAGGTGTTTATTATTTCTTTTTACAAAAGCAACTGGCAGCCTATAAGAAAGATGAAGATTTAAAGAAAACTTATGAAACTGCCTTGAAGGATTTAGAACAAACCTTTTCACGAACAGACCCCGAAGTATTGATTCGTGAATGGCGAGCCCAGGTAATCCCGTGGGAAGATGCATTAAAGAACAGGTCTACTTTCTTTAACCTGAGCAATTGGACGGATCATGAGGTTCCACCAAAAGAGGGTGTTATTTTAAAATTTTGGTATGAAGAACAAGCACAAAAAATGGTGAAGCAGTTATATGAAAAAGTAGGAGAAAAGATGGGGCGTTATGACCTGTTTCCTCAGGATATACGAAAATCTTTAGGGGTGCTGACTCTTGATGAAATATCTCGAACGGATGTTACAGAAGAATTAGTAAACAAACAATTAGCCAAACTTGCCTTTGGTATAAAAATGTGTGAATATCTTTTGGATTCTAAAATGACAAGCATTGATGATATTGTTTTCTGGCCCCCAATCTTACAACATCCTGATTTTGAAAAATTATTATCGTTTTTTGTGTTCGGGGTCCGTTGTAGTATGACCATGAAAGACTTCGTTAATTTTGTAGAGCAGAAATTACGATTGGCAGACCGATATTTTCATGTTAATGCTATTAGAATTCAATATCCCTATATCGCTTATAATGTAGAGCCTTTACTCCAGATAGAAATGATTATTTCACAAGCAAATTACAAACCTCCTCAGGAGGTAGGTGCTGATATTCGACTTCAATATCAGGCACAAATGGGAGTAGGTGGACAAAGACGACAAGGAACCCAGGAAACTACTCCTGAAGAACAACCAGGTTTTGCGGCAAAAGCATGGAAATGGTTTAAACGAAATATTTTATATATGAATTAAATATAATATGATAGACAAGATACAAAAAATACTAATATGGTTTTGGTGGAACAAAGAAAGATTTGTACTACTTATACTGGTAGGAATTTTAGGATACCGTGTATATGTAATCGCATATCCACCTCCACCGGAAAAAGAAGAATCTTATTCTCCACCCAGGAAGGAGGTCCCCAATGAACTTAAACCTCCTATACCACCATTACCTCCTGCATTATCTATACCAGGAACTTATGCTTCCCTATGGCGAGAAAATCCATTCTGGTATTTTGCCGGTGAATCTACAGGTTCCACTGGCGCAAAGGAAATTACATCAAAAGACCTTGGAATTACTTTACTTAATGTTCGACAGGTGGGAGACCGTTGGCGTGCACAACTTCGTACCCGTTCTACAACGAAATGGTATGATGAAGGCGAAGAATTCGAACAATTTATTCTTGAACAGGTTAATCCTGAAGATAAAACGGTTGTTATATATTCAGAACAATATGGAAGACGATTTACATTAGAAATGCGAAAATAAGGTAGAAAAAAATGAAAAAGGATTGTCATTTAGTAGATAATTATAGATATAATAACAACTTCCAAACGGTTAAAAGACCACGGGAGGAAAAATTACGAATGCGTACAACGAAAAAATTCTATTTTGGGTTTATGATGTTCGTATCAACCATAGCAGTCATATTCCTTATGACAACTCAGGGTGCTCGCGCACAAACTGTTGTAGAGGATACTTCGACTGTCTCACCTCTAACTGTTCAAGAAGCAGTCCCAACCGACGCTTCTGCAGGAAATACAGCAACGGAAGAAAACGCTGAAACATACTTCCGTAGAGGTGTCGGATTGTATAAAAAAGAACTTTATCGTGAAGCCCTTACAGAATTTAACCGTGCCCTTGCGTTAGACCCGAATCACAAAGAGGCACAGGTATATCAGCAAAAATGTAATGCCCAATTACAGTTATCTGTTGGAGAACAGACAGGAAGTACTCCACCACCCGCTTTTGAAACATTTCAACCAACCCAACCCGGTGAAATGCCAGAAAAAACAGCAGAAGAGTTAAAGAAAGAAAGAGTTCAAAAATTACTTTCTGATGCTCAGCGTTATATGGAAGCACAAAAATTCGATATTGCCGTAGAGATTTATAATAATATTTTATTAATTGACCCTAAAAACGATATGGCTCGTGAAGGACTTCATCAAGCAACAATTAAACTCCATCAAGAATCTGTAAAAGAGTCCGAAAGAAAAGTTTCCGAAGACCGTGCTCGAATAAGAGACTTTATTGAAAAACAAAAACAACTTCCAGAAGGTGCCGATGCCCGAGGAATAAAACCCTACAAATTTACAGTACCTGAGATAGAAGAAGAAACCGCTCCTGTAACCAAAGTGAGTGAAATAGAAAAATCATTAGATTCAATTGTTAGTATTGAATTTGAAGATATTCATATCAGTGAAATTACAACTTTCATTTCTGACAGTTATGGTGTGAATATCGTTATTGACAATCGTGCCGTTGAACCTCCTTCAAAACAACAACCTCAACAGGCGGCAGGGCAACCTGCACAACCCGGTGCCATGGGTATGCCCGGTGCTCCTGGACAACCTTTTGGCGCACCCGGTGGAATGCGTCCTCCTATGGCGGGACCTGGTGCAGCACCCGGGGGTATCGGTTTAAGAGGAGGACCAGGTGGTGCTCCGGGTGGACTTCAAGGAGGTGGTTTAGGGGCTCCTTTAGGTGCTCCTGGACAACAAGGTTATGCTGTATCCCCAGATGTGTATTATGGTACAAAATCTAATGGTATTGTTCCTTATATTAGTCTTAAAGATGTTACCTTACGCGAAGCATTAAAAGCTTTGTTGCGCCCATTAGGTCTGGACTTCTCTGTTCAACCGGGTTTTGTCTGGATTAGTAAACCCGAAATTATCCGTCAGGAAAGTTTCGAAGCATTAGAAACACGATTCTATGAAATGCGAAATGTTGGTTCTGACCGTTTGTTTAAATTAGTATTAAGAAATCCATTCGGTGGTGTTGGCGGCATGGGTGGTATGGGAGGTGGTATGTATGGCGGCATGGGTAGTTTTGGCGGAAGAGGTTATGGAGGTGGCATGTATGGCGGCATGGGCGGAATGTATGGAGGTGGAATGGGTGGAATGTATGGAGGCGGCATGGGTGGCATGTATGGAGGCGGCA
>JGI11944J13513_1000160_pt1 | contig 73741 bp, 60 predicted proteins | sample TerdegcoTASludge_FD_13513 | JGI IMG/M metagenome (IMG submission 13513) | reverse complement strand
TATATTATTCCAATCCACAGTATCTTTTGGGTTAGGGTTTTTGTATATAGATATAGATAATATAAAATACTATGATTTTAATGTTAATCTTAGATTTTCTCATACCCTGTACATCAAGATATATAAACAGACATATATTTTTTGTTCACTAAACTATAGATATTATTTCTTTTTTAATAAGGATAATCCTTTTAATGTAGGGCAGGGGAACTTTTGGTTCGGACTTGAATGGAAGATTTAAGAAATATAAAAAGATAAAAAATTTGTGAATATTAGAAAAAAAAACATAAAAAGCATATTCAAAAATTACCTATTGATATATTTCATAATATTATCAAAGACAATTTCAACATGAGTTTCCATCGAGTTATGACCGGCGTTTTCAACTTCAATAAGTTTTTTATTCTTAATAGATTCTATAAATTTGGAGGATTTATCAAGAGAAACGATAGAGTCTTTATCTCCCCATATTAAAAGTATTGGTAGCTCAATCTTCCTTAATATATCTGGTGGGTTGAATCTTGGATCTTCAGGTGTATCAAGCATATAAAGGATATTTTGAATAGTATTCGGGATTAGTAGAGGTTTCAAGTATGATTCTATTTCATAATCTTCAGGTGGTCTAAGATATACCTTTTTTAGTAAATTTGCAAAATTTTCCCTTTTTAATGTTGAATTTATATATAAACTAACAAAAAAACTTATTGGTGGGATTTTTAACAAGATAGGGTAATTTCTCGAACCAAAAAATGCTGGAGAGATTAGGATTAAATCCTTTATAATCTTACCATATTTATAGGCAAACACTGTGAGAATCCTTCCGCTCATAGAATGCCCGACTATCTGCCAACCTGATGGGCAATCATTAAATAATTCTAGTGAATACCTATCTTCAAGCTTCACTAAAAATTGATATATCAAATCTGCAAAGCAATTTGAGTTTAATTTTAATTTGATTCTTTCACTATATCCAAAGTTTGGAAGGTCAATTGCGATAACAATGTATCCAGCATTTACAAGCATAGGGGCAAGGAAATGGTAAGTAAAAGTAGAACCTGCTAATCCATGGACAAGTAAAAACTTACCTTTTGGCTTATTTTCAGGCACAAATAGTTGGTAGTGGATATTGATACTTTCATTTTGTAAGAGTTTTTTTGATTCATTATAAGCTAATTCCTCATAAAAATCAGAATCCTTATATTTTTCAGTATTTATCGAAAATGGTATTGTGGTTTTAGTATTTAATTCAATAATAGAATCTGTAATACCAACATCAATATAAAAACTATTTGGATAAATTTTATCATTGATTTTTGTAACACTATTTAAGTTTGAACTTGTACAGGATGAAAATATAATAAAGAAAAATATAAGAAGAAAAGATAAAATAAAAATTAAAATAAAAGTTGAGTTTGACTTTCTTAAACCATTTGTCTTGTTTTTTTCTTTAATTTCAAACATATCTTATCCTATTACTTATAATAATTTTAATCTATTATATATTATATTGTTGCAAGTTCCATTATATAAAAGTTTTTTAAGTTAAAATATATTCACCTAATTTAATTAGACAATTAGATTATAGTCAATTTTTAATAATATACAAAAGTTTAGATAAAAATTGATAATAATAAGTAAAATTGAGGTAAAAATGATGAATTCAAGAATATAATTGACGATATTGGTCCGTTAATAATTAAAACTGATCGACATAAATATAGAGAGACTTATAATAAATTATAAAGGTGGACAAATTGATAAAATTAATCTATAAATGGGTTAGCAACTTCTTGCTTCAACTTAGGTATTTTCTCTGTTGTTGTTGCGACAGTTTCTTCAACCTCATCGCTTGCAAGTCTTGCCCTTATCTTCGCCCATTTTCTTAGGTTATTTATATTTTCAGCCATAACCTTAGATAAAGGATATGTATTTTTTAAGGATTGAATAATATCATCTATATTAACTTCTCTATCTTGATTATAGGCAATATATAAAGATTCATTTATTGCTTCCTCTATCTCGGCGCCGGAGTACCATATCGATTCTTTTGCAAGTCGGTCAAGATCAAAATTTATATCCTCATACCTTCTATTTCCAAGCCTTTTTTTAAGATGAATCTTCCATATTTCTTGCCTGCTTGAATATCCAGGAAGATCCACAAAAAATATCTCATCAAATCTGCCTTTTCTCAATAGTTCTGGTGGTAATTGTTCGATATTGTTTGCAGTTGCTATTACGAAGACGGGTTTTTCTTTTTCCTGCATCCAAGTTAGCATTGTTCCAAAAACTCTTGCGGTTGTTCCAGAATCAGATACCCCAGAACTTGCTACACCAGAAAGTCCCTTTTCTATTTCGTCTATCCAAAGTATACTTGGAGATATGGCTTCAGCTATGCTTAATGCTCGTCTTATATTTGCTTCAGATTCTCCAACAAAGCCTCCAAACACTTTTCCAAGATCAAATTTTAAAAGAGGTAAATTCCACTCTGAAGCAATAGCTTTAGCAACAAGACTTTTTCCACATCCTTGAACTCCAAGAAGCAAAACCCCTTTTGGTGCGGTCAATCCAAATTCTATTGCAAATGGATCGAATCCAACTTTTCTGGTGTTTAACCACTTTTTAATGTTTGATAATCCTCCGATATCGTTAAAACTTTCTCTTGGATGAAAATATTCAAGAATCCCGCTCTTCTTTATGATTTGTTCTTTTCTCTCAACTATTTCTGGAATTTCCTTTTTAGTAAGTCTATTTTTCGCTAAAGATATCTCTTTAAAGGCATATTTTGCTTCTAATTCTGTAAGTCCAAGTGCAGATTCGGCTATGGAAGGGAAATCTTCGTCAGGAGCTCTGTTTTCATCCAGATTTAATTCTTCAACAACCTCGCGAATGTCAGTTATAAGCATATTTCTATCTGGAAGAGGTATTTCAAGAACATAAACATCTTTTTCCAATTGAGTTGGAAGACTTTTAAATGGTTGAGATATTACTAGACTTTTATTTTGTGAAATTCTCGGCATTATTCTTAGCCTTCCTAAGATCTGTCTTGCTTGCATAGAATCGAAATAGACAAAAAGATCCTCCATCAGTAAAATCAGATCATTATTTTCAGCATTTTGAAACCATGTAAGCGCTTCTTCGGGTTCTCTAATATCTGATTTTTCAGGAGTAAAAACTCTATCTATATCATTCCACTTTTTTATTCCTTCAGAGTTATTCCATAAAAAAAATTGCCTTTTATTTTCTCTCGCTGCTCTGATTAAACATCCATGGATCCTTCTCCATTCATAACTGACAATCTGTATGATTGGTATTCCCGCCTTAATTTTTAAGTTTATATCATTTTGATAGTCTGCCATCTCTTTATCTCCTTTTTCAATTGGTGATCTGGGTATCCCAACAAGGTTATTTCCCCATTTTTTTTGATATGAATTTCAGCGTTGTTTTCTTCAATCTCTTTTTTATAGGTACTTTCATACTTTTTATTATTAAAAATAATAGCTTGATTTGTAGATCCTCTCCACCTAAGATAAGTAGATCTTTTACTGTGAATGTATCTTCCTGGAATAATGATATCTGACATATTTATCAATTTGATTGAAGATTCATCATTTATTTCCTCCAACTCATAACCAGTGTAAAGCATTACAGTAAGTCTATTCTTTTTTACTTTTTCTACAAGGCTAAGTAAAGGGTAAGATTGCATTAAAGGTTCACCACCAAGTAGAGTTATTCCTTCAATTCCACGTGTTTTTAATATCCTATAAGTAAGTTCATCGACATCAATTATATTTTTAGGGGTTAATGGTTGCATTTCGACATTCCAACATCCTTTACATCCAAGAGTACACCCTTGAACCCATATCACAAATCTAGTCCCTGGACCATATATTTGACTTTTCTCTTCAATTTCTGCTACATTAACTATATTTTTATCCAATATTTTACCTTCTTACTAATACTAAAACTTTTTCATTACCATGAACTTCTTCTTTTATTTGATAACCAAGCTGCATAGCTTTTTTTTTCAACAATTCTGTTTTTTCTTCAATCTGTTTTTTCAACTCAGCTTCTTCCTTTCTTTTAATGGCTTCTAACCTTATTCTTTCCCTTTCAATCTCCAATTGTTCCCTTTTCTTTTCTTCTTCTTCCACTTTTTCGAAGTAGGTTTTTTCCTTAATCTTTAATTCTTCAAATTTCAATTTCTGAATTCTTTCATCTAATATTTTAGTATAAATTTCTGTTAAATCAGCAATAAACTGGTTTATATTTAAATTATTCCAAAATTCTGTTGTCCTGTATTTCAATTTTGAACCAGTTTTTAAGATTTCTATCGATATGTAATTGTTGACAACTATATTGTTATCTATTTTCTTATAATTGATATTCATCGCTTTTAGTGCCTCTTCAATTATTGTTTGGTCCATAAGTTGTCTTAAAATGAATGCTTTTACAACAGTACTCATTTTTTTAACTCCTGCTTTTCGTTAGTTTTAATAATTAAATTGTCTTTCATATAATACTCATCCGTTTTATTTATTTCTTTTATAGATGCTATTTCTTCAAGCAATTTATTCATTTCTTCCATGCATGCTTCGCCTTTAATTTTTGAAGTTTCAAAAACTATTTCCCCTTTTTCATTTATTTTGATGATAATTTTACCTTCTTCCATTATTTTTCTCCTTTTTTTGCGACAAGTTTTGCACCATATTCCTTTGCAACTTTAAGTCCTAAATCTATCTCTTCAATATATTCAATTAACAAGTATAAATTATTATTATGTTCGTAAAGGACTCCTACATTTGGTAAGGTTCTGGCTGGAGGCTCCAACTTTTCTAATTTATTTTTTAACTTTACAATTTCAGATAGCTCATTTGTCTCTTCTTTTCTTCTTTTTTCTAACTCTTTTAATTTACTCTTTTCCTTTTCACTCATCTCTTTTTGAGATTCTTTATCTTCTTCTTTGGCTGCTTTGATTTCACTTAAACATTGATCTATTAAATTTAAATATTCTTCTCTAACATTTTTAATCTTATCTATTTCAATTTTAACTTCATTTATATCTGACAAAGATTTAAGTTTATCTACCTTTATTTTAAGTAATTCATCTATCAAATCCTTAATTTTGGATATTTTTACAATCTTTTTTGTTTCTTGCAAATATGGGAGTTTTAATTTTTCAATAAATGATTGCATATCTTTAATATCTTTATCAATTTTTTCTTTAACCTTTTTCTCAAAATTATCCCATGAATCATATAATTTATGTTTTTTTGCTTCATTTGGAAGGGTAGGAGGGAAAAGTAACCATTGAAATGTTACTTCGCGGAAATATTCTTTTAACTTAAACTCCAAAGGTTCTGGCAAATTTTTAATCCACTCCTCTATGGTATTACTAAATTGATTTTCTAAATTAATAGTGCCCTTCTCCTTTATTTTCAAAGGATTTGGTTTGTTCCAGTTGTCATTTTCTAAAATTACTTCATCAAGAATTTCTTCCAATTTCTTTTTATCATGATATTCCCATTGTACAGAAGGTAAGCCGGTTTTTATATAGTTTAATTGTTCATCGGTAAGGATAATACCGTAATCCCAATCGAATATAACTTTAATATCCTTTTTGATATTACTAAGATGCATATATCCAAATTTTATTGAATCAGTTGCAAAAATTTTTGAATTACTTAAATCCATTTCTGCAATAATATCTTTGGCTTTTTTGGTAAGTTCTATTACAAGCTCTTTTGAATAGATATAATAGTTAAAATTCTCTAATATCCTTTCAGGTAAAATAAGATGTTTAATTTCATATTGATCCAAAATTGAAAAATCTTCAAAAACAGAACTGTTATTAACAATAATATTATTATTGATATCATCTTCCAAGGGAGCAAAAGATCTTGTTTTTTTGAAAAATATTTCTAAACCACCAGTTCTCCAAAATTCCTTATTAAAATAATGACTAAGTTCGATTATTTGTTGCGGATTTAAGTTAAAAATAAAATCAGGATTATTGTCTGATAAAATACCACCACTGAACCATACTCCTTTAGGAACTACCTTATGATCCACTAATATAAAGGATGAATATATTTTAGCTTTTTCTCTCATTATTCCATATTGAAAAACTTTATTATGACTTTCAAGACTCGATGTTATACAATAGATTCTTATATTTCTTTTGTATGCATTTTCAAGTTCTACTAAAAATTCTGGTAATAAAATAGCTGGACTATAAATTATAATTGTTTGTTTTGCGTCATTAATTAAACCAATAATAGATTGAATTAAAGGTTTAGTATTCAAGTTTTTTTTTGATGGTAATTTTTCCCAAAAATTCTGAATATACTCTTCACTTTTATTAATTGGACCTTTTGTTATAATTTTTTCTTTAATTGGTGTAGGCATCCTTTAAACCCCTATTTTATAAATTAAAACAGATTAGTTTGGAAATAAATCTTCAACCGCAAGGACCATCTGATATTGAGATTTGTCATTGTTATTATTCAAGTATTGCAATAAGCTATCTTCAGTTTGGTAATAAGCTGGGAATTTCTGAAGAATAGGTGTATCTCTTAAAATCCTATCATGCAACTCTTTTAATTTAATCTTAGATAAATACCTTGGTTTTTTATAAAGGTTTTGTTTTGTTAAATCAACCATCCAATTTTCTGCATCTGTGATACTTTCTGGAACGATTGGTAAACATAGGGTCATTTCCCAATGAGAATCATCGATTTCTTGGTTAATAATTAAAGAATCACAACTAATACTTTTAACTACCTGAAAGGTGTTCTTAATAGAATTATCATCCTTTATATCTTCATATTTAACTTCCAATTTTTTGGTTTCAGAATTCCAATTTGGTAAATATGAAGAGATAATAAAGTCTATATCTAAATTTTTTATTTGTCCTTCAAAAAGATAATCGCTTTCATTTAGCTTAAAACTTAAATTCATCTTATTGGAAATTGTCCCATTTTCATCAATTTTATAAAATAAATTAAGTTTACTTGATACATTAGAGAAAGTTAAAACTTTAGGATATGAGTCTTTTTGCTTCTCAAATTTAAGCCAAAATTCTAAAATAGATTTATCTTTGCTATTTGTTAACTTATAATATTTTTCATCAAAAATTTCATAATCCTTAAAATCATCAATATTCCCTTCTAAATTAAATGTTGGATTAACTCTTTTTAAGTTAAGTATTTTGTTTCCAAATGCTTTATCTTTAATATATGTCATTTCGTATATACCAGCCTCTGGAATCATTACTTGCTTTGTATCTATGGCTTTTTCCCCTTGATGAGTGATATTTCCATTTCTTAGTAATCCAAGATATTCTAAATAATCATAAATATTTTTTACTTCACCAGAAGAAAAATACCTAGTAAGTGTTTGCATGTTTTTAAGAAAATATACTATATCTGGTCTTTGAGTTTTTATTTTTACTTGAGCAATACAGTGAATAGTGTGAATATCTATGTCTTTATATGCTTCTAACTGTATCATTACTTAACCTCAACATTCTTATATTTTTTGTGATTTCCCTTAATTCTGGGCTGCTTCTCTGTTCATTAAAATACTTAAAATCACCAATAATTACCAATTGAAATTTGGCTCTTGTAAGAGCTACATTGAGTCTATTTGGACTATCCATAAAGCCAACTCTTTTATTCTGAACCATTGAAATGAATACCAAATCTGCTTCTCGACCTTGAGCCTTGTCTACAGTGTAGTTTCTTATTAATAAACCATCTACAATAAATGTAGTCTCTTTTCTTCTGTTTTCTGGATATTTATCCCTTAAAAGATCTCGGATTTTTTTTCTTTGAGCTTCGTAAAAAGATAAAATCATTACCGAATATTTTTTATTTTGACTTTTTGCCCATATTATAAATAATTCAAGCTCTTCCAATATTTTTTTTGCTTCTTTTAAATTTGTATTTTTAAAAACATTAGAGTTATATAAATCTAACCATACAGCTCTGCCTTGATATCTTTTATAATCCCAATATCTAATTCCTTTTGCAATTAATCCATCATCTTTTAATGCCTCTCCAGAATAGAAAAGTTTTCTTGGAACTGAAGAAATATCAGGGTGCATTCTATGTTGATAGGATAATTTAATATATCTTAATTCTTTAAAATAATCAGGTAAACCATGAGAAATAGCAGTTTTAATCTCTTTATTTTTCCAATCTTCTGTAACACCTTTCATGAAGCAATTTATAACTGATGTTAATGAAATTTGAGCTATTTTTCTTATCTTAGACATAATTTCATATTCTTCTTTCTCTGGTAATAAGGCATAAAGGCTTGCTAAGTAAAACTTTTTAGAACTACCACCAGGAATAGTTTCATTTGAAAGCTGAATTTCTTGAATTCTTTTTATTCTCCATGCCAACTCTTCTGCCCAATCTTTATATATTGAGTTTAATACCTCTTCCTTAATATCCCAAGGAACTTTTAAACCTTTATTTCCATAAATAAAATAAGCATATCTGTCTATGCCTTTGGTTAAATACCAGTGTAAATGTTTATAGTCATGGGCGTCTTGATTTTTTGAATTTGGATGAATAAGAATATGAGTATGAGGAAAAAAAGCTTTATTTTTTTCGAAAATTTTTTCTTCAACAAAGATAATATCTATATCAAATAATGAAGGATATTTATTATGCAACTGATTTTCTTGAATTATTTTGAAATGATTTCCTTTCAACCTTTTTATTTTTTCAAATAGCAAGAAATCTTCATCTTCTAAATCTTCATCAATTAAATCATCATTTTCCAAAACTTCATTGTCTAAATAATCATCTATATCAACATCATTTAAATATTCATTATCTAAATCATAGTCATCTAAATCACAATCGCTTGAATTATTAATTTTCTTAATAACAAATGCATAAGTGTATTTTTCAAGGTCAAAAATTGTAGAATTTCCATAAAATTCCTTGTATTTTTTAATTTTTTGAATGATAATTTTTAAGATATTTTTTATGACATCAGTCGTATCTACATAAATGAACTTAGGAGGGCTAAACCATCTTCCTTCGATATTGACATCCCTTCTTGAAAAAAGGAGTTTCAGAAAAACTATAAGAGCCCTTTTTTGAGCCTTGTCATTTAATAATGAGTCAAGATTAATTCTTATATATAATGTATCTGTAAAAGGTGAAAGTTGCTTAACATCTCCAATAATTATCCATTTTTTTGCAAAAATCGCTGGGACTAGGAATTCTTGAAATGTTGTTTTTGAAGATTCATCAATTATTAGATAATCAAATTCTGGTATGATATAGCCATATTTTTTAATATTTTTAAAATTTGGATACTGCAGAATCCCTATGGTCGTTCCGCATACAAGATTTGAAGCATTAATGACTGCTTCTTCAACTACTCTTTTCTTTTCACTTTCATTTAAGTTAATAAACCAATCTTCTTTTTCAAATATTTGGGATACTCTTTCTTTTCTTTTATCTATTTGATATTTTACAATATCATCTGAAATACTTTCTTCTCTCCCTATTCTAAGTGGAACAATTCCATTTTCCATTATTCCACCATTGTTTTTAAATTTTTCCTCCAGTTTTTCAATAACATTATCTACTGCAACATGGGTTGAAGCCGAAAGCAAAACTCTTTTATTTTGTTTGGTGATTTGATATATCAATTCAGCTATAGTTGTAGTTTTACCAGAACCTGGTGGGCCTTCTAATATTGCGAAATCTGTGGTATTTAAAGCTTTTAAAACAAACTCCCTTTGCTCATCTGTTCCTTCAAGTTCAAAATCAGTTAAGAAAAACCATTTTATATTGTTAAAATTAAATTCATTGGTAGGATTTTCCCAACAAGCTTTTTCGACTGGCTCAAACAATCTAAGAAGATTGCGATGTCCTGGGGCTGGTCTATAAATTAAAGTATTGATAGCACTAAGTTGCATTGTTAACATATAAGTGTTTTTTGGAGGGTATATTATTTTTTGTGCCGGTTCCCTTTCAAGACATATTTTATTCTCTTCTTGATTGGTTTTTAATACTCTTATTCTTTTATTTTTATTATTAAAATCTATTTCTTTTTCTTCCCATACCTCAAAATCTATAGATGTATAAAGAATTTCAAAGAAAATATCAAATTTAGATCTCTTATAATCTTCACTGTATTCTACTTCATCTTCTATTTCTTTTAATACTATCCACACTCCGTCCTCATTCTTCTTTTCAACAAGTTCATAATTATACGATCTTTTAAAGTTATCTAGTAGTTCTCCTTCTATTTTTCTATTTGTGTTTATCTTAAAAACTTTATCTTCACTTACTATTGAAAAATTTATAATACCATTACTATCATATAGTTCAATACCTTTTAATGTAGATATAGATTTAATATTGTAATCAATCATTTCACCGTCATTTATATATAAATTAGTAAAGGGTTGGATAAAATTATCTAGATAGACTGTATATTTTTCAGTGCCTTCTTCTATTTTAATTATGGAGTACCTATTTTTTTCATCATCTGTTAAATACTCGATTTTCTTAATAGAATTTAATGTCAATGGTTGCCATTCAACATTATCTCTTCCATAGTATAATTCACTATTTAAAGATAAACTTGAACCTACTTTTAGCGTAAGTATTATACCTTCTTTTGTTTTTTTAGCATTTTCATATTCTACTAAATAACCATTTTGGTCCATTAGAACTTTATGAGTCGAAAAATTATTAAAATCGATTTTAAGTAAAATTTTATTTTTAGGTTTATTGATTTCAATTACAACTTTAGGATATATAGTATATATTATTTCTTCATCTTTTGCCCAAGACATTCCATATTTACTTGTGTCCATAGATTGAATAGCATTTCTAATATATTGAGCAAAATATCCTAACTCCCTATATATATATCTACTTAATTGTTCTGGATAATCTTTCTCAATGTTATAGAAAAATAGTTTGTAGATCTCGTTAGATTTCATAAAAACGCCATAAAAAGTATTTTAACGACAAAACTTTAAAAATTAAGAATACTTAAAAAACTAAAATTAATTTATACTTTTTAGCTATAATCAAGTTAACTTAAGATATGACTATAAAATATGATAATATCTTACAAAAAATAATCAATAAAAATGATTAATTATTATTATAAGATGTATCAAAAAATTTAATTTATTTTTAAATTATATGGAATTTATAATTTATTAGTAAAATAAAGATCACTTTTATTAATTTTTATCTCTTAGCTTAAAATTATCAAACTGGATGATTCATATTTTTTAAGCCCTCTATTGAAGATAAAAACAGAAAAAAGTAAGAATAATAAAATAATTACCGTGGAAATCGTAAAAAGAATTATATTAAAGTTTGTAATTATTCTGACAGGTATATAGATCCCTAAGCCAACTGGAACAAATGTGAAGAGTATCAATTTTATAGGACCAACAAAGAATTTCTCTGGATATGTAGCAAATGATAAAATCGCATTAAACAAAGTTTCTTTAATCTGTTCAGAACTGCCTATAAAAAAAGTAAGAGAAGAAAGGATTATCAAAACTGATCCAAAAAATACTGCACCTAAAATTGAAAAATATGTAAATAAAAATAAACTTAAAGGATTAAATGGTATAAAAACAAGAAAAATGATATAACCATATATTATATCACCCCAAGCAGAGACATCAGAATATGAAATTCCAGATAGAAAGATTGTATTTGAAGGATAAAGTAAAAAATTGTCTAACTTTCCTCCAATTATTGTTGTTGGTAAAGTTCGAAAGCCACCAAACAGGGCATGGACAAATCCAAAACTTGTTGCAGCTATTGCCCAGACAAGAACAATGTTATTAAAATCAATACCTTTTGAAGAAAAAGAGGACTTAAAATTATCGAAAAGTAAGATCCATAAGACTAAAAATGCAAAGTCATTTATAATCATACCAAAAACTTGTAGAAAAAAAGATTTTTTATAAGCCATCTGAGATTTAATATTCATCTTTATAAAAGTCCAAAAAAGCTTAATATAGTATCTCATATTATTTTAACCTCCCTGAATACTGACTCTTTTTATCCCTTTAGAATAGATAAGGATAGAAAGAAAGTAAACAATAAAAATATATAATAGTTGAATTGAAAAACCTATGATATATTCATGTAAATCAAACTTAACAGACATCTTGGCTGCAAAATAATTCATATAAGTAAAGGGAAAAAATTTAAAAATCTTCAATACAGTTGGAGGGAAAAATTCGAGTGGAACAAATAAACCTCCAACTATAAATATAAATTTTTGATAAATCCAATAAATTGGTCTTACCTCTTCTATATAAAAGGCGAACATTCCAATTAGTATCATGAAAAATAGATTAAGAAGTACTGCTCCATATATAACTGGTAAAGATGCAATTACCATCCAGAAGTTTATTATTTTAAATCCACTTACAAAAAAGGCACAAATAAAACCAATAATCATTGTTACTAGCTGTTTAATGGTAATCTCTCCAATCGCTGAGCTAACATGAAAAGATATATATGAAATTGGTCTTAGTAAAATGTACGCAACAGTTCCACTTTTAATTTCATCTGAGATTGTATTATGAATAAGTGTCTTAGACATCTCAATTGATTCAGTTATTGCAAGGTAGTATAAAAGCATTGGTAGAGTAAAAGATGCATAACTTTGATTACTCCCGAGTAAAGTCTTATAGATAAAGGAAAAAATAATTATTACAATTACTAAAAAGATTCTAGTTATTAAGAAATCTTTTAGGTAAAATGTATAGTTTTTAATTGAAATATAGGCAAGATAAAAGAATTTTTTCATTTTTAACCTCATAAAGAATCTTATTTCAATTTTTTTAATTAAACTATTTTCATTAAAAGTTATTATAAACTCTTTTCATAAAATATTTTTATGTGTTAGCTTTATAAAATATTTTACTAAAATATTTTCCTAAAATATCTTCTTAAAATATTATCTTAAAAGATTATCTTAAAAAATCATTTTTAAATATCTTTTAAAAACAAATTTTAAAACAAAGGAAAATTTACTTTAATTGTTTTTATAAATCTGTCCTATTACTTCTTCTAAAGGTATATCATCTATGGTGATATCAAGAACATTATTGGTGCTAACAATGGTATCTATTATATCTTTTATCGAATTTAATTTTGTATCTACTTCCAATTTGGCTGTGTAATCCTTTTGTTTAAGTATGCTTACTCCTTCGATTTGTGGTATATTAAAGTTATTTTCAGTTTTGATAGATATAAGTTTTTTACCTAAATAGTTGTACTTTAAATATTTCATCGTGTTTTCGAAAACAATCTTACCATTATTTATAATGATAACTCTATCGCAGAGCTTTTCTATATCTTGAATATCATGAGAAGTTAAAAGAATTGTTACTTGCTCTTCTTTATTCATTTTTAATATTAAATCTCGTATAACCTTTTTTATTACAACATCTAGACCAATAGTTGGTTCATCAAGGAATAGCACCTGCGGGTTATGTATCAAAGACGCTGCAATCTCACATTTTATTCTTTCTCCAAGTGATAACTTCCTAACCTGATTGTTTATAATAGGAGCCAATTCAAAAAGTTCTATAAATTTATCTATCCTCTCTTTAAGTATTTTAGGCTTGACATCATAGATGACTCCAAGTAAGTTAAAAGTATCTATAGGTGGAAGATGCATCCAAAGTTGAGATTTTTGCCCAAAAACAGTGCCGATAGATTTTGCAAGTTTTTTTCGGTCTTTGGTTGGATTTAAACCGAGTATATTTATATTTCCATAAGTTGGAGTCAAAATACCACTGAGCATCTTAATGGTGGTGGATTTTCCAGCACCATTTGGACCAATGAAACCAAGAATCTCTCCTTTTTCTATATCGAAACTGATATTATCTACGGCTTTTTTATCTTTCACAAATTGCTTAGTTAAATCTTTTACTTCGACTATTTTCATTTCAAATTCCTTTTAACTAAAATAAAATTATCCTTATTAAATTGTCCTTATTGGTTTACTTACTTATTATCTTACTTTGCTTGTCTTTCTTTGCAATGACAAAAAAAGGGCTGCAGGTTAGCAGCCCCTTTTACAGAATTTTAATATATTACTTAGAAGGTGGATATAATATCAACATATCCTTTGCCTTCGCAGCAGCTGCCCAATCAGCAGGTATAACAGTCCAGTTATTGTAAACAAATGGTTGAATTATACCTTTATAATTTTCAATCCATTTCATAAGGTAATACCTTAAATCTTTTATTGTGGATGATGTAACAAATTTATAAGCTGTTAAATCAGCTTGAGAAATACCAGCTCCCTTTGTAAGATGTCCGCCACCACCCTGAGCTCTATATGAATTTATTGCAACTGAATAGGTCGCATTCATATCAAAAGGTTTTCCATCTGAGAAAGATATGATATTTACCCTTTGTCCAGCTGGTTTTGATACATCAACGGTATAGTTTATTCCAACTGCAGAGTCATAATTATAGTATCTTGTAACGGTTAAAGCAGAATTGGTTCTTGTATCAAATTTTATATTTCCTTTATCATCAAGCTGGAAAGCTATTATATGATCATTTGCATCTTTCATAGTATTAAACCATCCTGCATAGGAATATTCAAGGGCATCCTTTATCTGCTTTCCTGTAAGATTCATTGTGTAAAGGAAATTTTCATATTGATAAAGGTTAAACATATCTCTTACATATAATGTGTTATCAGCTGAAACAGGGATTGTTGCATTAAATGTCAAAGGTGCAGCAAAAGATATTTGAGCAGCATTTAAGCCATATTCTGGCTTGCTTGTAAGTTCCAGTTGAATCCTATGGATAAGATCTACAAAAGCAGATGGACCAAACATAGAATCTTTTGAACTTATTTTTTCAGACATTTTACCAATAGGTCTTGAAACATAAGCTTTAACTTTATTGTAGGCATCTTCAAATTGCTTTATAAATGTTTCGTCAGGTTTATATTCTTCGACATTAACAAGTTTTCCGTTGACCTGTTTTTCCCATGCTTTTTTATCTTTATTCCATTTCATAAGAACTTGAACTACTGGGACTTTTCTTGCAGCATTTAAGGCACCATATATAGGAACGACCTGTCCCTCTTGATTCATAACAGGTTTATTATTTAAACCATTGCCTTCCCATCCAGCATGATCATGTCCAACAAATATTAGATCAAATCCAGCTACTCTTTCTGCTACAAGTTGAGATGCATTTTCATTATTTGGGGTATCGGCTTTTTCACCTCCATAAGTATAATCCACACCTGCATGAAAAAGTCCAACGATCAAATCTGGTTTTTCTTTTTCTTTTATGATTTTTATCCATTTTTGAGCTGAAGTAACCATATCTTCAAATACCATTCCTTCCCAAAATTTTGATGGAAGCCAGGAAGGTATTTTAGGAGTTATGAGTCCCAAAATCGCAATCTTTACACCACCGCGATTTACAATTGTGTAAGGCTTAAAATATGGGTTTCCATCGGGTTTTACAGCATTTGCAGCCAAAGTAGGAAAAGAAAACTCTTTTATCATCTTGTCATAAACAGGATGACCAGCTTCAATATCATGGTTTCCCATAGCCATAGCATCATATTTCATGTAATTCATAACTTGAGCAACAATATGAGTGTCTGTTGTATTTTCAAAGTTATAATAATAAACTGTTGGTTGACCTTGTAAAATATCTCCATTATCAAGCAAAACTACATTATTACCAGCAATAGCTCTTTGTTCGTTGACAATTGTTACAACTTGAGCTAGTGATGTCTTTGTGATTCTGTCATTTATAAAATCATAAGGAAAAATTGAACCATGAATATCTGATGTTTCAATAAATGTTAGCTGTAAAGGTTTTTCGGTATATTGCATATATGGATTTGAAACACATGCAAATATAAAAATAAAAATTAAAATTATAAAAATGGCACTAAAAATTTTTAATTTTTTCATGAAATTTCTCCTTAAGCTTAATTAAATTCTATTAAGCTAAAAATTAAACAATAAATTTTTTTTCCTTTTGTTTTATCTTTTTTTCTTTCTTTTTGGTCATAGTAATTTATATTTTTTAAACTCTTTTAATGAAAAAGAGAAAAGTTTAAAATAATAATAGATGAAAAAATAAGAATGAATCAAAAAGGCACTCATAAAAGAGTGCCTTTTATGATCCTTTTGTTTACTTAAAAATTTACAAAATTATGCTGCCAAACCTAAAAGATTTCTGAAAAACATTGCAGTTTTTGTACCAATTATTGTAATTCTACCTTTAATAATTGGAGTAACTGTTTTAACTTTCTTTATATATTCAATCATTATATCTCTTTGCATCATAGAGGTATCATAGGAAGAGATTGCTTTCTTGAAAGCGACATAACCATCTCCACCAGTAGCCATATATGAATTTGTAGCAACTTTATAGGTAGCATTTGGATCGATTGGTTTCCCGCCAACCAAGATGTTTTCACATATACCTTTTTCATAGTTGATTGTAAAAGAAACGCCTTCTGAAACTTGGGGGAAAGCACCTTTTCCTTGAGGAATTGTTGCAATATAGTTGAAGAGCTCAAGTAAATCAGAGCCTTTCATAGTAAGTACTACCAAAGTATTTGAGAAAGGTAAAATTGTATAAATAGTCTTCTTTGTGATTTTACCTTTTGGTAAATCTGCTCGTATTCCGCCACCGTTATTTATTGCAAAAGAAACACCAAGAGGTTTTACATAGTCAAGCATTGCATCTGCGACAAGATCTCCTAGGGCTGTTTCAGCTTTTCTTGATTCTGCATTTGGGAATGTGTCTAAAGCTTCACCAATTTCTTCAGCTAAAATCTGTTCTACTTTTGCTTTATATGGAGTAAGCAAATCTAGTAGCTTTGCATCTTCTTTGATTTCTTGTGTGATAAACCCCATGCTTCCATCTGCTTTCTTTTCCTGCAAGTTGACTGGAATAGCTTCCCAATTGAAAGATGTAACTTTTTTCTTTTCAACTGTTAAAACAGCTTTACCGACATACAATCCCCATTGATAAGCTGAAACAATAGGGGTTCCATTTACGACAATAGGTTCTTTCATGAAAGTATGGGAATGTCCATCGATAATAAGGTCTATTCCACTAACCTGTTGTGCAAGTATTTTAGATCCATATGTATCATAAACTCCCAAATGTCCAAGAACTATAACAATATCTGCCTTTTTTTTGAGTTCTGGGACAAATTTTTTAGCAACTGCAATTTCCTCTTCAATTATTAGATCTCCAACAATTGCTGGATTTCCAACAATTTTTGTTTCAGTGGTTGTTAAACCTAAGATTGCAACTTTTAAACCTTTGAATTCTTTAATAATATAAGGTTGACCAACATATTTGCCATCTTTATATTTAATATTAGCTGATAAAAATGGGAATTTTGCATCTTTCATCTGTTTTTGAAGAACTGGGAGAGGGTTATCAAATTCATGGTTACCAAGTGTAACTGCATCATAACCTATGTAATTGTAACCAATAATATCTGGTTCAGCATTGAAAAATGTTGATTCTGATTCCCCAGTGTTTATGTCACCAGCATCGAGAACAAGAACATTTTCATTTTCAGATCTGACCTGATTAACCAATGTTGCTCTAGCAGCAAGCCCACCAACCCCTTTCATAGGAGAGTTATCAAATTTTAAAGGATGTCCATGATGGTCATTTGTATGTAAAATTACTAGTTTTACTGGTCCTTTTGGACCAATACTCAAAGTCGAGCAACTAAAGACAAATAGGAAAACAAGTGTTATAAAGAGTATTGTTAAGCTTTTCTTCATCATATCCTCCTAATAATCCTGTAATTTAATAATAAAATTAATTAAAAATTTTTCAAGTTTATTAAAAGATTATTTTAAATAAATTTTTATTTTATATTAAATCCTTTTTAATATTTATTAATTTTTTTTCAAAATTTGACAAGTTTCTACTATTATTTTACGATATAATAAATGAGAGAAAAAGGATAAAGTATGTTACTAAAATTTTATGGTGTTAGAGGAAGTTATCCAGTCCCAGGTCCAGATACAGTTAAATATGGTGGAAATACTACCTGTGTCACTATAACAAAAGAGATAGATGGGAAAGTTATCAGGATAATTTTAGATTCAGGTTCAGGGATAGTAAAACTTGGCAAAGATATTATGAAAAACTGGAAAAATGAAGTGCAGCCAATGACTATGCTCTTTACTCATCTTCATCCCGATCATACAACTGAATTTCCATTTTTTGCTCCTAATTTTCTGTCTTCAACCATTTTAAATCTATATGGAATGCAGGCTTTAAAAATGCATGTAGGTAAAATACTTGAAAGAAACATGCTTCCACCAAATTTTCCTATTGAATATAAAGACTTAAAAAGTCAAAGAAATCATTATATCATTAAAGATAATTCAAGTTTTACTATTAAATATGAAAATAAAGATATTTTTACCATTACTGCGATGCAATCTTTTGCTCCATCTCATCCGCAACAAGGAGCGATATATTATAAGATAATAGATTGTGAAAAGCAAAGCTCCATAGCATGCATCTGGGATATTGAATCAAAAATAGGGGGAGATAAAGCAGTAATAAACTTTTCAAAAGATTGTGATATAATGATACATGATACACAATATACAAAAGAGGAGTACGAATCAGCAAATATGATAGTGCAAGGATTTGGACATTCTACCTATGATATGGCCATAGAAAATGCTGCTCAAGCTAATATTAAAAAGATGTTAATCTGCACACATTTCAATCCAAATCATACTGACCAGAAATTGGATGAAATTCAGAAAGAGATGGATAATAAGAATTTACCATTCAAGATAATGCTTGCATATGAAGGTTATTCTGTCGAAGTATAACAAAGAATTATTGAATACTTAAATAAAAAAGTTATAAAAAACTTAATAAAAAAATGTTGTTTTTCTGAATTTACCTTTGAAATATAGAAAATAGATTTTTTTTAGGATATTTACTTTTAATGATATTATTTAATTTTAGAATAATCTCGTTTTTACTTTCAACAACTGCCCTATAACCAGTTTCAATAAGTTTATCTTTAAGATGGAAATCAAACCATCCTATCGAATCTTTAACAGGGGTAAATAAAATATCACATATCTTTCTATCTGAAAGCTGCTTAGACCAAATGGATGTAGAAATTATTTGCTGTACTACTTCTATGAAATTTGTATCTTCATCTATTGGAATTGGTGAGGTAGCAACATCAACACCTATTCGTATCCCTTTACCAAAGTTTTCTATCGATTCATTGACTGGTAAATTCGCAACTATACCACCATCATATAAAATCATGCCATCAAGCCTAACAGATGGGAAGATGAAAGGGATGGCGGTGCTTGCTGCTACAGCAGTTGAGAGTTTTCCTTGTTTAAAACAATAAATAGATTTTGTTCGAATATCTGATGCTACTGCTATAAAGGGTATTTTCAAATCTTCTATTTTAGTATCAAGATAAATTGTCTCATAGATTTTGTTTATATCTTCGCTGGCAACAAGAGCTTCATCATCAAAAAGATTAAAAATAGCTTTGGTTCCTTTTATTACAGAAAAAAATTTTTCGGATACTGATGTAGAGATTTTTGTAAATTTGCTTTTGAATTTTTCTTTCTTTTTAAAAAAAGTAAAAATTGTTTCCTTTTCCTCATTCTTCTTGTTTCCAATATCTGGAAGAAGATAATTTTGGGTAAAATTTTTATAAACTTGTGATTCCATAAATTCATCAATCTTTTTTTTACATTTGTCATAGCCTAAAGTCATAGCCCAAATACCACCAAATAGTGCTCCTGCAGAAGTTCCAGTTATAGAAGCCACCTTTATCCCTAACTCTTCAAATCCTTTTAATACTCCAATATGAACAAAACCTTTTGCTGCACCACCACTTAATACAAAATGAATAGGAATATCTTTTTTAATAAGTTTATTCATAATATTTCCTTTATTGTTATTTAATAAAATAAGTAATTTAGTAGAATAAAATATTAGCATAAATATTTTAGCAAAGTGAAATATATAGAAATGCAAGTCGGTTTCATAGATTTATGATAGATAATAATTATTAATTTTCAAGCAATATGCAATAAATTTTGCTATTTTTGCTTTTTAATATAATTTTTACCTATGAAAGAATTTCATATCCAATGGCACATATTAAATCGCTGCAACCTTAGATGTACTCATTGTTATCAAGATGATTATTCTGCAAATAGCGAACTATCAATAGAAAAATTGAAAGCAATTGCTGATAATATTGATAGATCCATGAAAAGGTGGAAGGCTCGTTTAAATCTTCTTTTAACTGGTGGAGAACCCCTATTAAAAGAAGAAATTTTTGAATTGTTTTCTTATCTTGAACAAAAACAAACAGTAAAGCAGCTAGATATAATTACAAACGCGACTATTCTTTCAAAATATATAGATCAACTAGAAAAATTTAAAAAATGCAAAAATATTCTATTTTCTCTTGATGGTGTCACTGAAAGCACAAATGATAAAATAAGGGGCAGTGGGGTTTATAAAAAAGTATTACAAGAGATGAATCTTGTTGACAGCAAAAGATTTAAGAAGATCCTCATGTTTACAGTAAATAAAAAAAATTATGAAGATGCTTTTAAGTTAGTTGAGTTTGGTAAAGAAAATAATCTTGATGGAATAATAATAGAAAGGCTAGTCCCTTTGGGACAATCTAAAGATGAATTTTCAAATGTTTTAACAAAGAATATGCTTAAAAAATTATGGAATCACTTATTAATTGAAAATGGTTATGATGCAAGTAAGAGTTATGAATATAGAGCATTAAAGATAGAGTATCAAAAAAGAAATAAAAAAGAAGAAATTTATAAAACAGTTATAAAGGTTGCAAACTGTATAGTTGGTCAAGATGGATGTGCTATAATGCCAGATGGTAGCGTCTTTCCTTGTAGAAGGCTCCCTTTAGTAATTGGAAACTTATTGAATTCAGAATTATATGATATCTTTGAAAATTCAAAGATACTTAAAGATTTAACAAATAGAAATCTTATTCAAGGTAAATGCCAAAGGTGCGATTCAAGTTTTTGTTTAGGATGTAGGGCTATGGTCTATGCTGTGAAAAAGAATTTATATGGTGAGGATCCTCACTGTTGGAAATGATACAATGTAATAATAAATTAATAAAGTAAAATACTGATTTATAGCATTGCAAATAAAGCAAAGTATTACTAAAAAATATTACTAGAAATAAAACTATATGGTGGTTTATAGATGTACTTGAAAGATACTTTTCGCTCCCTTAGAAACAGAAATTATAGAATCTTTTATATAGGACAGGGGATTTCCTTAATAGGAACATGGATGCAGCAGGTTGCAACTAGTTGGTTGATTTATAGATTAACAGGTTCTGCTATTGCTCTTGGTGTTTCAACCTTTTTATCTCAAATACCAGCACTTGTAATTTCACCTATAGCTGGAACTTATATAGATAAAATGAATAAACTTGCCATAGTCAAAATAATGCAATTTTTAATGATGTTGGTAGCTTTTGTACTTGGTTTTCTAACTTTAAAAAATATCATTACAGTAAATCTTGTATATATTCTTTACTGTCTTTTAGGCATATTAAATGCTATCGAAATTCCATCTCGTCAATCTATGTTTGTTGAATTGATAGATAAAAAAGAGGATTTGCCAAATGCCATAGCATTAAACTCCTCTCTTTTTAATGCAGCAAGACTTGTAGGTCCAAGCATAGCAGGTTTACTTTTATTAAAAATTTCAGAGGGTTATTGTTTTATAATAAATGCAATAAGTTTTCTTTTCGTTCTATTCTCTTTATTCGCTATTAAAATCAGAAAAATAAAATCGTCTCTTCAAAACCATAATATATTAATTTCACTAAAAGATGGTTTTGATTTTGTCATAAAAACGGTAGATGTTTCATATCCACTTTTGCTACTGACTTTCTTTAGCCTCTTTGGGATTTCTTTTACAACAATTTTACCTGTCATTGCTGTTAAGATGTATAAAGGATCTTCCAATACACTAGGGTTTTTGATGGGAAGTCTTGGATTTGGAGCATTAACTTCGACTTTGTTTTTGGCTTCTAGAAAAAATTATGATAACATTACTAAAGTTATAATAATCTCTTCAATTGTATTTGCTATGAGTCTTATCTTTTTTTCTTTCAATAAAATTTTTTATATTGGTCTAATAAACATTTTTATAGCTGGTGCTTCAATGGTTTTACAAAGCTCCTCTACAAACGCACTAATCCAATCAAAAACCCCAGATGATAAAAGAGGTAGGGTAATGGGATTTTACACAACATCCTTCAGAGGTATCATGCCTTTTGGATCTTTGATTATAGGTTTTTTAGCTGAAAAAATATCTGCATCAGCTTCATTAATTATTTGTGGTCTTATATGCCTATTAGTTTCTATATTTATAGGAATTAAGCTGTATTTTAAGAAACGAAAAAGATTTCAAAATATCTAATCTATAAGAGAATATTTTACTTAAACTTTAATTTGTAAAAATTTTCATACTATTATATACTTAATTTGTAAAAATTTAAAAGGATTCGAATGACTAAAGATTTTACATATCATATCCTTATAATTTATTTTCTAATAATCATTTTAGTGTCATTCATCTTTTGTGGTTTTTTTGAAACGATAAATGGGTTTATAAGGATTCAAATTTCAGCATCGAGGCTTGTTTCTGATTACTTTGCTATTGCAGGTGTTGGAGGAACATTATTAAATGCTTCTCTCCTTTCCCTTTTAAGCATATTTTTATTGTTATTCTTGAAAGTTAGAATAAGTGGTGCTGTTTTTGCTGCTGTATTTACAATATTTGGTTTTGCCCTTTTTGGTAAAAACTTGCCGTCAATATTATCAATATGGTTTGGAGTCTTTATATCAAGTAGGATTACAAAAAAAAGATTTATTGAATACATATTTATTGCACTTTTTGGTTCTGCTCTATGCCCTGTTTTCTCTTTGATATCTTTTGAAATAAACTTAAATCCAATATTAGGTTTTTTATCTGGTTTTATTTTTACAAGCATAATAGGTATATTTTTACCACCTGTGGCTATCTATATGTTAAGGTTTCATCAAGGTTATAATCTATACAATGTAGGGATGACAGCTGGATTTTTATCTATTTTTATCTCTTCAATCTTGAGAAATCTTAAAGTTGAATTAAAACTTTTAGAATTTTGGTCACAAACATCCAGTCATATAGATGTTTTTATTATTCCATTGACCTGCTTATTATTTATAATTTTAGGTTTATATAAAAATCCAAAGGTTAACATTAAATCCTTCTTTAGTTTACAAAAAGAAAATGGACGCCTTCCTTCAGATTTTGTTACTTCTACTTCTAGAGAAGCTACATTTATAAATATGGGCACTTTAACTTTGATATTCTATATATATGTTTTGATATCAAAATCCCCAACAAATGGACCAGTTTTAGGTGGATTATTTACAATATTAGGATTTGCTGCATTTGGTAAGAATATAAAAAATTGCCTTCCAATCGTTTTTGGTGTTATAATAACAGCAATTCTTCTTAAAAAACCGTTGAATTCACCAGCAATAATTTTGGGAACATTATTCTCTACCACATTGGCTCCAATTTCTGGAAGCTTTGGTATTTTTACCGGTTTAATAGCAGGGGCTTTACATATAATACTTGTTCAATATACTGCAAACTGGGTTGGAGGATTAAATCTATACAATAATGGATTCGCTGGAGGTCTTGTTGCAACATTTATAGTTTCTATATTAGATTGGCTAGAAAATGCTTCAATAATAAAACTAAATAAGTAAAATAAAGGTAAGTCAGTAAAATCAATCGAATGATAAAAACAACCAAAATTAGAATTTTTAAAGATAAAAAGTTAGGTAAAAAAAATAAAATAAGAGAAAAATATGCAAAAAGAAGAGATGATAGTAAAAATTATAAGTGAGGTTTCTCATTTTATACTTCAAGAGGATCCTACCCGAATGGTTATATCATTACATAAAGAGAAGGATGGTATTCATCTTGCCATTTTCGATGATAAGAAAAGGACAAAGAAAGATATTGAAAAACTTAAGAGACTGATTTCAATAGGTCAAAGACCTGAACTTTCCGGGTATTATGGGAATTTAGCAGGAAATAATCTTCTTGGAGAAGCAAGACTCGATCTTATAGGATGGCAGGTAAAGTTTATAGATTTAAATGAAACAAATGATGGTTTGAAAATTGATATCTGGATTGGTTCAGAGGATTTCGATAAAGATAAATTTACAATTCCAGATAATAAAGTTTAAAGTTCCAAAGTTAAGATTATAAACCATTAGGATTTTAGTTTAAAATCAATATAAATATTTCATTTTGATTGAAGATAATATCAAATTAAAATAAAAAATAATAATGAAAATTTTAATCCTTAAACAACTTTTTTACTTCTACAATCAAATTTTCTACAACATATATGGCATCAGAAGGTTTTAATGTGGAATAGATAGGAAGTGAAATTTCATTGGCAAATTGATCAAAGGCATTCGGATAATCTTCTATTTTATATCCAAGACCTTTATAGAAACTAAACATAGGAAGTGGGATGAAATGAACATTTGTAGCTATTCCTTTTTCTGCCAAATTTAATATTAGTTTATTCCTTTTTTCAAGATTAAATCCTTTTATTCTTAAAGGATAAAGATGATAGTTTGTATATGTGTCTTGTTCATCTTTATCAAAAGGTAGGATAGCCCAGCTTTCTTCTTTCAAATATTTGCTATAAATATCATGAACTTGTTTTCGTTTTAAAAGCATACCATTAAATCTTTCTATTTGTCCTAAACCAAATGCTGCCATAATATCCGTCATGTTGCATTTAAATCCATCTGCTATAATATCATACTCCCATGCGCCTGGTTTCAATTTTGCAAAAGCATCTTTCGATTGTCCATGAAGAGCTATTATCTTCATCTTTTTGCAAAGGTTTTCATCAAGGACAAGATTTTCGTTAATCCTGTTCTTATTGAATACAATTGCTCCACCTTCTGCTGTCGTGAGATTTTTTACTGCATGAAAGGAATAAGTATGGAAATCTGCTTGTGTTCCAACAACTTTTCCTTTATATTTTGAACCAAAAGAATGTGCAGAATCAGCTAAGATCACAATATCCTCTCTATCTAACTTAGATAAAACTTGTTTAATTTCATCGTATCTTTCTGGAACTCCCCCAAAATCTACTGGCATTATGACTTTTGTCTTAGAATTTATCGCTTTTTCTAGTTTATTCAAATCCATTTGAAATCTATCTTTTTCAACATCTATAAAAACAGGTTTTGCTCCTCTATGAACAATGACATTTGCCGTCGCTGCATAAGTATAGCAAGAGGTTATGACTTCATCTCCACTCTTAATATCAAGCATTCTAAGGACAAGTTCCATCGCAGCGGTAGCACTATTTAAGGCAACTGCAAAATCAGTATTGCAATACTGATTGATTTTTTGTTCGAATTCAGCAACTTTTGGACCTGTTGTGATCCATCCAGATTTTAATACCTCATTTATTTTTTTGATCTCAATTTTTGAAATATCTGGTGGCGAAAATGGAATCTTTTTTTTCATGTTATTTCCTTTTAATTACTATTTGGGTTAATTATTATTTTGGAGAATTATTTAAATTATTAATTTTATGTATTTAATTATTTTTATAGCACTCAAATTCTAAATGTTCTTTTCCCAGGAAGTTTTGTAGCAAATCTATGGTGAATATATAAAAGAAATAAAGAAATTGGTACGACTGCAAAACTTACATATTTTGACCAACTTATGAATATATGTCCCATAGTATTAATATTTATAATTATATCTATTTCAAAGCAGATTAAGCAACCACCAAGAAGATAATATGCAAAAAGGTTTAATCCCTTTAATTTTGTTTTTTTGCTTATAAAAAAAAGAATAGTAAATACCGCAACACAAAAAGCTAATATTGGTAATGCATAATTAATAGACCAGTCAATTTTTTTATTAAGACTATCTAAGGAAACTAGATATCCAAAAATAGAGAGGAAAATAAATAAAAGGCTGAAAAAGATTTTCCTATTAAATACAAGAATTGATGCAATTATCAACCATGCAAAAAAAATCGAAAAAGCTGGGATTTTAGACCATGTAATCTTCCCTTCAAGTATAAAATTTATCAATACAATTGATAAAATTGAAATAATAAAGCTAACACTTATTATTTCAAGAATTGATGTTATTCTCTGCTTTTCTGATGAACTTTCATATGCAGGGTAAAGAAAATCAGATATATTTTTATTATTTTTAAGATTAACTATTTCTTTATCATTAAATCTTTCGTCCTCTTTGATTATATTATTTTCATCCAATTTTTCTTTTCCTAATTTATTAATAGAATCCTTTTTTATTGGGATTTTAGCTCCACAAAGAGGGCAAGTATCTGCTAAGTCATCGAGTTTTACACCGCAATTATAACAATATGGCATACCTTACTCCTCAAAATTTATAAAATAGATATATTAAAAAATTTATAAAAAAATATTAAAATATTATAAAAATCAAATTTTATTATTAAAATCTTATTTTAACATAGTCCAAGTTAGAACTTTATAGTTACATGAACTTCAATCCCAAGGGAAACAAGTGTGCTAAAGAAGATTCTTTCCAACTCTTTTTCTTCTGTTCGACTTCCAAAAGCTATAGAAAGTTTATTGTCAAACGAAACAACGGAGCAATTTGTTTTTGAAGCCTTTCCAGGGGCTGGAATAAAATCAAAATAATCAATATATTCGAAGTAAACAGGATCAAGATCTATTTTACCTATATTAGATAAAAAACCAGTAATTAAGCCATCTCCAAGGTAGTAGAATGCGGATCTTAAAACAAGAACTTTTAAAAACAAGGGAACAAGTCGAAGGGCAAAGATGTATTCACTTGCTACATTTCTCTTAATCATTTTTAAATGTTCTTTCTTTTTAAGTTCAGTTTGCATCTGAAGATGAGTTAACTCGAATATTTCTTCAAGAGAATACCTACCCATCCTACAATCTATCCTTGATATTAAAAACAAAGAAAAGTTTCTCATAGTTTTAGATGGATGGATCTTCCTTAAATTAATCGGAGTTTCAAATGCAATAAAAGGAGAATATCTTCTTCTTTTACTTTCATCTATTGAAAAATAGATTTGTTGAAGACTATAAATATAGATTGCAGATAAAAACTCTGTTAAAGTAAGGTTTTTTGATTTTGCAACTTTTAAAACCTGATCAACTTTACAATATCCAAAGATAACCCTATATGTATGCTTTGGCAAAACTTTTCCAGGGATATGAAAAGCTATAGGAAGCGGATCTGGCTTTGGAATATTTTGTTCATAATACTTTTTATAACCATCTTCAAATTCTTCATTGTCAATAGGGGAGGAAGCAATAGTTATATTTGTAGATGGAAGATTATACCCTAAGATACTAAAATATTCGAAAAGGAGTGTTTTTAAAAATTCGATAGCCCCAGTTCCATCTGTTAAGGCATGTGAGAATTCGACACTTATTCTTTTTTCTTTAGCTCTAACTCGAAAAAGTGGTGAAGAAAAGATCGAATAATTTGTACAGGCTGGTTCTATATCATCTTCAATCTTTGGTTTTTTCTCAATTTCTTCAAGATAATACCAGAATAAACCTTTTTTTAATTTACAGTATAGATATTTATACCTTTTAATAGTCTTTTCTAATGCAATTTGAAGTTTATCTTTGTTTATATCTTCTTTAAGTTTACAGGTAAAACAAAAAAGAGAAGTATATGTTGTGTCAGAGACTGCTGGCATTATTGATCCAGCATTATCAAGAATATAAAAGTGTCCTAACCTATCTTTATAAAGGGTAGAAGAAAACAACTTTTTATCTTTCATAATCGCTAAAAAGAATGATATCTTTTTTTTTCTTGTCAAATTCATTTTAAAAGATTTCATTTCAAAAATGAGGCTTTATGAAGGGCATTATCTTCTTTTCAGAACTTTTACTTCTATTGACAGCTGCAATCTGGGGCTTCGCTTTTGTCGCTCAAAGGGTAGGGATGAATTACATAGGACCTTTTACTTACAATGGTGTTCGTTTTTTATTAGGTGCTATAACTTTAATTCCAGTATTCGTTATTTTAAATAAAAAAAGTAAATTAAACAAAAACAATATTCAAGATGATAAAATCCCCATAAGTAAAAATGACTTTTATGGTATTCTCATCACTGGTGTTGTTCTTTTCATCGCAGCAAATCTTCAGCAGATTGGCATAGTGTATACTTCTGCTGGGAATGCTGGATTTATAACCGGATTATATGTTATTATAGTTCCATTTTTATCAATCATATTAAGGAAGAAAACAGATATTATCTATTTTATTTCGGCTATTGTTTCTTTTATTGGGCTTTATCTTTTAAGTTCAGAAGGTAGATTCATTATAAATAAAGGAGATATAATTGTAGCAATAGGTGCAATATTTTGGGCTATTCATATATTAATAATAAGCCATTTTTCAAATAGGATAAATAATCTAATATTGGCAATTGGTCAATTCCTAATCTGTGGAATCCTTTCTATGATTATGGCTTTTATCATCGAAATTAAAGATAAGAACATTATTGAAAAAATATTTGATGCAAAATATCCTATTTTATACGGTGGAATCTTATCCATTTCTGTTGCATATACTCTTCAAATAGTTGGGCAAAGAAAAGCTCATCCAGCTTTAGCATCAATAATAATGAGCCTTGAATCTTTTTTTGCTTTTGTTGGAGGTATTTTAATATTAAAAGAATCAACAAATATAGTAAGGATTGTTGGTGCCATTTTAATGCTTTCAGCTCTTTTTTTATCTCAGTTAAAACCTAATAAAAGATGTTTACAAAAGTCATAAATGATTGATTTAGTAGGATTGATTTATAAATATGTCTTGAAAGACGACTTTAATAAAAAATTATAAAATTGGCTGAATTAAAAATTTTGGGTTTTTGAATTTTTTTACTTTGTAATATCTTTAACTTTGATTTTACTTAAATCTCCTTGAAAAACTGTATAATTTTCTTATAATTAATTTAGCAAAATTAATTTTGTAAAAGTATAAAACTATGAATTTAAAAAAAACAATTCAAAATACAAATGATAAAATAAAATTATTCTCAAAATTCATAGGTGGAGTTTGCGGGCTTATAGTATATTCTCTTCCAGCCTATTTCAGTGAAAAAAGAAATAGGGGAACAATCAATAAAAATTTCTTAGCACAGGTATATTTCACTGGAAATCTTGCTCTTCGTTTAATAAGCATAGTTGCTCTTGCCTTAGGCGCAGTTACTGTTATTCAAGTATTTACTCAGCTTTCAAAGATAGGTGGACAAGAATTCATTGGAGAAGTGCTAAAAATTGTAATAATAAGGGAACTTGGCCCACTATTTACTGCTTTTATTGTAATAAGTAGATCTAGTACTGCAATTGCAAGTGAAATAGGGAATATGGTTGTAACAAATCAAGTGGATGCTTTAGAAATGATGGGTATTGATCCCCTTACTTTTATTATATTTCCTAGGATAATCGGTGTAACTTTAGCTCTTGTTGTTTTAACAATATGTTTTAATGCCATAGCATTAATTGGCGGTTTTTTAGTTTCTCTACTTACTATTGGTTTATCATTTGATATATTTTTCAATTATATAATGAACACTATAACTTTTGCAGATATATTTTCTAGTTTATTAAAGAGCCTTTTATTTGGTTTATTTATTTCTTCTATACCAATTTATAATGGTTTTCAAGTCAAATCTTCTACAACAATTCCAGCTGTTACAACTAAAACTGTAATGGAATGCATAATTTTTACAATTATTTTTGATATTATTATAACCATTTTTATTTATGTTTAATTTTATAGTTTTATGCCTTTTATTAGAAATTTTATTTTAATGAAATTAAAATAGAGTGAGAGAAAAAATTGCCATTTATTGAGGTAAAAAATTTAAGTTTTTCTTATGGTGATGACTTAATTCTAGATTCTATAAATGAAAACTTTGAAAAAGGCTTGTGTCACATTGTAACTTCAAGAGCTGGTGAAGGCAAAACAACTTTATTAAAACTTATTGCCGGACTTAAACTTCCAACATCTGGGCAAATTTTAGTTGATGGTAAATCAATCTCCTTATTTTCAAAAAAACAGATGTTGGATTTCCATAGGAAAACTGGATTTTTATTTCAGGACGCAGCACTTATAAATAACATGAATATACTAGATAATCTTGCTCTTTATTATAGATATAACACAAACTTAAAAGAAGTTCAGATATTGGAAACAATATTAAATTATCTCGATTATTTCGATTTAAGATACGCTTTATATTTGAGGCCTGAGCAACTTAGCCATGGACTTCAGATGATTATCAGCTTCATAAGAGCAATTCTAGACGAACCAGAACTTATAATACTAGATGAACCAGTTGAGACTTTAGATCAAGTATTGGTCCAAAAGATGATAGAAGAGATAAAAAAGCTGAAAAATAAAGGTTGTACAACTATTATTTCGACTCATAGGGTTCACCTTTTTGAGAAAATTTGCGATAAAGTCATGATAATAAAAGAAAAAAAGGTAATTTTTTCAGGTACCATTAGAAATCTTAAATTGGAAAAAAATGAAGAAATCAAAGAAATGTTGGAAACATAAAGTTTACAATGTAAAAAAAGTTAAATTTAAAAGAGGTGGATATGCCATTTGTCTTTTCTAAAACTCAAAAATTAGCAGCAGTTTTTATAATTTTTGGGATAGTTCTTTTAATTGCTATTTTCGCATTTATAGCAAAAGGAAATAGAACATTTGAAAAAAAGGGGCATTTTTATACATTTTTTGAAGATAGTAAAGGGATAAGTGTCGGTTCAACAATAAAATTTAAAGGCTTTAATATAGGTAAAGTGACAAAAGTTAAGCTTTTAAGTGATTATAAAACCAGAGTAGATTTTATTATATATAAAGAATATATATCTCTTATTCGGTATGATACAGTTATAAAGATGTCCTCTAGTTTACTAGGTTCATCAGGGCTTACCATAAGCTTTTTACCTGGTGAAAAATGTATAAACCTACCAGATAAATCTCAAGTTCTTTCATCAGATATGCCTTTAGGTCAAGATATACTATACAAGATATCAGAAAATATACCAAAACAGGATGATCTTACTGCTAAGGCTTCCCAGGTTATAGACATGATTCTTGAGTTAAAGCCAGTTATTAATCTCACATTGTTAAATTTAAGAGATACATCTTTTGAGTTGAAAAACCTAGCTTCATCTTTAAATGGCCATGGTGATTCTGAGACAGCAAAAAAAATATTTGCCATTTTGGATAAGGTTAATTCCACAATGGAGCTTTTGACTCCAACACTTACCAATTTTAAGGATGTAAGTGTAGATGCTAAAAATATAACAACAAAACTGAATGCAGATCTACCAAAAATACTCTCAGATCTATCTGCAATAGAATATAAGATAGATAAGCTTTTAAATGGCTTAGATTATCTTCCTCAGGATATTAAGGAACTTTTAGAGCTTGCAAAACAAAATCTTGTTCAATTAAAATATGTACTTGAGAATATACCTCTTGTTCCAAAAAATACTTCAACATCTACAACTTCTTCAACTTCAGGAAGATAAAATTTAGACTAAGGAAAAAATATGAAAATAAAGAAAATATATAAAAAAATTAAGATATTTTTATTAATTTTAATATTGGTCTTCCTTCTTTTTAGTTTTGGCTGCAGTGCTAAAAATACAACCATCAAAAGCGATATTAAAAAGAAGATAGATTACCTTTTAGGTCAAGGGATTGGATATCTTAATGGGAACCAGATAGATAAAGCTATTTCAACTTTTACTGAGGCTTATGAACTTTCTTTAACCATAGATGATGCCGAAAGAATAATAAAAACTTGCTTAAAATTAATAGAAACCTATATACATATAAACCGACCAGATAAAGCTTATGGTTATCTTGCATTCATTAAAAAACTTTCTGAAAAAGAAAAATTGGAGCAATATTATTCTGCTATTTTCTTCCAATATGCAAAGTATTTTGAGTTGATAAAAGATTTTGATAATGCAATCATAAGTTACAAAGAAGCCATTAGGACTTCAAAAAAGGATATCGATAAATCTATAGCTTTGAATGGGCTTGGACTATTATATCTAAGATTAAATAAGTATGATGAAAGCTTAACTTGCTTAAATGAAGCTTATAAAATAAATAAAAAGTTAAAAAACTATATAGAACTTGCAAATAATGCATATAATATAGCTCAATGTTATTTTGGGAAAAAAGAACTTTCCAAAAGTTTAGAATTTGCCTTGGAAGCTTTAAAATATGATAAGATTTCAGAAAATCAATACAATATCTTTGAGGACTTAAAGCTAATAGCAAAGATATATGAGTTTATGAATGACATTGAATCTGCAATATATTATCTTAATAAAGCTATAAATATTGCTCAAGTAATAGCAAAGGATCAACTGGAGTATTTAATTTCTGAATTACAAAGATTGCAATCTTTATTGTCCTAAAATATCTTTGTTAACAAGATTTTTAAGTTCAGTCAATCTTCCATTTAATGCTATTATCAACGTTTCACTCAAGAATTCTGCCATTTTAAGTCTTGTTTCGTATGTGGCTGAACCAATATGAGGTAAAATTATTACATTTGGAAATTCTAATAATTTTGGATCTGGATATGGCTCATTATTGTATACATCTAGCCCTACCGAAAAGAATTTCCCTTTTTCAAGAAGATTTATAAGTGCTTTTTCATCAATAATTGCAGCTCTTGCTGTATTAACAAGTATGGCATCATCCTTCATCATAGATAGCTTATGCATATCAAGTAAATTTTTTGATTGTTCATTCAAAGGAAGATGAAGTGATACTATATCGGAAGTTTTTAAAAGATCTTCAAGTTCAGCATATTTTATATCAATTTTTTCTAATTCCTCTTTCTTGCTTCTATTATAGTAAATGACATTACAGCCTAAAGCTTGCATCATAATTGCATATCTTTTACCTATTCTTCCAGCACCTATAACACCAACAGTCTTACCAATAATATCTTTTCCTAGCATGAAAGAAGGGCTTACATCATCTAAATTTCCAGTTAAAACACTCAAAATTGCTTCTTTTGCTCTTTTTGCACAGGCAAATGTAAGTAATACGGCAATTTCAGCTGTCGCGTTGGTCAAAATATCTGGAGTATTAAGAACGACAATTCCAGCAGATGTTGCTGCTTTTATGTCTATGTTATCATAACCAACCGCATAGTTGGCTATCACTCTAACATTATTTAATTTCTCAATAATGCTTTTATTTATTTTATGAGTAAACCATGTAATTATGGCGACTGCATCTGATACTTTCTTTAAGAACTCTTCTTCAGATTCTATAGTGTTTTCTAAATAATTTACAACTTCATAATTTTCATAGAGTTTTTTCAGTCCTTCTGGTAAAATATTCCCAAATACAACAATTTTGTTTAATTTATTTTTTTGAATTTCATTCATAGATCTTAGCTTCCTCTTCTTGTCTTAAGACTCTTAACGCTCCTGCTGCAAGAGCTGGAAGTTCTTCTTCTCCTGGAAATACTAAAACTGGAATATTTTTAATGATTTTTCCTAGGTATTTTTTAATGGGTTCAACTATATAATCATTATTGTAAGCTATACCACCTGTAAGAACAATCGCATCTATTTCTCCATAAAGTGAGGCAAAGGCAGCAAAAATGTACTTAGATATGGTAAAACACATTGCATTAAGGATTGTCTGTGCATTTTTATCACCATTTTCAATCTTTTTGACAACTTCTCTAACATCGTTTGTTCCAAGATGGGCAGTTAAACCTCCTTGACCTGTTAACATTTTTTTCATCTCATCTAGAGTATAGTTTCCAGAAAAAGCCAACTTGATAAGTTGTCCAGCAGGCAAAGTACCAGCTCTTTCTGGTGAAAATGGGCCCTCACCATCTAAAGCATTATTTACATCAACTACTTTCCCTTTTCTATGAGAACCTATTGAGATTCCACCTCCAAGATGAGCCACTACAAGGTTTAATTCTTCATATTTTTTACCTAGAGTTTTAGCAGCAGTTCTTGCTATGGCCTTCTGGTTTAAAGCATGAAAGATAGAAATTCTATTTAATAGAGGGTGACCACAGACTCTTGCTTCATCGCAAAGTTCATCTACTACGACAGGGTCAACTATAAAACTTCTGCATCCAGCTTGCTTGGCGATATTATATGCAATAAGTGCTCCAAGATTTGATGCATGGGCGCCATATTTGCAGGATTTTAAGTCTTCAAGCATTTTTTCATTCACAATATATGTACCAGATTCTATAGGTTTAAGTAGACCACCTCTACCAACTATTGCAGTAAATGATCTTAATTCAATATTTTGAGATGCAAGATAATCTTCGATTATTTTAGTCCTAAAATCAATTTGGTCGATAATAGTTGGATATGGTTTTAATTCCTCAACTGAATGTCTTAATGTCTGTGAGCTTAACTCTTTTTCATCTTCATAGATACCAATTTTGGTTGAAGTAGAACCAGGATTGATTATAAGCATCTTATAAGTCATGTTATACCTCTTGAAATATTATCTTATTTTACCTCTTTAAATTTAATTCTGAAATATAAATTTTGCAAGCAATAGGTAAAAGTTCATTTAATAGAAATTTTGCTCCTTTATTTAAGATATTATTTAAATTGCTTTTATAATCCTCTAAAAAAGATTCATCTGCGAAATCAGAAACAACTCTAAAAATAATGGAAGGTATCTTCCATAGATGTGCAGTTTTTCTTATAGCAAAAGATTCCCAGTCACAAATATCTGCTTTAAAAAATTTCTTAATAAAATTTCTTTTCTCATTACTATCAATATCCATATCTGATGAGAAGGCTTTTACTTCTTTAACAAAATAATATTTTTGAATTATTTCTTTATGAATTAGACTTTCAATCTTATTTAATCCAATAAATGTTTTATTTTCATTAAAATTACCTGAATTTTCTGAGTTTTTATTTTCCTTAAATGCGACATATGATGATTCATATATAATTGAAGGCAGAACAAAATCACCAAGTTGGATTTCTTCTGGTTTAATATCTTTATTCTTTTTAGATAAACTACCACAAGCTCCAAAATTAATTATTATGTCTATTTTATATCTTTCTAAAAGAAAGGTTGAAGCACTTACGGCATTAAGTTTCCCAAATCCAGATTTAATTATTATTAACTTTATTTTGTAAATTTTATCATTACTAATAAAGTCAAAATTATGAATAAAATAAGGAAAAGGAATGGACGGTATTTTATCTTTTGTTTCTTTTAATATTGCTTTTGTTTCAATATTTGAATCAATATTTGAATCAGTGCTTTGTTTTGTTAAAAGTTCATAGATTGATTGATACTCTTCATTTGTAGCGGTTATTAAACCAATGCTTATATCATTTCCCATTTTTTCTTTATTCATATCATCTCTTAAAAATTTCTTGAAAAAAAACAAAAGGAATGATTGATTAGTCGATAGCAAAGATAAATTAACAAAAATATAATTAAATTCAATAAAAGGTTTCTATATATTATCAGATTTAATATCGTTAGATTTAGTAAAGTAATACTCAATAAAATACTTTCTGCAAAAAACAAAACTAAGTCGAAAAGGGATTGAATGAAGGGAAGATTAAGGAATGTAAAAATTTCAGATGAACAGAGGAAATTTGCAAGTTTTTCGATTTCAGATTTACAAAATATAAAGCTTTTTGAAAGTCATTATAGTAAATTTATTCTAGAATTTTGCAGTGGGACTGGTGATTTTCTCGTGAACTATGCGGAAGTTGAACCTAAAAATTTCTTTTTAGGCATTGATTATGCTGAAAATGCTTGTCTTAGAGCATTAAAAAAAGTATATAATAAAAAGTTATCTAACTGTAAATTTATAAATAACAATATTCACGAGGTTATAAATTATCTTGAAAATCAATTTTTTGATATTATATATATAAATTTTCCAGATCCATGGCCTAAAAAAAGGCATACAAATAGAAGATTGGTTACCGATGAATTTTTATGCAAAATTAATGGATTGATAAAAAAAGAAGGATATTGCATAATAATAACGGATAATAAATGGTATCAAGAATTTATAGATGAACAATTAAAAAAAATAAATTGCTATATTAAATATTATGAAAATTCCTGGTTTACTGAAGATGAAAAAGAATTTTCTTCAACTTTTGGTTTTTTTCAGTCGAATTATTATTTAAAGGCAAAAAAATTGAACAATATAATTAGATTTTATGTTTTAAAAACAAATTAATATTTGCATCAAATCAAAATTCTATTATATTATTAATAAAGAAAAAAATATTTTTTTATAGAAATTAGATATTAAATTTTATTTAGGGAAAAAAATGAATATCTTACTTATCGATGATAATAAAGATAACTTATACATACTTTCAGCTGTCATTAATAAGAATTTTACAGTTAAAATTTTTATAGCAGAAAATTTTAACGAAGCCAATGATTACTTGAAAAAAGAGCAGATACATCTAATTTTTTTAGATATCATAATGCCAAATAAAAGTGGGATTGAATACTTAAAAGAGTTAAAAAATTCACCGGAATACTCTAATATTCCAGTCATTATGATAACAGCAATCGAGGATTCTAATACTAAATTTGCATGTTTCGAAGCTGGAGCAGTTGATTATATTACTAAACCTTTTAATCCAAAGGAACTTGTTTTAAGACTTAAAAATCATCTTCAACTAATTTCGATGCAAAATGAACTTATAACATATAATAAATATATGAATGAATTAATTTCATTAAAAGTAAAGGAAGTAATAAATACTAGAAATGTTACTATCTTTGCTTTAGCAAAGCTAGCCGAATCTAGAGATACAGAAACAGGCAGACATCTTTTAAGAATTATGAATTACTGCAAATTTATCGCTGAACAGCTTGCAGAAACATCTGAAATATATAAAATTGATTCAAATTTTATAGATACAATTTATCATTCATCTATTTTACATGATATAGGGAAAGTTGGAATACCAGACAGTATATTATTAAAACCAGGTAAGCTTACAACAAGTGAGTTTGAGATCATTAAGACTCATACTATAATAGGTGGAAAAACTTTGGAAGAAGCTGAATCGATGCTTCAATTTTCAGATTTTTTAAGAATAGGAAAAGAAATCTGCTTTAGTCATCATGAAAGATGGGATGGCAAAGGTTATCCATATGGATTAAAAGAGGAAGAAATACCTCTTTCAGCAAGAATTGTTAGCTTAGCCGATGTTTTCGATGCTTTGATGTCAAAAAGAGTATATAAACCAAAATTAACTTTTGAAGAAACCTATTCCATCATTACAGAAGAAGAAGAGGGTAGATTTGATCCAGCAATTTTGAAAATATTTAAAGAAAAAGCTTATGAGTTTAAAAAAATGTTTGAAGATTACTATGGGGAGGATGAATCTTCTACTCCAGCTTATCAAAAATACTTAGAAGGACTGTCTTAAAAAAGATTTATCACCAAATTATAATATCTTTTTATCCAGTCAGTTATAAAAATTTTTAAAGAAAAATTAATTATATTTACACTTCTTGACAAACTCAATTAATATTTTATTTTCAAAAAGAACTGACCATATGGTCATAAAATATAATATCATGGTATTTTGATGAAACAAAAGCTAGAAAATCCCAAAGCTAAAATACTTGAAGCAGCCCTTATTGAATTTTCTCAACATAGCTATGAAACAGCCTCAACAAATAACATATCAAAACTTGCTAAATTATCTAAAGGGACTGTTTTTAATTACTATGAAAACAAAGAAAATCTTTTTAAGCAGGTACTGGAGTATTCAATATCTGTTTTTAAAAAAAAAAAAAAATTTAAAAACTCAGAACCACAAAAAATCATCAAAGAAGCCATAGAATTCATATATAATTTCTATAAAGAACATCAAAATATTTATAATTTTTATTTACGTTCAATTTATGATATGTCTATTCCTTTCAGAACAGAACTTTTAAAGGTTGTAAAACTATTTTCAACATTACTAACCTACAGATTAATTCATAATTTTAAGAAACTTTCTATTTTAACTCCAAAATACTCTGAAGAATCCTTATTATATATATTAAATTCAGTTATTTCTAGGCTTATTGATTCTTATTTTATCGAAAATGAATCACCTATTGATAAGGAAAAACTATTTGATGAAATTTGCAGTATTATTTCAGACATTTTGATAATTGATAATGATAAAAATTAAAAGAGGTTTTTATGAGAACAAAATTTGATTATTCTAGTACAAAAAACACTTTTACACTTGCGCAGATGGTTGGTGATTTTAAGACAAGAGAACCTGATTTACCAGCAATAAAATATAAGACAGACAATGGAGAACTTCTTCTTAGCTATAAACAACTTCAAAGAAGAATATATGCTTTAGCATCGTACTTTGTTTCCATTGGCTTAAAAAGGGGTGATAAGCTGGCACTGCTATCGGACAATAGGTTGGAATGGCTTTTAGTAGATTTAGCTTGCCAAGTTTTGGGTATAATAGATGTGCCAAGAGGTGCAAATATCTCAGAAGATGAGATGAAATATATTTTAAATCATGCTGAAGTTACTGCTACTATATGTGAAACACCTGGGGTTTTAAGAAGATTAATAAATATATCTAATCAAATCTTACCTCAAAAAATAGTAGTATTAATAGAAGGTGAAATAGAAGAGGCAGAAATTCCTTTTGTTTATTTTAGTGAGGCAAATGAAAAAGGTCTATTACTATTATCTAACTATGAAAATCAAATAGAAGAGTCTATTAAAGAAAGTAAACCAGAAGATGTCGTAACGATTATATATACCAGTGGTACTACTGGAATTCCAAAAGGAGTTATGCTAACAAATGGAAGTATCTGTTCTAATGTGACTGGAATGCCAGAAATGGCTCAAATAGTTGCAAAAGATAAATTTTTAGCTATTCTTCCAGCTTGGCACGCATTTGAAAGAACCGTCGAATATACTGTCTTAAATGTTAGAGGTTTTATAATCTATTCTAAACCAATTCCTTCTATTTTATTAAGAGATTTATCAATAGAAAATCCACAATATGTAGTTTCTGTTCCTAGAGTATGGGAAGGGATTTATGATGGATTATTAAGAACATTAAAAAATAGTGGAAAAGTAAAATATCAACTCTTTCTATTCTTCCAATCTGTAGCAAGATTCTGGTTTAAAAAGAAAATTGCCATACATGAGCAGATTCCATTTTTCTCAAAGGATGAATATTTCAAGAATCTTGTTATGATACCATGGAATTTTCTTTGTTATTTATTTTCTTATCCATTATTTCTTTTAGGGACCGCACTTATTTTTAGTAAAGTAAAAGCAAAGCTTGGAACTGGATTTAAATGTGGTATATCTGGNGGTGGCGCTCTTCCAAAACATATAGATGAATTTTTTAATGCTATTGGTATTAAACTTCTTGAAGGTTATGGCTTAACCGAAACCTCTCCAGTTGTATGTGTAAGAAGATATTTGAAACCTACTATCTATACAATTGGAGATTGGGTCCCTAAAACTGAGATTGAAATTCGTGATGAAAATGGAAATAAACTTGGATATGGTAAAAAAGGAATAATTCACATTAAAGGTCCTCAACTTATGAAAGGTTATTATAAAATGGAGGAACAGACAAATAAAGTTTTGAAGGATGGATGGTTCAATACTGGTGATATTGGAAGAATGGATATAAGAGGATATGTTCAAATAACTGGTAGGGCGAAAGATACTATTGTTCTTTTAGGTGGAGAAAATATCGAACCAGAACCTATCGAAAAAAAGCTTATGGAATCACAATATATTAAAACAGCTGTTGTAGTTGGACAGGATAAGAGAATGCTTGGTGTTTTAATCGTTCCAGATCTTGAAAACTTCAATATGCTTTTTAAAGAAAGAGAGGGAATGAAATTCGAAACCCTTAAAGATTTAATAGAATATGAAAATACTAAGATAATAATTCAAAAAGAAATACAAAGATTAATTTCGTATAGTAATGGTTTTAAAAGGTATGAATTAATAGGGGCATTTTATCTTTTGCCAAATGAATTTGTCACTGGAATTGAGTTAACTGAAACCTTGAAGGTTAGAAGGAATGTAGTATACGAAAAATATTCGAAGGAGATTGAATCTTTGTTTGCAAAATAAATAGAATATGCTTAATTTAAAAGGTAAATAACCTGAAAGGAGTTTCCCATGGCGACAGCCAAACCTTTTATTGGTTTAAGACCATCAAAAAGCATTGTACAGGAGTTTCATTGTCCTCCATATGATGTCATGGATAGGGATGAAGCAAGAAAACTTGCAGAAAACAAACCATATAGTTTTTTACATGTGACACGAAGTGACCTTGATTTACCTGATTCTATAGATGAGCATGACACTCAGGTTTATTTAAATGCTAAAATGAAGATTGAGCAGTACCTGAATGAAAAAATTTTAATAAAAGATTCAAAACCTTGTTACTATTTTTATGAAGAGACCTGGAGAGGCAAAAGTCAACTTGGTTTATTTGCTGCAGTTAAAGTTCAAGAATATGAAAATGGAACCATTAGAAGACATGAATTTACAAGAAAAGAAAAAGAGGTCGATAGAACCAATCACATAGTCATAACTAAGACTCACACGGAGCCAGTATTCTTAACATATAAAGATAATGATAAAATCGAAAAAACGATTAGAGATTTTATAAATAAAAATGAACCAGAATACTTTGTAAAAGATGAAAATGATGTAACACATAAAGTTTGGGTTTGCGCTGATGAAAAAATAAATAAAATAATCGAGGATGAGTTTAAAAAAGTAAAAATCCTTTATATAGCAGATGGTCACCATAGAACAGCTTCTTCGCTAAATGCGGCAAAAGAATTTGAAAAACAGAATCCAAATCATACTGGTGAAGAATCTTACAATTATTTTATGGCTGTAATATATCCTTCAAAACATCTTAGGATCTTACCATACAATAGAGCTGTTAAAGATTTGAATGGTTTAACTTCAGATCAATTTTTAAATAAGATTAAGGAGATTGGAACCATTAAAGAAACAGATCTTACCGAACCTTCAAAGAAACATTCTATTATGATTTATTTAGACAAAAAGTGGTATGAATTTGCTTTTAAAAAAGTACTAATTCCAAAAGATCCAGTTAATTCTTTAGATGTAGCTTTGCTTCAAAATAACATTTTAGATCCAATATTAGGGATAAAAGACCCTAGAACAGATAAGAGAATATCTTTTATTGGTGGTATTAGGGGGACAAAAGAACTTGAAAACCTTGTTGATAATAAGGGATATAAAATTGCTTTTTCAATGTTTCCAACAGATATAAATGATCTTATAAAGGTAGCCGATAATCACCAGGTTATGCCTCCAAAATCCACATGGTTTGAACCCAAATTAAGATCTGGCTTTGTGATTCATACCATAGATTAAAACTTATAAAATATATATTAAATCTTAATATTTTAAGTCACTTATACTTATAGTTTCGTTTGGTTTTAAGATAAGAAGATTTTCAAAATTTAAAAGCTTAATGTTGTTCTCATTAAATAATCCATAAGGATCTGAATGTATTGGCATTAAGTAAACTGGCTTTATTATTTTAGCAGCTTCTGTTGCCATCTTTGGTCCCATATTGTAATATCCATCACAAGGTAATGCTGCAACTGTAATATTTTTACTTGTAAGTTGTTTCATCTCCTCAATTAAATCAGTATCACCTGCATGGTAAAACTTAAAATTTCCAAATGTAATTATATAACCAAGTCCAGTTCCTTTAGGATGATTTTTATTATATGCAGCAACTGTTTCTATTGAAATTGAACCAAGCTTAAAAGTTTGATTCTCACTTGCTACTGTATATTTTCCACTAATTGCATTTTTAGGTGCTATGATAATGGTATTATCATTTTTTGATACTAATGAAATTTTATTATGGTCTGAATGTCCATGGGTTACCAATATTAGATTTGCAACTTCAGAATAATCCCCAGATGCGTAAGGGTCAATATAAATAACAAAAGAGTCAAAAGTTTTTATTTTTATTGAAGATCTTCCAAAATAGGTTATTGTCCCATTGTCAGATGAATTAAAATTGTTATATGAATTAAATGAGATGCTACTGAAAAATAAAAATAATAGAGAGAGAAATAATATAAATTTTTTCATCCTGTCCCCCTTTATAATAATTATAACTTAAAATTATTATATATAAAAATTTTAACTTTAAGAGGTTTTTATGAAATTTAACACTATTGTCTGGGAAGATGAAAAAATAAAAATTATTGATCAGACACAACTTCCAGAAGTTGAAAAGATTATAGAACTTGATAATGTTGAAAAAGTGATTGAAGCGATAAAAGAATTAAGAGTAAGAGGTGCTCCTTTGATTGGTATAACAGCCGCTTATGGTGCAGTGGTAGCCGCTAAAGAATTAATAGGTATTCATATCCCAGATATTGAGTTATATAAAAAGTTATTTTTTGAGAAAATTGATAAAATATTAAATTCAAGACCAACTGCAGTTAATTTGAAAAATTGTTTAGATATAGTTAAAAATAAATTCAATGAGGTTGTTGCAATAAGCATAGAAAATCCCATAAATTTAGTCAAACAACAAGTTTATGAAAATCTTTTATATGTAGCCAAGAAGCTTCATGAAGAAGATGAAAAGATATGTGAGTCTATTGGTATTCATGGAAATAAACTTATTAACAATAACGATACGATTTTAACCCATTGTAATGCTGGTTCACTTGCGACTACTGCATGGGGCACTGCACTTTCTGTTATATATAAAGCATTTGAGGATGGGAAAAAAATAAAAGTGTATAGTGATGAAACTAGACCACTTTTGCAGGGCAGTCGCCTTACTGCTTATGAACTTTTAAAAAAAGGGATAGATGTCACAACGATATGTGATAATATGGCTGGTTTTTTAATGAAACAGAAAAAGATAGATAAAATAATAGTTGGAGCTGATAGGATTTGCCTAAATGGGGATTTTGCAAATAAAATTGGAACTTATTCTTTAGCAGTTCTTGCCAAAGCACACCATATCCCATTTTTTGTAGCTGCTCCTTATACTACTTTTGATAAAAATATAAAAAAAGGAGAGCAAATCCCAATTGAGTTTAGAAGTCCTGATGAGATAAAGAGATTTAAAGGATTCCAATTTGCTCCAGAAAATGTTAATGTTTATAACCCAGCTTTTGATGTAACACAATCTAAATATGTTACTGCATTTATAACTGAAAGTGGAATAATCTATCCTCCTTATAAGACAAACATAAAAAAGTATTTAAAAGAAAGAGGAATAATAACATAAAAAGGTATTTGAAAATAAAAAAGTATTTGAAAAAAAGAAAATCAAACTTTTATTCTACTTTTTATTGAATCAATATAAATGGTAAAAAAAAGTCCTATTGAGATAAGAATAATACCTATAAAAAATTTTTTCTTAAAAATTTCATTAACAAAGAGATTACTTAAAAGCAGAGTAAGCGGGATTCCAGTATAAGAAATAATGGAACCTTTTGTAGCACTAAGATATCTATAAGCGGCTGTCATAGCTATTTGTGCTACAAAGGCAACAACTGCCACCAACATAAGGTATGAAAAATTAATTAAATTTATATTTTTCCATTCCTTAAATGTAAAAGGAATAAGTATTAATCCGAAAATGCATGTCGAAAGATATATAATGATGGGATTATCAAATCTAATGCCTCTTCTTAAGTAATTTATAGCCATACCACCAAAAAGACCAGATGCCAATGAAATTAAATCCCCTATTTTTGAATAATTACTGTTATCCCAAAAGATAAATGCTGCCCCTGTAACACATAGAATCAAGCTTACAATAGATATAGGAGAAACTTTCTCTTTGAAAAAAATCCATCCGAAAAAAGCAACAAAAATAGGATAAGTATTTGAAAGCATAGTAGCTCTACCACTTGAAGTAAGAGAAATACCAACATACATAGTAATCATGCCCAAGGCTCCAAATATCCCTCTTAAAACCCAGGATTTAGTATCATTAATTCTTATAGGTATTTTTTGGAATTTTAATATGAAATACCCTAAAATTAATCCAACTATAAATCTAATTAGTGATATAAACATCCCAGAAAATTCTTTCGAAACAAATTTTACCAATATTGATGTTATTGCAAAAAGAAAAGCCGAGAGAATTAAAAGTAGTTCGCCTTTATATTTCATAAATTTTTATTATCAATCTTTATCAACATCTTTTTTGTAATTCATCGCTGTAAAAATTATAAGCAAAGAAAAATAAATTATTATAATAATAAGAAAAAATAATTTATAAAGTAAAGGAATTTTAGTTATTAGATAATAAATCAAATTTGAATAGATCTTAAAGTAGTTTATTTCGGTATTATTAGTTGATTCAAAATTCAAATCCATTGTGATTGCTGGAATTCTATTGAAAATATAAGGGAAATGATTGCTTTCTGTGTCATAATAGTTAATATTACAATATATTCCATTTCTTTTTAAAAAACCAGTTATTTCTTTGGTAAAACCGCTTAATTTGTCTTTATTTTTATTAGTTAAAAAAGTAAGAAGGTTTATGTCAGACCCTGGTAAGTTTTCTAATATCAATACTTTTGTATCTTTAGGAAAATTCTTGAATGAATTTATGAAATTCAATTCAGAAGGGAAATCTTCAATAGACTTATTTGAAAAGAAAAAGATAACTGATCTATTTAATCTGTTTTTATTTGAATTTAATATGTTTAAAAAAGGTAAAGTTAATGCAATAGATTCAATATTATTTAATATTGGGACTTGAAAAATAATAAGCTCATCTTTTATTTTTCCTGGGAAAAAAGCAGTATTTTGGAAGAATTCTTTTTCTGTTATCTCCCAATTTGCTTCAATATGAATCCTATAATTTTGGTAAGTATAAGATGCAAGCTCAGAAAAGACATCTGGTTTTACAAATATTTTATAAAAGCTAGAATTATTGTTCTTCATTTGGTCATTTTTATATTTATTTTTATATCCAAAAAATATATTATAACTATTTTTTATTTTTTTTTCAGATATGTCTGTAATTATTGCAAATACTTTTGAATCATTCAATATTGTATCGTATTTTTCTGAATAATATGCACTTGAAATTAAAAGTATGTCTCCTTTTTTTGGTTCAAAACAGGTCGGATCTACTAAGGTATATGCTTTTTGTGTAATAGAAATGTTTTGAGAATTTTCAATTATTTTGATGTTAAAATCACTTCTATATTTGTATTTTTTTATTACTTTATTATTTTTATCTAAAACTGTTAATACTGGTTCTTTAGTAAAATTTACAATATAAGAAGTAAACTTATTTAAAAAGCCAGTTTCTTCATCAAATGAATATATTCCATTCTTTTTTATAATTGATGAAATAAAATTTTGAATCTTATATTCCTGGTTAAATCCTTCATCCGAATTATTATCATTTTTAATAGATGAATTAACCATTGAATATAAATCATTTTTATATTTATTAAACAATTCAAAGATATTTTTTTCATCGTAGCTTATTTTTTGCAAAAAAATATTATAATAAAAAAATAAAATAAGGGAAAAGATGATTGTTAAAAAAATTATTCTTAATTTTTTCATGGCTTTATATTATATAAAATTTTTTATTTAGCAAATCTTCTTGACAAAAAATATTGTTAATGTATCTATTGACTACTTCAGTAATGACTGTTTTAAGTATCGAAGAGGTTAATATGATTGTTTATAAAACTGTTTTAAGAAAACCATCTGAAATCCAGAAAAATTGGATTTTAATTGATGCTAAAGGTAAAACACTTGGAAGACTTGCTTCTTTTATTTCAAATATATTGCAAGGGAAAAATAAAGCTGATTATGTTCCATACTGGGATAATGGCGATAATGTTATTGTTATAAATGCTAGACACATTAAAGTTACTGGAAATAAGCAGCAGGATAAGATTTATTATTGGCATTCAAAAGCGCCTGGTGGAATAAAAAGTGCTAGTTATGAAAAACTTCTTGAAAAACATCCAGAAAAGCCACTTGAGATTGCTGTAAAAGGAATGCTTCCACACAATAAAATGGGTAGAAAATTATTAAGGAACTTAAAAATATACGCCGATGCTGATCATCCACATTCAGCACAGAATCCTAAAGTTGTTACTTTTGATGAATAAAGGAGTCAATAGATGGAAAAAATGATAATGTCCAAAGGTTCAAGAAAAACAGCAATTGCAAGAGTAATATTAAAACCTGGTAAAGGCAATATTATTATAAATAAAAAAGAAATTAGTAAGTATGTTCCTCAACCAGAATTACAGGAAATGATTTATCAACCTTTCAATCTAACCGACCAAGTATGTTCCTCAACCAGAATTACAGGAAATGATTTATCAACCTTTCAATCTAACCGAAAATACTGGCAAATATGATGTAACTATTAATGTTAAAGGTGGTGGTTTTAATGCCCAAGCAGAGGCTATCAGACATGGTATCTCAAGGGCTTTGGTCAAAATAGATGAAAAATATAGATCAATTTTAAAATCAAATGGTTTTCTTAAAAGAGATCCAAGAATGGTTGAAAGAAAGAAATATGGACATAAAAAAGCGAGAAAATCATTCCAGTTCTCTAAAAGATAATATTTTAGTAATATTAAAATTAGATTATTTAATGTTAATAAAAAAAAGGCTGCCTAAAAGCATTAAGCAGCCTTTTTTTATTATTTTTTACTATTTATTATTTTGCGATAATTGAGATAATAAAACTATTTTTATGGAAAATATTATTTATGAAAAACATCGTTTACTAAAAATATTATTGGCTAAAAATATTGAAAATTTACTTTAATATTGTATAAATTTAATAATGATTTTTGATAATATTTGCAAAAGGAGAATTTTATGGATATTCAAATTTATAAGAATATCTTTGATAAATCCCCCTTAGGTTATGCTTTACATAAGATAATTATTGATGAAAAAGGGACACCTATCGACTATCAATTTTTAGATGTAAATATAGCTTTTGAAAGAATGACTGACTTAAAAATATCTGAAATAATAGGCAAGACATTAAAACAGGTCTTACCAAATATTGTAAATGATTCATTTGATTGGATTAAAGCATATGGCCAAATAGCTTTGAATGGTACCGAGATGGAGTTTGAACAATATAGTGAGACATTAAAGAAGTATTATAAGATATATGTTTATTCTCCTGAAAAATACTATTTTATAACTACATTTATTGATATCACCTCATTAAAGCAGGATAAAAATAATTTTAAAAATTAGTAAACTGATAAATAAAACTAATATAAACCAAATTAATAGAATAAATTGTTTTTTAAAAATAAAAGTTCTATAAAAATAAAATGGGTAAAAAGAAATTATCGAAAATAAATTTATAGATAATAAACAGAAGAATAATGTTAAGTATTGAAAGAGATGATTTTCTTTTAAATTTATTGAAAATCGGTTACTCATATAACAAAATAATATTTGACAAAAAAGAACCGATTGATTTTCAAATTGAAGGTAGAAATCAAATTTTTGCTGAATATTTTGAAGTAAAAGAGAAGGAAAAATTCTTCGAGTCATTAAATACTATTTTTGATAGAAGCAGTTTAGAAGATATAACTAACTTTAAGGATATATTTTTAAATTCAATAAAAGATATTCTTATTAACAAAGATAAAAATGAATTTTTCATAAATTTAAACTCGGTAGATAAATACTATAAAATAATACTAAATTATGAGTCAAAAGAATATTTTTCTTTGTATGTTCAAAAGTTAACAGATTCAAAAGTCAAAGATCTATTTTACAAGATTGGTTATAACATATTACAAGAAGTCTATATTATAGATCCAATAACATGGAAAATTATTGAGCTAAATCAATTTGCAGTCAATGAAACTGGTTTTTCGGAAAAAGAATTAAAAAATATGATTCTTTTGGATCTTTTGCCAGAAGTTACAATCGAACAATTTACCCAAATACTTGAGCCTTTAATAGAAAAAGTAAGTGTTAGTAGTGTTTTTGAAACTGTTAAAAAAAATAGAGGTAATAAGTTCTTTCCGGTCAAAGTAACTTTTCAAGTAATTGAAAATGAAAAAAAATATATTGCGGTATATATTAAAGATATATCAGAAAAAAGAAGACTTGAAAAACAAATACAAGCCGAAATAGAATACTTAAATTATGTTNTAGAAGCAGCTGAAATAGGAACCTGGAAATGGAATTATCAAACAGGAGAAAAAGAGTATAACGAACAATGGGCTAAAATGCTTGGTTATACATTGGAAGAACTTTCTCCATTAAATGAAAACACATGGAGAAATCTTGTTCATCCAGAGGATCTTGAGAAAAGTGATAAGCTTTTACAAAAACATATAAATAATGAGATACCGCTCTATAACTGTGAAATCAGGATGAAACATAAAGATGGTAGTTATAGATGGATTGAAGACAAAGGTAAAGTTTTATATTGGACTAAAGATGGGAAACCACTTTTGATATATGGAGTTCATATCGACATTACCGATAAAAAGAAATCTGAACTTGAACTTTATGAATCACAACAACTTTTTAAGAATCTAGTAGAATCTAATCTACTAAATATCGCATTATATCAAAAAGATAGATTTATCTATGCAAATCCACAATTTATAAAAACGACTGGTTACAAGTTACATGAGCTTTTTAAGATGGAATTAATGGATTTAGTCGATGATGATTTCAAAGAACAAATAAAAGATCATTTAAATAAGTCTTTCAGTAGAAAAAACAATGTCTTTACATTAAAAATAAAAACAAAGAATAAAAAAACAAGATGGTTTTATGGATTTTTCAATAATCTTATTATAAATGGGGTAAATTCGATTTTACTTTCTTTTAATGATATGACCGAACTTAAAAATGCTGAAAATCAAATAAAAGAATCAAAAGAACAACTTCAAAATCTTATTGATGCTGCGAATCTAGGTACATGGATCTGGAACATTCAAACTGGACAGACCATTTATAATGAAACATGGGCAAAATTACTTGGATACGAATTAAAAGAACTTCAACCTGTTTCATTAAAAACTTGGGAAAGTTTAACAAATCCTGAAGATGTAAAAAAAACATACATGGAACTTGAAAAACATTACAACGGTCAAACAGAATTTTATGAATGCGAAATAAGAATGAGGCATAAAAATGGAAATTGGATCTGGATTTTAGATAAAGGTAAATTAATTAGTCGCGATGAAAAAGGGAATCCTCTATTAATGTTTGGAATTCATGCAGATATAACAAAATCAAAAGAGATAGAACAAAAATTAAAAGAAAACAATAGATTTTTGGATACAATATTAAAAAATATACCTGTTAGAGTCTTTTGGAAAGATAAAGATTTAAGATATTTAGGATGCAATACTCTTTTCGCTAAAGATGCAGAAGTAAATGATCCTCAAATGATAGTAGGGAAAACTTCCTTAGATCTCTTTAATAAAACTGAAGCTGAAAAATGTCTTGATGATGATAGATACATAATAGAAACAGGAAAAGCTCTTTTGTCTTTTGAAGAAACAATGATAAGATCTGATGGGGTTAAGTTGAATTTAAGATCCAATAAGGTACCTATTTTTGATGAAGATAAAAATGTAATAGGTGTTTTAGGAACTTATGAGGATATTACTGACTTAAAAGATAAAGAAAAATCTATAAACGAAGAGAAAGAAAAGCTGAAAGTCATAATAGACAGCATAGCAGATGGTGTCATTGCAACTGATAAAGAAGAAAATGTGATATTATTAAATAAAGTGGCACAGAAATTAACTGGTTATGATGAGAAAGAAGCGATAGGGAGAAAAATTTCAGATATATTCAATATAATTAATGAAAAAACAGGTCTTAAAGTTGAAAATCCAATAATCGAAGTAATAAAAACTCTTCAAGTAAAAAGTATAGAAAATCCTACTATTTTAATTTCTAAAAATGATGAAAGGTATATGATAGAGGATAGCGCTGCCCCTATTATTAACACTGAAAATGAATTAATTGGGGTTGTTCTTGTTTTTAGAGATGTTACTGAAAAGGTAAAATTACTTTTAGAAGCAAATAGAGCTAGTAAGTTGGAATCACTATCAACACTTGCAGCAGGTATTGCTCATGATTTTAACAATTTGCTTGGGGGTATATATGGTTTTATTAATCTAGCTATAAATGAATCTTCTTTAGAGGACTCAAAAAAAAATCTTTTATTAGCATTAAATACTTTGGAAAGAGCAAAAGCCTTGGCAAATCAGTTACTTACTTTTTCTAAAGGCGGAAAACCAATATTAAATGAAGAAAATTTAAATGATATTATATATAAAACTACTAACTTTGCCTTAGCTGGTTCAAATATAGAACCAATATTTGATATTGATAAAGATTTGAATCCAGTTTTATGTGACAAGAATATGATTTCTCAGGTTATTGAAAATATGATCATTAATGCAAGACAAGCAATGAAAAAACCTGGGAAAATTTTTGTAGAAGCTAAAAATATTTATAGTGATGATAAAAATCTTGTTAATAATAAATATGAAAAAGAATTTAAAGAAAGGGATTATATTTTTATAAGTATCAAAGACGAAGGAGAGGGTATTTCTTCTGAAAATATTAAAAAAATATTTGATCCATTTTTTACTACTAAAAAAGGTGGAACAGGACTTGGTCTTTCGGTATGTTATTCAATAATAAAGCAGCATGGTGGTTTTATTGAGGTAATTTCAGAAGTGAATAAAGGAACCCAATTTATTATATATCTTCCTGCATGCAATAATAAAAGGAAACAAAATATAGATTGTTTAACAAAAAAAGATGAACTTGAAATTCAAAAAGAAAGAAAAGTTGATAATGAAGCAGATTTTATAAACTCACAAAACATTACTCAAAATCATTTAGATCTGGAAAAGTTTTACCAAAAGGATTTGACTATGAGACAAATAAAAAGGATTTTAGTGCTAGATGATGAATTATCAATATTAAAAACAATTTCAAAATACTTAACTAAAAAAGGATTTCTAGTTGATGAAGCTCAAAGTGGAGAAAAAGCACTTGAATTATTCTATAATAGTATAGAAAAAAATGAAAAGTATGATCTATTGATCCTTGATTTGACTATTCAATCTGGTTTAGGAGGAAGAGAAGTCATAGAAAAAATTAGAGAAAAAGATAAAGAGGTTTTAGCAATAGTATCTTCAGGATATTTTGACGATCCAATATTAGGTTTTCCTGAGAAATACGGCTTTAATAGAGCTATTCAAAAACCCTTTTTAATAGAAGATCTTCTTGAAATTATTTTAAGTTTACAAAATGAAATTTAGTATTAACTTTATGTTATGAAAATAATATCTATTATTCCATATAAAAAAGGTTATTCAACTTTGATGGATGAAAATCAAACATCCTATGTATTATCCGATAAAATAATAAAAAAAGAACAAATTTCTATTGGTGAGATTGATGATGATAGATTTAAAAAGATATATGAAGAAGTAAGGAAAAAAGAAGTAGTTTTAACTTTATTAAAAAGATTAAAATATAAATCATATAGTGAAAAACAGTTGATCGAATACTTAAAAGAAAAAGGTTTTAATGAATTAGAAATAACTTATGGAATCGAATTTTTAAAAGATAAAAGAATTGTTAATGATGAAAGACTTATAGAAAATAGTATTTCATACTATAAAGAAAATCATCTTTTTTCTCGTTTTTTTATAATTCAAAAGTTGATATTGGTTTTAGGAAAAGATAAAGTGGACCAAATAAACCAAAAGATGAATAAAATATATCCTACCGAGGATGAAATTGAAATAGTATATAAACTATTAAAAAAGAAAAAGATAAAAAATAAAGATAGAGCTTTATTTTTTATTAGATCTAGAGGATTTCCGTATTCTGCATTCGTTGAAGCTTTTAATAGATTTATTTCAGAAATAGAGAACTAATTTAAGCTGCAATTTCTTCATTTTATGATAATTAACAGAAAATTTGATTAAAAAATTATATTCGAGGTGTATTATATGATATCTTCCAATGAACTTAGGAATATGTTTTTAGATTATTTCAAAAAACTGGATCATAAAATTTATGAATCTTCACCTGTTGTTCCATATGATGATCCCACATTACTGTTTACCAATGCTGGTATGAATCAGTTTAAGAAGATCTTTTTAGGTGAGATAAAAAGTGAATTAAAAAGAGCGGCAAGTGCCCAAAAGTGCATAAGGGTTTCAGGTAAGCACAATGATCTTGAAGAGGTTGGAAGAGATGGAAGACACCACACATTTTTTGAGATGTTAGGTAACTGGTCATTTGGAGATTATTATAAAAGAGAATCATTAAAGTGGGGATGGGATTTTTTAGTAAATGTGCTAAAATTAGATCCTTCAAAATTATATGTCTCAGTTTACAAAGATGATGATGAAAGTTATGATATATGGGCAAAGGAAATAGGTGTTCCGGAAGAAAGAATATATAGACTTGGCGATATAGAAAAAGGAGACGAAGAAAATTTCTGGTCCATGGGAGAAACTGGGCCATGCGGTCCATGCAGTGAGATATATTACGATCAAGGACCAGGTGTTGGATGTGGTAAACCAGATTGCTCAGTAACTTGTGGATGTGATAGATTTTTAGAGGTATGGAATCATGTTTTCATGCAATATAATAGGGATTCAAATGGCAAGTTAACACCTCTTCCTTTTAAATCAGTGGATACGGGGATGGGATTAGAAAGGATACTTGCTATAGTTCAAAATGTAACATCAAACTATGAAACAGATCTATTTGAACCAATAATAAAGAAACTTACAGAAATAACCGGATTTTCTTTTGAAGAAAAAAAGATTCCTTTTCAGATAATATGTGATCATATAAGGATGCTTACTTTTGCAATTACTGACGGAGCTTACCCATCCAATGAAGGAAGGGGGTTCGTAGTCAGAAGAATTCTTAGAAGAGCAGCAAGGCAATCAAGATATCTCAATATGAAAAAACCATTTTTATATCAACTAGTTCCAGCAGTGACATCAAAGATGGGAGAATATTATAAAGAGATTAGAGTCAAAGAAAAGGTTGTAATGGATATAATAAAAGCCGAAGAGGAGAAGTTCAACAGAACTTTGGATAAAGGACTCGAGCTTTTCAATGAACAACTTTCTAAGATTAAGGCAGAAGGGAAAAATGTGCTTGATGCTGAAACTGTTTTTACTTTACATGATACCTATGGTTTCCCTTTAGATTTAACGAAACTAATGTGCGAAGAAAATGGAATAAATCTAGATGAAAAAGGTTTTGAATCTTTGATGGAAAAACAAAGAGAAAAATCGAGAACAGTGAAGACTCAATATGATTTTTCTTTAATTGATCAAGAGGGTTGGTATATAATCGAAAAGGCAGATTCTGAATTTGTCGGATATGAATATGATAGAGAGAAGCTCTGCATAGAGTCTTCATTACTTTCATATACTTTTGATGGTGATAAGGTTCTTTTGTTTTTCAAAAAAACCCCATTTTATGCCGAAAGTGGCGGACAAGTTTCGGACTCTGGTTATATCTTTGGGTTCAATGATGAAGAATTTAATAATTTAAAAGAAAATATCAAAAGTGAAGCGACTGATATATTAAAGACTAATGCAGATATCATACTAAAAGTTGAAAATGTTTTTAAGACTAAGAAAGGTCCTCTTCATCTTTGCATCTTAGAGGAAGGGAAAGATATTCTTTTGGATAGAAAGCAGTTTGAAAAATTAAGATTTATNCTAAAAGTTGACATTGAAAAAAGATTTTCTACCATGAGAAATCATACAGCAACTCATCTTCTTCATCAAGCACTAATAGATATTCTTGGATCTCATGTTCAGCAATCTGGTTCTTTTGTATCTGAGGATTATTTAAGATTTGATTTCCCGCATCATGAAAGCCTAAGTGAAGAGCAGATAAATCAGATAGAAAAGAAAGTGAATGAAAAAATTATGGAAAATTTGCCTGTTGTTATTCATAATGGTTTATCTTTANATGAAGCAAAAAAAATGAATGCAAAGGCTCTTTTTACTGAAAAATATCAAGATATCGTAAGAGTCGTGGAAATCTCTGGATATTCTTTAGAGCTTTGTGGAGGAACTCATAGCCAAGAAGGATTGAAGCAGTAACAGGATGGGGTGTCTTAAATAATCTATTCTCTTTAAGAAAGTTAGCTAAAGAAACGACAGAAATCTTAATGATAAAAGATGAAAGTAAAACAACAGAAACAATATTGAAGTTGAAACAAGATTATGAAAAATTGAAAAAGGAAAATGAGATACTAAAAAACAAAGTTATTGATTTTAATTTTAACTCCATAATTGGAAAAGCAAATCTTATTGACTCAATACCGCATTATCTTGTAATATTTGAAAATGAATCTATAGAAGATATTAAAAAGTATGCTGATAAGTTCAAGGCTGAAAAAGAAGGGGTTGCGATTTTTGTAAATAAGCAAAATGAATCAGTACCTCTTATATGTGTTGTATCAAAAAATTATACTTCAAAGATTAAGGCTAAAGATTTTCTACAAAATATAACTAAGAAAGCCGGAGGTTCTGCTGGAGGTAAAGATGACTTTGCACAAGGCGGAATCAAAAATTTCGACTCTCTATTAAGAGTTCTTAATGAACTTGGTTTTAACATAAGATAATTTGAAGATGGCATACCTCTTTTTTCTCAAATCGCATTGATGATTTCTATATTTCGATATAATTTAAATTGAAAATCACCCCTAAATTTAAGTTTTAATTTTTAATTATACTTAAAATTAATTTGACAAATGGTTCGTTGCTTATATTATTTAAACAGTAAAATTTTCTATAGAGGGAATTAAAATGTTTTATACAAAAATTATTTTACAAGGAAAGTGTTATGATACAGATACTATATTCTCACAATTTCCTTTAATAAATTCTAAGAAGTTCACCATAGCAAACTTAACAATTCTTTGTGAAAATATTATAAAAAATAAGTCGATAAAATATGTTTTTATAGAATATGATACAACATTTTCCTGTATGATGGGGCAGCTCGAACAGATTTATAATCTATTAAAACGAATGACAGTTCATGGCAAGAAAACCATTTTTTTTTCCAGTGATTATAATGAAAAAGCTCTTTATCTTTCTGGTGCATGTAGCAAAAGAATTATGCCAGAATGCGGGAGATTGGCTTTTTTAGGATTCAAAAGGCAGTTTAGTTATTTAAAAAATCTTTTAGAGAAACTTAATATCGAAGCAAATGTTATAAGAAGAGGAAAGTTCAAAGGTGCGGCAGATATTTTTAGATTGGATAAGATAGATGAAGCTCAAAAGACTGCTCATAGCAGAATTTTAGAGGTCTTTGATGAGACTGCAAAGAAAACAATCTGTTCTTCCTTTAATTTTTCACAAGAATTTTTTAATGAAAATATCGAAGGAAAGATTATCTGGGCTCAAGAGGCTAAAAAGCTTGGAATTATAGATGAAATTTCTCATCTTCAACAGTATATAAATAAAAAAGAAAAAGAAGAAAAGATTCATAAGTATACTTTTAAAAAATTAAAATCAAGATTTGGTAAAGGTAGGAAAGTGGCAGTCCTTTATTTTGATGGAGGAATAAAGGATGGAGAAAATGATGCGAATAGCCCTTTGGGAGAAGAGATTGGTGATAGATATATGATAAAGCAGATTGAAAAGATCAGGAAAAATAAGAGAATAAAAAGCCTGATTTTCAAGGTGAATTCCCCGGGTGGTTCTGCAACTGCATCTGATGCAATTGCAAACGCCTTATTAGAGCTCAAAAAAGAAAAAGATCTTATTGTGGTTCAATCTGGAGTCGCTGGTTCTGGTGGCTATTACATCTCTTTTCCTGCAGAAAAGATATTTACGCAAAACACAACTATCACTGGCTCCATCGGTGTAATCTCAGTTTTTTTCAACATGAAGGACTTCTATGAAAGATTTGGTATTACACATTCCACCCTTAAAACTCACGAATATGCTGACATAGAAACAACGACAAGAAAAAAAACAGAGGAAGAACTAAAGTTACTGGATTCCTTGATTGAGAATATTTACAATGGTTTTTTATCAAATGTCGCTAAAAACAGAAATAAAACGGTTGAGCAAATAGATGAAGTTGCTCAGGGTAGAATTTGGGCTGGAATAGATGCTATAAAAATAGGTCTTGCTGATGAGATAGGGGATTTGCATAGTGCTTTAGATTACTTAAAAGAAAAGCATAAGACTAAAAATCTTTCTGTCGAATTTTATCCAAAAAGAAAAGTTTCTTTTATAAGTAAACTTATTTCTCCAAAGGAAGATTTATCATTTGAAAGAAGCATCGTAAATCTACTAAATATTGAAAATTATATAAAAAGAAACAACTATAAGATACTTGCAATGTATCCTGAAATCTTTTTGACTGATTTTTATATTTAAACTTTTATTTTTTTACAAACTTCAAAATTCCTTTTACTATAAAAAAGATAATAAGAATCCAAATTATAATAAATAAAATTGCGAAAACCCAATTCTTTTTCAAGTTTATATTTTCGGTTTCGGCTTCTTTCCTTGAAATCTCTATTATATTTTTTGGTATTAACTTTATAGATAACATTATCAATGCTGGAAGAATAATTAAATCATCAAGATAACCAAGGATAGGGATAAAATCTGGAATCAAATCAATTGGACTTAAAGCATAACCTATGGTTAAGATTATAATAAACTTAGGTAAAATTGGTGTTTTTGGGTTTTTATATGCAAAATATAGTGTTTTTATTTCATTCTTTATACTTTTTGCTTTTTCTTTAAGGTTTTCTAAAGTTTTATTCATCCCTTTTTATTTACCTTTAAGATTTTTGATAATAAAGATTTATAAGAATTGCATCTCAAATCTTTTTCTTGGCGTTATTAAATTTTGCTCTTTAAATCTTCCATAAAATCGATTCCTTTAGTTTTAAGTACGACTTTTATCTTAGAAATAAAATCTTCAAATCCTTTAAAATTTTGTGGAATAGGCAAGATATCTTTATTCTTTAAAATCAAAAAAATATATTTTTTTGTCTTAACAAATTTATCTATAGCATTGTATAAAATCTTTCTTTCTCCACTTTTATCTATCCAATAAAAATAAAAATCGTCAAAATCTATTGCTATTTCTATAAATTCTTCTTTTCCAAACTTTTCATTTATAATTTCTCTATAGAATAATTTGTACCAAAATTTTTGCGATATATCATAAAGAAAAAATAAAAATATATAAGAAAAAATAAAAATTATAGAATGCCATAATGATTTTGTCTTTTGAGTCAGTTGGATAGATATAATACCCATTAAATTAAGTAATACTAGGACATTAAATAAGTTTGTTGATAAATCAATGCTTATCTTTTTTGATTTTGATACCATATATAAGTGAGATTTAACAAAACTATCCTTATGAAGGTTAAATTTGTACATTATTTGTTAGCTCCTTATAATTTTTGTAATAATTTGATTATCAAAACTTATTTTTTCTTTGGTGCTATAAATACAAAATCACCAATATTTACTTTTGAGTATATGTCTTTTTTAGTTATTTCAAGTAATGCACAGGTTTCAGAAACTTCTTTTATTTTAGCGTTGCCATAACACCTATTTCAGTATTAAAACCAAATGAGTTGAAATTCTTCTTAAGTTGATTTTTATTTATTATTATAAACTCAGTATCTTTTGTTATTCCGTTAATATAACCGATGTTTACAAGAACTGTACTACCAACAGCATCTAGAACTTTGCCTCGACAAGGTATGATAGAGTTGATATATTCTTTGGAATATAAGGATATTTCAAGAATAGGGAAATCTAGACTTGCATAAAAAATTTTGGTATCAAGGGTATATAAATTATCTGGATTTATCATTTTGGTATAGATTCTATAACCATTTCTAGGAACAGGTTCGATATTATCTATTATAATAGCATAATCAATATTTTTTTCTTTAGAAATCTTAGCTATTTGCTCTAAAGAATCTATATTTTCATTATGGAGGTAAAGATTTATCCCATATATAGATGCAAGTTTATCAAATAGCATCTGAGAAAAGATGAGATTTATATTATAGTGATCTTCTCTAAAATTTGAAGGCATTGCGAAAATTCCTAAAGTAACGAAGCTATCTGTAATGGAGTATGGTTTTATCTTATATTTATTTTCAAGTGAATTTCTCAAAGAGTAAGTTAAAACATCTATCTTTGTTGAAATACCACTATATCCAAGGTCTTTAAGTATGTTATACTGTTCAAGTTGCTTAAAATATGCTTTTCTAGATCTGAACATTTCACTTAAGGTCCATCTATAATTTGTATTCATAGGCATAAGCCTAACTGCTCTTCTGAGTAAGATTTCACCTTTAAGTGAAAAACCATTTGAAAAGAAAAAATTTGCCCACTTAAAATTATACTCAGCAAGTTGAGATCTTAAATCATAAAATTGCATTTGATTGGCTTTGATAATCAACTCTTCTAAATAAAACCTTACCATTTCATCATAGGGGAACAATGTCAACGTAGAACTTAAAAGTTTAATTGCTTTATCGTAATTATTTAATTTTTCTGCCAGATATGAGTTTAGCCAAAGTACATTTAATCTTGTCGGATAAATCTCATAAAGTTTTTGAAGAATATTTGAAGCCTCTTCAAATTTATCCAGTTTTATTAGTATATATGCTTTTATAAAAAGTCCTTGTGGATTTTTTGGATCAAGTTCAAATAATCTTTGCAAAAATTCTTCGGTTTGAGGAATATCATTTTTATTAAAATAATAGTAAGATAATTCCTCAAAAACTGCAGGCTCATATGGAGCAAGATCTAAAGCTTTTCTCAAATATATAAGTGATTCTTTATCCTTTCCGATGTTTTGATAAAATTTATAAAGGTAGAGATTTACCTTCCAATCATCAGGATATCTTCTTAAAAGTTTAGAATAGATATCAAAGGCTTCACTTATTTTTGATTGATAAATCTTAATCTCAGCTTTTAAAAAATAGGCATCAAGAAAAGTNGGGTTTCNATTAATAATTGAGTCGCAGATACCTTCGGCTTTTGCAAGATCTCCAAGTTTTATGAGTATTTTTGCATATAAAAGCAAAGATGGGTTATCTTCATATTCGAGTCTTAAACCTTTCTGTATAATATCATTTGCTTCTTCATACTTTTCAAGTAGAAAATAGCAAGATGCTAAATGATAATAAGCATCAAAGTAGTTTGGATTAAGCTCTATGGCTTTTAAAAACTGTTCTATCGCTTTTAAGTACTCTTTTTTCTCTTCAAAATTCAATCCATTTTGATAATAACTGACAGCATTTGAATTTTGAAAGCTAAAAATTATAAGAAAGGATAATATTAAGATAAAAGTAAAATATTTATTCATCTTCTTTCCTTTTCGAGATTTATATTAAACTTTGTTGTTTTTCATGCTTTCTTCTAAAAATAGAGCAAGATGAGCTTGATCATAAACAGTTATCTTTGAAAAATCAAGAATATTTTTTTCAATGTCTGGATCCAGTGGAAAATTATAGAAAAAAAAACATGTTTCAATATTTTGTTCATCTAAATCTTTATTGATTGTTTCAAAAAGCTTGTATGATAAATCGTATATGGAAGTTCTTCTAAATATAAACAAGGCTGATCGATGAGGATACTCTATTTCTGTTGCTAAAATTCTTAAAGATGCAATCCCCTTATCATGTAAAAATGTACTTCTGACCTTTGTTGGTACATACTCAAAAAGCCTTACGACTCTCAAATTTACCCTAACAAAGCCTCGATCTGTAAGTCTTAAGTATTGAGATAGTATTGTTTTTCTAAGTTGTTCACTCTGGCTAGCAGTTGGTTTAAGCCTTTCAAACTCTTTTTTGATAAAATCTGCTGGAGGAATCAAAGATTTTTTTATTGAATAACCAAAAATATCGAGTAAAAAGACTCCTTGTTGAATTCTTTTTAAAAAATTATCTATTTTATTTTCTGAAAAGATATCAATCTCATCAAGATTTTCAAAGATTGAAAATGATGTTTTTCCTGTTATTAGAAAATGTTTTAAGTTTTGTTCATCACATATTAATTTAAGTAGGTAAATAGAATTTTCCAAGATTTTAACTTTTAGTGAATCAAGGTTATCTGATTTAATTGCATTGTTTAATGAAATTAAAAATTCTGTTTTTTCAGCATTTATACTTGAAAAATCAAGAACTTGTTCCACTTGAGAATTTTTAATTATATTGTAAGAGCAAAATAAAATTAAAAATCTTCTATAAAATTCAAATATTTCATTATCTGCAAAACTTGTTTTGGTAAGCCAGAGTTTTGCATTTGAAAAATCTTTTTTAAAAATATTACAATAAGCAACAATGAAAATAGCTTCTTTTTTTGCATTTTTTATAAAAATCTCAATGGCATTGGCTAGACTTCTTTCTTTCAACTTAAAAGATAATGCCAAAGTATAATCAAAGTATATATCTATAGATTTTTTTGAAATAAAAAGGGCTCTTTCAAGATAATAAATAGCATTTTCAAACTGCTGTTGAGAAAGGAAAATTTTTCCCATAAGATGACACCAGCTAGCTTCATATTCTCCCTCTTTATTTACCTCATATAATTTTTCAAAAGCTTCTGATGTTTGATTTAAGTCATAAAGTATTTGAGCCATTTTAGTGTTATGAAACATTTTAAGGTATTTATCTTTAATAAAACCCTTTTCAACCGCTATTTGCATATAGTGAAGGGCTTTTTGTTTATTATTTAATTTTAAGTAGCTGTCATATAAGAAAGAAAGGAGTGTCTTTTCATACTTATGGTACTTGAAATACTTTTCAACTCTTCTTATTACTTCATTGTAATTTTTTGCATCAAAAAGTTTGCTGACTTTGCTTATTGTTGTAATAAGACTTAATAAAGGAAGAAAAAAGATAAAAATTGTACCAAGAATCAAAACTGCTATGTAAGGAGTATATGGGTAAGAAATAATATTTTTCAAAATAGTACTTATTGTATTTTCCATATAATAGTTTTGCTATATTTTTTGAAATTTTCAATATTAAGATATAAGCCCAAGAGTTGAAAAATTTAAATGATAAATTAAATTGATTTAAAGTAAGGGAAAAAGATGTTTAATAGTGATTTAGTAAAAAAATTTTCTAGGGTATATGGGGCAGGAAAAGAAATTTTCAATGAAGGTGATTTCGGAAGAGAACTTTTCATAATTATAAAAGGGGAAGTAGAAATCTATAGAATGATAGATGAAAAAAAGCGGACCTTAGCTATATTAAAAGACGGAGATATCTTCGGAGAGCTTGCTGTTATTGATAAATTCCCTCGTTCAGCAAATGCAATGGCTATTAAGGATACCATTGTGTTGGCAGTAAATTCTTCTGCCTTTGAAACTGTCATACTTTCTAACCAAGATTTTACTAAAAAAATAATAAAACTTTTATCCGCAAGACTTAGAAAAACTAATGATATAGTTCTTGCTATTTATCAAAAAGATAGGGAAGAAAAAGTCTTATCTGCATTGAATGCCTTTTATAACTTAGAGTTAATCAAAAAAAATATTAAAATTAAAGATAAGATAGAAAAATCAAAATTTCTTGAATATGCAGACAACACAAAGGGCTTACCATTAAATATAGTTGAAAATTGTTTAAATGAACTAAAAAAACAAGGATTGATAGATATCGATGGCAATATTATAACATGCAAAAATATTGATAGAAGAAATAAAACTAACGATCAACAATCGGAATAAGGCAGATAAACTCTAAAACTTCATTTCCACTATTGTAATATTGATGTTCTTCAAATGGAGGAATGAAAGCAACATCACCTTTTTTTACTTTTTTGCTTTCTCCTTTGGAGTTCCTAATCTCACCATTTCCATTTAAAAAATAATTTTCATGTTCCCATTCATGGCTATGTAAAGGGGAATATCCACCAGGCTGGATTTTGAATATTCTCATTATAAAATTCGGTGCCCCTTCTTTTTTACCAACTACTACTTTAAATTCCGCATTTAAGGCACCATCCATAGTTATATTTTCAAAAGGTATATCATTGGAATCTTTAGTATAAATATTCATTATTTACCCCCTATAAATAAGATAAAAACTTATTAAAAATAAATCAATATATACTTCTTAGTATATTATTCTTTTTCTGTTTTAAGCTATTTCTTCACAAATCTCAAATATTCGATTAAATGTAAATTTTTGAAAAAAAAGTTTATGCAAATTACTTCAGTACTTCTTTTAGAGCCTTCTGTAATGCTTTTTTAAAAAGCATAAAAGTTTATGCGAAATACATCAATACCCAGATGATAAGATCGATTGTAAAAATTATTATAAATGCAAGCAAGGGGGAGATGGATAATGTAAATAGGATATATAATCCCTTATGTACCATAAATAAAAGCTGATAGCCAGAAATAGAGATTAAAAATATACTTAATAGAAAAAAGATTATTTCAATGATAGTTATATGTGAATCACTTCTTTTCATTCCAATCATAGATAGCTTAAAGCTAATCATAAGGGTAAATAAAAATGAAATATAGAATAAAATCTTTTGTTTTAAGTAATCAATAAAAAGAGATGGGTGGTATCCAATGCTCTGTATAAAATTTTTTAAGTCAAAAACCGTATATAAAGGAAAGAGGTTGAATGATCTTAAAAGAATAAAATTTTTGAAATATGGAATCTTTATATCGAAATAGGTTATTACATGTTCAAGATCTGAGTTTTTAAAAACAAAGTAGTTTTGAACCTTCTTACCATATTTATACGACTGAAAACTTTTAGTCGAAAGGTTGTAAAGCGAAACATCGTAAAGATAGATTTCATCAAAGTAATAGACAACTTTATCTATAAATATGAGGTAATAAACATTTTCTTTTTTAGCGTCTTTAAGTTTTAATAAAGTTGAATTGAAACCTGGATAATCCTTTTTTTCATATGCATCTGAGACAAAGAAATCAACTTTTCTATATAGATTTGTTGCTTCTTCAAGATAAGGTTTTATCGATTTATCATTTGGATACTTTTTTGAAAGAGCAACAAAAAGATTATAAGCTTCAACATATTTATTTTGCTTAATATATGACATTCCTAACCTTTTCTGCTGCATTATATAAAGCGCATCTTCCTTTTTATTTAATACTTCACTTTCATAGACTGCTTTTACTTTATCGTAGAGGGATTTTGCATTTGTATCGTTTGGATTTAATAGAAGATACCTTTCTAAATAGTATATCGCAAGAACATATTCTTTCATTTTTGTATGGTAAATAGCAAGATTGTATAAACTTGCTGGATTTGTTGGGGGTGGTGTTTCAGAAGTTTTAATCTGAGGTTTAGGAATCTCGCTATACTTTTTCCTTTCAAGTTCAGCCACAAGGTCTATTATATCAATGTTTTTTGGTTCAAAAGTCAGGTATCTTTTATAGTTTTCTATGGCTAGACTATATTTCCCCTGTAATTCATATTCCTTTGCTTTTTTCAAATATTGATAACTTAGTTTTGTTGTAATCAATATTTCTGAGACCTTTAAATTCATAAAAGGTTTGACTGCCTCATTTAATATGGCTGTAAATAAAAAAGCTATTAGTAAAAAGATGAAAAAAGCTATAATATAATCTGTTTCCTGTAGATCATTCTTCCCTTTTCTAAGGCCAATGCTATAAATTAGGCAAAAAGATAAAATCAAAGCTGAAGATAATATGTAAGGCAAGAGTTCAATTGTTTTAACTAATGATGAGAAAATTATATATTGACCTTTTGATTTTTTTAAGACACTTTCGATATCATATGTAAAAGATTGATAAGAAACCATTATTATAAAAACTAGTAAAATTAGACCAGCACTTATGGTTAATAACTTATTAATGATAAATGATGAACCTCTATTTTGAGCCATATTATACCTTAGAATCTATCATTTAATCTTTCTTGTCATTTGCATTTTTCTTGTTTGTTCAATTTTAGAATGAAAAATCTTTCTGGAATATTTAATATATAATAGTAAAACTTCTATAATAAAAATAAGACCAAAAGCAAAAACTGGAAATAATTGGATATACAACTTAGAAATTTTCAAATCTTTAAGATAAATAAGTGAAAATTTAAAGGTTGCTAAAAATAAAGTTGCAAAAAGGAATATAAATAAAGAAGAGAGCATATAATAAGGCATCGGCCATTTTTCATTGTGAAAAAGATAAGGTATCCAGCAAATGACTAAAAAGAATGCGAAAAGATATAAAAGGAAAAAAATCCCTTTACTTTTGCTTAAAAAATAAGATAACTCTTCAAAATTTACCTTTATTGTTTTGATTATTGGGTTTAAAAATAATAGAGAATCAACTTTACCAATCTCATCAAGATATTTATAATCTTTACCTAATCCATCATTGAGTTTTTGTATAGTCAAAATATTTTTTTTAAGATTTAAACTTATACTACTTTCAATTAAAGAATTGTTCTCAAAGTAATATGCTTTATTGTTCTCAAAATAAAATTGGATTTCTGGAAAAGTAACTATACTATTGTTATAAAAAAAGTTAGTTTTTTCTGCTAATTTTGGCATATAAATTTTTGAAATTGTGTTAATTCTATTACCATCTTGAAATAGTGCTATATAAAGCGAACCAAATATTATTAAACAAAATAAAATAAGACCAATACTACTTCCTATACTTGAACAATCCCTTGACGATGCATAAGAAAAAGCTACTAGCGCAGTCAGCATAAGACTTATTGGCAATAATGCATATATGACTATCTGTATTTTTAAGATAAGAAAATAAAAAACTATGAAGTTTGAATAAAGATAATGAAACCTTTGTATTTCATCTGCTGATAAAGCTACAAAAAGAACTATTGTTAGGAAAAAGCTAATAACAAAAGTAATTAAAAGATATTTAAGAGTTAAAATGGCATCTTTGACAATCTTTTTCATATTTAACTATTTAATTTGTATTTATTTTTAATTTTTATTCACTTTTACTACAACTTGATTATAATTGTTTAAATCATAAAATCAATTTAAGGCTAAAATCTATAGGAATAAAGATGAAAAATGTTAGATTTTTCCTTATTGTTATTTTCCTAATAATTTTTTTCTTATTTTTTTTATCGTCAGAAAGCACAAACTTCTTTTATGAAATCGTTAAAGATTTTAATATTTTAAGTAAAATAGAAAAACTAAATAATTTTATAATATTTTATCGAAACTACGAGCAAGTTAAACAAAGGTACTTTATTTATGGTTATGATTCCGAAGCAGATAAAAATTATGGTTTTTCTCCATCAAATGAATTTATTACTACACCACCATTTTTTAATGATAGTAGAACTGCTTTTGCTTATGGTGCATTATATCAGGGGAATGATTTTGTCTGGTATAAAGATTTCAAAAATAATATCGCTTATAAGATACTTTATTCTATTTCTGGAAAACTTTCATTATTATCCCTCGATAAAAGCCACAAAAATATAATAGTGGGGTTTGATTATCTTGCTCCTCAACAATTTTTATATATCTCAGGGGTTAAAGAATTTTACACTTATCCCTTAACTTCTTATCCAAATATTATTGAAACTGGTTTTACCTACGATGAAAAATATGTTTATATAATTTTTAAGTATGAGAATCTCTTTAATTGTGATATTTTATCTTTATCAGAGGACCCTTATCATTCATCTTCATATAAGCCAACGGTCACAAAGATTTTTTCAAATGCAGACGAGATCTTGTTTAGTAATTCCAATGCTATTATAATTAAAGAAAAAGATCAATATATTTTTTATGACCTTAAAGATTACACTAAAAATAAAATTGAAAGTCTCTCTATTATAAAAGATAAAAACAACGACAAGAATGCGATTTTTTTAATAAATGGGTTAATTTTCAATACTGATTTTGAAAAAGTAACAATTGATTCGGAGAACAAATATATAGATTTAAAATTACTTACAAATTACTTAAAAATTGGTAAAAATGTCTTTTATTCAGATGACTTTTTAATAGTAAAGGATGAAAATTCTTCATTTTACATTTTTGAATATATAAGAACTCAAAAAGAATTTAAATATATAACGACCATTGGTAAAGATACCAAGAATTTTAATTTGGTAGCTAGCGGTGAAATTATTTTGATAAATAAATTCGAAGATAAACTCCTTTTTCTTGTTTACGATTCATTAGTTTCGACAAATTCAATATCAATTTTACTTTTCAAAAAGGATGAAGGCAAAATCGACTCTTTATATCAAGATAATATATATAAAATTAAAAAAGCATTGAATAGTAAAAATGGTTTTGCTTTCCTTGTAATGAAAGCATACACTAAGGGGATATTTCAGGAACTATATTTTTACTCATTTAGTTTAAAAAGCATAGTAAAAATTTCTGGATGGGAAAATGTTTTAGATACTGAACTTGATTTGTTAAAGAGAAAGCTTGACTAAAAAAAATAAAAAAGGGCAGAATTTTATGAATTATTTAATAGTGGGGCTTGGTGCTGTTGGGACAGTTCTTTCATCTTGCTTAAATCTAGAAAAAGATGATAAAATATATGCTTTAAGGTCGACTAAAACTCCAAAAAAGATCTATGATATAGAATTAGATGTAATAGAGAACTTAAAAGATAAAATAAAAATCTACCCTAATGTTGTTTTTGAATATGATAATGAACCAATAGATATTGTCTTTATAACTACCAAAAGTAACTATTTAGACAAGGTGTCTTTAACTTTTTCAAAAATTAAAAAACATAATCCAATAGTCATTTGCCTAATGAATGGAATGGGTTATGAATCTTATTTTAAAGGTTTTAATACTTTCTATGGTGTTATTATGTACAACGCTTTTAAGCGGGATACAAAAGTCGTTTTAGGTTCTAAAGGCGGACTGATTTTAGACGAAAAACTTGAAATTTACTTGAAAAATAGAATCAAGAATCTTCCCCTTACTTTCGCCAAAGATATTGATGCTTATAGATATCGAAAGCTTTGGCTTAATACAATAAATGGTTTTTTATCAATTTTAGGATTTTCATTATTTCAATTTTTTGAAGAAAGTAAAAAGTATGATTTTAAGACTTTTAGTATCTTTATTGAATATCTTGAAGAAACAAAAATCTTATTTGAAAGGTTAAATATTAAATCCGAAGCATTACCTTCTTTAGATCCTGAAACCTTAATTAGCCTTATGAAAAAAATTTTATTAAAAGAAAAACTAAATGAAACAGAGCAGATTCTTTACCATAATTTACCAAGAGGGAAAAACTCAACTTTACAATCTATAGAAAAAAAAGAAAGCACAGAATATGAGTTTATAGGTGGATATTTAGTAAATCTCGCAGATAAAATTGACTTTTCATATAAAATAAATAGATATGTATATGAAATGATAAAAGAATATGATAAAACTTATCAATTTGAATTTATAAGTCTTGATAAGATGCTACAAATTTTTAGCTAAAAGATAAAAGCAAAAAGGAGGTTAAATGGAAATTGAAGCAAGAAATCTTTACAAAAGTTATGGACAGGTTCAAGCTGTCAAGGATTTTTCTTTCAAAACTGAAAGCGGGAAGATCTATGGAATAATAGGACCAAATGGAGCTGGAAAATCCACTACTATAAGGATGATAATGGGGATACTATTACCAGATTCTGGTCAGATCCTTTTTTCTGGTGAGAAGTTAAACTATAGTACTTTAAATAGAATAGGTTATCTTCCAGAAGAAAGAGGTTTATATAGAAAACAAATATGTGAAGATGTTTTGATTTACCTTGCAGAATTAAAAGGTAAAAAGAAAAAACAGATATATAATAGAATGTGTGAATTGTTGGAAAGATTCAATCTTATAGAATATAAAAATAAAAAGATTGAAACTCTTTCAAAAGGTATGGCTCAAAAAATTCAATTTATCTCAACTGTTTTGCATGAACCAGATTACATTTTCCTTGACGAGCCTTTTTCAGGGTTGGATCCTGTATCTATCGATGAGCTTAGAGATTTTTTACTCGAGTTAAAGAATCAAGGGAAAGTCATTATGTTTTCAACCCACAACATGGAGCAAGCAGAAAGGATATGTGATAATATATCATTGATAAATCATGGAATAGAAGTCCTTGGGGGTACTATAGAATCTATAAAATCAAGATTTGGGAAAAACTCTATTTCAATATCATTTGAAGGGATTTTACCAGATTTAAAATCAATAGCCAAAAATGTACAAAACTATCCTAAATGGGCTGAGATTGAACTTATTAATGGTGTGTCCTCTCAAGATTGTCTTTCTTTTTTGGTAAAGTCAGATGTCAAAATTAATAAATTTGAAGTTATTCAGCCTTCACTCCACTCAATTTTTGTAAAAGTCGTTAAGGAAATTTATAATGAAGAGGTAGAATATGAAGATAAAAACAATATTTAACCATGAGTTTAAGGTTTTTGCATTAAACAAAACTTTTTTGATATTGACATTAGTAGGTCCTTTTTTAATCTTAGGTGTTACAGTCTTACCTTCCATTTTAACTATGAATATTTCTGAAACTATATCAATTTCAATATTCTGTATGGATAAAAATATTGAAGAAAATTTAGGAAAAGCTTTACAAAATATGATGCAAATTTTTGATATTGAACAAGTAAAAAATATCTTAATTCAAAAGGAATTTATTGCAAAAGATACCATTATAGAAAAAGAAGAAGACATAATAAAATTACTAGATCTGGCTGTTTCGAAAAAGGTGATAACTGGTTACCTTTATATTGATCCAGATTTTTATCAGTCAAAAAAGGCAACCTTTGTCGTAAATAAAATAGCTGATTATAAAAATCTAGGGATTATTGAGGTCACATTAAAACAATTTCTTGTCTCCTATAATCTTATTTCTCAGGGATTAAATCCCGAACTTGTTAGTTCTGCCTTTGTTCAACCAGAACTAGAAGTTAAGCAACTTACAAAGGCTGGAAAAGAAAATCAAGATTTCTTTGCACTATTAATGACTTGCTTGGGGTTTGGAATGATTTTATATATGACTACACTTTTATATGGGCAGTCAATTGGCAGGTCTGTTTTGACAGAAAAAACATCTAAAACAGTCGAAGTACTCTTGTCTTCAGCTAGACCTATAGAATTTCTATATGGAAAAATCTTAGGTCAAGCTTTTGCTGCACTTTTACAATATACTGTTTGGGCTGTAATGGGGATAATATTTTTCAAATATCTTGGACCAATACTTAATTTAAATCTTCCTTTTACAATAAAAACTGAATACTTTATTTATCTTATAGTATATTTTATCCTAGGATTTTTCCTTTATTCTGCTGGATTTGCCATTATAGGTTCAGCCTCAGATGATGAACAAAATCTTGGACAACTCTCATGGCCTTTAATAATCTTTCTTATGATACCAATAGTCATGATTTCACCAATTGTTATGAATTCTGATTCCACATTTGTAAAGTTTATGTCATTATTTCCTATGACTTCACCAATAGTTATGTTTATAAGAGTCGTTGTTTCAACCCCTTCATTTATCGAGATAATTATATCTATATTATTACTTCTTATTACTATAGCTCTATTTATGATAATTGCTTCAAAAGTATTTCCAATTGGACTTCTTATGAGTGGACGTAAGTTTACATTTAAAGATATAAGAAGTTGGTTGAAATTTTGAATTATTATGTTAATAAATTTCTAAGTCCTTGTATCTAAGACCTATCATAAGTGGCCCATTCGTCTAACGGTTAGGACGCAGCCCTCTCAAGGCTGTAATAGCGGTTCGATTCCGCTATGGGCTAATTTTATTTTATTCAACATTATATATTTCAGTTCTGTTCTTTCCTTTATTTTTAGCACGATACATTGCCTTATCTGCTTTATTTATAATCTGCTCAATGAAAATTCCATCCTGTGGAAAAAGGCTAATTCCGATACTTACAGTTATTTTTGTTCCATTTAAAAGAAAGTTTGAATTTTCAATATTTGTCCTTATCCTTTCTGCTATAATATAAGCATTATCTGAAGAAGTGTCTGGTAGACAAACAGTAAATTCTTCACCACCATACCTGCCAATAATATCAATAGTCCTTAAAGATGTTTTTATCGTTTGAGCGATTTTTGAAAGGACTATATCTCCTTTTTGATGTCCAAATGTATCATTGATATGTTTGAAATTATCTATATCTATCATCAAAAAAGCAAGAACAATAGATTGTCTATTTAAATTTATTAAGGAAACACATTTTTTAAAGAAATTTTCCCTTGTCAAGACTCTAGTCAAATAATCGTGCATATAGACTTTTTCTAGTTGCGTCCTTTCAAAAAGCTCAGATAGATAAAGGCTACAAAATTGAAGAGTCTGATATTGAATCGTTCTATTTTTAGGTATTTTAGAATCAAAATAAATATATCCTCTTAATAGAAAATGTTGCAAATACTTTTTATCGTGCCTTTCATATAGTATAATTCTAGGAATAGCATTGACAAAATATATTGGCAAATAAAGTATTTCAGCAATATCGCTATTTTTTAATTTTTTATATATTGGCTCTCTTGGTGCTGTAATATCACCTTCAGAAAAATTAAAAGGAGGTTCCGAATCAAAGTATAATACTGATTGCATACATATCTTTTCCTTAAGTTTCATCTCTTTGTTTTCATAAAGATAAAGCATAGCTCTATCAAAATTGAATTTTTCGCTAAACTCATATAATAGATTTTTATAATAATCTTTATCGTATTCATCTTTAGGTAATTTTATGAAGTTTATTGATGAGATCCCGTAACTTTTTAGATTTTCTTTTGCTTTATTGTTATCTATCTTTTTCGCTAAATTTACAATATCTGAAAACTCTTTTTCTAGATTAGGGAAAAAAAGGAGATTGGAATCTATAAATTCGAAAAATGGCTGGAAATACTTTTTAAAAATCTTTAAATATAGTTTTAATTTTTCAATATTTTTAGTATTCTTAAGTAATTTAAGGTAGAATAAAAATATATAACTTTTGAAGTAAATACCGCTTGAACTCCATGGATCGACATCATGTAATTTGAAGTATTTTTCTAAATATCTTATAACAACTGAATCGGTAAATATTTTATTTACGCGTATCCTGTAATATATACTTAAATCTATATTGCAGACTTTTGGATCATTTCCAAATTTATCAACAATAGTTTTTAATAAATTTAAAAATTCATCATCATTGAATAATAATATTCCGTAAATACCAAGTAAAGTTGCAAAAAACTCGGTATTTGTAATCTTATCTTTATCACTGCTATAATTGATGAAAATTTCCTTCAATTCATTTTTTACTTTTATTGCTTCTTTTTCTTGCAAATTTTGCTGGCAAATTAAGAAGTACATAAGAGGTCTAAGTATTTTGTAAATATATCTTAACTCAGATTTTTCATCTAAATTTTCAATTTTATTTTCTATTTTAATAAGGTTTTCATAGAATATTTTTAGGTATTCCTTTTTCTCAAAAATATAAAATGGAAAAAGAAGTATAGTATAAAGATGTAAAAACCTTCTAATGGTAAATTGCGAATAATTTTCAAACCTTTGAAAGATTTCAGATTTATACTTTAATATAATATTAAAAATCTCTTGGAAATTACCTTCTTCAAGTAGATATAAAAATATATTGCAAAATGAAAGTATAAGATAGGTTTTTTCTGTTAAGAAAGGAGCAAGATCAAGCATCTTCTTACTTCTTCTTATTCTAAGCTGTTTATCCATTTCAAATAGATTTAAGTTATTGTAACTCACAAACATCAATGTCTTATCCTTGAGCTGTTGTGCATAAAGGGATGCATTGATCATGAAATTTCTTGCCTTTTCAAATTCTTTATTTCTATAGTTTACAACTCCTAAATTGTTATAGGCATAGAAAATATATTTTATATCTTTATATTCCAATGCTTTTCTAAGAAAATACTTTAAGTATGAATTTGCTTTTTTATAGCTTGAACTATATATGATAGAATTTACCATTCTGTGCATGATTGGAAGGAAAAGAGATTTGTCGAAATTTCTATCTAGATCCAAGATTTTAATAGCTTCTTTTGCTGTTTGTATTGAATTTTTATGGTCATATCTTGAAAAATAATCTTCTGCCCTTGCGTATAAAAATAATTTTTTTAAATGTTCTGGTAAATTTAAAAAATTATTCTGAAGTAAATTTATATCTTTTTCGATTTTTTCAGTGTTATGGATATTTATATAATACAATATTTTTTCCAATATGAATCTATAATGAAACTTATGTTTAGAGGAGATTTCAACAAGTTCATATACTAAACTCTCAAGTTTTTTATCATTATCAAGATATTTAAGTTTAAGGTAAAAGAGCTTAAATATTAATCTTGAGTATATATCTTCGATTGAATCAATAGTTTTACCATAATTAAATTGATTTTGCAAAAAACTAAAAAATAGGTTTTTGATTGCTTTTTTTTCTGAACTTAAAGGTAGAAGTATCTTAAAATCTATTAGTTTCGCCGCATCAGAATATTTTTTTAATTCACATAGATATTTAAAGCATAAAAATACTTCATTCCTATTCAAGTCATCTATATACTTCAAATAGATAAATGATATTTTTTCGATTATTGTCTTTCTTTCAAATTTGATTTTCAATAGATGTTGGAAAATCAACCTCATGGTTGAGATTAAATTTGAGTTTATCCTGTTTTTTTCATCAATAAACAATAGTTTATTTTTCAAAAATTTATTTACTATATTAAAAATTTCTTCACTAAAAATTTCTTTGAAATATTTAATTTCAGTCGGTTTTTCAAAAAATAAAAAGTATAAAAAAAATTCCTTATTTTTATCATTTTCTAAAATAGAAGATACTAAAATATCTATTTCATTTTGAACCGATTTTCTTATAAAATCCTGTTTTAATAGTACCTTAGATTTGTCGATACAAGAAATATTAAATGGATTTGTAGCTATGAGTGATATTAAAACATTGTATTCTAAAGTATTCAGAAACTCAACATCGTCTTTTCCAAGGTATAAAAGTCTACTATAGGAATTTATAATTAAGTTTTTTATTAAATTTTGAAGTTCTAATTCTGTTGAAAAATCAATCGACTCTATCTTGCAATCAAATTGATTCCCATCTTTATAATTAAAGACAATAAAAATAATAGGATAATGTAAATTCTTTATTTCAATTAGTGAATTAATCAATTTTAAGCTTTCATTATCAGCAACATTGAAATTATTTATTTGAATAATTAGAGGTCTATCCATTGAAAGTAAATAAAAGCATTCAACTATGGAATGCTTAATTCTTGAAATATCATTAGATAGTAATTCTGGTTTTAACTGTAAAAATTGAATTTCATTGAGATACTTATCAATTATTTTATCTACAATATCATAGAATAATGAGTATTTATC